>OFRN01000007.1_pt1 | contig 322244 bp, 293 predicted proteins | sample 1541701 | NCBI WGS metagenome assembly OFRN01 (sample SAMEA4413046, study PRJEB24355) | metagenome | biome: human; feature: gut; material: faeces | place: United Kingdom | collected 2010 | reverse complement strand
TTTACTAAGAAAAAAGAACCTGCGAAAAAGGATAGAACCTATTTTGAGAAACATACGATCGGTATTTTGACGATCCCCAAAATCAATGTCAACTTACCGATTTTTGATCAAACAACGATGAAACTATTGGAAAAAGGAGCTTGTCTGCTCGAGGGAACCTCATACCCTATTGGAGGCAAATCGACACATGCGGTACTTTCTAGCCATAGAGGCTTGTCGCAAGCAAAATTGTTTACAAATTTACCTCAATTAAAAATAAAAGATCACTTTTATATTGAAATTAACGGACAGTATCTTGCGTATCAAGTCGATCAAATCAAAACCGTAGAACCCACAGAAACAGAAGCGCTGCAAATCCAAGAAGATCAAGATCTAGTCACACTGGTTACTTGTACTCCGTATATGATCAACAGTCACCGTTTACTGGTGCGTGGACACAGAATCGTTGTTGAACCAGAAGAAATAAAGGAATCCTTAGAAAAAGTGAAACAGGCAAAGTGTACTGCATTTTTACTTGTAAGCGGTTTGATCGGTGTGCTCTTGTTGCTATTTTTAGTGATCCTAATAAAATTTTTAAAAAAGTAAGTATATAGTTTACGTAAACAGAATATCTTTTGTGTATAGTGGAATCTCACGAATGAAACGGAGTGTAATAAGATGGAGATAGAATTTAGACGAAAGCACGAATTCATCAATTAAGTATTAAATACAGTTACACATGGAATCGCAGCGTTATTAAATTTGCTTTTCTTCTACATTATTTCATAGTCTAATTTTTATAAAGGTAAAGAAAGTTTTCCAAGTATTCGATCATTGTTCGATCTATCTATCTCTTGATCACTGGTACGTATACACATTTTTGTCTCTTAATAGTACATGGAAAACGACTGATTTGATCTTGCTTAGTGTCATTTGAATACTATCAATAATTGGGAGTGTTTACAAATCTTTGACGTTAACAAAAAATAAATAAGGTGTCGAAAGTTTCAATGATCATTTACAATGTGATGTTCAATCATCGTTGTCTTATCTAATCTCTATCAAAATATTAATTTAACTGAATCACTAATCTTAGTTGTTGGAAGTAGCGCTGATGTTTTTAACTATCTATGTAAGTAATTGAGCGCTAAGAAATACGAATAAATTGGAGGTGTGACATAAGTTAGTTACACTCTATAAAAAATAAGGAGCACTCGAAAATGGCTTATTTTTTCGAGTGCTCCTTATTTTTTATATTTATCTTCAATGTTTCCAGTATCTATTTTTGTCAATCCCATTGCGCTTAAATCATATTCTCTTGGACGACTAAATATAGGGAGAATTGATCTGAAGAGTTACACATGCTTCTTTTTTAGCGACTTATGTCACCGTTTCTTCTTTTTATAATATCTTGATGATAAAATCAACTTTATTTTCAGATTTAGATAATTCTTGCAAATATCTATTGTACTTAATCGATCAACTATCCATAACTTTATCTTTGAGTCGTAAATAAACATAAGATTATTGATACGGAAGAAATTCAAAAAGATATGAAACTAATCAGATAGGTAAGAAATATCTTAAGTTGTAATAAAGAGATACAATAACCCTTAATCAACAATTACTAAAGAGCTTAAAAAAATACGTGAATCATTTAGAAAAAAATCAATTATCTTCAATTATAGTAAATGAACTTAACTTCATAGCTGAAACAGAATAACTTGAATCCTCAAATAACTTCTCTACCTGCTGTTTTGGTTACGATATTGGCTACGTTCCCGATGATAATATCTGCTGCTATATACTGTCAGTCTATAGTAATTTGTTAAATGAAATATCTATACAAAGCTTATTCCTTTACTCTGATTTCCAAAAGAGTCATTGGAAGGGTCTGTGGGGTAATACTTAAATAAAGGCTAGGAACCTGATAACATCAAGGTTCCTAGCCTTTTTATAATAAAATGAAGCGAAAATAATTTCTTTTAAAGAGCCGAGATTATCAGCTATATAAGAGTGAATTTGATGTAAAAAACAGAGCCGAAACAGTCTTGGTGTTCGTAGCTCTGCTTATATGTTTCGAATTTAAGACAAAGAGTTGGCAAAAGATGTTGATAAGGAAGATAAGATAACTGTGTTATATAAACTAGGTAACTAACTGTAACAAGCTAATTTTAAGAGATTCTTATTAGAAGACGTTTAGGAATATAACTAAGAAAATGATTATACAGGTAATTGTCATTTCAATAATGTTTTCTAATTTTCGCGTCTTTGTTTTAAGAAAAAGGCCAGAATCAGTTGGAAAAAAGTTCGTACGATAGTGAAGAGGGGCAAAATTTCCTACTAATATTCCCACTAACAAGAGATAAAACGGCCAGGTTGGTGTGATTCCTCTATAAAAAAATGCCCATGCTACCGAAATCCCATAGATTAACAACTGAACAATTTTTACAATGAAAAAATTGTTCTGCCATTACTCAAAGTCTCTTCCTCCTTGTATCGTTTATTTGTTTCATTTTATCATTATGATAGGCGCTTGAACAATCCATTTTGTATTTTATTGAGTACTCTTGGATAAACTACCAGCGATTATCATATTTATTTATGTTACTGTAAGCCATCATATAAAAGTAAATGAGCAGATCATAGAAATATAAAAAAGAACTAAAATTGATCTAAATTATGTGCAGCTTGACTACGTACCAATCTATATTACTTACTAGATTGGTCGTTAATCTATTCGGATCGAATGAGCAAAATATTTTTGTGAATGTCCATCCTTGATTATGATTCCAAAAAGAATCATTGGGAGGCTGTGGCGTAAATATTATACTATAAGCCAGAAATACCTATCATTCTGAACTTTTTTATTTAGGAACTTTCATCTCAAGGCTTTTTCAATTAATTTGTACCCCTGTTTTTTGGATAAGATCATGTGCATTGATTTTTTCTATCTCTACGTTCATCTCCTACTTAATGCCTATCTGGCTCCTGAGGGCTTCTTTTTAAGGCGTCGTCATAGTCTTGGCTGAGGATTTCTTGGTAATCTGAGGGAATGGCTTCCCAAGTGAGCAGGCGAACGTTCATGACGTGTTTTCCTTTGTGTTTGATTACAGCATGGTTTTTCTCTTTTTCTACCTCTCCAGCGTGAAAAGACAGCCATGTACCATGGCCAAAGATATCATTACATACCCAACGTTCGATGGAATTGTCCACGTATCCTACAGGGAGTGTGGTATAGCCGATTTGTGGTTTCAAAAAAGGATTGAATCGATCGATCGTTTCATTTTTGTATTGATAATTGATAAGAAAAAGATAGACCAAACAAAAGACGAGCAGAAAGAAAGATAGTGTCTTTTTGAGTGAGAAGGGTTGTTTTGATGAATAAGATTTCTTGTTAACAAGAGGTTCATCTGGCAATGTTGGTTCTATTGATTCGGTAGCTGATTCAATAGAAGGAAAATCAATCGGCAGACCTAAAGTATGATGTAAAAGTGACAGCATTTCAAGGTCTGGCATTGTACGAGAATTTTCCCAACTAGAAATCGTTTTATCGGAAACACCAATTTTTTCGCCTAATTCTTTTTGCGTAAGCTTACAATTTCTGCGGTAAGTTCGTATTTTTTCTCCGATGTTCATCTTCTTCTCCTTTCGATTCTACAGTATATAGATTTATTCTACATGACCTATACACTTGATAGATACGTTTTTTTGATGAAAAACGGTATGATTTTATCAAAGAATCATTTAAGTAAGGGAGAGTGGTGATAATCAAAAAAAAGTTCACAGTTTTACTCACAATCATAGTGACCGGTATCATGAGTGGTTTTGCCTTGGTTAGTATAAATAAACAGGTACTCTATCGGACAAATGAATTTTTCCATCAAACAGATACTTATACTCCGATTCGATTGCCACAACATTTTATTGGGCAAGAAGAATATGAGCAGCTAATCATGGTATTTGAAAATGTCTCATCAGAAACTGAGCTTTCTTATATGAAAAAAACAGTAAATGAATCCAATGAAGTAGATACATCTTGGAACTTCAAGATACAGCCAAAGCTTGAAATGACATTGTATTATCAAGGGGATGTCAAATCTTCTCACGAGAAGGTACCCTATTCTAATACCTCCTTTCGCGTAACGTCCATTGAAGAATCGATCAAAATAAAAGATTTTGAAGGTGAATTTTTCTTGATGACGAGAGAAAAAGAAGCCTATGAACGGTTCATTTCACTATTCACTGATCGATTCAATCAAGCATTTCACACTGATTATGCCACTAATATTTTTGAAGACTTTGAAAATAGCTATTCGTATTCGGTTATTTCAAATACAGACGTATATAATTATCGAGTGTATTTAACTATTGGATTGATTCTTTTATTCCTTTTGTTATCATCCTTTTTCTTATTGATGAATAAAGAAATCAGTTTATTGTTGAATAATGACTTTTCATTACATCAAGTATTGTGGTGTTTATTGGGGAAAAAGAAAATCATTATTACATTCATAATTGCAGGAATCATTGGTGGTTTTATTTTTATGTATTATAAGGAGCAATTTCTTTATTTGTTCCAGATGTACGTTTTCTTGTTCAGCGGAATATATGGTATCTCTTTGATTTCTCTTTTATTAGTTGAAAAAATCGCTTCGTTAAGAGAAGCGTTCAACTATATCCAATACATTCTTTTTACATTTGGATTGTTGTTTTCTCTTCTTTTGACCGTTGCCAATGTCGAATTAGCAACTATCGTTTTTTCTTCTTCACAGTTAGCTGTTTCCCATGAACCACCAAAAGAAATCGCTGGTGAGGACTATCATGTATTTTATCCAGTAACCATCGGGAAAAACCACGTGGATTTTATTTATTCCAATCGTTTTGCATCAGCAGCAGATCAGGAATTATATGAAACTTTGAATAAAAACGGAAGTATATTAGTCAATGTATCAGATTACTTGAATGAAGAAAATGAACAGTTTGGCAGAGGGATAAAAATAAATCTGAATTATCTTAAGAAATTTCCTTTGATTGATGTCTCTGGAAGGTTGATCCAAATAACCGAAAAAGAAACGCACCCTGTTATATTGATCCCTGAACGATATAGACATACAGATTTAAAAAATGACCTGGCGCAAATAACAGAATATTATCAAGAAATCAGTGAAAAAGAACCGAAATTTCTATTTATAAAAAACAATCAACCCATTTATACATTTATTCCTTCTATCCCCTGGATCGAACATTATCCGGTTGTTGAAATACTGACATTGAAAAACAGTACGTATTTGGAAAGAAATATTCTCAGCGGAGAAATCTATCCACCGTTAAAGATCAAGATAGGCTCTTTGTCGAAAGAAAGGTTATTTGAGCTGATTGAAGAAAGTCAGTTACGTGATAACTTGCAGTTATCATTTCCGTATACTCAGACTGAAGAGATAGCTGTCAAAGTGTTAAGCAGATCATTTCATTACTTGATACAGATATTTTTACTCACTTTCTTTTCTTTCTTCTTGTTGAGCTATGTCATGTTATGCATATATTTTGTCTACAATTGTCGGAAAATCGCTATCTTTCGTTCAAGTGGTTATTCGCTCTTTGAAACGTATAAAGATTTCTTCATGATGAACCTCATCAAATGGGGAACGACAAGTGTAATCTTCCTTTTTCTTATAGAAAGAGAGCCTAAATATCTTTTTAATATTTTTTTCTTTAGCTTCATTGATTTTATTCTTTCAGTTGTTTTTATTTTGTCTACAGAAAAGAAAAGTCAGTTATTGCTGATGAATGGAGGTTAACAATTGGAGCCGTTGATAGTGATAAAAGGTGCGAAAAAAATCATTCGAAACAAAACGATTCTTCATTTGGATCGTTTCACTGCGGATGCTGGGGATCTTGTGACTGTTGTTGGAGAAAGTGGAGCAGGTAAAAGTACGTTATTGAATATATTAGGATTGAATGATCAGTTCAGTTCAGGACAATTCTATTTGTTCGATCAAGAGACGAAACAATTAACTGGGAGAGAGAAGCGCTTGATAAAAAGAAATACCATATCTTTTCTTTTTCAAGATTTTGGGTTGATTGAATATGAAACAATCGATTTTAATTTAGATATTGGATTGAAGTTTTCGAATTTAAATGTTTCAGATAAGCGAACAGCAAAGTATGAGGCATTGAAAAAAGTAAATATAAACAAGAAGCTAAGTACGCCTATCTACACATTATCTGGTGGTGAGAAGCAAAGAATCGCCTGTGCGAGAGTCTTATTGAAGAATAGCAAAATCATTTTAGCCGATGAACCGACTGGGTCATTGGATAAAAGAAATAAGGATAAAGTAGTTGAAATCTTATCGCAACAAGCTTCCCAAGGTACGTTAGTTATCGTAGTCACGCATGATCCATATCTGACCAAAATAGGAAACAAGAAGATCATGCTTTAAAAATCAAAAAGGAAAGGATGTCGTTTTATGAAAAAAGCAGTTATTATTTGTGCACTAGGGATAGGTTTTGTTGGAGGAAACGCTATGTCATCTGAAGTGGAAGCAAATTCAGTTCACGGTGAAATCTATTACAAATCTTTAAAGCCAGGAGAGATTCATTTTGATGCTAAAGGTAATATTATTAAGTCAAATTTACCAGTAGACCGGGAAATTTCTAGAACAGCAATTAATCATAGCTCTGGAAGATGGGTTTATTATAGTGATACAACTTGTACGAGAAAAACAGGTCATTCTAACCACTATAGTCGTGTCTATAATCGTCACGGTGCAAAAGCGAAAGTTGGAAACTCTATTCGATCAGCAAATGCAACAAAAGGAGTATGGGCCTATGCAAGTGCGACAGGAAATAGAACTGACACATTCTCATGTTGGTACAATCCAACCGGTTGGTATTAAGTATCCAAAAGTTTATATAAAATAGAAAAAATATATAATGAAACAGCGTTAAAAGTTATTTTTGGTAGTTTTAATATATTCATTTTTAGTTGTATAAAAATATATCATAATAAAAACAACAAAAAAATGTCTGGAAAATCGAACATAAAAGTGTCTGATTTGAATATCCCAGCAGCGGAAGAAGAAAAACAAAATCGATAACATTTGTTCTAAGAATTAGTTACGTTAAATACGGAACGCAAGATAGACTTGAAAAACGGTAACAAAAGAAGTAGTATATTAAGGTGTGATGTGCTACTTGACATTTATTCTGCTGAGCGAACTTTCTGGATTGTGTAGCCTTATATCTATTCAGGACGTATCGAGCAGATTAGTAAAGGTGTTCTTGATGATTTTCATCTTGAACACCTTTGTTTTTAGCAATTCGCAAAAAACGAAAAGTAGGAGAATTGATAAATGAAAAAAAGATTTTTAGCACTTGCCATCGTACTAGGCACTGGCTTATTGTCAGGCTGTACGAATGCCGGTGAAAAAACAGCCGTTAGTTATAAAGGCGGTACAATCAGCGAACAAGAAGTAATGGATAGCTTGAAAAAAATGCAAGGAGCAGATTCCGCTGTGCAACAGTTGATCGTTTATCAAGTATTTGAAGATAAATATGGAGATGACGTATCAACCAAAGAAATCGATTCTCAATATGATCAAACAAAGAAACAATTGGGTGATTCATTTGATTCACAATTGAAATCTGCAGGTTACACAGAACAAACATTCAAAGACAGTATCAAACAAAGTCTAGCCTTTCAAGAAGGTCTAAAGAAACATATCAAATTGACCGATGAAGATTTAAAAACGGCTTGGGAATCTTTCCATCCAGAAGTGGAAGCTCAAATTATCCAAGTAGCAAGTGAAGATGATGCAAAAGATGTGAAGAAAGCTGCTGATAAGGGAGACGATTTCTCTAAATTAGCCAAAGACAAGTCAACTGATACTACGACAAAAGAAGATGGCGGAAAAGTGAAATTTGATTCCACTACTACAACGGTTCCGGCAGAAGTCAAAGAAGCAGCCTTTAAGTTGAAAGATGGTCAAGTTTCTGATGTGATCACTTCTACCAATGCTTCAACTTATACTACGGAATATTATGTGGTTAAAATGGTGAAAAACCAAAACAAAGGCAACGACATGGATAAATACAAAAAAGAATTGAAAGAAATTGCAACAGACACAAAATTAAGTGACAGTACCTTCCAGAATAAAGTAATTGGCGAAGTATTGAAAGACGCTAATGTAAAAATCAAAGACAAAGACTTTGAAAATGTTTTGAGTACATTCACTTCAGATTCTAGTACAGCAAGTAGTAAATAAGCGGTATAAATAAAAAATATGAACTATTTAAATCAATAAAACTGTTCATCTAAATCTTTTTATTAGAACTAAATCAACAGTAGTTTAATTACTACTTGATTTAGTTCTTTTTATTTTAAAAATTTTTTTTATTTACTTAGAATCCAGCGACCCTAGATATTTTTCTGTATAATCTTAAATAAAGAAAACAATATCAAAAAATGCACGTAGAAGTAGATAAATGGAGTGGTTTTGCAAATTTCTTTTATTTCTAGAAGTTATTCACGTATACGGATTTGTTTTTCTCACAAATAAAAAGGCAGGAAGTACAATGGATCATTTGTATATAAAATATATTCATCAATTTTCCGTTTTGGTGTTAGGCACACTAATTATAGCGGGGATTGTCGCATTTATTATTCAAGGCCGTGACATATTAACAGTACATCAAGAGTTTTTCAGTTATGCATTTGGTATTCCTCTGATCGCTATAAGGTCTGATAACAAAAAGTGGAAGAAACGCTATTACATTCTCTTGCTATTTTTGTGTTTTTATCTGCCACCTAAGATTTTTACTTTATTAGGTATACAATGCCTATCATTTTCTTTTATTTCCTATATCATTGTTTTAATTTTCCTCAGTTTCATAGTATGGATGTTTTATCTTGTCAAAAAATAAATGAATGTTTCATGAACAGTACTTCATCACAGCCTAATTTTTTTCTTTATGCTATCGTTATATTAAAGAAATCAATCAGAAGGGAAAGAAAGTGATGAAAAAAGTTTTATTAGTGGTAAACCCCAGTTCAGGCGGTGAACAAGCAAAGGAATTTGAGCAATTAGCGATAGCAAAATTGGAATCGGTGTTTGATGAAGTGGTCGTCTTGCATACAAAAAAAGCAGGGGATGCAAAAAACTTTACTCGCGAAGCGGCTACGGAAGGGTATCATAGTGTGTTTGTCATGGGCGGAGATGGAACAGTCAACGAAGGAATCAGTGGAATCGCTGAACAAGAACATCGGCCAAATTTCGGATTTTTCCCATTGGGTACGGTGAATGACTTGGCTCGAGCATTAGGGATACCGCTAGAACCTGAGGAAGCGATCAATCATTTTTCGATTGAATCAGTCAAGCCATTGGATATTGGAAAAATAAATGACGACTATTTTATGAATGTCGTCGCAATTGGCTCTATCCCTGAAGCAATCAATGATGTAGATGCGGAGAAGAAGACGAAATTTGGAAAACTAGCTTATTTCATGTCAGGAATCAAACAGTTAGCTTCCACACAATCCTACTCGTTTCACGTAGAAGTTGATGGAAAGAAGGAAGAAATTGAGAGCAGTACCTTGCTGATAGGACTAACTAACTCAGTCGGCGGTTTTGAAACATTACTTCCAAATGCAAAAGTGGATGATGGTAAGCTCCATTTGGTTTATTTAAAAGATTCTTCTTTGATCGATACGCTTAAAACATTGCCAGACCTATTAAAAGGAGTAGATGAATCTACGAAAAATCTAGCCTACCTTACTTGTGAGCAATTAGTTGTGTCATTAGCTGATGAGGAAGAATTGACGACGAATGTTGATGGAGATGAAGGGGATAAATTACCTGTGACAATCAAAGTATTGCCCTCACATTTACAGGTTTATTGTTAAAATGGAGGTTGTGACCGAGGAGTTGGCGGGAGAACACCGCTTGTTCGGGATAAGGGACTGTGACAAGACTTTTGTCACAGCCTTTTTTTTGTACAAAAAAGAAATTTACACCTAATAGAAAAATTTTTCCATAAAAATACATATTTTAAATATGAAAGTACAATTGGAAATAGATTAAAACGATAAAATAAAATTGTCAAAACGTCAGAGAGGATGGTGGAGAATGAATCAATGTGTAAAAAAGCTGATTGCGTCGATTTTGTTTGTCTTCCCTCTCTTGATGGTGACATCCGTTTTTGCCGATGTAGAGAAAACAAACGAATCAACGCAATCAGAGAATCAAAGTTTTGACAAGACTACTTTTTCAGAAGAATCGATTACTTCTGAAACTACAGAATCTCAAAGTGAGGCTTCTACTAATAAAAGGCAAGAAGAAAATAAGACAAGTGAGACCTCAGAAGTAGCTGAACAAACGTCTGATAGCAGTGAAGCGGCACTGGCAAGAGCTGTTTCAGCGGATGGGTACAGCGAAGCTGCCACAACAGAAGAACTGGCGCAGCTTCTCGCAGACGAATCAGTAACTAAGATCCGACTGATTCAGCCTTTGACTTTAGACAGGGAATTAGAGATCAAACGAGATATCGTTATTGATTTTGGTGGATTCGCTCACAATTTCGGCACACACCATATTTATATCAATGAGATACCTCAGTCGATCGAGTTCCAGAATTTTAAAGGAACAGCTGCACATCCAGGTGGATTGACACCAAATATCGATGGAAATGCCATTATCATTGCTTATATGACCGATTTTTGGGGAAGCAGATATCATTTTACGGGAGAAATAAAATTTACCGGGACACTTGATTTGTATGATGGGTCCAAATTAGGACTGATTTACGCTCCTCGTGCAACTGTCACATTAGATGGTGTTTCCGGTGTGTTGGATGTCCAACCAGTGAAGGAAGGACTGAATGCCGCTCCGGGTAAAGCCTATTTTTGTAGAAGCTATCAATTGAATGTGATCAATGGTAGTCAACTTTATGGACCGTATCTAGGGAAATTCTACGGTTTTCTAGATTCAGGAGATGAGACTGGTAGTGGAAAAACAGCGCCAGGAATCCATATCTTAAGCGGTTCAAAGGTCTCTCTTGATTATGATCGGGCAGATGGCGTTAGCGATGAAGGAGAGGCAGTCGATACGCTACCTGGTAATGTCATGTTTGAAGTCAGTGGTTCGGGAAGCGAATTTTCGGTAAATACAAAGATCAATATTACCAATGACAACAATCGCGGAATCATCCAAATGAGAGGTTCAGGATCGAAAGTCACTGTATCGAATGGTGGGAAAATCACCATCAATACAGCAACTACGGGCGGATTTCGCTTGCAAGGAGATTCTAGTCAAATCCATGTATCAAGTGGTGGACAAATCTCGGTCAAAATGGCTGGAGATGACGATCAACCCGGGAACAATGGGATGCGTTTTGTAGGAAAAGGCCTTTCTTTGATCGTAGAAGGAGCCGGATCAGTTATCGACATCGATAAGCAGAGTGGGCGTTCCAGCGCAGTTCGTTTTGAGAATGGTACGCAAAAGCTGACAGTAACCAATGGAGGCTCATTGAGGGTAAGAAATACAGGTGATGGCAAATCTTACGTGAACAGACTCAATCAAGGAAATCAAGCGATCCAATTTTATGACGCTTCTGGTTTTCTAGAAAGTCCAGGTTCAGCTGATTTTACAGTCACTGGAGAAAAATCAAATATCGATATACGCGCAGATTCCGGAGCAACTGTAGATACAACTGGAGATATTGATTTAAATTTTACGGCAGGTGAAAAAACTTATTTAGTCATGGTCGGGAAAACAGGGGAAGATAAGACCGGCATCATCAGTGGGGATGTGTTGAATGTGGACTTAGAATCTCCTACCTATTTTGATTTCCAAAACAAACGGATTGGAAGCGAGACCAATGGCATAGGCGGCTGGGTATTCCAAGGAAATGGAGATTCTTCTTTAAAGATCGCCCATTCAGAAATCGCTTTATGGCGAAAAACAGGCGCAACATTCGATAACTTTGAAAAAGACCCGGATTATTTTTCTGATATGACAGACTTATCGATCAATGGGACCGACTTAGGCAATTTCGTATCAAGCCCTAGTGCAGGTTTAACAAATGAATTTGCTCAGACAGGTGCCGGAATGAAAAATTATAATCGAATCAGTGCCAATAATCAGCTCCCGATGATTGAATCCTTAAGAGTGCCAACGAATGCAGATAAAAAAATCTATGGGCATGTCGTTGTTCCCGAAGGTGTCGAGGCAAAGCCAAGAGATGCTTGGACAGGCGAAGTAGAAGTGACTTTACGTATTACTTACGCAGATACGACGAAATCATCTGTAGAAATTACTGCTCTCACGCAAGGACAAACAGATGAAAATGAAGGGGCAGGATATAACCCATGGGGAGAAGGCGAACAAGGCGGCTTGTTCGAAGTTCAAGTACCCAATGATGAGAGATTAAAAACGGAGGATCAAGTGCAAGTTGTTGCTGCTAAAAAAGTAAGAGGTGGCCAAGAAGTGACAGAACTGGACTCTGTCAAAACGACAGTCGATGTGATTCCTCCTGAACCTGCTAATTTAAGTACCACATTGATCAATGCAGCTTCTCGCACGATCACAGGTACAGGTGAAGCAGGAGCCTTGGTTTCATTGAAAAAAAATCAAGCTGTTTTGTCAGAAACAACTATTGATGATACAGGGGAATTTGTTCTTTCTATCCCAGAAAATCAACTTTTTGCAGGAGATGTATTAGAAATTGTATTAAACGACCAAGCAGGAGAAGCTACTGCTAAGGGTGTGCAGAACAAGCCAAGTACCAACGATGAAATTGGGAATCACAATCCAAGTGATACGCCAGTTGTTTATCATGATGCCCCGCCTTTTGCACCTGCTACGAAGATCGTAGTAGAAGGTGGTCTCTCATTTCTTGCCCCTTCCAAACTCGATTTTGGTCAGATCAAAGCAACTGGTTTGACACAAGAAGCATTTGGCCAAATGGATATACAGGAAAAATTATGGATTTATGATCAGCGAGAAACGAAAAATCCGTGGATCTTAACGATAAAATTATCTCAGCCTTTCACAAATGATGCAGGATTTTCTATGCAGGATGTCCTATATTTCAAGAAAGGAGAGGAGTATCAATTAGTGAATGAAGAAGAACTGGAAATTGTCAGAGGACAAAATTCAACGAATGTGCAAGCAGATTATTCAGAATATTTAAATAACGGTCGGGCGTTTAAACTTGTCTTAACCAAAGAAAATCAGATAGCTGGTAATTACTCAGCAGAGATAACATGGACATTAGCAGATGCGCCGACAGAATAAAGATCAAGGAGGATGATTGATGAATCGAATATGGAATAAAAGTCATCGAAACAACTGCTCTTTACTTATGATCCTTCTCCTTGGATTCATCCTTTGGCAGACACCTGTCCATGCCTCCGAATTCAATTTTGCGGTAGATTTTGAATTACCGGCTAATCAGATTGATAAGAACAAAACATATATAAATGTAAGGATGGAGCCTGGGAAAACACAGGAAATCCCCTACACGGTCTTTAACCGAACAGATAAATCAGTAACAGTTGAGACATTGATCCACTCCGCTACGACGAATTCAAACGGTGTGATCGAATATGGAGAATCAAAAAGTAAATTTGATGAAACATTAAGTTATGATATGAAAAATTTAGCAAAAACAGTGGGAGAAATAACTGTTCCTCCTCAAAGTGCGGTCACTGAGACACTTTCACTGAAAGCGCCAGAAAAAGAGCTGGCTGGTGTGGTCGCAGGAGGGATCACGTTTCAAGAAAAAAAAGAGAACGTTTCTAACAAAAGTACAGTTGGTGTCGTCAATCAGTTTTCTCAAGTGAAAGCAATCTTGATTTGAAATAGCGAAAAAGAGTCTTCCCCAGATTTGAAATTAAAAAAAGCTTATGTGGATCAAAGCGATGGAAGAAATGTGATTAAGGCGAATCTTCAAAATCCAAATGCTTCTTATATGTTCGGCTTGACTACATCGGTTGAAATCTACAAAAAAGAAACAAAAGAGCCTTACCTTTCAATAAAAAAAGAAAAAATAGATGTAGCACCCAATACAAATTTTGATTTACTTGTCCCATTAGAAGGAAAAAAATTAGCTCCGGGACATTATCAAGCGGTTGTGAAGGGTGCTTGGAAAGAAAAACGCTGGAATCTCCATACCGATTTTGAAATAACTGATGATGCAGCGGACCAATTGAATGAAAAGGATATTGATTTAAAAAATCAGCCAGAAACATTTGACTGGCGATGGCTGATACTTGTTGGAGTCATTCTTATTGGCTTATTTGCTGGATTATTTATTTTAAAAGAAAGAAGGAAAAAGAAATGAAAAAAACAATTGCATTAAGTACCGTTCTAGCTGGAAGTCTATTATTATGTACACAAAGTGTTTTTGCTGAGAATAAGAGCTCAGCCACTACAGAAGGAACGATTTCTGTGACCAAACCAGATGCTGCAAATCCTGAAGACGTTGTTCCAGTTCCTCCTGTTGATCCAAATGATCCTGATACTCCTTTTACACCTGACGAACCAAATCAGGGAACATCCGGATTACTGACGATTGACCAAGCTCCAGATCTTGATTTTGGAACAATCAAGTTAGGTACAGCAAAAACAGTATATGCTGCATTACAAAGCGGAACGGACAGTACTGGAGCACAAACACAAGTACAGAATTTCGTACAAGTAACGGATAAAAGCGGAAATTATGCCGGTTGGAAATTATCAGTCAAACGAACAGAATTTATTGGTACAACATCTGATACGAATAAACTAACTGGTTCAAAGGTGAAATTCAAAAACGCCGTGATTCGAAATAGCGCAACTAATAGCAGTGGAATGCCATCTACCGTTTCTGGAACTGGCGCTGAAGGAATCGAAATCCCAGCAGATCAGGCAGTAGATCTAGTAACTGCAGGAGCAAATGAAGGGATTGGCACATGGATTTATTCATTAGGAGAGAATGTGGAACAAGGGAGACAATCAGTGGAATTATTTGTTCCTGTATCCAATTATGCTGTAGACAACTACGTTTCAACATTCACATGGTCGTTAACAGATGCTCCTACAGAAGAGGAAGCGTAAAATCATATCAACGATTTCAGGGAGTGGAGCCGATTCAAGGCCCACTCCCTGAAATCTGCTATGCTTACGTCTCAGCTCTTATTCATCAACTCGAAGCAGTTTTTTGGAAGTCATGGAAACGTTCCTTTGTCTTTTCAAAGATTTTTCGACCAACGAGTAAGGAGTCACCGTTGAAAAATTCTAACACATAATGAGCAGAATCAATTTTCTGCAATTGCGATAAGTTGATACAGTAAGATTTTAAAAGTAAAAAGTAAGCATACTTTTCTAACTCTGTCTTCAATTGTTTTAAAGAAGTATTCACTAATTTATCTTCTGTAGTTGTTTTGACCATAACTTGGTTTTTCAAACCTTTGATACTTTCAATATATAAAATTTCCCGAGGATACAGGACGAGACTTCCACCTTTTTGATCAATAAAGATTTTATCGACATTTACGATCTGCTGTTCTTTCCAATTGATCTGTTCTAGCACTTGACGAATTTGTTCAGATAAATTCCTGTCTTTTCTGATATATCCAATCGGAAGGATTTTCCGATTGATGATCTCTACTGCAAAATTCGTATAAGCGGTGAAAAAAACAATATTACTATGTGCATTTTTTTTACGTATTTGTTCGGCGACATCAATACCTGTGAGTGATTGCTTCAAGTCGATATCGATAAAGAAAACATCGTGATTATCAATAGTGCCCAACTGGATCAACTGATTGATTTGAGAGACAGAAGTGAGCTGCACGATATTCTCGATATGATGATTGACCAATTCTTTGATGATCCATTCGCTGTGAAACTGGTTATCTTCTATGATAAAATACTTTTTCATATGCAGGCTCCTATCAAAAAAATATGTGTACATTTTGAAACAAAACAATGGAGGAATAAGATGGTCGCAACAGTGACACTTTATTTGACCTTTACTTTGATTTTAGATTTAGGTATCTATTTATTCTTTTCGAAACAACTGCTAGTAAAAAACAGCTTTGGTTGTATAGCTTTGATGGTGGTGACACTTTTACTTCCTATCCCTAAAGTGAGTTTTCCTTACCTAGTTGGCTTATTATTGATGTTTCTTTTTTATTTTACTACGAAAAACCTGTTTATCAGCTGTTTGATCAGTAATCTTTTTTTTGCTATCACTGGACTCAGCTTTTTTCTGGTTTTTGATCTGATGGATTATTTAGGAAAGAGACATCTTGGAACAGCAAGTTTTTTTGCACTACTTATCGCATTTATTTTCTATCTATTAGTAAAAAGTATAGACAAACAGACGAGATTTCTCAACTTGCTTTTTACTTATCCAACTGAACACTATTTTGGAGGTATTTGTATTTTATTAAGTTGGGGCGTGATTTACTTGGTATTGGGAAGTGTTCACTTCCGCTCATCTAATTATCTGCTTCTATCTCTTTTGTCGATAGTCATCAGTTTTTTTCTTTGTTTTTTTCCATTATGTTGATCAGTTTCCAAGTAAAAGAAAGACAACATCAGGAATCGCTTCAACTGTATCAAATAAATGAAGAATATTACCATCATCTAGAGGAATTCAAACATGATTATAAAAGTCTACTGTTTTCATTAAAAATTACTCTTCAAGAAAATAAAAAAGAAACGTTGGAATTTTTAAAAATCTTAGAAGATCATTCTGCAGCTATTTTTGAAAAACCGCAAATACAACAGCTAACAAATATTGTATCCCCAGCTGTCAGGGGTGTCTTTTTAAAATTTCTAGAAAAAGCAGAATCGGAGAAAATCCCGATCCAAGTAGTTATTCCTGTCGAAGTGAAAACAATCCCGATTGATCTGGTTGTTTTTATTCGCTGTTTATCTATTTTTATTTCTAACGCATTCGATCATCGTGTAGCCGATCAGAGTCCGATTACGATCAATCTGCTGGAAGAAAAAGAGGGATTACGTTTTAGTATAGCGAACAAGGCAAATCCAACGAATTTGACGCTATCGGAGATGGTCAAAAGAGGAAAAACCTCTAAAAAAAATGGCGGGTTAGGTCTATACAGTGCGAAAAAAATGCTGGATGTTTACGAAAATGCAGAACTAAAAATCGATTTTTCAAAGCAGAATCACTGTTTCTTTGTAGAAATGTATCTGGCATCTAGAAAGAGCAAATCAGCCTACTGACTTACTGTCAAAGGATAAGCTTGAGGAAAGTCTACACGGAGATAGAGACAACAACACAGCATATTCAAAAGAAACAGAAGCGTGATGACCGTTGTCACCCTTCTGTTTGTTTTGCTATGTAGTTAAACAAAGTAGTTGACACTTCCGCTACTTAGTATTAGTACGAAAGTATACTTCATGATACTAAGTAGATAAGAAGTGAAAAGCGGAACCCACGATCGTCAAAATGCTAACTGCTTTGCTTACACCAGATAAAGGGAAGAGCAATATCGCTTATTTTAGGCGTGGAGAAGCAAGCAAATCCCTACGATCACAAAAAAAATGCTGACCCAGCAGTTAAGAGAGTTAGAACAAGATGAAAGTATCCATCGAAAAGCCTATAACCAAGTCCCGCCTAAAGTAGAGTACTCGCTCACCGAAGAAGGAAAATCATTAAGAGAGATTCTAGTAGCGTTGTCTGTTTGGGAAGAAGAACGTATCGAAAAACAAAAAGCCTCAAGGGAAGAAGACACGCTACTGCATACACATGGTGGCTACCTAAATTATTGATTTTCTATGACATTTATTTTAAATAAAAGAAAACAGGAGTTTTTTTAAAAGCATCATCTATTTTTTATGTAAAAAAATGGTATGATTAATCAAGTAAGAAGTGATTGGAAGAAGGCAAGCAAATGAATAGTATGGAAAAAGTCAACCAGTTTAGAGATGAACGTAATTGGCGACAATTTCATAACGAAAAAGATTTGGCTATCTCTATTTCTTTGGAAGCATCTGAATTGTTAGAACTTTTTCAATGGAAAACGCCGGAAGAAGTAAAAGAAACACAATTAGAACGAATCAAAGAAGAACTGGCAGATGTATTGATCTATTCATACATGATGGCAGACAACCTTCACCTGGATCTAGATGAGATCATTGAAGAAAAATTGATCAAAAATAATTTGAAATATCCTGTAGAAAAAAGCGCAGGTGTACGAAAAAAATACACAGAGTTGTAGAAATGTGTCATTCGGCTGTTGGAAAGAGCAAAAGAAAAACAGTAAAATGAGTCTGGAGGGAGAGAAAATGAAAAAAAAAGGAAAAGCAAAAAGATGGCTAGTCAATATCCTCTTGTTCCTCTTGTTATTAGTAGGACTAGCTTTGATTTTCAATGAACAGATCAAGGATTATCTTGTCAGAGAGACAGGAGATAAATATGCTATAGCGAATGTAACAAAAGAAGATCTGAAAAAGAATAACGATAAAGATGTCAGTTTTGACTTTGATGCGGTAGAACCAATGACGACAGAAGGGGTCATGAGGTCGCAAATGAGAGGAACAGATCTACCAGTGATTGCTAGTATCGCAGTCCCTTCAGTTTCAATCAATTTACCGGTTTTCAAAGGCTTGGATAATACGTCACTACTTTACGGAGCAGGAACATTATCTCCAGATCAAGAAATGGGAAAAGGAAATTATGCCTTAGCAAGCCATCGTGCAACGAACCCTGAATTGCTGTTTACACCGCTAGAAAATTTAGAGATGGGTGCCAAGATCTATTTGACAGATTTAGAAAATGTGTATACATACAAAACATTTTTTAAAGAAAAAGTTGCTCCTACAGATACCCAATTACTGAATGAAGTCGAGGGAAAAGAAATTGTCACACTAATTACTTGTGGCGACATGGACGCCGTCACGCGACTAGTTGTACAAGGAGAACTGGAAAGTGTTACATCGATAAAAGATGCGACAGATGATATGAGATCTGCTTTCAATCTAGAGACAAAAACATTTTAGGATACTGGGACATAAGTCGTTACAGATTAAAAACAGCCAAAGGATATGAATCGATAAGGAAAAACCAATTTGCTGAAAAAAAGAGAAACGCAAAGAGGTGCATCTCTGATTTGGTTGTTTTCTAGATAGACTTGTGTTCCAGTTTTTTTATTTTTTATATGAAAAGGCTTGCATAAATAAAAATTCGATGGTATGATGATTTTGAATAAGAAATGGATTGTTACTGTACGGCAGGCAAAACCAGAATTCAGCTAAGAAACAGTAGGCGAATTCTAGGTTTTTTTATTTTTCTTGAGAGGGCGAAGCAAAATGAAAATTGATAAAATTTTGAATAACAATGTCGTCATTTCGAAAAATGGATTCGGGGAAGAAGTCGTTTGTATGGGAAAAGGACTAGCTTTTCAAAAAAAGATTGGGGACGAGATTTCGCCAGAAGCGGTCCAAAAAGAATTTGTTTTAAGAGATTCTTTTGCTAAAAACCAATTCCAGCAGCTGATGGCTGATATTCCGGCAGAGGAGATCGAATGGGTCAAACAAGTAGTCGAACTGGCTGAAGATAAACTAAAAGTTGAATTTTCGCCTAATATTTATCTGACATTGACCGATCATCTTCATTATGCGATCACACGAGCAAAAGAAAATATCCAACTGCCTAATCCATTATTATTTGAAACAAAAAAATTTTATCCGAAAGAATATCAAGCAGCGAAAGAGGCTCTTTTGTTCGTGAAACAAAAGACGGGTGTGGAACTTTCTGAGGATGAAGCCGGTTTTATTGCCTTTCATTTTGTGAATAGCCAACAAGGAAACGAAGACATGCAAGTGACGATGACCGCTACCACAATGGTAAGAGATATACTGAGTATCATCAGTAAATTCTTCGGCATCGTGTTCGATGAAAAATCTTTGAATTATCAGCGTATCATTACTCATCTGCAGTTTTTTGCCCAGCGTTATCTCAAAGGGGAAGGATCTGACGAGCAAGATGAATTTCTCTACGCATTAGTTCAAGGAAAGTATCCAAAAGCGTTTCATTGTGTCGAACGGATCAATGAGTATCTTCGACAAACGCAAAAACAGGAAATGGGGATCGCAGAGCAGATTTATTTAACGATTCATATTCAAAGAGTAGTAAGTGAGAAAAAAAGCATCCAATCATAAGGATTGTTACTGTATGGCAGGCAAAACCTGGATTGAAAAAATAGGTTCACGAATGTTTGTGACTGTTTTTTTCAATCTGGGTTTTTATTTTTTAAATAAAAAAGAAAGAAGGAAAAAACAATGGATAATCAAGCAGTTGGTCGTCGTGTATGGGAAGCGGTAGGAGGACAAAAGAATGTCAAAAGTTTAGTACATTGTGCTACGCGGTTGCGATTCAGATTAAAAGATGAATCTTTAGCAGATACGCAAAAGTTAAAAGAAGACCCGGACGTGATCCAAGTCGTACAAAGTGGCGGTCAGTATCAAGTAGTGATTGGCAGTAATGTAGCAGATGTTTATCAATCGATCGTGGATGAGGAAGGTCTTGCAGTTTCGGAGGATGGAAAAGAAGAGTCCAAAAATATTTTGAATCGTCTGATCGATATTATCTCTAGTATATTTACACCTTTTCTAGGGGCGATGGCAGCCGCCGGGGTATTGAAAGGATTCTTATCATTGGCAACGGTGATGGGCTGGCTGACAGCTGATAGCGGTACTTATCAAATATTGTTTGCTGCAGCAGATGGTGTCTTTACCTTCTTACCTGTCATGCTTGCTTTTACAGCAGCTAAAAAGTTCAAAGCCAACCAGTTTTTAGCAGTAGCAATTGCTATGGCACTTGTGTATCCAGCTATCACAGCAGTTGCTGGTGCGGGAGAAGCTATCAGTTTCTTTGGGATCCCAGTGATTCTTTCACCATCTGGTTATACTTCTTCTGTCATACCAATCATTCTAGCCGTATGGGTTCAAAGTAAATTAGAGCCATTCGTAAAAAAAGTGATTCCGCAATTTCTGCAAATGATTTTAGTTCCGCTTGTCGTTTTAGTAGTGATGGTTCCATTAACATTTCTTGCTTTAGGACCAATCGGGACGGTTGCCGGTAATGCTTTAGGCGGTCTCTTCAACTCGATTTATGGATTTAGTCCAATCGTAGCAGGTCTAATCATGGGAAGTTTATGGCAAGTATTCGTGATGTTCGGCATGCATTGGGGATTCGTACCGATCATGTTTTTGAATATCGAACAATATGGGTTTGATGTATTGATGCCAATGCTTCTTCCAGCCATCTTGGCACAAGGTGGGGCTGCTTTAGCTGTAGCATTGCGAACAAAAGATACGAAACTTCGAGCATTAGGGATTTCTTCTACAGTGACTTCGTTATTTGGAATCACTGAACCAACTGTGTATGGTGTGACATTACCTTTGAAGAAACCATTCATTGCCGCTTGTATTTCTGGAGGTATTGGTGGAGCTATTATCGGATTTTCCGGAGTAAAAGCTTTCTCCAGCAGTTTGGTCAGCTTATTGACGATTCCGACTTTCATTAATACGGTGGATGGTGTAGAGTCAAATGTGACAGTAGCAGTAATAGCTACAGGAATTGCTTTTGTTCTTGCATTCGTAGGTACATTGATTTTAGGATTTGACGAACAAACACAAGACAATCAATTAGAAAACAAACATGCGAATGCAGGAGAACCGATTACTTCAGCACGGCATACCTTAAAAAGTCCTTTAACGGGTAAAGTACTGCCATTGAGTGAAGTACCAGACCAAGTTTTTTCTTCTGGCGTGATGGGAAAAGGTATCGCTATTGATCCAGAAGTAGGAGAACTAGTTGCACCTGCAGACGGAGAGATCACGACTATTTTTCCAACTGGACATGCTGTAGGGATCACAACGACTGACGGAGCGGAGATTTTGATTCATATCGGGATGGATACAGTAGAATTAAATGGGAATGGCTTTGAGATCTTAGTCAAACAAGGGGATCTCGTCAAAGCAGGAGATTTATTGATTCGTTTTGACATCGAAGCAATTAGAGCAGCTGGCTATAGCGTAATCACTCCAGTTGTCATTACGAATACTGATGCATTTGCCGATATACTTGAATTAGACCAAAAAGAGATTATTGCAAACGAAGATGTTCTGGCAATTGTAAAATAAGGAGGAAATCAGGATGCAATCACGTTTTTCAGAAAAATTTTTATGGGGTGGAGCAACTGCTGCCAAATCAATTAGAAGGGGCTTATGATCGAGACGGAAAAGGACTATCCGTTGCAGATGCTATGCCTGGAGGTAAGCAGCGCTTTGCGATTATCGGCAGTGAAGAATTTGACTGGACGATTGATCAAGAAAAATATATTTACCCGAATCATCGAGGAATCGATCATTACGATCGTTTCAAAGAAGATCTTGCCTTGTTTGCGGAAATGGGATTCAAATGTTATCGTTTTTCGATTGCCTGGACACGAATTTTTCCAAATGGAGACGAAGGTACTCCTAACGAAGCGGGATTAGAATTTTATGATCAGCTGATTGATGAGTGCTTAAAATATGATATTGAACCTGTGATCACGATTTCTCATTACGAAATGCCTCTTCATTTGGCAAAAGAATACGGTGGCTGGAAAAATCGAAAACTGATCGACTTCTATGAACGATTTGCTCAGACAGTATTAGAGAGATACAGCAGTAAAGTCAAATATTGGATGACTTTCAATGAAATCAATTCGGCCTTTCACTTTCCAGCTTTAAGTCAAGGATTAGTAAAAAGCAATGGAGCAGGAGAGTACCAAAATATTTTCCAAGCATGGCATAATCAATTCGTTGCAAGTAGCAAAGCCGTAAAAATCGGCCACGAATTGCGTTCGGATATCCAAATCGGCTGCATGATTATCTATGCAACAACTTACAGCATCGATGCCAATCCAGTCAATCAGGCAGCAACAATGATCCAAAACCAAGAATTCAATTTTTTCTGCACGGATGTCCAAGTACGTGGAGAATACCCTGCATACACAGCGCGTACCCATAAAAAATATGGAGTCGATCCGGAAAAATTAGAGCAAACGGAAAAAGACTTCCAGTTGCTAAAAGAATATCCAGTGGACTACATCGGATTTAGTTATTATATGTCTACGGCAATCAATGAGACTGATCCACAAGCAGCAACTTCAGAAGGGAACTTGCTGGGAGGAGTAAAAAATCCGTTTCTTGAGGCAAGTGAATGGGGCTGGCAGATCGATCCAGAAGGGCTGAGAATCGCATTGAATGAATTATACAATCGTTACCAGAAACCATTATTCATTGTTGAAAACGGTCTTGGAGCCATTGATCATATGGAAGAGGATGGCACGATTATTGATGATTATCGGATCGATTATTTACGTCGTCATATCGAAGCGATGGCTAATGCAGTAGCAGACGGTGTAGATTTGATGGGCTATACGCCTTGGGGATGTATCGATCTTGTCAGTGCATCAACAGGAGAAATGAGTAAACGTTACGGCTTTATCTATGTGGATCTAGACGATGAAGGAAATGGGACACTGAATCGATCAAAGAAAAAATCTTTTGATTGGTATAAAGAAGTAATTGCCTCAAATGGCGTAAACTTGTAATTAAAGCAGCTGAATGAAAAAGAACACACTTCTCACATGTGATTTGTGTTCTTTTTTTATTTTTTATGTGCTATTCTTTTAGTAATAGTAAAGCAAAGGGTGACGTTATGAAAAGGACACGTGTACTATACTTGGAAGTCGCAGATAAAATTAAAGAAGATATTTTCTCAGGAAAATATCCAGTCGGTTCGATGTTGCCGACAGAAAGTGAATTAGAAGAACTGTTTCAAGTCAGCAAAATCACTGTCCGAAAGGCAATCGAACTGCTGGCATCAGATGAATATGTCGCAAAGAAAAGTGGTCGTGGGACGACGGTTCTAAGCAATCGTCCTTACAATCGATTATCCAAAGCGGCAAGCTTTACGCAAATCTTGGAGAACTCCCGATATGAAGTCCGGAAAGAAACGCTGGATTTGCAATTGGTTCATATAAAGAAGGAAGATCCTTTGTTTTCCTTTTTCGGTGAGCAAGCTGTTTGTTTTAAGCGCTTATATTATTTGAACAATCAGCCTTATATTTATTTTGTTCATTATCTTCCACAAGAAATGATGCAATTCAGCAGAGAAGAATTTGGCAAAGAATCTTTGTATCGTTTGCTGACGAAAAAAGGATATACTATTGACTCATTTTCTGATGATTTCTCGGCAGTATTTTTAACAGAAGAAGAACAAGGAATTCTGAAAACAGACGCACAGATCGGCATCAAACGGATACGGAAATCGTCTACGCAAATTGGGGAAATGATTGAATATTCGGAGGCGGTCTACCATACGGAGCTGCATCCTTACCATATTGATTATGAAACATAAATAAAAAAAGAGGTTGTGAAAAAGCTGCCCTGCATCAAGTAATAAGAACAGCCAAACAAAAATAGCTTCTCATATTTTTCGTTTGGTTAGGCTTATTACCGCAGATACACGGCTGTTTCTGGATTACCATTTATTCTGGATAAGGGGGTGTGGCACGATTTTCAGAAGGAATCTATGAACCAATCACTGTATTGATTTTAGCTTCGATGGTAACCCCATTCGGCTTGACGATCGCTTATTTCTTAGGGAAAATCATTCGTAAAAATATACTCAATCGTCAAGAAATCGATACATTGAAGACCGCTTTTCCTATGGGGATCTGTCAGATCACAGAGGGATGTTTCCCTATCGTATTGAACGACTTGGCACGCAATGTCATAGCAACGGGAGTCGGTGGGGCAGTAGGTGGCGGATTAAGCATGTTTTGGGGCGCAGATAGCCGTATTCCGGCATCGGGAATGTTTGCAGTCGCTACGATGACCAGACCATGGGCATTCATTGGTGCATTGTTAGCTGGTTCTTTTGTCACAGGAATAACCATTTTATTATTGAAAAAACCAGTAGATCCGAATGCAGAAATCATCCAAGAAGAAAAAGAGGAAGAAGACATATCTTGGGATGATTTGACAATTAGTTAGGAGAGGCAGAATGGATTACAAGAAAAAAGTACAATAGATGTACCTTGAGGCAGGAATGGTATGAAAGAATCAGAGTTAGAAAGAATCGAATATACAGATTTTGGTTTAGGAGCGATCGAAACTGTCCAGAGCATCGGCACCCTCCTTGAAATGACGATGAAGGAAAAATGAGAACCTTTCGTTGTCGAAAGGGTCTGGTATACCTTATGTCGAAGGAAAGGAAACAAAAAAACTTTCCTGTACTATTCCAAAAAGGAAAGAAAGTTATTATACAGTAAAAAAAGAAATTATTCTTCATGCTAGAGATCAGTACACGTTCGAGCCCAATATCAAACACTAGTTCCAGGCAGGCGCAACAGGTGCGGTTATCACTGAATTTTCTTCCAGCAGTGACGATTCAAGTGATATTTTTACAAATCCAGCTATTTATCGTTAACAAAAAGATTTTTAGGAGAAGCTGATGAACAAAAATGATCAAATTTTGATCGTTTAGTTCGTCGGCTTTTTTATTTAGAGAAACATCATTTATCAGTGAAACATAACACGAGAACAAAATGATTTTTTCGTTAATAAAAGAAACAAGTATTTGTTGTTTAAAATAATACACGTTATTGGCATATAGGACGAAATCCCAGTATCTTCTATAAGTAAGTCATTTCATATCGATGAAAACACGTTATTTATTTTTGTTTTATCTATAAAATAGCTGAAAAATGATTTTTTTCTAAATACTATATATAGTGGTGTCTATCCTATATACCACTAAAAAACTACAAAATCTAGTCTTTTATTTTAAAAAAACACGTGTAGAATGAAGATAGACTTTTGAGTTAGGGAGTGTTTTTTTATGAAACTTACTGTTTTTTGCGGTTCCCGTTTTGGTAATAAAGAAAGTTACAAATTTATTGCGCAAACGTTAGGAAAATACATGGCACAAGAAGAAATCGAACTGGTTTACGGTGGTTCATACTCCGGGATTATGGGAGTGATTAGTAAAACAGTACTGGAAAATAACGGAAAAGTCACAGGTATCTATCCGAATGGGCTTTTTGAAACTGAATTGCCTGGAAAAGATGTTACTACATTTATTCCTACAGAAACGATCGATGAAAGAAAGGTATTATTATTTGAAAAGGGAGATGCTGTCCTCGTTTTCCCTGGAGGTCTAGGTACATTGGAGGAATTCTCACAACTTCTTTCTTGGATAGCAATCGGTCTGACGCCCGACAAGCCAATCGGAATATTGAATATTGGCGGTTATTACAGCGGCTTGCAACAATTATTAGAAACTTTTGCAAAAGAGGATTTTATGGATAAAAAATGGTTGGATCAAGTAATCTTTTCCAACAATCCATTGGAACTGGTCAATGAATTACGAGCAGTATCTATTAAAAATCAGTTATTATTGAAGGAGGCAAAATAATGAGTCAAATATATTTAGCAGGACCATTTTTTTCAGAGGAGCAAATCGATCGAGTAAGTCGTATCGAAAAAGCGTTGGAGGAAAACAAAACAGTCACAAGTTTCTACTCTCCACGTCATCACCAAGAAAGCAATTATGAACTATTCAGCGCTGGATGGGCGCAGGAAGTATACGAAAAAGATATGGAAGAACTGACAAATGCAGAATTTGTTGTTGCTATCCTTGACTTTGAGCATCAAACAATCGATCCAGGAACGGCTTACGAATTAGGTGTGGCAACTATGTTGAAAAAACCGATGATCATTGTACAAGAAGAGACGGTACCTACGAACTTGATGATTACACAAAGTCTCCATACGTATTTAAAATCAGACCAAGCTGTACGTGAATATGATTTTGAAACATTGCCTGTTGAAACTTACGTAGGCGAGTACTTATAGAAGAGGAAGGGTTGTATGTCAGTGATTTTGATTTCAGGAACGATTGGTGCAGGTAAGAGCAGTTTGACGGATATGCTTGCAAAAGAGATTGATTCTAAACCATTTTATGAAAATGTCGAAGATAACGAAGTATTGCCGCTCTTTTATTCAAATCCTGAGCAGTACGCTTTTTTATTGCAAATCTTCTTTTTGAACAAGCGATTTTTAGCAATGAAAAATGCTTTAGTGAACGATGACAATGTGCTAGACCGATCCATCTATGAAGATAGCCTGTTGTTCCATCTAAACGCTGATTTAGGTCGGGTAACGGATATCGAAGTACAGCAGTACGATAGCTTATTAGATACGATGCTAAACGAGTTAGATGATGTTGCTCCAAAAAAACGGCCTGATTTGATGGTCCATATCAAAGTTTCTTTGGACACGATGCTAGAACGTATCAAAAAACGTGGGCGTGACTATGAACAGCTAGAAAGCGATGAGACGTTATATACCTATTATGAAACGTTGAACACCCGCTATAATCAATGGTATGAAGATTTTGATGTATGTCCTAAAATACAAGTGGATGGGGATAAATTCGATTTTGTAGAAAATCCAGAAGATGCAAAAAAGGTGATCCGTCAGATCCAAGAAAAATTAGCTGAATTGGAAGGAAAGCCTGCTGGAAAATATTTTACGGATAACCAGCATGCAAAAGGTCAAGAATTAGGCTAAAAATAAAAAACCAAACGACGGGAAAGAAAAATTACTACGTGATGTAGAATAAGCCTTTCTATCGTTTGGTTATTTTATATTCAAATATTTGAAATAAATAAATCTTTACTCTTTGATTTGTAAACTGAAATGATCCACTGTTTGTTTTACTGATGAAGCTTGATCAAAGGAAGAAGCTGAGTTTGAAGTTCATAAAAATCAGCCATAGTGAGTTTTGCTTGGATTTGTTTATCTTCTTCTACTTTTTACATAATTTTGAACAGGATAAGATTCAAATGTTTTAAATGAATCTTTGACTAGTTTGTGACAGTTGTCGCATATGCTCAAGCTTCCTTGGTCATTAAATTCTGTATGGATATTTTTGTTGTTATTACATGTACAATAATCAGGACTATCGATCATCCATTTCGTCTCCTTTACAATCATCTTGCTTCTTTACTATAGCAGAAAAGAAGGGGAGAAACAAAAGAAGATCCAACAGACGGCACTATAGACTGTAGATGTTGCCATCCTCATCCTTCAAACGGTAATTACCGATTTTTGTAAATATGACTGTTGTTTCTTTTTTATTTTCTTTTCCTGAAATAATATATTCGTCATCTTTGGTAGTGATCTTGATATCTGTCAGCACTGTTTTTTCTTCAGATGATTCAGAAGAATCAGTTCCTTGTGTCTGATACGTGCGTGTCCATTCCATTTTTTTATCTGTAAATGTCAACTGTCCCGCGGATAAATCCATATCTTTACGTACTTTTAGCGTATATACACTGTTGGTGATATCTGCTTTTTCCGCTTTTAAGACAGAAGAATCGGTTGTTTCGTCCGAGGATTGGTCAGAGCCGCCAAACAAATCACAGCCAGTCAATGTCAAAAGTCCCGCAGACAAAATAAATAGTACGATTAATTTCTTCAAAATACTTCCCCCATTTGATAGGATAAAGAAATTATACCATTGGAATGTAAAACTTCAAACGGATGGAAGAGAAAAACGCACAAAACACCCACAAATAGAGTAAATTTTAGAATAAAATTTTAAAAAGGCAAAAAATCCGCCACTTTCAGAAAGCGTTTTAAAAAAGTGTTGCAATCTTTTAAAAAAATGCTATATTAAAAATGAACCGGTTCAAATACTTGTTTAAGTATAATTAATAGTGAGAGGAAGTTGCTCTACTGAAGACTTTAGTTATATGGATATTGATGACAAGCAACACTATGCAAAGAATGCGGTCATCATAATCGAACAACAAGAAAGAGAAATCAAATGTAACTGGCAGGAGTGAGAATGTATGGCATCGATCCGTGATGTGGCTAAGATGGCTGGTGTTTCAGTGGGAACAGTTTCCCGTTACTTGAATGGTCAGCAACTGAAGGAAAAGAACATGAAAAAAATAGCAGAAGCGATTTCAGCGTTGGACTATAAAGAAAACATCATTGCTAAAGGGTTGAAGAATAATCGAAGCTTCTCTATTGGACTTTTGATAAACGGGATTTCCAGCCGTTTTGGGTCGGAAGTTGTCTCAGGGATCGAAAGAGTAGCTGAAGAAAATGGGTATAGCTTATTATTAAGCGGGTTTGCCGATCAGCCAGAAAAAATTGAACAAAAAATTGAATACCTGATGAAGCATGTGATCGATGGGCTGATTGTCTTCTTATCCGAAGAAGAGTGGTCTGGATTTGAAATGCTCACAAAAATGAGTATTCCAGTTATCGCATTGAATTGTCCAGAAGGACCAGCAGGTATTGATACAATATTAGTGAATGATCGAGAAAGTGTAGCAAAAGTGATCGCTCATCATGGTGAACAAGGACATAAAAAAATCGGATTTATTGCTGCCACTCAAACAGACTACGTAGCAAGAGAACGTTTAGCAGGAGCCAAAGAAGCGGTCCAAAATGATCCATCGATCCAATTAGAGGTCTTTACAGGAGACTATTCTAGAAAAAGCGGCTATTACGGGGCAAAAGCATTATTAGAAAAAGGGGCAACTGCTATTTTTGTCAGCAATTACAATATGTCGATTGGTGCCATCGAATGTTTCAATCAAGAAGGTGTCAGAATCGGGAAGGATATTGCGTTCAGTCACTATGATTATTTAGATAAAAACGATCTGAGTATCCTTCCGAAAATCACGATCACGCCACCAACAGATAAAATCGGGGAACGAGCAGCAGAACAGCTGTTAAAACGAATCAAAAAAGAAGAGGAAGAAAATGAAAAAGTGATTGTGATGGAAAATATCATACATGGAATCAACTAAAACGAACTAAAAAAGAAAAAGAGGTGCTTTGATGAAAAAATATCAATTTCCAGCAAATTTTTGGTGGGGTTCTGCAGCAAGTGGCCCACAAACAGAAGGAAGGATTTCAGGCGATGGAAAAGGAGAGAACATTTTTGATTATTGGTACAAAAAAGAACCGCAAAAGTTCTTTGATCAAGTAGGACCTGAAAAAACCTCGCAAGTTTATACGAAGTATCAAGAGGATGTACAGTTGATGAAACAGACTGGGCATAATTCATTTCGAACATCTATCCAATGGAGCCGTTTGATACCTGATGAATCTGGAACAATCAACGAAGAAGCCGTTCGTTTCTATCATCGTTATTTTGATGAGTTGATTGAAAACGGTATCGAACCCTTTGTGAATCTGTATCATTTCGATATGCCGATGTATCTGCAAGAAAAAGGCGGATGGTTGAACCGAGAAACGGTTGAAGCCTATGAAAAATATGCCAAAAGTTGTTTTGAATTGTTTGGTTCGAAAGTAAAAAAATGGTTTACTCATAATGAACCAATCGTTCCAGTCGAAGCAGGTTATTTATATCGATGGCATTATCCAGAAGAGTCAGATATGAAAAAAGCGATCCAAGTTGGCTATCATGAAGCGTTGGCTTCAGCGTTAGCCATCAAATCTTACCATGAAATGGAGCAAGGTGGTGTTATTGGTATCATCTTGAATCTGACACCAAGCTATCCAAGAGACGAATCAAACCCTGAAGATGTTAAAGCAGCGCAAATAGCAGATGCGTTCTTCAATCGTTCATTCCTTGATCCAGCTGTAAAAGGCGAGTTTCCAAGTGAATTGATTGAGATAGTAAAAGAACTTGATCTCATGCCTGTGATCCATGCAGAGGATTTGACGGTTATCAAAGAAAATACAGTAGATCTTTTAGGTATCAATTATTACCAGCCACGCCGGGTAAAAGCAAAAGAAACACCAATCGATACTAAAAACGGTCCAATGCCTGAGGATTATTTCGACAATTATGAAATGCCTGGTCGTAAAATGAATCCTTATCGCGGATGGGAGATCTATGAACAAGGAATCTATGATATTTTGATCAATGTACGAGATCATTATGGAAATATCGACTGCTTTATTTCTGAAAACGGTATGGGTGTAGAAAACGAAGCACGATTTATCAAAGAAGATGGCATGATCCACGATGATTATCGGATCGAATTTGTCCAATCTCATCTGAAATATGTCCATCAAGCCATTCAAGAAGGTGCCAATTGTTTAGGCTATCATATGTGGACATGTATGGATAACTGGTCGTGGACCAATGCATATAAGAATCGATATGGCTTTATTTCAGTAGACTTAGCACAAGATGGAAAAAGAACAATCAAAAAATCGGGTCATTGGTTCAAAGACGTATCAGATAAAAACGGATTTGAGGCTTAAGAAAGAATAGTTGAGAGCAAATGCGTGAAATTCTCCATTCTTACCATTTTGTGAAAAAGAAGTTCAATTATTTACGATCTTTTTCAACTTTTTTGTCTTTCTATTTCATTTTTTGTATATAATAGAATAGTCAAAATTAAATAGGAGTGGAGGAAAGCATGAGGAAAAAAAGACCGTTTCTTCTCTTTTGGTTATTCGGTTTTTTCTTACTGCTTATTTTATCCGCAGCATTTTCAGGAAAAATGACAGCAGATCTTGCTCAGAAAGAAACAGAAAAAATCGTAGCAAGCAAAGAATCAGTAGATAATTTCAAAAAAGAATTCTCAACTTATTGGTGGGCGGAGTATAAAATAACTGCCAATTACGAAAAAGGCGAATTGGACATTTATTTGCCAAAAGGAAAAGAAGAAAATCAATTTATTAATATCGATGACGTACTTAGTGCGATTTCTCTCAGACAATATCAATTTAAAGACAAGCATTTGACCGTTTTGCTTTTGACTCATGATGGCGACAAAGTAGCCCGTTTGAAAAATGGAAAAGTGATCACCGCTTATTCTGAAAAAGTAGACAAAAAAGTGGTCGCCGATCGTTTAGCGGAATGGAAAAAGACAAATGAACAAGTCAAGAAAACAACTGTCTCTTCTCAAAAAAACGAGTCGACAGGAACAAGTCCTTCAGATTCTGGCAGTGGACAAACGATAACGGGAAGTGAAGAAAATCAAGCCTCAATTATTACGAATGAGTCATCACAAGGACAATATCAATCCTATGGACAATGAAAAACAGAGGTTGTGAAATCAGCGTTTTGACCTGAGTATTAGAGAAACAAACGGCAAAATAGTTCCTCATATTTTGCCGTTTTTTGAGCTAATACCGAAGGTCAGCTGATTGAACACCTTGAACACCGTGTATCAAGAGGTCTTGAGCCTGCCGTTTAACTCTGAGCCACAAGGAGCAATTTCAAAAAATAGCTCCTTATATTTTTCGTTTGGTTGGGCTTATTACCGCAGATGCAAGCTTTTGAACACCGTTTACCAAGAGGTTGTAAAATTAGCGTCCTGACATAATCTAATACCGAGGGTCAGCTGATTGAACACCGTGTATCAAGAGGTCTTGAGCCTGCCGTTTAACTCTGAGCCACAAGGAACAATTTCAAAAAACAGCTTCTCATGTTTTATAAATATTGTGACTTGTGGCCGAGGAGTTGGCAGGAGAACACCGTTTAAGGAAGAAGTTGTGAAAAAGCTGTCCTGCATCAAGAAATAAGGAGCTGCGACAAGAATTTTGTCACAGCCTCTTTTTTTGTACGAATACCGAGAAACTGGCTTTTGAATACCGTGGAGTGAAGCGGTCACCACAAGACTTTTATCTCTTCATTAGTTTAATCGCTTACATCGCAGCGGTTTTATGCTGTGAAAAGTGGACGGAATAATCTTTAGAAAGAATAAAAAAATCTTAAGATAACAACTTTTTTAGGAAATTTTCATTTTTCAGGAGCAAAATAAGAAAAAATGTGAATAGAGAGAAGTGATATACGTGACACAACTTAAAAAATTGTGCCAAAATCGTTTAGCAATCGTTTTGACAGCTGTTTTCTTTTTCTGGCTGAAGACGATCATTGCCTACTATGCAGATTTTTCATTAGGTGTGGAAGGTACGATCCAGTACTTTATCTTGTGGATCAACCCAATTGCGACTACCTTATTGTTTTTTGGCCTTTCTTTGTATATTAAAAAGCCAAAGCCAGCGTTAGCTATTCTTTTGATCATTGATATTTTAAATACGCTTTTGTTGTACTTGAATATTATTTTTTATCGGGAATTCACAGATTTCATTACAGTCAAATCTGTATTAGGCTTTTCGAAAGTGTCGCAAGGATTGTCAGGAAGCTCCTTTTCTTTGATGAAGCCCCATGATGTCATCTACTGGCTGGATATCGCTGTGTTCATTGGGCTACTGGTTTGGTTGAAGGTCAAGAAAATACCTATCAAAAGCAACCCTGTCGGCAAACCGATGGCTATCGCTGTTACCTGTCTTTCAGGGCTTATTTTTTCAGGAAATCTAGCGCTGAGCGAAGCCAACCGTCCACAATTGCTGCAGCGAACATTTGACCGTTCATATATTGTCAAATATCTAGGAATCGATGCGTATACTATTTATGACGGAATCAAAACAGGAATGACTAGCAGTGTTCGCGCGCATGCAAGCAGTAATGGGATTGATGAAGTTTTAGATTATACAAAGAAACATTATGCAGAGCCAAATCCCGAAACATTTGGGATCGCTAAAGGGAAAAATGTGATCGTTCTCCATTTAGAAAGTTTCCAGCAGTTTTTGATTAATATGAAGGTAGACGGACAAGAAGTCACACCGTTTTTAAATAGTATTTTCCAGAATCAAGCAACGATCAGCTTTGACAATTTCTTTCATGAAGTAGGACAGGGAAAGACAAGTGATGCTGAAAATATGTTGGAAACTGGCACATTTGGTTTACCTCAAGGCTCATTATTCACAGAACTTGGGTCAGACAATGTCTTTCAAGCCGCACCAGCGATCCTTGGACAAAAGCAAGGCTATACAAGCGCTGTTTTCCATGGGAATGTAGCTAGTTTTTGGAATAGAGATCATGTATATAAAAACTTAGGTTATGACAATTTCTTTGATCGATCTTATTTTGATGAATCCGACGAAACGTTAGGTTATGGGATATTAGATAAAGATTTATTCAGAGAATCTGCCCAATATCTTGAGCATCTACAACAGCCGTTTTACACGAAATTTCTTTCCGTAACCAACCACACGCCTTATTATACGGATGACAAGAATTTCGACTTTCCATCTTTGAATACTGGCAATAGCACAGTAGATAATTATGTTCGAACGGCACATTATCTGGATCAATCATTGGAACAATTTTTTACGTATTTGAAAAAATCTGGTATTTACCAAAATTCAATCTTTGTGATTTACGGGGATCATTTTGGGATCTCGAATACAGATAATAAAGATTTAGCAAGCGCTCTTGGTAAAGATCCAGATACATGGGATGAATTTGACAACGCACAGATGCAACGAGTGCCATTGATGATCCATATGCCTGGTTATACTAAAGGGACAGTCAATCATGAATACGGTGGAGAAATCGATGTTTTGCCGACATTACTACATCTATTGGGAATCGATGATAAAGATTATCTTCATTTTGGTACAGACTTATTATCTTCTCAGCATGATCAAGTAGTTGCTTTTCGAAATGGAAACTTTGTGACACCCAAATACACCGTCCTAGGAGGAAAAGCTTACAATAATCAGACAGGAGAAATCATCGATACGAAAGCAGCAGGAATCGATGAGGAAATCTCCAAAGATCAGGAAAAAGTCAAGACTGCGTTAAGTCTTTCAGATAAGCTGAATCAGGAAAATCTCTTGCGGTTTTATGTGCCAAACGGATTTGAGACGATTGATCCGAAAAAATATGACTATAAAAATGAAGCGGAACGTAATGAAGCAATCGAAAAGCAAAAAGGCGAACATTCGACAAGTGTCTTTTCAAAAAATGGTAATAAAACAACAACCAACTTATATCCAGTAACAAGAACAGACGTTGAACAGCAAAAAAATAATCAATAAACAATCAAACCAACCTTCAGTAGTTAGACAACATTCTAATGCTTGAAGGTTGGTATTTTTTATGAAAAAAACATTTTTTTATTTTTTTCGTGTATTTTTCCTTTTTAACGTATCTATTTATTGAATGTGGAAAAATTTAAATTAAAAAGGAGAACTATTATGTATGATGGTGAATTGATCAAGAAACTTCGAGTCAACAAGAAGTTGACACAGTCCCAATTAGCGGAAGGAATCTGTTCTAAGACTTCTCTAGTCGGGATTGAGACAAATTCAGTGAAAAAAATGTCATTTGTAACATTGAGATCATTTTTAGAGCGAATGAACATGACACTTGCAGAATATGAATGGATGCGAAACCAGCTGGATGAACCAATAAAGTTAAAGAAAAAAAGACGAATGCTAGATCGGGTACAAGAAGACAGCTTTGATCCTTATAAAGAGATCAGCAATAACCGTAGGCATTTTAAGAAAACAGAAGATCTGTATTATTTGGTTTTGAATCTTCACATGGTCGAAAAAACAGAAGTATCTGAGACAGAATTTGAATTTTTACGTTATGAATGCCGAATCATTGAAGAATACTTGATGCAGATACCAGACTATGGTCAATTTGAACTATCTATTCTAGCTGATTTTCCTTGGATATTCAGTGATCGGTTCATTGAGAACAATTATTTGAAAATCAAAAAAAGAATGCGACGATTAGCACAGTTGAACAATCATGAGCAGTATCTCTTTACTTTTTTAATGAACCTGACTTCGTTTTATATAGAAAATGGTCGGTTGAAAAAGGCACGTAGTGTGAATGAAGATATGAAACGGAGCTTAGCACATAAAGAAAGAAGTACAGTGATCTATGAAACATTGATGGCAGATTATTATCAAAGATTGATTTCTGCTGCTTTAGGGGAAGAAAAGACGAAAGACTACCAAGAATTCTTCACAGTGCTCGAATATATGTTAGGAAAGAATCAACGGAGGTCCTTAGAGAAAAAACTGCTGGCCATTGCTGAACCCAGCAACTAGACCAGCAGTTTAGAATTTGTATCACTTCGCCGCTTTTTCAGACGGTTTGTTTATATCGAATGGCGGGAAAAAGCGGGCGATCTCTTTTACCGCAGCATCACGGGAATCAGAAGCGTGAATGATGTTTTCAGTCCCCGGCAGCGCGTAGTCTCCTCGGATCGTACCTGGAACAGCATCGGCAGCTTTTGTTGCTCCAACCATCTTACGGACGATATCGATCACTTCCTCGCCGACCAGCACAAGATAAACGACAGGACCGGAAGTCATGTAATCGATCAGTTCATCAAAAAAACTGCGCTCAGTCAAGTGCTGATAATGTTCTTTTGCTAATTCAGGAGTCATAGTTTCAAACTTCATTTCAGCAATGGCCAGTCCCTTTGCTTCAAAACGTTGGATGATGCTTCCGACTAAATGGCGTCTCACGCCGTCTGGCTTGATAATAACAAGTGTTCTTTCCATAACAGCACCTCATTTCCTACTATATTTCTATTATAGCGGGAGGTGGAAAATGAGACAAATAAAACCGCGTGAGACAGGAATATAACGTGTGTATTTTAAAAAAAGTATGAAAAACATGGAAAATTGATTTGACATCCTCTTTTTTAGTTGTTATATTAACGAAGGAAAACCGAATAAGATTTGTTAGGTGAGGCTCCTATACAAACATAGGCTACTGCCCAAAAACGTCGAGAGACGCCAATGGGTAGAACAGGAATTGTCGAGATAAGGCTTTTCATAAGGTAGCTAAAAGCAGGTATCTGCTTTTTACGTTGTACAGTGTCAAAACTCAACGATGAGATCTGAGAAGCTTTTTTTAATATGCTTTTTCAAACCTTTCGCTGAGTATTTGGCGAGAGGTTTTTTTGTTGCCGCAAATCCCCATCGGTGAAAAATAAAAAGGAGGTGGTCTAATTGGAAAAATAACTATTCGAAAAATGATTGGAAGTCATGAATTAAAATTACTTAGTAAAGGAGATGAGAACAAATGGATGACAGTCATTCGAAAAACAAGGATCTAGAGGAAAGGCCAGGGCTATTATCTATCTGTTCTCAGCCCCTTTCAGTTTTTTCTCTATCGATCCGATGAATAGCTAAAGACCAAAAGCAGCGAGAACAGCTGTCTTTTGGACACAAAGGAGAGATTGAGATGGAAAAAAAGAAAGATACACAAAAAATCTATGCAGCTTTTGCTGGAAAAACGAAACAAGAATTATTTGAACTATTCCATGCATCAGCAAATGGATTGACAGAAGAACAAATCGAACGTTCAAGAGAAAATTACGGTAAAAATGCGATTTCATATGGCAAAAAAACACCATTCATTGTAGAAATATTGAAAGCATACATCACGCCATTTACATTAGTGTTGATCGCATTAGGAATTATTTCATTCATCACGGAATATGTATTAGCAGCTCCTGGAGATAAAGATCTTTTCGGTGTAGCCATTATCTTCACTATGGTTATCGTCAGCGGGACAATGACGTTGATTCAGTCCGTACGTTCCAATCAAGCGGCTGAAAAACTGAAATCACTTGTGAAAGTAACGGCAGCTGTAAAACGTAATGGAAAGTACACAGAGATTCCTATGGAAGAAATCGTCTGTGGAGATCTTGTTCGGCTTTCAGCAGGGGATATGATACCAGCGGATATGCGTTTATTGTCCGCAAAGGATTTATTCATTTCCCAAGCAGCATTGACAGGGGAAAGCTATCCAGTAGAAAAGCATGCGAAAGTATGTGAAGACGATCAGCAAAGCGAAACAAGTTACGAAAATCTTGTCTTTATGGGAAGTAATGTCATCAGTGGAAGTGCGGAAGGAATCATTGTTTCTGTTGGAAATGAAACACTATTTGGTCATGTAGCAGAAACGCTATCTGAAAAACCAATTCAATCAAGCTTTGAATTAGGCATCCATAAAACATCCATGCTACTGATCAAATTTATGTCATTGATGGCTCCAGCAGTTATCGTCATCAATGGGCTTACAAAAGGGGATTGGCTAGAAGCTTTTCTTTTTGGACTATCTGTAGCAGTTGGTCTAACACCTGAAATGCTTCCAATGATCGTTACGACGAATTTGGTCAAAGGAGCAAGTGTGATGGCCAAAAAAGGAACAGTGATCAAAAATTTGAATGCCATCCAGAACTTTGGTGCAATCGATGTGTTATGTACGGATAAAACGGGGACATTGACACAAGATAAAATCATTCTTGAATATCATATGGATTGTGAAGGAAATGAAGATGATCGTGTTTTGCGCCATGCGTATCTAAATAGCTACTATCAAACAGGGCTGAAAAATTTGTTAGATGTGGCTATCATTGATGAAGCAACAGAAACTTTAGATACAGATAAGATCAATTATCAAAAAGTGGATGAAATTCCTTTTGATTTTGAACGTCGTCGTATGAGTGTTGTGGTTGCTGATCCAGCTGGTAAAACACAAATGATCACAAAAGGCGCGATTGAAGAAATGCTGAACATTTCTAAATTTATTGATCTTGGCGGTACTGTTACACCATTAACAAAAGAACGAAAAGAAGCCGTACTTGCAAAAGTACAGTCACTTAATGAAGATGGCTTACGAGTGATTGGTGTCGCACAAAAGACCAATCCAAGCGTCGTTGGAGAATTTTCAGTCAAAGATGAGTCAGACATGGTTTTGATTGGTTATCTTGCTTTCCTTGATCCACCAAAAGAAACAACGAAACAAGCGTTGAAAGCTCTGAAAGAACATGGTGTAGCTGTAAAAGTTCTGACTGGGGACAACGAATTAGTTACACGTTCAGTGTGCCGTCAAGTAGGTCTAGAGATCAATGAATTGGTTACCGGTGAGAAAATCTCGGAAATGAGTGATCATGAATTAGCACAAGTAGCTGAAGACCATGAAGTATTCGTAAAATTGAATCCTCAGCAAAAAGCACGTTTGACGACAGCTTTACGTAAAAATGGTCATACTGTCGGATTTTTAGGAGATGGTATCAATGACGCTCCTGCAATGAAAGTGGCTGATATCGGTATTTCTGTAGATACAGCTGTGGATATTGCGAAAGAATCTGCAGACGTGATCCTTTTAGAAAAAGATTTGACGATTTTGGAAAGAGGCCTTCTTTCTGGACGAGAAACTTTTGGGAATATCATGAAATATATCAAGGCTACAGCAAGTTCTAATTTTGGCAATATGTTTTCCGTGCTGATTGCAAGTACGTTCCTGCCATTTTTACCAATGCTGCCTTTACAACTTTTGTTTTTGAATCTGATCTATGATGTTTCCTGCATTTCCTTGCCATGGGATCGGATGGATAAAGAATATTTGGACGAGCCAAAAAAATGGAATGCATCTAGTATTGGGGAATTCATGGTTTACTTTGGTCCAACAAGTTCGATATTTGATATTACTACTTACTTGTTGATGTATTTTGTTATTTGTCCTGCTGTAGTGGGCGGAAGTTTCCATACATTGGATAGTTCACAGCGAGTGATTTTCATCGCATTATTCCATGCAGGATGGTTTGTCGAATCACTATGGACACAAACCTTAGTGCTCCATGCACTGCGTACACCGAAAGTACCATTTATCCAAAGCAACGCAACATTTGCCATGTTTGTTATCACTACATTAGGAATTATTGTCGGTTCTGTCCTTCCTTTTACAAGTTTTGGTGCTGAATTAGGCTTGATGCCACTTCCTGGCAATTACTGGTTATGGTTATTTGCTACAGTCATCGCTTATCTGGCGCTTGTGACAGCTGTGAAGAAAATCTATATCCGTCGATTCCAAGAACTCTTATAAACGAGAAGGCTGGTTCTTTGCTTCTGTTCTTTTTGGACCAGTCGTGCTAAACTATGTGTATTGTTTTGGAAAGGATTAATGTATAGATGAAAGGTGCAATATTTGATTTAGATGGTTTGTTAGTTGACACAGAAAAAACGTATCGTGATGGCTGGCTTTGGGGATTTCAGCAATTTGATATCCATATCCCAAAAGAAATCGTTGACGCTTGGGGCGGAAAAAACTGGAAACAAAGTTTTGATATTTTAGTGAAAGCAGCAGGTAGCCCTGAAAAAGTACAGGAAGTCCGAGCGAAGCGTGAAGAATATTTTTATCAACAGCTGACAAGCGGAGCCATCCACTTAAAACCATATGCAAAAGAAATATTGGCAGACTTAAAAGAACGTCATATGAAACTAGGCATTGCTACGACCACTGTTACGAAAAGAGCAACAGATATCTTGGATCACTTTAAATTAGCTGATTACTTTGACACGTTTACATTCGGAGACGAAGTGTCGGAGAACAAGCCTTCACCGATTCCTTATCTGACAGCTTTGGAACGAACAGGATTAGAAGCTAGTTCAGCCTTTGCAGTGGAAGATTCTTTAGTAGGAGCAACAGCTGCTTCACGAGCAGGATTAGGCGTTGTTTTGATACCTGATTCCAGTTTTGTCCGAAATTATACCGTCGAAGAAAAGGAAAAATTGAAACTTCTTGCGGAAGGAAAAGATCTTCGAACTGTTATTGAAATGTTAAATAAAAAAACAGAAAAATAAATATAGAAAAAATAATTTGAATTTCGTACTTGACTTTTCAGTTTTCCTCATGTAGATTAATCCCAACAACAAAATATCGATTTCGTTGAAAAGGAAAGTAAGTTTGGAAACTTTGCAGAGAGGCTCTGGCTGGTGAGAAGAGTCAAGTAAGAAAAGCTGAAAATGGCCTTGGAGAATAATTTGTCGATAAGTAGGCAAATTCGGAACTGTTCGACCGTTAAAACGAACGCCAATCTCTCTTTTTGAGATGTTGGGCTTGAGGGAAGGAAACTTCCGAAAAAAGGTGGTACCGCGATACGTCGTCCTTTTACTGACATAGTTTATGTTAGTAAAAGGACTTTTTTTTTGAATATTATTTGCATTGAAATGGTAAGTACGATAGAAGAACCTTTGACAGAGAGCTTCGGTAGCTGAGAAGAAGCAAGGAACGACTATTGGAAAATGGCCATCGAGCAATTCATCCCGAGCATAGATGTAAGGCGATGACGGCTGCGACCGATATCTTGCTAGAGTATGATCGTACTTGAAGAGGAGTTGTGTGTGAACACAGCTTGAACATGAGGTGGTAACACGCAAAAAAGCGTCCTCAAGAAAATGACATTTTCATTTTCTTGAGGACGCTTTTTTTAGATAAGGAGGAATTTTAATGATTGAATTGCGAGATGTTTCTGTATGTTTCAAACAAAAAGAAAAAGAGATACAGGCAGTAGATTCTGTAGATTTAACGATTGAAAAAGGCGATGTTTATGGAATCGTCGGTTACTCAGGTGCAGGGAAAAGTACGTTAGTTCGTGTGATGAATTTGCTGCAGAAACCAACAGCAGGAGAAGTCATTGTCAATCAGACGAATTTGAGTCAGCTCTCTCCCAAAGAATTGCGAAAAGAAAGAAAGGCCATCGGTATGATCTTTCAGCATTTCAATCTAATGGAAAGCCGAACTATTTTTGACAACGTTGATTTTTCTTTAAAGTATTCTGGAAAATCGAAACAGGAACGTCGTCAAAAAGTGAATGAACTACTGGAACTTGTCGGTTTGGAAGAAAAAGCATCTGCTTATCCTAAACAACTGTCGGGGGGACAAAAACAACGAGTAGCAATCGCACGAGCTTTGGCGAATGAACCTAAGGTATTATTATGTGATGAAGCAACCAGTGCACTTGATCCGAAAACGACCCTTCAGATCCTTGCATTGTTAAAAAAATTGAATCGCCAGTTAGGTTTAACAATCGTCCTGATCACTCATGAGATGCAAGTTGTCAAAGAAATCTGCAACAAGGTAGCGGTTATGGAAGATGGAAGAATCGTTGAAAAAGGTAGCAGCATCCAGATCTTCAGCAATCCTGAAGAAGAATTGACCAAAGATTTTATTCGAACAGCTACTCATCTTGACCAAGCATTAGAAACGATCATTGCCCATTCTGCTTTTGCCGATCAGATCGCCAATAAATGGCTGGTGGAATTAAGTTATATTGGAAATCAGACGAACGAACCTCTAATCGCTCATCTGTACAGCAAATATCAAGTAACAGCGAATATTTTATATGGCAATGTAGAGTTATTACAAGAAACGCCGTTAGGGAGTTTGATCGTTACTTTAGCTGGAGAAACCAAACAGCGGAAAAAAGCATTGGATTATTTGATCAAATCTGGTGTAAAAATAAATATTTTACAAAAAAACGAATTAGATAGTCGTATCAAAATGATCGAAGGAGGAAGATAAAATGACTGATTTCTTTAAAACATATTTGCCCAATGTTTATTTGATTCCGGATGAATTTGTCGAAGCGACGAAGCAAACACTATATATGTCTTTTTGGACAGCATTCATTGGCGGGATGATTGGAATCATCTTGGGTGTGACGTTAGTAGTGACACGCCCTAATGGATTACTAGCTAACCGTCTGCTATTTGAAATACTTGATAAGCTGATCAATATCATTCGTTCCATCCCTTTCATTATCTTGCTTTCTCTTTTAGCATTGACTACTCGTTTCTTAGTTGGAACGACGATTGGTGCGAAAGCAGCTTTAGTGCCATTGATTTTTGGAGTTGTTCCGTTTTTTGCTCGTCAAATCGAGAACGCACTGCTAGAAGTTGATCCTGGGGTGATCGAAGCGGCAGAAGCGATGGGAACCAGTCCAATCGGTATCATTTTACGTGTGTATTTGTTAGAAGGTTTGACTGGTATCATTCGGGTCTCGGCGTTGACTATCATCAACGTGATCGGACTGACTACCATGGCTGGAGCAGTAGGTGCAGGCGGATTAGGGAATCTTGCTATATCGAGAGGGTATAATCGATTCCAAACAGATGTAACGATTGTGGCTACATTATTGATTCTAATCTTAGTTTTTTTAAGTCAATTTATCAGTAATCAACTGATTAAAAAAATTACACATTGAAAGTGGAGGAGAAAAAATGAAAAAAATTATTCGTTTTGTAGTCATTACATTTGTAGCAATTATTTGGTTGGCAGGGTGTAGCCAAGGAAAAGCAGATACAACTGACAAAAAAGAAACTATCGTAAAACTAGGGATTATTGGAGAAGATACAGATGTATGGGACAACGTGAAAGACCGTTTGAAAAAGGAGAACATTAATTTGGAATACGTGAAATTTACAGATTACAATCAACCAAATGTGGCTTTAGCAGACGGATCGATTGATTTGAATTCTTTCCAACATCAATTCTTTTTAGACAATTACAATAAAGAACACGGAACTGATTTAGTATCGATCGGAAATACTGTCAATGCACCGCTGGGAATTTATTCTAACACTTTGAAGGATGTAGCTGATATCAAAGACGGAGCAAAAGTAGCAATCCCTAATGATGTTACAAATGGCGGCAGAGCTCTTCTGTTATTGCAAACTGCTGGATTGATCAAAGTGGATAAGGCAAAAGGACAAGCGCCCACTGTTTCTGATATTACCGAGAATAGAAAAAATCTAGACATTTCTGAATTAGATGCTTCCCAAACAGCACGTGCTTTGTCAGATGTAGACATTTCAGTGATCAATAGCGGTGTAGCTGTAGATGCTGGATTTAATCCTGCTTCTGATGCCATCTTCTTAGAACCAGTGGATGACCATGCACGTCCTTATGTGAATATCATCGTTGCAAGAAAAGAAGATGAAAACAATAAAACGTATCAAAAAATAGTAGACGCTTATCAAACAGAAGACACAGTCAAAGTAATCGAGAAAACATCAAAAGGATCAAGCGTGCCTGCATGGGAAACATTCGGGAGAAAATAAGAAAAATGACTAGCATAGGAGGAATTTTTTATGACAACAACAATCTCAACAAACCAATTGAAGGATCTAATCCAATATCGTTTACCAGAATATCAAGCACTTGCTCTAGATATCCACGAACATCCTGAAGTAAGTAACTATGAGTTTTATTCCTCAGCAGCGTTGATTAAACAATTAGAAAAAGAAAGGTTTTGGGTAGAAAAAGAAGTAGCTGGACACCGAACAGCCTTTGATGCACGTTATATTTCCAATAAACCCGGTCCCACAATTGCCTTTTTGGCAGAATTCGATGCTTTACCAGGTATTGGTCATGCATGCGGGCATAATTTGTTTGGTACTTACTCCGTATTAGCCGCCAGCATAGTGAAGCAATTCATTGATGAAACTGGTGGAGAAATCCGTGTATATGGCACCCCAGGGGAAGAAGGGGGCGAGAACGGATCAGCTAAAGGCAGCTTTGTTCGAGAAGGTTTTTTTGAGGATGTCGATGTAGCGTTATGCGTCCATCCAGCTTTTCGTTATGGGAAAACGACAGAATCTTTAGCGAATGATCCAGTCGACATCAAATTTTACGGTGTCGCTTCCCATGCAGCAGCAGCACCTGAAAAAGGAGTAAATGCTTTGGAAGCATTGATCCAAGTGTTTAATGGAATCAACGCTCTACGCTTGCAATTGCCAAAAGATGTCAATATCCATGGGATCATTACAGACGGAGGAGTAGCTGCCAACGTCATTCCAGATTACGCTGCTGGACGTTTCTATTTACGTGCAGGAAATCGGCAAACATTAGATAAAGTATATGAAAAAGTGGAAAATATCGTACGAGGTGCTGCGATAAGTACGGGCACGACTTTTGAGTTTGGATTGTTCCAAAATGCAGTTGATGATGTCATCGTTACTCCTTCTTTTGATGACTTATTCTTCCAGCATGCAAAAGAAGCAGGTGTTCCAGATGAAGAAATAGAAACGGAACAAAGAACAAGTCTCGGTTCTTCTGATGTAGGAAATGTCAGCCAAGTCATACCAACAATCCAGCCTACGGTAGCAATCTCTGAGACATATATTGCCGGACACACAGAAGAATTCAAAGCTGCTGCTAAAAGTGACAAAGGCCTTGCTTCTATTGCGATTGCAGCAGAACTACTCGCCAATACAGCTCTTGATCTGTTGAAAGAGCCAAAGCTATTAGAAAGAATCAAGCAAGAACATCAAGAAATAGTAGCAAGAAAAAAACAAGAGGGTGCTACTTTCTAGTAAAAAATAAACTTGTGTGTGAAAGTTATAAAAATAATTTTCAGAAAAATGAAAAAATATTTTCTTTTTCATTGACAAATGATCTTATGGAAGGTAAACTTCGTACAAGTCAACTTTTCACGCAGTAGCGGTTAGGTGTTTTGTTCAGAAAGTCGGTGGTCGCTGTGAACCGATCAAGCCTAATTGACGAATTACATGGAAAGTCCATACATTTGAATAAAAGTTTGAAAGTGAAAAACAGATCTGTTTTTAATTAAGGTGGTACCGCGGAGTCATTCGTCCTTAGTTTAAAACAGGTCTTTTTATTTTTATAAAGGAGGAATCGCGGATGAATTGCGGCGGAGTAATCCGATATCTTAACTTTTTTAGAACATAAGAACAACTAAAAAAGGAGAGATTATCATGGGAAAAAAAGGAACACCAAGTTTTTTAGAAGCAACACTTGTATTAATGGTTATTGTTTTAGGCATTGCGATTGGCGTTGTCGGATTAAAGGTCTCACCTAATATCACGATCTTAGCAGCGATCGGAATGGTCATGTTGTATGCAGTGATAAAAAGATACCCGACAGATTGGCTGCACGAAGGAATCATCAATGGCATCAAACCAGGAATCATCCCAATCTTTATTTTTATTTTAGTCGGTTCATTGATTGCTGTATGGATACAAGCAGGGATCATTCCAACTCTAATGGTCATTGGGTTCAAATTGATCAGTGTCCAGTGGTTTGTCCCTTCTGTATTTGTTGTGTGTGCAATCGTAGGTAGCGCTGTAGGGAGTGCCTTTACTGTTATGTCAACGATTGGGATTGCATTTTTCGGTATTGGGACAACACTAGGCTTAAATCCAGCGCTGGTTGTTGGAGCTATTGTTTCAGGTGCCGTTTTTGGAGATAAGATGTCTCCATTATCCGAATCAACAAATCTAGCAGCAGCTATTGTTGATGCCGATTTGTTCAAACACATCAAGCATATGATGTGGTCAACTGTCCCGGCATTTGTTGTTTCTTTCTTTTTATTCATGATTTTAGGACACACAAGTAAAGCCGCAAGTCTTTCATCTATTCGTGAAGTGACTGATGTTCTAGAAGCAAACTTTACTATTTCAATCTGGTCACTGATTCCTTTATTTTTAATGTTACTGTGTGCATGGAAAAAGGTGCCGGCAATTTTAACGATTTTGTTGAATATCGCTGTAGCAGTAGGAATGATTTTTATTCAAAACCCACAAACTTCCTTAACGAAGTTGGCTGGGGTCATCGAATCAGGGTTTGTTTCAAATACTGGAAACCAACAAATCGATTCACTGCTTAGCCGCGGAGGAATCGAAAGTATGATGCCTACTGTGTCATTGATTATTCTAACTTTGTCATTAGGTGGATTGTTGATCGAATTTGGCTTGATCTCAACCGTGATGGAACGAGTATCAAGAAAGATGACGAACACACCAAATTTGATTTTTACAACATTGATGACAAGTATCGGAGTAAATATTTTTATTGGTGAACAATTCCTATCTGTTATTCTGCCTGGTAATGCATTTAAAGAAACTTATGAAAAAGCAGGATTTGATCCAACTGTATTAGGTAGAACGCTAGAAGATGGTGGAACAGTAATCAACTACTTAGTGCCTTGGGGAATTGCCGGAAGTTTCGTAGCAAGTACATTTGGTATTCCTACACTCACTTACTTGCCATTCGTATTTTTCAGTTTGCTTTCTCCTGTGTTTTCGATGGTCAGTGCCTTCACAGGTTGGGGAATCTCAAAAAAATTTGTGAAACCGCAAGAAGCAGTAAGCAAGACAGCGCAATTAGAACAATAAAAACATAAAAAGGGATTGTGACAAGACTTTTGTCACAATCCCTTTTACGAATAAACGGTATTCAAAAGCCAGTTTCTCGGTATTAAGCCAAATTTATACAAAAATGTGGAAAGCCATTTCACAAAATTTTTCTTAATACGCGAAACTAAGCGACTTTTTCACAACCTCTCGATAAACGGTGTTCAATCAGCTGACCCTCGGTATTAGCTCAAAAAATGGCAAAATATGAGGAACTATTTTTCCATTTGTCTCTCTAATACTCAGGTCAGAACGCTGATTTTACAACCTCTTAATAAACGGTGTTCAAAAGCTTGCATCTGCGGTAATAAGCCTAACCAAACGAAAAATAGGAGAAGCTATTTTTGTTTGGCTGTTCTTATTACTTGATGCAGGGCAGCTTTTTCACAACCCCTTATTCACGGCGTTCCAGAAGTAGCTTCTTCTTATTTCTTGAAGCTGATAACTTCTGGAACATCCTCTTTTTTTATTTGGACGGATAATGGTCATTCCATTTCTTTGATCATTTTTTTCATTTTGTCGATCTCTTCTTCTTGTGCCTGAATGATTTCTTCCGCTAATTTTTTTACTTCAGGATCTTTTAAATCAGCTCGTTTACTTGCCAGGATAGCGATAGAATGATGAGGAATCATGGCCTTCATCCAAGCTGTGTCGTTGACAGTAGTTTGGCTTCGTACCATAAACAAGGAACCGGCAAAAACAAGAAGACTAGCGGCTAAGATCATAACATTTATCTTTTTGTTTTCATACATTTTCCACATGAACAACAGCATGATGACTGCCATGACTGCACCCATCATCAACGCCATGAATACTCGTGTACGACTGAAGAAGATATGATCGAGCGCATAGACATTCAAGTACATCATACCAAACATAACTACCGTTGAAACACCGATCATCAACAAAAACTTCCAATACTTTTTCATTTAAAACAAACTCCTTTTTTTCATTCCTTTCTTCTATCATGTCATGAGCATGGAGAACAATCAATTATTTTGCACAGAGGGTTTTTGAACACCGTTTACCAAGAGGTCATGAGACTGTTTATTCGGAAAAAGGAGTTGCAACAAGACTTTTGTCACAACTCCTTTCTTCAATAGCTCCATCTATTCCACATAAATAAAATAAAATTTTCTATCGATTTCATTCATTCGTCAATACGAACGCATCATTCTTTTTTTGATAACTGAAATAAATGAACAGGTAAAGCAGGCCAGTCAATACAGTTACCCCAATGGAGTTCGTGAACAGGATACCAAGGAAAATCAATCCTAAGACAGCTAATGCAAAAAAGCTGATTCCTTTATCCCATAATGTTCCTTTTCTTAGTGCCAGTACAAAGGATGCCGCACTGATAATGATCCAGATCAATAATACTGTATACGAAAGGGAACCTGCCAGATAGCCAAATAATTTGTCACCGACAAAATAAGAAAGAGCTACACCAAGATAAAGAACACTGGTACAAAATAAAACAGCACGTTGCGGTACTTGATGCTTGTTTAAAACAGCTAGTTTTCTAGAGGAACCTTTTCGATCCTTCAAACGGAAGAACAAAATTCTTGAAGATGCATACACACCCGAATTGATAGATGAGAACAAAGCAAGGACAATCACAAAATTGACGATATCCGCTGCAAATGGGATATTCATTTTTTCAAATACCATCACAAAAGGACTGACATTCGTGCCTGCTAAAGTATTCCAAGGAAAAAGAATCAAAAGCAAAAACAAAGGAATGATGTAAAAGGAAATGATTCTTCCCATGACACCTTTGATTGCTTTAGGAATCGCACGTTTAGGATCATCTGCTTCGCTTACCGTGATAGCAATCAGTTCAGAACCGCCGTAAGAATAGATAACTACAAGCAAAGAACTGATGATTCCCTTCATACCATGAGGAGTAAACCCACCATGGTCAGTCAATTGCTGAAGGGTAGGGAAAACGCCTGTGCCCAACATTTGCTGACCGACAAGATAAGTAGCAAAAATGATCAGTAAGATAATGACACTGATTTTAGCAAAAGCCAGCCAATATTCTGTTTCTGCGAATAACCGTACCGAATAAAGATTGATGATCGTAGTTAAAACAGCCAACATAAAAACAAATACCCAGGCTGGAATGTGCGGGAACCACAACTGCAAAAAGGAAGCAGCTGCAACAGCTTCAGCGATGATATTGATAATCCACATAGACCAGTAGACCCAATCAGTAAAATCAGCAGAATGAGCACCTAGATAAGGGCGTATCAAACCAGATAATCCGTGATGCGTGTCGCCACCGCTTAAAACGATTTTTCCCAGACCTTTCATCACGATATATAAAATCAGCCCACCAATCAAAAAAGCAATCAATACAGAAGGGCCGGCGATCCCAATCGCTTCGCCACTTCCTTTAAATAGACCTGCACCGATTGCTCCACCTAAAGCTAACATGGTGATATGTCTGGAGCTAAGTTGTTTTTTCAATTTTTTATCTTCCATAAATGACCTCTTTCTTTTAAATTCACAATCAAAATTTATATTAAGAATAAATAGCAATATTTAACAATGACTAATGATAACAAATTTTCAGACAATTACAACTATTCAGAAAACTTTTAGGCGAATTTTAATAGAAGAATGATTTATTTCATCATATTTTCATACAAATGTTAAATTTTCATACAAATATAGGAAACGTTTTACTGGCTTTTTACTATTTAAACAGGCTATCATAGGAAAAAGTGACAGAGAAAGTGAGGCGGAAAAGATGAACAAAAATGACGTACTGCTAGTTGCAAAAAATAAATCACTTTATTTTTTGCCTTCCATCCGCTCTTTAGATGTTTGGTCCGGAAAAGATTTACTACAGTCGGAATTCATTAAATCAGCTAGACAACAGTTGGCAAATTATCAGCTGATCGTTTTTTTAGATTATGGATTTGATATGGAGATGGCTCGACGCGTGCGCCCATTTACCAATGCAAAAATTGTGTTATTTTTTTGGAATCACTTCAAAGCAGAACACGAGGCAATGCTGAAGCAGGCACAAGATGAACCGGCAATCGATGAGATTTATCATTTTGATTTTTTGGAAGCAAAAGAACTTGGGCTGAAACATAATAGTTCATTTTATTCGAAACATATGAATTTTTCTTCTAGCGAACCAAAGACGGATCTATTTTTTGGTGCAACGAATAATGGGAGAAAAGAACGAGCAGAAAGCTATAAGCAGGAATTTATAAAAAGAGATGTTACGACCAACTATTTCATTCTTCCACATCGAGGGAATGAACAACCTGGATATCTTACTTATGAAGAGTACCTGAAAAAAACAGGGGAATCGCGCGGGATTCTGGAACTGTTGCGGGAGGGTCAGCAAGGAGTGACTTTGCGGACATTTGAATCCATGTATTTTCAAAAGAAACTAGTGACGGATAATCAAGCGATTGCTCATTATCATTTTTATCGTCCTGAAAATATTTTTTTGCTTCGAGAACGTGATTTAGATGAATTACCGGAATTTCTGCATACACCATTTAAGCCAATCCTATCAGAGCTATTGGAATTTTATGATGCAGAAAATTGGGCAAAACGATTTATCACTAACGATTCCACTATTTATGAGCAATACGAATATGACCTCTCCTCTGTTGAAAACAAATAAAAAACCTACATTTTGAAGAGATTATGTACTGAAACAAACAAGCACAATTCTTATGGCATCATGAGAGTTGTGTTTTCTTTTTGATCTTTTATTGGGCTTAAAAAAAGAGAACCAGCTGCTGATTCAGCTGATTCTCATCAGAGAGCCTTTTATTCTGCGCCAAGGATTCCTTCTTTTGCATGGACTAATTGGGTCAAAAAGGCACAATATGGTGTAGCAATATCATATTTTTGTCCTTTTCGCCAAATGGCACCATTGATGTAGTCGATTTCAGTCAAACGATGGTTTTTGATCAGGTCTTGGTACATAGATGGGTAATGCAACCCGATGTTGTCAGGATCATAAGTAGAAGCAATATGTTGGTACACTTCTTCTTGATCTAGTATGATTCCTTCTTTTGCTGCGATAGAAGCAAATTCAGATACGATTGTTCGAACCATGCTCTCTGCCGCTTTTTGCGCGCCTAGTTCAGCAATATTACAATCCAAAATCGTGCATAAACCATTCAATGTTCCATTTACACAAGCTTTTCGCCAAATGGAATAACGAACGTTATGGCTATAGATCGGATTTAAATTTGCTTCTTGAAAGACTTCTACAACTTTTTTTGTAAATGCTTCGCCTTCTGGTTCCAAGTTCTCTAGTTCGATTTCTCCATCACCTAACAATGTGACTTTTCCGGGACCAGCTAGACCAGCTGTCCACATCGTGATCCCAAATAAGATATTTTTCTTTGGCACATATTTTTCCAGTACATCTTCATGACCTAATCCATTTAGTAAACACAAAACATAAGTATTGTCAGTAATAATGGATTGGATCGAACAAAACATATCATCTAATTGATTGGCTTTTGTTAATGCTACGATCAAGTCCACGTGTTCGTTGCTTTCGATGATTTCTTCTGGTGAATAGATTGGCAGTTTTGCGACCACTTCTTTACCGTTAAAGTCAGCAATCAACCCATTTGTACGAATGGCTTCAATGTGAGCAGGCCAACGATCGATCAAGAGGACCTCATTTCCGCTTTGATGTAGCATCAATCCGATTCGGCTGCCCATTGCTCCGGCCCCAGCTATTGCGATTTTCATGTTTTTTCTCTCCTTTATTCAATGAGTTCCCTTTTAGTATATAGAAAAATGGAAGAAAATAGCATTGTTTTGTTTGAAAAAAATGAAAAAAAGTGTCTTACTTAAGAAGAAAGTGAGGGATACAGATGGATATTTTGGCGGCAATTGATTCATTTAAAGGAAGTGCTTCTTCATTTGAACTAAATCAGGCAGTTCTAAATGGCTGGGAAGATCGTAAAGGAAGAAAAATCAATGTGCCGATTGCAGATGGCGGAGAAAATACTGCAGAAGCAATCTATTACGCGCTCAGGGGAACATGGCGTACCATTGATGGGATGGATCTCTTATTCCGTCAGCGAAAAATCAGCTATTTATTGACAACTTGGCAAGGAAAAAACACCGCAGTCATCGAATCTGCACAAGCATTGGGGTTAGATCTACTTGATAAACCAACGGATCAAACTATCCGACTTGCTTCCAGTTATGCCTTAGGAGAACTTATTAAAGATGCACTGCTTCAAGAAGTAGAACAAATTATTGTCACTTTAGGAGGAAGCGGGTGTAGCGATGGTGGTCTAGGATTACTCCAATCCTTGGGTGCTTCTTTAGAAGGGTACACAGAAGGAAATCCTTTATTATCTACTAAAAAACTTCATTTTGATCGAAGAAACGTTCTTGTTTCTAAAGTAAAATTGATTATCGCTGCAGATGTTACCAATCCATATACAGGTCAACAAGGAGCTGCTTGGCAATTTGGAAGACAAAAAGGAGGAATAGATACGACGCTAGCTTTCTTAGATAAACAAGCAGGAAAGATTGCTCAGCAAATAAAAGATTTCTGGGAGGTGGATTTAGATGATATTCCAGGAAGTGGAGCAGCAGGCGGTATTGGTGGAGCCCTTTTTTTGTTGGGAGCGAAGATGGTTTCTGGTTTCGATTTAGTCAGCCAAATCACTGGATTGGAAAAAAAGATCGAACAAGCAGATGTCATCATTACAGGAGAAGGGCGGATCGATCAGCAAACGATCCACGGAAAAGTTCCATACGGTGTAGCAGTGCTTGCAAAAAAATATCGAAAACCAATAATCGCTATTTGCGGAAGTAGAGACCAAGAGCTAGAAGGACTTTCTGATTTTCTCCCAATTGTCTTAAGTATTCATTTGGGTCCAATAGGTTTAGAAGAAGCAATGGAACACAGGCAAACATTAGAAAAAACAAAAATCTTAGGACAGACACTTAGCAGATTTTTCACCATCCTCCCGAAGTAGTTGACAAAATCATTTTCTTTATGCTATCGTAATTTCAAATATAGGACAAAGTGAGGGATCCGTGCATTGAAAAATTAAGTCGATTGATGAAAGCTGCATTCAGACTGTACCTTGTGGAGACAAGGAAGCAGTGTGCAGATTTTCGGGATTGGCTTGGTTTTTTCGATGTATGGGTCTTTTTGTGTGTATCCAACCCTTGCATCCTCTTTAGCCAGTTCTGAAAATAGGACTGGTCTTTTTTTACGAGGTGATGGAAAATGTCTAAAATCGAAATAAAAAATCTGACATTCGGCTACGACAGCCAAGGCACATTATTATTTGAACAAGCAAATCTAAATTTTGACACACAATGGAAACTAGGACTTATCGGACGAAACGGTCGAGGAAAGACAACTTTACTGAATATTCTACAAAACAAACTACCTTATCAAGGGCAAGTAATCCATCAGCAAGAATTTGCCTATTTCCCGCAACAGACAAAAGATAAAGAACGTTTAACCTATTACGTGTTAAATGATATTACGGATTTTGAGATATGGGAAATCGAAAGAGAGCTCCAATTGATGCAAACAGATCCTGAAATCTTATGGAGAGAATTCAGCACACTATCGGGGGGAGAGAAGACAAAAGTCCTACTGGCACTTTTATTTGTGGATGACACTCATTTCCCGTTAATCGATGAACCAACGAATCATTTGGATATCTCTGGTAGAAAACAAGTAGCGGCTTATTTGAAAAAGAAAAAACAAGGCTTCATCGTGGTCAGCCATGACCGGGGATTTATCGATGAAGTAGTGGACCATGTTTTAGCAATCGAAAAAAGTCAACTGGAACTTTATCAAGGGAATTTCTCTATCTATGAAGAACAGAAAAAACTTCGTGATGAATTTGAAATGGCTCAAAATGAAAAATTGAAAAAAGAAGTCAGTAGGCTAAAGAAAACAGCAGCTGAAAAAGCCGAATGGTCTCGTTCCCGAGAAGGAGATAAAACAAAGAAACAAGTCGGATTCATCGATACTGAATCTAGACGAGTGAATAAAGGAGCAGTGGGTGCTGATGCTGCACGGACGATGAAACGATCCAAAGCAATCGTGAATCGGATGGAGACCCAGATCAGCGAGAAAGAAAAACTATTAAAAGATATCGAATATATCGATTCTTTGACGATGAATAGCCAAGCGTCTCACCATAAGCGACTTTTAAGCGTAGAAGATCTTCAATTAGGGTATGAAAATCTGTTATTCGAGCCAATTCATTTTACAATCGAGCCTCATCAGCGGGTGGCGATTTCAGGTCCTAACGGTGCAGGAAAGTCATCCATTATCCATTATCTTCTGGGGGCATTCAACGGCAAGGTTATAGGAGAAAAATACCAGCCAAAACATCTGAGCATTAGTTATGCAAGCCAAAATTATGAAGACAATCGAGGAACGTTGGCGGAATTTGCAGAGAAAAACCAAGTAGACTACCAAGCATTTTTGAACAACCTCCGAAAGCTTGGGATGGAAAGAGATGTTTTTCATAACAAGATCGAGCAGATGAGTATGGGCCAACGGAAAAAAGTGGAATTGGCTAAATCTTTATCACAGCCAGCTGAACTATATACATGGGATGAACCATTGAATTATTTGGATGTCTTCAATCAAGAACAATTAGAACAACTGATCTTGAACGTGAAACCTGCCATGTTACTAGTGGAACATGATCAAACCTTCCTGGATAAAGTATCTACTGAGATTATTTCTCTTGAGAGAATCTAACCCTTGTAATCTCAAGAACAACAAGGTATGGTTAAGGGGAACTTTGCCAACGAAGGAGAGAATCACATGCTTTATGTAACGAGACACGGAGAAACAACTTGGAACGCACAAGGATTAGTTTGCGGACGGGCAGATGTGCCGCTGACTGAAAAAGGACAGATGCAGGCACAGAAACTAGCAGAAAAGGTAGTAGATTTGCCTGTTCCAATCACGAAAATCATCCATTCCCCTCTTCAACGAGCAAGAGATACAGCACAAGCAGTTGCTGATCGTCTCAGCTTGCCGCTGACCGTTGATGAACGATTGGTAGAAATGGATTTTGGGGATTATGATGGACTGCCAAGCAAAGATGAGAACTTTCAAAAAGCACGTTTAGCGTTCGCTGTACGATTCCCAAATGGGGAGTCAGTCTTAGATGTGTATGCACGGATCGTTCCTTTATTGAAAGAATGCATCGAAGACGAAGAAAATGTCTATCTGTTAGTTTGCCATAATGCCTTGATAAGAGTGATCAATGCTTATTTTCATCCGATGCCTAATGAGGGGTTCTTTACATTCATGGTAGATAATACAGAATTGGTTTCTTATGAGTAATTATGTTTTTGTGTTATTTAAATAAAATATTTCAAGGCACTGCTTTTGCTTAGCAGTGTCTTTTTTAGGTTATGACAATTCTTTTGATAATATAAACTCAACCTTTAGAAATGAAATTTAATTATTTTAATAAAAGTATTGAAATTTTGTTTCTTTAGATATATACTCTAGTCATAGAAATGAAGACGGATACAGAAAAAGAGGGATAATATGTTCGGCTTTTCAATATTTATGAACGATTCTTTGTCAGAAGAGAAGAAACAGTATATCCGCCAAATGGCATCCAATGGCTTTGTCGGTATTTTCACTTCCATGCATATACCAGAAGATGATGTTTCGGCATATCAAAAGCGATTGATCGAACTAGGAAGCGAAGCGAAAAAGAATAAACTAGAATTGATGGTCGATATTTCAGGAGAGGCATTGGAACGAGCGGGTTTTTCATTAGAAGATCTAACGCCTTTGAAAGCAATTGGTGTAACAGGTTTAAGAATGGATTATCATATTTCCAATCAGCAGATTGCCGACTGGTCACATCAATTGAAAATCAGTTTGAATGCTAGCACGATCACGCCTAAAGATATCGATGAATTGAAAGAAGCAGAAGCTGATTTCTCACAGATTGAAGCTTGGCATAATTATTATCCACGTCCCGAAACAGGGCTGGACAAAGAATGGTATCAGAAAAAAAATCAATGGCTCAAAATTCAAGGTCTCCTTGTCCAAGGTTTTGTACCAGGAGATACAGAGTTGAGAGGCCCACTATATCAAGGATTGCCAACTTTGGAAGAACATCGAGGGATCCATCCTCTTGCAGGCGTTCTAGATCTATTAGCAAGTAACACGGATATTGTTTACATCGGAGATGCAGGTCTGTCAGAAAACGTTCAGGAGCAATTTGCTTCTTTCCAAAAAGAACAGACAGTCTTGCTCCATACGGAACCTGTAGATGAAGAATTTTACGAATATATATTAGGGAAGCATACGAATCGGCAAGACGATGCAAGAGATGTCATACGAAGCGCAGATGCACGTTTTCGAGAGATTCCGCCTATCCCAGCAAGAAATACAGCTACGCGTATGAAAGGGTCTATTACTTTAGATAACGAAAAGTATTTGCGCTATATGGGTGAGATCCAATTAACCAAATATGATTTGCCAGCGGATGAAAAAGTGAATGTAGTAGCTAAAGTTATCAAAGAAGAGCTACCATTGATCAACCAAATCAAAGCTGGTATGAACTATCAATTTATAAGAAAAGAAGGAAGATAAAAATGAGCAAAATCAATTTAGAGAACCTAACAACGGAACGCAGAAACCAAGAAACTTTTGGATTAGATGAGATGAGTATTTCTCAAGCCGTTCAACTAATGAACAAAGAAGATCAGAAAGTGGCCGCTGCGGTTGAAAAAGAACTGACAAGTATCGAACCAGTGATTGCTAACACGATTGAGTCCTTTAAAAAAGGTGGACGTCTGATTTATATGGGAGCCGGAACAAGTGGAAGACTAGGTGTGTTAGATGCTGCTGAATGCGTACCGACATTCGGTGTAGAACCGGAAATGGTCATAGGTCTAATTGCTGGTGGAGAAGAAGCAATGACTGTAGCTGTCGAAGGGGCCGAAGATTCTTATGAGCTAGGGCAAGAAGATCTAATCAAGCTGAATTTGACAAAAAATGATATAGTTATTGGTATCGCAGCTAGCGGTCGTACACCATATGTGATCGGTGGATTAGATTACGCAAAATCGATCGGTGCTGTCACAGGAACGATTTCTTGCAATAAACAAGCCGAAATCAGTAAACACGCGGATTTCCCAATCGAAGTCGATGCAGGTCCAGAATTTTTGACAGGCTCTACTCGATTGAAGTCAGGAACAGCACAAAAACTTATCTTGAATATGATTTCTACTATCAGTATGATTGGTATAGGTAAAGTATTCAATAACTTGATGGTCGATGTCAAACCAACAAATGAAAAACTAATCGAACGCTCAAAACGAATCATCATGCAAGCGACAGAAGCTGATTACGAAACAGCTGAAAAGTACTTTGAAGAAGCAGATCAAAATGTTAAGCTGGCTATCGTCATGATTTTGACAAATAGTGATAAAGAGGAAGCTCAAGCAAAATTAGCTGAAGCAAACGGATTTGTAAAAGGGACCTTATGAGGGGGAAAAGACCATGGCAAAAAACGAACTGACTTTGGAAGAACTGGCAAAACAAATTTATAAAGGGGCAGGCGGCATGGGCAATGTAGAAAGCATTGTCCACTGCATGACTCGTGTGCGTATGAAGATCATCAATGATGATCTTGTAAATGTCTCTGAATTAAAAGCGATTCCAGGAGTGCTTGGTGTAGTAGAAGATGAACAGCTTCAAGTCATCATCGGACCTGGGAAAGTGAACAAAGTAGCACAGCAAATGGTTGATTTGGCAGGCGTGAAATTAGGAGAAAAACTTTCTTCTGTAAGTGCAGCTACAGCAAATTCATCAGCATCTGGAAAAGACCGTGTAAACGAACGGGCACAAGAAATGAAAGCGGCACAAAAATCGAAACAAAAACCATCTAAAATCAAATCGGTATTAAAAGACATTTCTAATATCTTTGTGCCAATGATTCCTGCATTTGTCGGTACTGGGATCGTGGCAGGGATTGCCGCAGTTTTAGCAAACTTAGTCACAGCCGGAACACTTGATGCAGCAACATGGCAACAATATATCGATGTGATGAACATCTTGAAAAACGGGATGTTTAGCTACCTAGTTATCTATACAGGTATCAATGCTGCACAAGTTTTTGGTGCAACACCAACTCTTGGTGGAGTTATCGGGGCCGTTGTGATGCTGACAGGGATGAATCCGGAAGCACCACTGAAAAACTTATTTACTGGTGAAGCTCTTGCAGCTGGACAAGGTGGGATCCTAGGTGTCATCTTCGCTGTTTGGCTATTGTCAATCGTTGAGAAAAAACTGCATAAAGTAGTACCTGATGCGGTAGATATCATCGTTACACCAACTCTTTCATTGATTGCCATCGGTCTGATTGAAATTTTCTTCATCATGCCTTTAGCAGGTTTCATTTCTGATGGCATGGTCGGTGGGATCAACTGGGTACTTGGCGTTGGTGGAGCATTTGCCGGCTTCGTTCTAGGCACATTATTCTTGCCGATGGTTATGTTCGGACTGCATCAAATTTTGACTCCAATCCATGTGCAAATGATTGATGAAACTGGTCGTACGCTATTGCTTCCAATTCTTGCGATGGCTGGTGCAGGACAAGTGGGTGCAGCATTGGCATTATGGATTCGCTGCAAAAAAGATAAAGAATTAACAGAAATGATCAAAGGAGCTTTACCAGTCGGGATCCTAGGAATCGGCGAACCATTGATTTACGGAGTAACATTACCTCTAGGACGCCCATTTATTACTGCTTGTATCGGTGGAGGTATCGGCGGGGCAGTGATCGGAATGATCGGAAATGTCGGGGCTATCGCTATTGGACCTTCAGGAGCCGCTTTGATCCCATTGATCTCTGACGGTAAATGGTTAGGCTACATCCTTGGATTATTGGCAGCTTATGCTGGTGGCTTCGTTGCTACATTCTTCTTCGGTATTCCTAAAGACCGTTTAGAAAAAGAAGAATTAGCGACTGAAACAGCCACAGTAAATGAAGTGCCTGAAAAAGTAGTACCTCAAACTTCAGCTGAAAGTGTGACTATCCTCTCATCAGTTGCTGACGGAACAGTTGTTTCTTTAGATAAAGCAAGTGATCCAGTTTTTGCACAAAAGATGATGGGTGAAGGCTACTTTGTAGAACCAGAAAACGGACATATCTATTCTCCAGTTACTGGGGTAGTCAGCTCTGTCTTCCCAACGAAACACGCTATTGGGATCACAACGCCAAATGGTTTAGAAATCTTGCTTCATATGGGAATCAACACAGTTGACTTAGGCGGTACGCCATTTGATGTGAAAGTAACAGAAGGGCAGCAAGTGACACCTGATACGCTTGTAGCAGAAGCTGACTTAGAAGCGATCAAAGCAGCAGGCAAAGAAACATCCATGATCGTCTTGGTAACCAATATGGATCGTGTAAAAAACTTTGTCTTGGAAAAAACAGGTAAAGCAAAAGCAAAAGCACCTGTGATGGATGTCAAAGCTTAATATGATAGAAACAATAGAAACGAAAGAAGAAACTGAAATCTATTTTTCAGCTTCTTCTTTTTTATTATTTATTGTTTTCTGCTAAAATCTGATAAATTCGTGTCACATCAGATGGTGTTCCCCGTAATTCATAATCTGCCAAGAAAGGAAAGCCAAATGTTTGTGCATATTGTTTGGCTGTTAGACAATACTGATTATTGAAGTTTTTATTTCCGCTACCGACTACACCAAGACAAAGTTTATGATTGTCTTCATGTTCCAGATATTCACGCATCGTTTCGGTCAAGATTTCTGTATCACCGTTATCTAAACCATTTCCGCCGTCTAAATAAGTAGGAACGAAAGTAAAAAATGGTTCTGTTTCTTTCGTAAAATCACTATTTTCATGGATTTCTTTTAAAGTAACTTCAGGATTGACAGGATCTTCTGCATGCATTTTTTCAGCATATTCTGCTAGATGTTTGGCAAAGGCACGCGTATTTCCTGAAATCGATATATATAAAATGTTCATGGATCATCCTCCAATTCTTTCCTTTTAGTATAGCATCTTTTTTAAGTTTTTTGGTGGTGTAATTTGGAAAGGGACTAGGCGCTTTGCTTGTATAATGAGAAAAAAGCCGGTAGAATTATATTTCTATTAAAGTTTTTATTAATTAAGTAAAAATAAAAAAGGTTTGTTATACTTTTTGATAAAAGCGGTTTTATTTTGGAGGATGCTTACATGGATACAGAGCAACAGAAAAAAGGAATTGGTTTAATTCCACTTGCTGCCTTAGTAATTGGTTCAGCGATTGGAGGTGGCGTATTTGGTATTATGACGGACATCTCCGGATCGGCTGGCGGCCCAGCTATTTTCAGTTGGGTACTCGTAGGAACAGCAATGTTGATGCTCTCCTTGTCGATCAATAATATCAATAAAAAACGTCCAGATTTAAAAGGCGGGATCTTTAGTTACGCAGAAGAAGGTTTTGGCCGTTTCGCTGGTTTTATCAGCGGTTGGGGTTACTGGCTCACATGCTGGTTAGGCAACGTAGCTTTTGCAACATTGTTGATGAGCGCATTAGGATATTTCTTCCCAGTATTTGAAGGTGGGCAAAATCTGGCATCGATCGTGATGAGTACAGTCTTTTTATGGGGATATGCATGGCTAGTGAATCGGGGAGTCGAAAATGCTAGTTTCGTCAATGCTATCGTCACATTCTGTAAATTAGTGCCATTATTTTTATTTATTGTAGTAGCTATCAGCACGTTTTCGATCCAACAATTCATTGATAACTTTTCTAGCGACATTATATTGAATGCGAATGGACAGCCGATCCCGTTTTCCAGTCAAGTATTGAGTTGCATCATGGTGATGCTTTGGGTATTTGTTGGTATTGAAGGAGCCTCTGTCGTAGGTTCACGAGCAAAAAAACAATCAGATGTTGGGAAAGCAACGATTCTAGGGATATTCGGCTTGATTATTATTTACGTCTTGGTTTCCATGCTTCCATATGGGACAATGACGATGAATCAGCTGCAAACGATCAAGGCGCAGCCTGCTATGGGCTATGTGTTTGAAATGATGGTTGGTAAATGGGGAGCAGTCGTGATCAACGGCGGTTTGATCATTTCTTTAGTTGGTGTTTGGCTCTCATGGACGATCTTACCGATTGAAACAATGGGAAACATGGCTGAAGACGGACTTTTGCCTAAAGCATGGGGAAAACTCAACAAAAATGGGGCACCAACTTATGCTATCGTATTGACGACGTTATGTACGAATGTCTTTTTACTTTCATTATTATTCACTGACAGTGCTTATAACTTTGCTTACACACTTGGTACAGCAGCTATTTTCTTCACGTGGCTTTTCTTAGGATTGTACCAAATGAAACTTTCTTATCAGCGGAAAGAATGGGTCCAATTTTTAGTAGGGCTTTTAGCAAGTGCCTTTCAAGTATGGGCTATGCTAGTCGTAGCCTTTAATGAAGTAATGCTTGTTCTTGTTCTTTTCTTGCCAGGCATTTATTTTTACCTCAAAGCACGTAAGGAGCAAAACGAGCCTGTACAACATATCCACTTAGATAAGATTTTACTTATAGGTGTGACGATGGTCGGAGTGATTGCAATGGTTTTATTTGCCACTGGGATGCTTCACGTATAGAAGTATAAAAGAAGTATAAAGAGAGGTTGTGAGCCTGTCGTTTATTCAAAAACATACTAGGAAAGGAGCTGTGACACAAATGTTGTCACAGCTCCTTTTTCAGAATAAACGGTGTTTAAGAGACAGCCAATCGGCAATAAGGCTGAACGTCTCTTTCACAGCCTCTTTTTTGATGAGTCATCATACATTTTTTCGCTTAAATACGAGATATCCTAATGCTAAGAACAAAACGATGTAAGCTAAATTACCGAATAGCATTTGATTAGTAGAAAGATGAGTCAATTGCTTCATGATCTCTTCGTTTCCAATTTGGTTTTGCAGATTCAACATACTGATCGGATTCCATTTGATCCACTCCCATTTTTGGATGAGTGCAATAAGGATACCAGATATGATTGACGAAGCAAAATAAAAGACGATTCCTGCTGAGATGGATGCACCGGAACTATTGATAAAGCAAGCAATCATCAACACTAAACTTAAAATCAGCCATAAACCGATATAACTACCCAAAGTATAAGTGAACAAGCTTTGGATCAGTGTTTGACCAGTAGAAACCTTCTCCGTGAAGGAAATCGAAGGGAAAAGAATCAGTTTCATCAACACAGTGACAATAATAGCTAAAAGGTATAAATAAACAGAATAAATAACTAATGTGATCCATTTGCTTACTAATATTTCTCCTCGAGAATACTTTCGATAAAGGAGATTTTTCAATGTACCATATTGTGCTTCCATCGAAATGATCGTGCTTGCAGCTGCAATCATGATAAAGACAATCCAAGATGTGGCACTAAAAAGCTGAGCAGTCATTTCAACTGGATCAATGATCGTCGTGTATTTTTTGGCTAGAAGTGCTGTTCCTATGAGCAAAACAACTAATAGAACAGATAAAACAGCAGTTGACTTTTTCTTGATCAATTTAAATAATTCTTGTTTTACAAGCAATGTCATTTTTCTTCTTCCCCCTTTACTGAATCCAGAATTTCCAATAGAGAAGATTCCAAATCATTCGTCAGATGCTGGACGTCTGTCACATGGATATTTTGTGCAGACAATAGCTGGATCACGGTTCCTAATAATTCTTCGTTTTCTTTTAAAAGCTTGATTTTATCAGGATCTTCCAAAGTATATCCAGCTTCTGTCAAGATCGTTCGAGCAGCTAGATCATTTGTTGTAGAGATAACGATGAAATCTTGCGCTGTTTGGTTCAATTCAGCCATTGTACATTGTTTGATGATCTTTCCTTGATTGATCAGGATCAGCTCATCGACCATTTTTTCAAGCTCGCTGAGTAAGTGACTGGAGATCAAGAAAGAGGTGCCCTGAGTAGCCAAGTCGGTAATGATTTTTCGCACATCTCTTGTTGCTTGTGGATCCAAACCGTTCATCGGCTCATCTAAAATAACGATAGACGGATGGTTCAGTAAGGCAAGAGCAATTCCCAATTTTTGTTTCATTCCCAACGAGTAGGATTTCGCTTTTTTGTGAATGTACTTTTCCATCTTGAGCTGATTCACGATAGTGTCGATAGCAGATACATCGTTGGTTTCAGAGAATAACTTCAGATGATCATAGCCTGTTAAGAATGGATAGATACCCGGGTATTCGATCAATGCTCCTACTTGTTCCAACCCTTTATGACTAGAGGGAGAAATCTCATTTTCACCAATACAGATTGTTCCATCTGAGTAATGGATCAGTCCTAAAATAGCTTTCATGATCGTTGTTTTTCCAGCGCCATTAGGACCTACTAATCCAACGATTTTGCCAGGGGATAAGCTAAAACTGACATCGCTGAGGGCTTGTTTGTGACCAAAGTTCTTGGATAATTCTTGGACCGAAAGACTTTTCAAAAATATTCACTCCTTTTCTATAGATAGTACAAGCATACACCTGATGAGTGGAGAAGTCGCTAGGTCATTGGACTTATTTCTTATTTTTTCATAAAAAAATTGAATATTAAATAAAAAGGCTTATTTTTTCTGATCAGTACTTATTCCAAGTGTCTAGTGGCCGCTAGTAATCTTGATGCCAATGATACTGATGAGTAGCATCCCCACAAAGAACCAAGTGGAAAGATTCAGCTTATCATGAAACAAGACCACACCAATTATGACCGAACCAACTGCGCCAATCCCTGTCCAGATAGGATAAGAGAGACTCATCGGCAAACTTTTGATTGCCTTTGACAAAAAGTAAAAACTAGCAATCATGCCAATCACTGTGTAAAAAGAATAATTGATTTTAGAAAAACCATCACTCCATTTCATCATCGTTGACCAGAATACTTCCAAAATTCCTGCTATGATTAATTCCATCCATGCCATACTTACATTCCTCCTTAACTATAAAAAAATACACAAAAAGAGGAAAATCATCCCTTCAAAGACCTAATGGAATGATCATCCTCTTTATCCTACCCGGTGGCAGATCGTATATCTTTTTCTGTAGTATAGCACACCTATCCAGATATCGGCAATCTCATACTTTTTAGTAAAGTGTACCAAGCACTGACGGATATATCGTTAGCGGAAAAGAAGATGAATGCTTTGCAATTTCATAGAAAGAAGTTGTTATTTATTAATCATTTAAAAAAAACAGTAACTAGACCTTATTTCTATATATTATCGGGCAATAAATTAAAAAAAGCTTTACCTTACAATAAGTAAGATAATTTTTGTGATAAAAAAATAACGAAAAATATTTAAAAATAGTGTCTATTTCGTGAGAAAACAACTATATTTTTTATGTGTTTTGCTTTATAATTAAAAAAATATTGTCATTTTATGGAGGAAAATATATGGAAAATTATCTTAGCCTTTTAGGCGTCTTGATTGTTATTCTCGGGTTTGCATTTAAATTAGACTCGATATTGATCGTAATGGTTGCTTTAGTTGTTACAGCTTTGACTGGCGGTCTTGGCATTCAAGGAATGTTAGAACTTTTAGGTACAAGTTTTGTAAACAATCGCGGGATGGCGATTTTTATCATCATTATGTTGGCAACAGGAACGCTTGAAAGAAATGGTCTGAAAGAATCAGCGGCTTCCTTGATCAAGCGATTCAAGAAAGTATCTGCTGGTATGATTGTAGATATTTATGGGATCTTTCGAATGATCTTTGCGGCTTTTAACGTGAGTTTTGGTGGAGTTGCTGGATTTGTTCGTCCAATCATTTTACCGATGGCATTGGGGACCATCGAATCAAAAGGGTTAGAAGTCCATCCTAAGCATGAAGAAGAACTAAAAGGTATGGCTTCAGCTATGGAAAATGTCTGCTGGTTCTTTGGCCAAGTACTATTCATCGGAGGAGCAGGGGCGTTGCTAGTCCAATCAACACTGAAAGATCTAGGATATGACGTAACATTGGGACAGCTTGCTTTAGTGGAAGTTCCAGTGGCTATCACGGCTTTAGTTGTGGCAAGTGTCTACTTCTATCTTAAAGAAAAGAAATTAGCGAAGAAATATTATCCAGGAAAGGGGCAATAAGATGGACTTTTTTACAAATCCTGATATTTTATTAGGCGATAAATTACTGGAGATCCTTTATATCGTGATGGGACTCGTATTGATTTACACTGGAGTAAGAAATTTAACAGATAAAACCAATCCTCATCGTTATGGGTCAGCCTTTTTCTGGACGGTCTTAGGGGTAGTTATTGCAGGAGGAAGATGGCTTCCGGCAATCGTGAACGGTGGCTTGATCTTTGCGATGACCATACCAGCAATTGCTAAGAAAGTCAGCAAAGGAGAAAGCCGGCTTCCATCAAAAGAATATATGGAAAAAATGTCAGACAAACTAGGAATGAAAATTTTTATTCCAGCTTTGAGTATCGGTGTCTTTGCGATCTTGTTTGCTCTATTTACCAATTTAGGTGCTTTAGTCGGCGTGGGCGTCGGTGTTTTTGCAGCCATGCTAATCTTGATGTTCTTTTCTCGAGATAATCGACCAAGTACATTTTTAGATGATGCAGCAGATATGCTGGGCACAGTAGGGCCGTTAAGCATGTTGCCAATGCTTTTAGCTTCTCTAGGTGCGGTATTTACAAGCGCTGGAGTTGGGACAGTGATTTCCAATGCAGTAGGTACGATCGTTCCAGAAGGAAATGTGAACATCGGCATCATCATTTACGCTCTTGGCATGGTGATATTTACGGTAATCATGGGGAATGCATTTGCGGCCATCACCGTGATGACGGTTGGGATCGGTGCACCATTCGTATTTAGTCATGGAGCGAATCCAGCGTTAATAGGAATGGTTGCATTGACTTGCGGTTTTTGTGGGACCCTGCTGACACCGATGGCTGCTAACTTCAATATCGTGCCTGTAGCGATGCTGGAGATGAAAGACAAATACGGAGTGATCAAAAACCAGTTGTTTATTGCGTTATTTATGCTAGTTTTCCAAATTGCTTATATGATTCTATTTAAATAATAGAAGAGAGGGGTTGTGACAGAATAATTGTCGCAACCTCTTCTAACATTGTAGTGGAACACTATTTTTTTATAAGAATATATTAAGTTTGATCTGTTATGTTATTTAAACTATTGTTTCCTTTATTTACGCTGTTCAAGGAAAATGGTATGATAAAAGATAACCATATGTTAAATCAATCGGACGGAGGAACAACAGATGAAAGTACTAGTAACAGGTTTTGATCCATTTGGTGGGGACAAAGTGAATCCAGCCTATGAAGCAGTAAAAAAAATGCCAGATGAAATCAGCGGTGCTGAAATCATCAAAGTGGAAGTACCGACCGTATTCGAAAAAAGCAGTCAAGTAGTCAAAGAAGCCATCCAACAGCACCAACCAGATGTCGTGATCTGTGTCGGACAAGCAGGTGGGCGGTCAGCAGTCTCGTTCGAACGTGTCGCAATCAATCTAGCAGAAGCAAGAATCCCTGATAATGAAGGAAATCAGCCATTCGATACGGCTTTAGAAGAAAACGGTCCAGCCGCTTACTTTACCTCATTGCCAATCAAAGCAATGACAAAAAATGTACAAGATCATGGTCTACCAGCGTACATCTCTTATACAGCAGGAACATTTGTCTGCAATGATATCATGTATCGTTTGCTTCATTTGATCGAAACACAATTCCCGGCAATTCGAGGTGGGTTCATCCACGTGCCATTCTCACCCGATCAAGTGATCGATCGTCCAGTGGGTACGCCTTCTATGTCTTTAGAAGACATTGCTTCTTCTTTGACTTATGCAGTTGAAGCAGCAGTAGAAAATAAAGAAGATATTTCCGGAAATGCCGGAACAACTCACTAATTTAGCAAGAAACACTGGCTGGTTGCTAACGTTATGTTAGTAGCCAGCTTTTTGTAATTAGAAAGGAAAGAAACAGCCGTGGAAGAATGGCAATCCGTCTTTGAAGAATGGTTTCCAAAAGAAATCAGCAAAAGCTATCCCATCAAAATTTCTAAACAATACACAAGCAGTCAACGTTGGGAGATCTATGCAAAATTAACGAAAAAACAGCGGGAACTAGTCGATAAGCACCGCCGATATCTAATCAGCTCTCGTTTTATGGAAGAACATTATTTAGCTGCAACAGATTGGGTGTTTTCTGACTTCAAGATCAATCCGTTTTTTCGAACAAAACGAAGCCAGCAAAAATTGTATTGTGAGTGTGGTAGAGAATTAAAAGTGCAATACATCGTTAAATCGCCAAAAACCGGAAAGATCCTAAAACTAGGCATCAACCACTTTGCCGATCACCTGCATGTCTCTCCGACAGTGGCAGCTTCGATCCATCAGGGAATGACAAAAGTTGATCTGGCCTTAGACGAATTATTATGGCTTAAGCAGAAGAATATCGATTTTCCTGAAGGACTATGGCAAAAATACTGTTTTGTCTTGTACCAAAATCGTCGGATGAAACAGCCACATTTACCGGATATAAAATTAGCTCAGCGGCTCGCAGAATTTCGCCAAGTAGAAATGCCGATTTACATAGCGGATTATCAAGCATTGGAAAATGAAATCAAGAAAATAAGTGAACACATCAATGGGCAGTCAAAAAAGCGACAGATAAAAAAAGAACTATTTGACGACTTTGCAGAAGAATTAGTAAAGGATGTAGAAGAATTCTTGATCAACTATCGCGCATTTTTACGTAAAGATTGGCAATCCATCGTATATGAAGAAGTGCCAGTACATCCTAATGCTTATTTTGAAACATTTATTTCCGTGTTGAGAAAGACAAAACGTCAACGAACACCAGAAGTCACTGCTCAGATGGAATATTTTGCGAAAAACCAACGATTCATCCAACCAAAAATCTATCTATTTATTTGGAAGCAATATTGTCGCTATGGTTTTACAGAAGGGTTCTTCGACAGCATTCCTCGGATAGTCAGAAATGGTTTTTTAAAAGTATTGCGTAAAGAACGAGAAGCTATACAATCTGCTGATAAGAAAGACCGTACAGTCTCAAAAGAAAAATGGCAACTAGTAGTGAAAGATATCCAATCTGGAAATGTGCAAGAGACAATCGACAAATGGAAAGGAAAACATTATCGTTTTACTGAAGCTCAGAAACAAGCGTTGGAATATTATCAGAAGTTAGAAGAATCACTGCGTTTCAATGATGAGGCAAGAAAGTATCTGAAGGAATTACTATAAAAAATAGAGGCTGGGACAGAAGCGTTTAACTCCAAGAAATAAGAAGAAATTCACGAAAATTGCTTTTCAAATTTTTGTGAATTTCAGCTTATTTCCGAAGGAGTTGCTTCTGATTCCGCCGTTTATACGTGTTTAGAGCGTGAGACAAAAGTGTTCTTTACTTTTGTCCCACGCTCAGTTTTTTTATGCGTGTTGTTGTGCGTTGTAGTATTCTTCTTCCATTTTTTGCATACGTTCACGTTCTTTTTGGTTATACCAAGGTGAAACGGTAAATGCAAGGACATCATTCAGCAAGTAAACAGAGCTGTTCACGAACATCGCCAAACTTGCAGATCCATGCGTAAATGAAATATACCAAAGGACCATTTGAGCAAGCCCTGAAGCTAACCACCAGTAATATTGGTTGTTGTAACGCAAGAAACTGATGATACCAGCAGTCAAGCTAATAGAAAAAGCAATGGCATCTACCCACGGCCGAGGATCATCTGTATAACGACCAATCAGGAATCCTGAAACAAGATAGACAAGGAAAGTACTGATGATTGCGATAAACCAGCTTTTTCCAGTGAATTTTCGGATTTTTGAAGCCATATTATGATTCCATTCTTTACTTAACAATACGGGGATATCCAATGTGATCATATAAGCAATCTGTTCACCGATACTTAAATAGTTCTTTGCTGAAAACCCAACGATAATAAAACAAATCGCAGACAAAATACCTAAAATACCGTTGACTGATTTTGCCGCATTGATGGATAAAATACACAATACACCAAGCGTGGTACCGATAAATGTAATAACGGACAGCCAAGTGATGGGACTATTGACAAGAGTCATGACCTGGCAGCCAAGACTGAAAAAGAAAAGATAATAATTTTGTTGCGGCCAGCCTTTTAGCTGATGAGCTAAAAACTGAAAATATGACTTCATGTATGAGGACTCCTTAAGACACTAAATGTAGTGTGTTCTGTATTTACTAACACAATCTATTGTATGCTTTTCTTGAAAAAAAACTAGTCTTTCAATTATAAATAATTTGTGTTATGATAATTTTCTGTTTGTTTTCTTGAAAATATAATTTCTTACTTTCATTTATTATATTGGGAACAGGAAGAGTGTCTTGGAGGACCTACTTTCTGTTTTTTTTGCCTTTTTTCTTATAAAAAGGAAAAACAGCTATTTTTTTCAATCTGACACATTTACAATGGAACTGGAGATTAATATAGATCCGAGCTTAAACGAAGAATAGGAGTGCTCATATGAACCTTACAACGATCCATCATATAGCCATCATTGTTTCAGATTATCAGAAATCACGTGATTTTTATGTTAATAAATTAGGATTTGAAGTAATCAGAGAAAATTACCGCAAAGAACGAGATGACTATAAATTAGATCTGAAACTAGGAAGTGCTGAATTGGAGATTTTTGGAATTGCTAATGCGCCACAACGACCAAACTATCCAGAAGCTTGTGGCTTGCGTCATCTTGCTTTCAAAGTAGACGATATTGAAGAAACAATTGCAGAATTGCAGTCCTTAGGGATCGAATCAGAACCGATTAGAGAAGATACCTTTACAGGAAAAAAAATGACGTTTTTCTTTGATCCAGACGGATTGCCATTAGAACTGCACGAATAAAGATAACAAAATTGTCACTTTTTTTTCGTTTCATTCGATTTTTCATTCGTTCATTTCTTGATATTCTTTAAAAAAAAGAAACAGGAGAATGAAGAATGAAAAAAATGATGTTTGGTGTTGCTGCCCTCATCGTAATAGGGATTACCGGTATGACGGGACTGCTCAATGCCGCTTTTCACATGGATGATATTAGTGACCAGGAATATCGGATCTCATTGAAAAAAGCAGCAGCAATCGTAAAAAACGAAACAAAAGAACATAACATATCTGCTATTCATTTTGCAGTTGAAAAAGATTTGGAGAATCCTACGAATGCAACATATGAATACCAGTTTTTTTGTGAAGGACAAGTCATAGCAGTCAATCCATCCACTGGGAAAACAACCGTACGAAATGACACGGAAAAGGCCGCAGAACATCTTTTTGATATAGAAAAAACGGAAGAGTTCAAACAACCGCAAGCAGCGATGAAGGAAGCAGTCAGCTACTACGGGAAAAAAGCAAAAGTGAAAGAGTGGACACTTCTAGTCAAAGATGAACGTCCTTATTATAAAGTCCGATTAATAGATGGAGAACAGGACCGTCAGGTATGGATATCTGCATAGAAGAAGGATATTGCTTCTCTTTTTTACAATATAAGAGTAAGCTAAGAGAGTAAAGATGAAAGGAAGTTGAGATAACATGGAAAAAATGAAATGCCCTAATTGCGGAAAAAAATTTGCATACGAAGAAGTCAATAATGTAGTCGAACATAATGATAAAGAAATGCCAGTCGTCTGCCCTTATTGCCGAACTGAAGCGGCAAGAATCGTTACTCATGGTTATTTCATTACTGAAAAGATTGAAGATTTTTTAAAATAACGATTTTGCGATTTCTTTTTCTGCATGTTAGAATGGAGAAAAGGAGAGGAAACTATGATTCGTTTTGCGAGAAAAGAAGATGCTCCAGAAATCGCCCCATTGATCTTAGTGATTCTAAAAGATATGGAACTGCCATTTTTGAAGCAGACAGGGGAACAAAAGACTTTAGAGATTTTAGAAGAAGCAATCACTGATCCAAATTATCGTTACAGTTATTCACGAGGTATCGTAGAAGAAATAGACGGTAAAGTTGCAGGAGTTGCTTACGGTTATACAGATGAAGAAGAATCAATCATCGATCAGCCACTGGTACCTATCTTAGAGAAATATCAGCTAGATGCGTCTACACGTTTGTTCATTGATAAAGAAACGTTTCCCAACGAATGGTATTTGGACTCTATCAGTGTATCAGAAGATTTTAGAGGACAAGGCATCGGTTCGCGATTATTAGAAGCATTACCTAAATTGGCGAAGAAAGCTAATCGCTCCGTCATCGGTCTAAGTGTGGATGAAAAAAATCCAAAGGCTAAAAAATTATACGAACGCCATGACTTCAAAGTTGTCGGTCAGCGGATGATCAGTGGTCATCTTTATGATCATATGCAAAAGAATATCTAAAAAGATGTACCTGAAATGCGTATTTCCGCATTTCAGGTACATCTTTTTAACTTAAGTTAAGTCGGTAAGAAACAGGCTTATCGCGACTTTTGTCTTTACGGTAGAGCCAGTAATCTAAAACCGCAGCAATACAAATACAAACTGGAGCATCTTCATCATTTGAGACATCCAATACATAGTAATCTCCTGAAAAAAGTGTTGCTTTATCCATTTTCATGATTTGCTGATTGAAATGATGGATTTGATATTGATGATTATAGATATCACCTTGGACTGTCCAGTGAAGTCTACGAATATAATAAAAGTCACCGGGCCAATTGAATATTTTCTGCATGGTTCCCATCTTTTCGAACTCTTTATACAGCTCAAAACGCGTACCGAATGTCAGGCTTATCTGCTTGATGTGAGCAACGAGATCGCCATTCATGGCATAAAGAGACAATGCATCGCCCTTTGTTCCCCAGCGACCAACCATCAAAAACAGGGAATGTCCTTTTTCGTTTTTGACAATTGTCCGAGTTGCACGTCCAAGCTGCTTTTCCTGAATGAAAAATTCTGACATCTATATCCCTCTTTTCTAGATAAAACTACAAGTCTTCTGCAATCGCGCGCAATATGGCTTTTCCTACGCCAGATTCAAGGTTTGTGTCCGTTGTATATTTGGCATAATCTTTTACTTCGATTTCTGCATTTCCCATTGCGAAACTGACTCCTGCTACTTGCAGCATGCTGACATCATTGAAGTTATCGCCAATCGTCATGACTTCTTCTAAAGAAATCCCACGCTCGTGAGCGACATGGGCAACAGCAATTCCTTTTTGAGCGTTTTTATGGTTCACTTCGATATTGTTTTGACCAGAGGAAGTAACGGCTAGATCGCCTAAAAGAGAAATCTGCTTTCCAACTGGACCTAATACAGCTGGCCCTTCTGTATGAAAACAAATAATTTTTAAAACTTCCAGATTCTTTTCTTCCAAAATAGCACGAATACTGTCCACGTATGTGATGTGCAATAACTCCAGCTTAGCTGAGGCCATGGCAATCGCCATTTTATACGTAAGGTGAGGTAAATGGGTAGCCACCATGGAAGCAAAACTTTCAATTCGTTTCGCTTGATTTTCAGAATAAAGACCATCGTTGGTTGCTACTTCATAGTAAATACCGTTAGCATCTAGAATATCTAAAACAGAGATTGCTTGATTATTTGGAATCGACACGGTAAACAATGAATTTCCTTCTTTATCAAATACCTGTGCCCCGTTCAAAGTGATCATCGCACAATCGATTCCTACCTCATCTAAAGCTGCGCGAGCTTCTTGATAGTTTCGACCAGTAGCGACCATGAACTCAACACCGGCATCATTTGCAAAACGTATCGCCTCGGCATTTTCAGGAGAAACACTCATATGGGCATCTAATAATGTGCCGTCCATATCTGATGCAATTAATTTGATCATAATGATTATCGTTCCTTTCTGCTTCTTGTTCCTAGTTTACCATATTAATCAAGTGCTGAGGGTGAAGATTGTCCCTTGTGATTGAAGAAAATGTGAGTTATTCTTTTTATTAGGAGGTGGAGTTTTTGAAAGAAATCATTCATAACAGTTGGCAAGAAGTTTTGTCCTCAGAATTTTCAAAAGATTATTATCTGCATCTAAGAGAATTTTTAAAAAAAGAATATGCGTCCCAAAAGATCCATCCAGATATGTATCATATCTATGAAGCATTGGAATTGACTCCTTATGAAGAAGTTAAAGTGGTGATTTTAGGACAAGATCCTTATCATGGAGAAAATCAAGCTCATGGCTTATCTTTTTCTGTGCAACCTGGCGTAAAGATCCCGCCATCGTTAAGAAATATCTATAAAGAGCTTTATGATGATCTTGGAATCGCACCTGTTCAACATGGAAATCTAGTGTCATGGGCTAAACAGGGAGTCCTTTTACTCAACACCGTTCTTACCGTTCGGGAAGGGCAAGCGTATTCTCATCGCGGGAAAGGTTGGGAAAGATTAACAGACACGATCATTGAAAAATTAAATGAACGGGAAAAACCAATCGTGTTTATCTTGTGGGGAAAACCGGCACAAGAAAAAATCAAAATGATCGATAAGAGTCGCCATATCATCATAACATCTCCACATCCCAGTCCGTTATCTGCAAGTCGTGGCTTTTTTGGTTCCAAACCCTTCTCGAAAACGAATGATGCGCTCCTTGCGTTAGGAGAAGAACCGATTGATTGGCAACTGCCTGAAACAGTGTAATGAAACAGCGCTTTCCTGTTATAGTGCAGTTCGCTTTGTATGTGAAAAACTTAATTTTTCCAGCATTTTTGACTGATACAGATAAAATAAACTGTTCTTTTTTTCTGGAATAGTGTATGATAATACATATAAAAACGTCTGGAGGTCATCTTGTGGAATTGTTTGATAGTTTAAGATTTAAGATTGTTCGCCGTGGGATCAAAATCGTTTTCCCGGAAGCTACTGATGCTCGTATTTTAGGCGCAGCTGCCCGGTTGAAAGCAGAAGAACTTGTGGAACCCATTTTAGTAGGGAACGAAGAAGAAATAAGAAATGCAGCGCATGCCAGAGGAATCAAAACATCTAGCTTTACGATCATCAGCCCTGATAATTACGATAAGTGGGATGAAATGGTGGATACTTTTGTTGAACGTAGAAATGGAAAGGCATCCAAAGAACAAGCAGAAAAGATTTTAAAAGATGTGAATTACTTTGGTACGATGCTTACGTATATGGGGATTGCAGACGGAATGGTCTCTGGAGCGATCCATTCGACTGGCGACACTGTTCGCCCAGCACTTCAGATCATCAAAACAAAGCCTGGCATCAGTCGGACAAGCGGAGCGATGATCATGGTACGTGGAAGAGATCAAGAAAAATATGTCTTTTCGGATTGTGCGATCAACGTGAATCCAACTGCGCAAGAATTGGCTGAAATCGCCGTAGATTCTGCAAAAACAGCAGAATTGTTCGATATCGAACCAAAAGTAGCAATGATGAGCTTCTCGACAAAAGGCTCAGCGAAATCGCCAGAAGTAGACAAAGTAGTTGAAGCAACTAAAATCGCTAAAAAACTAGCGCCACAATACATGATCGACGGCGAATTGCAATTTGATGCTTCTTATGTTCCTTCAGTTGCACAACTGAAAGCGCCAGATTCAGAAGTAGCTGGTCAAGCAACAGTCTTTGTATTTCCAGAATTGCAGTCAGGAAATATCGGCTATAAAATTGCTCAGCGTTTCGGTAACTTTGAAGCAATCGGACCAATTCTACAAGGCTTGAACAAACCGGTTTCTGATTTGTCTCGTGGAGCAAATGAAGAAGATGTATATAAATTATCGATTATCACAGCAGCACAAACATTGATTGATTAACAAATACACACGAACTAGCCAAAAACAGCAGCTGCTGTTCTTGACTAGTTCATTTTTTCTTTAAAAAAACTTCATTACGCGATATACTGGCAAAAAGAAAGAAGAGCGGGAGAAGATGAAAAATGATCGAACTATCAGGATTAACAATGACAGAACAATTCGCAGAGGCAATTGGTCATTCCGCAATGCCAGGTGACAATCTGATATTGACTGGTGATCTAGGTGCGGGTAAAACAACGTTGACGAAAGGAATTGCCCAAGGATTAGGGATAACGCAAATGATCAAAAGTCCGACATACACGATTATTAGAGAATATAGTCAAGGTCGGATTCCGTTGTATCATATGGATATTTATCGGGTAGCAGCTAGCGGAGCAGATTTAGGGTTAGATGAATATTTTGAAGGTGATGGGCTTTCCGTTGTCGAATGGGGAAATCTATTAGAAGAAGCACTGCCGGAGGATTATTTGGAACTGATTTTAGAAAAAAGTGATACAGATTTAGAAAAGCGGTATGTGAAACTAATCTCATACGGGGAGCAAAGTGAAACCTTCAAACAGCGAATTCTAGAAAAATGGGCTGAAAATCATGAGTGAAGAAGTTGGGATCATCTTGCGGGAAGCAGTGCCAGGAGATGCAAAAGACATTCTTTTGATGATGGGACAAGTCAATAAGGAGACAGAATTTTTAGTTTTGGATGAAGCAGAACTCCTGTTACCACCAGAAACCTTAGAAGAAGAGTTGGATTATATATACGAAAGCAATAATAATTTATTGCTGCTTGCAATCTATGAAGGGACGATTATTGGAACAGCATCTGTCAAGGCAGACAGTCAATTTCGTTTGTCTCACGTGGGAGAAGTCGGTATCAGTATTCTGCAGGAATATTGGGGAATGGGACTAGGCACTCTTATGCTAGAAGAAATCATCAGTTGGGCGAAGGAAATGGGTGTACTTTTTCGATTGGAGCTTGACGTTCAAGTTCGTAATGAAAGAGCCGTACACCTTTACCGAAAAATGGGCTTCCAAATCGAAGCGGTCATGCCTAGAGGGGCAAGAACAGATCTAGGTGAATTTTTAGATGTATATAAAATGAGTTATTTGATTGAATAGAAGAAATAGGAAAAGAGTGAGAAACTGTCATCCTTTTGAGAAGGCAGAAAAACACACGAAGGGACTGTGACAAAAGTCGTGTCGCAGTCCATTTTTTTTGAATAAACGGTGTTCAATCAGCTGACCTTCGGTATTAGCTCAAAAAACGGCAAAATATGAGGAACTATTTTTCCGTTTGTTTCTCTAATACTCAGGTCAAACCGCTGATTTCACAACCTCTTGGTAAACGGTGTTCAAAAGCTTGCACCTGCGGTAATAAGTCCAACCAAATGAAAAATATGAGGAGCTATTTTTGTTTGGCTGTTCTTATTACTTGATGCAGGACAGCTTTTTCACAACCTCTCCAATAAACGGTGTTCTCCTGCCAGCTCCTCGGTCACCAGTCACAATATTTAATAAACATGAGAAGCTATTTTTTGAAATTGCTCCTTGTGACTCGGAGTGAAACGGCAGGCTCACGACCTCTTTGTGTGTTTCATAAGTATTCTTTTACTTTATAGTCACAAGTTTTTTCAATGGATCTGTCCCGAATTTTTTTTCTTGATAAAGCAGGATTTCCGCACATGCACGACTATCTTCCAATGCATCATGGTGATGATCTAATTGGATGTTCAAATTTTCGCACACAGTGTTCAATCGATGATTTGGAAATTCAGGAAACAAGCGACGGCTACTTTTCACTGTACATAAAGAAAGATAATTAGGCTGTTCAAGATGATAATAATCTAAGCATCCCGCTAAGACCTTTGTATCAAAAGCAGCATTATGTGCAACGACTAAACGATTTTTTTGAAAATATGGTTGGATAGTTTGCCAGACTTCTGGGAATTTCGGCGCATTGCGTACGTCTTCTTGATGGATTCCGTGAATTTGGACATTTCGCCAGAAAAAAGGAGTCTCAGGCTGTATCAATGTATAGAATTCATCAACGATCTGGCTGTTTTTTACCATGACTAGCGCAAGAGAACAAGCACTATAAGGCTGATGATTGGCAGTTTCAAAATCCATGGCAACAAAATTCATTTCTGTAAAACCTCCTTGGGAAATTACTGTAACATACTTTTGAAAAAAGCAAATAAATTTAACAAAAAACATAGAATTTTTTATGTAATATTTGTTGAAAAAAGCTAGTTTTTGAACTTATTCCTTGTGATTTGGAGTTAGATAGGGATCATGACTTCTCGGTATTAAGCCAAATTTATGCAAAGTTGTGAGGAACCATTTTCAAAAAATTTCTTACGACTCGAAAGTAGGCGACTTTTTCACAACTTCTCCACTAAACGGTGTTCAATCAGCTGACCCTCGGTATTAGCTCAAAAAATGGCAAAATATGAGGAACTATTTTGCCATTTGTTTCTCTAATACTCAGGTCAGGACGCTGATTTCACAACCTCTCCACTAAACAGTGTTCAATCAGCTGACCCTCGGTATTAGCTCAAAAAATAGCAAAATATGAGGAACTATTTTGCCATTTGTTTCTCTAATACTCAGGTCAGGACGCTGATTTCACAACTTCTCAATAAACGGTGTTCAAAAGCTTGCATCTGCGGTAATAAGTCCAACCAAACGAAAAATATGAGGAACTATTTTTGTTTGGCTGTTCTTATTACTTGATGCAGGACAGCTTTTTCACAATCTCTCGATAAACAGTGTTCAAAAGCCAGTTTCTCGGTATTAAGCCAAATTTATGCAAAAATGTGGAAAGCTATTTTCACAAAATTTTTCTTACGACTCGAAACTAAACGACTTTTTCACATCCTCTTTACTTCAAATCTAATTCTACTGGACAATGATCACTGCCCATAATGTCCGTATGGATCTTTGCATCAGCTAGTCTTGGCTCTAAATCTTTGCTCGTCAAAAAGTAATCGATCCGCCAACCAGCATTGTTTTTCCTTGAATTGAATCGGTAGTTCCACCAAGAGTAGACACCTTCCTGGGTTGGATAAAAATAACGGAATGTATCGATAAACCCGTTATCCAACAGTCGAGAAAGAGCCGCTCTTTCTTCTGGAGTGAATCCAGCATTTTTTTGATTCGTTTTCCAGTTTTTCAAATCAATCTTTTGATGAGCGACATTTAGATCCCCACACACGATGACTGGTTTTTGTTTTTTTAGATTTTCCAAATAATTATAAAAGGCTTCTTCCCATTCTAATCGGTAATCTAAACGTTTTAATTCGCTTTGAGAATTTGGCGTGTAACAGGTTACAAGAAAGAAATCGGAATATTCCAAAGTAATCAGACGGCCTTCTGTATCATGGATATCGATACCCATTCCGTAAGTGGCATTCAATGCTGGTTTTTTAGCAAAAATCGCTGTGCCGGAATAGCCTTTTCGTTCCGCGTAATTCCAATATTGATAATAACCTGGAAGATCTAAATCAATTTGTCCTGCTTGGAGTTTCGTTTCCTGCAGACAGAAAAAATCGGCGTCTAACTCATGAAAAACTTCTAAAAAATTTTTATTTACGATGGCACGAAGCCCGTTTACGTTCCAAGAGATAAATTTCAATAAAAGCACACTCCTTCGAATTAATTTCCTTACCTTTGCGATACTATTGTACCTCATTTTAGTAAAAAATGGTGTAAGATGAAAGTAACTAAATGATCCAGGAGGAAAGTAGATGAAGATTGGTGTAATCGGTGTAGGGAATATCGCAGAAAAAGCATATTTACCAACTTATGCGAAAAAACAAGGAACACTTGATTTTTATTTTGCAACAAGAAATAAAGAAACAAAAGAAAGAATTCAAAAAGAGTACGGGTTCCAACATCTATATGAAACGATCGATGAGCTTTTAGAAGAAAAAATCGAAGCATGTATGATCCACGCAGCAACAAAAGTACATTATGAATTAGCCAAAAAATGTCTAGAAAATGGTATCCATGTTTATATTGACAAACCACTGAGTGTCCATCTAAATGAAGTTCGTGAATTGCAAGAATTAGCTGATAAGAACCAAATAATTTTGATGATCGGTTTCAACCGGCGCTTTGCTCCTATGGTAGAAGAATTGAAACGTATCCCAGATAAGCGGTTGATCCACCTGCAAAAAAATCGAATAGCGGCAAAAGAAACGACAGAGTTCGTCCTTTATGATTTGTTTTTACATCTTATTGATACAGCTGTGTATTTATTAGATGAACCCATTTTGAGAACAAAATACCAGATAAGAGAAACAAAGGAATTTTTGGAATATGCCATTTTACAATTAGAAACACAAAATCAAACGGCTATTTTAACGATGGATTTAGCAAGTGGCGCTAATATAGAAAAATATCAAGTAACAAGTAAAAATGGTACTTATGAAGTAAACGATCTGACCCAGCTTGTCATTCAAGATGCTGATGGAAAAAAAGTGAAAGAATTTGGCGACTGGACAAACACGCTAGTCAAACGCGGGTTTGAGCCAATGGTAGAGGCCTTCTTTTCTCAGATCCGTTTAGGTAAATCGGAAACAGAATTGCTTAAACAAAAAGAAGTTGTAAGAAGTCATGAATTATGTGAGGAAGTGCTTAAAGATCACTACCGTCATCAACTTTGAACAAGACTGGCAAGATTGTATTAAGCGTGATAGAATAATGAGGACGTTTGAGAAAAGAAAGGAAAATCCTCAGTGAATAAAGAAGAAATAGTTGAAAGCTTAGCCACGATTACTATATTGTTTGATGAACCATTGATGAACTATACGTTTACGAAAACAGGTGGACCAGCTGATGTCCTTGCATTCCCGAAAAAACAAGAAGAAGTAAAGCAAATCATCGATTATTGCCGAATCCATGATATACCTTGGATGGTATTAGGAAATGCAAGCAATCTGATCGTTCAAGATGGCGGGATTCGCGGTGTAGTCATCATGCTGACTGAAATGAAACAGATTCATGTCAAAGGAACGATGGTCATTGCGGAAGCAGGTGCCTCACTGATTGATACGACTTATGCAGCTTTGGCAGAATCATTGACTGGATTTGAATTTGCTTGCGGCATCCCGGGAAGTGTCGGTGGAGCGGTTTATATGAATGCAGGTGCGTATGGCGGAGAGATCAAAGATGTTTTTGCTGAAGTGGATCTTTTGCTTGAAGATGGAACATTGAAAACTTTGACAAAAGACGAAATGGTATTTTCTTATCGTCACAGTAAAGTCCAAGAATTACGTGCTATCGTATTGGAAGCTCGATTCAGTTTGCAAACAGGGGATTATGAAGCAATCAAAGCAAGAATGGATGAGTTGACCGAATTGCGTCAATCAAAACAGCCATTAGAATACCCTTCATGCGGAAGTGTCTTTAAGCGCCCAGTAGGACACTATACAGGTCAGCTGATCCAACAAGCAGGATTGCAAGGCCTGAAATGGGGCGGTGCACAAGTCTCTGAAAAACATGCTGGATTCATCGTCAATATCGATCATGCGACAGCGACAGATTATATTGAATTGATTGCGCACATCCAAGAAGTAATCAAAGAAAAATTTGATGTGTCTTTAGAAACAGAAGTGCGGATCATTGGAGAAAAACAAGCAATATCAGAAACAAGCAGAAGTTTAGCCAATTAATAAGTAATGGAACTTAAAATAAGTAAAAGAGCAGGACGGTGGCCGTCCTGCTCTTTTTTGTGGTTGTTTACGCAAATGGCGCAAATCTTGTACATTTTAACACAATAAAACAAAAAATATAGAATATTTCCTCATAAATTTTTCCATTTTTTGCAATATTCTCAAAAAAAAGATAAAAAATGAGAATAACTGATGAAAAAACAAGCATAATCCATCATAAAATCAGTATAGGTGAAAAGATGAACTTTCATCTGCATATCAAGTAATTGGTATGAGGCATTTTTTGAGGTGTAGGATATGAAGTTGGATTACCTTATAGAAGAGGAAGATAGAGAAAAACTGCTGCTAGCTAGATATTTAGAATTTGAGAAAAAGAATTATGTAGTGCTGCCTAAGTTATATGAAACATTAGGTTTGTCTAAATTTAAAACAAGAAATTATATCATAGAATTAAATAAAGAATTTACTGAATTCAAAACAAAGCCAGAGATCCAAATTTCAGAAGAAGCAGAGATCCATGTCGAACGTCTGAATTTGACGGATATCAAAAATTTAAGAAGAATCTACTTTCAACGATCAAAAATTGCTCGACTGTTAACGGAGATCGTGGATTCAAAAGTAACGATCGAAAAATTTGCAGAGAATCATTTTTTAAGCATATCAAGAGCCTATGTAAAAAGAAGAGAATTAGTCTCTTTTCTTGAACAGCATCAAATAAAGTTAAAGAAAAACATATTAGTTGGGGAAGAAATAAACATACGGAACGTATTATTTGGGGTATATTTCGGGGTCTTTAATGGTTTTTCTATGCCATTTAGAGAAAGCGTCATGAATGAAGCAAAGAGTATCGTGCAATATTTTGAATATCTGTTCAATTTAAAACTGTCTGCAACAAAACGAATCAAATTCAATTTGCTAACCACTATTAGTTTGTTGAGGGCCTATGGGAATCAACCAATCGGAAAACGTTTCTTTTCAGATGAATACTTTAAGAGCTCAGAAGGAATGAAGATCATCAAGGATTTATCACATATTTCTTTTCTTCATATCCCTAAAGAGCAGATCATTGATGAGATTTCTTATATCATGTTGTTTTTGATCACGGAAGAAGAATTTGAATTAGATGGCGCATTTGGACTTGCGGAAGCTCATTTTCATGATATCCACATGATTAGTCAAAAAATGTCAGTGGAATTGATTGATCAATTACCATTTTCGATTGAAATCTCTGAAGAAGAAAGACTATATATACGAAAAGAACTTCGTATGGGTATGATGCATGTCAATCGAAAAAATTGGATATTCGACTTTGAGATGACTAGCTTTACGTCTAAAAAGCAGCTACAGTTTTTCTTCGAGACGTATCCAATATTCAGTACAGCAATCCAAAAGGTCATACAAGAGAATAAACGCTATTTCTTGGGAAAAGATGAACGTTTCATGATTCGCTTATTTTATGATTATCTCTTTTTATTGGTCGGTATTTGTCCGGTATCATATTTTGAAGCACCGATTCATGTCTGTATTGATTTTTCGCAAGGATCTGCTTATACCGATTACATTATTTCTCAAGTGAAAGGATTTAAAAATTACAATATTGTGATTGAGAGTCGAATCACTTCTCGTACGAATATTTATTTATCTGATTGTTTACTTGAAAAATTTAATAAAGAACAGATAATTTGGAAAAATCCACCGACTCCAGATGACTGGGAATATTTTGGAAATACCATCATCAGAGAAAAAAATAGACATTTAACTGAAAAAATCAGCTAGTATTTATGGATGGCAGCTTTGTCTCACATATTTATTAGCTGATTTATGTTTTTTTCAAAGAAAAGGTAACTAGATATAACTAGATATAACTAGATATATTACTTAACAAAATTAAAAAGTACATAAGTTATTATTCCGATTTTCTTGAAACAATAAAAAATCAAAAAAAATACTCTCCTAATAGTCCATCTTCTTTTGATTTTATTTATATAATGAAATCATCTTATGAAAATTACTACTTCATGTTTAGACAAGAGTAGGGAGGACTAAGAATAAATGTGTTCAAAAAGACGTTCAAAACAACTAAATAAACACGCTTGTCGTTTAGATAAGGAACGGTCGTGTTCTGAAAAACACTACGTTAAGTTTATGATGCGCACGATGCTGATCAGTTTATCTGTAGGTGTCTATATGCATGTACCCGTTCAGGCAACGACACAAACCATCAAGGTCGTACGTACCTCTGTTTCTGAGACCACTGATTCCCCTATCACTATTACTCATACTTTCACTGATGCAAATGGAAAACAGCTACTTCCTGCATTGACTTCCTATAATAAAGTCAGTTATCCTCCAACGATAAACCACTACTGGTTAATTCCTAACAAAACATTATGGACATCGGAAACCGGAAGCAGTGTGCCGCTTTCTATCTTTTCCGATATGACTGATCCTACAAAAGGTGATCAGTTAAAACAGATCACTGATATTTTGAATCATGCTTTGACAGATATAAAGGACGGTGGAAGCGCACAAGTTTCTTATGTATATGAAAAAGATTATTCACAGTTTGAAGGAAAGAAAATCGATGTTCTGGCAGGGACAAAAGTTTCGATATCTGATCTGGTAGAAAGGCTGAAGAACGCAGATGGAACACAAGGAGATATGTCCAAAGTAATTTCAAACAATGGGAATATCGTGGATACGACTAATACAGGAACATCTACTATTTCCTTGTCCTATTTTGATCCAATTGCTTTAAAAACAATGACTGCATCTGCTGTGATCCATGTTCGTGCTGATCAAACAGCTATCAAAGGAAAAGATCTTCACTTAAGAACAGGAGAGAGTTACGCCCCTAAAGATCTTGTTGAATATGTAACAAAAAGCGATGGAACTTCAGGAAATAAAGAAGAAATCAAAATGAACGGGACAGTAGATACTACAACTCCGGGAGAATATCCCGTTGTATTAACTTATATAGACTCGAAAACATCAAATGTGGCAGAAACAACAGCTGTAGTTTATGTAGAAGCATCTGCTGCTTCATCGACTGTTATCACTCATTTTATAGATAGTCAAACAAATAAAGAACTTCGAGCAGAAACACATATGAGTAGTGTAAATCGTATTCCTGATTTGCGCCTACCTGCTGAATTTTCTGATCGAGTGCCAAATATAGATTTATCGACTTATGAACAAAATGGGAAAGTCACTTCTATTTCTGATTGGATGCAAGCAAACGGATTAGACAGAAAAAGTCACTGGTCGGAGATCCTTGAAGTACTTCACTCAGAACTGATGAATAATAGGAAGCAATCAGGAGGGGAAATTACCTTTACTTATGTTTATATACCAGACAATCGTTCATTAGAAGGTCATGATCTTATTGTTCATCCAAACGAAAAAATAAACAAAGAAGAGTTGATCCAATCAGCAACAAATTCCTTAGGTAAACCCGTACCGTTAAAGGATGTATCGGTTACAATCAACGGAGAACCATTGGAGGATGGTTATTTGACCAAACAGACAGGTGATTTTACGATTATGTATAGTTATCATGACCCGTATTCACTCCAAGAACGCAACACTCAGTCGCTTTTACACGTTTTACCATTAAAAAAACAGATAAGACAAAAAGAACAAAAAAACAAGAAGAAAGCTTGTCAGAAAAAAAACAACAAATGGCTCATGCAGTTTCTCCAACAGGGAAAGTAAAACAAACAAGAAGCCTAGAGTTAGCAAGAATATCTAGAAAAATCTCAGAATCTAATAAAACGATAAGGCAAGAAGCTCATTTGGCCTCACAAGTTTCTGGATTGGAAAATGAAATTTTAGAGCCTAAAATAAAACAACAATCAGAAAAAGAATTTGTTGCTAAACAGTCGGAAGATCAGAATGAATCAGATGACCACAAGGAAACGAAGAAAAAACGCTTGTCAACTATTGATTCCACCGATGAGCATCTGCAGCCGCAAGTACCACTTCCTAGTCCGGGAACACCCGCACCTGGTGGAGGTATTCCTTCTTCTTCTGCTTTAGGAGATTTCATGCGAGGTATCGCAGGAACATGGGTATACGCTAATCGAAATGAATTTGACGCAGATGACTGGTTCTGATTTATATCTCTATCTGTTATAGTCAAATAAGTAGCTGAGTCATATGTTATTTGGCATAATGGAGACGAGGAGGGATAGAAAAATGTTAGATAAAACGTTACCTTACGCAGAAATCTGGATGACAAGACCACTTCAACAAAATGTTCCAATCACGCCTTTAGCGGAAGGTTTTGAATTTCGATTTTATCAAAAAGAAGATGAATCTGCTTGGGCGGAGATTGAGACTTCCGTTGGGGAATTTCAAACGACAGATGAAGCACTTGAGTATTTTCAACAAAACTTTGCTCCTTATCCTGAGGAACTTGAAAGAAGGATGTTTTTTGTAGAGACAAAAAAAGGAGAAAAAGTAGCAACCTGTACCGCTTGGCGAAAAAAATCAAGAGAGCAAGTGTATCCGGTTTTTCATTGGTTAGCAGTGAAACCAGATTACCAAGGAAAAGGGCTCGCAAAAGCATTGACTGCCAGAGTCTTGCAAGAATTTCCTACCCTCCATACGGACGGACCAATCTATCTTCACACACAGACATGGAGCCATCAGGCGATTGCTCTTTATAAAAAAATGGGTTTTACTTTTATTGCTGAAAATCTAGACGGCACACCTAATCCAGATTATGAAAAAGTTATGCAGGTTTTAAGTAAATTAGATAAATAACGAAATGGTGAAATAAGTCCTCAGTATTGGGATAAAAAACGAAATAGTCATTCCTCATATCTTACTTTTTTGAGTTAATACTATCGGATAACTAATGGCATGCCATACATTCAAAAAAGAAGGGGCAGTGACAAAAGTATTGTCACTGCCCCTTCTCTTGTTTTTTAGCATGTTTTATCGTTTGATTTTTTTAGGAATAAAATTTTTGATGAACGTAAATTTTTGGTAATCGTTTCGACTATAGAGGTAACCAAATACACTGAAAACAACTGCTCCAATAAAATTAACAAATAAATCCTTCATAGTATCCATGATTCCCACGTCTAAGTAACCATTTTGGATGATTGTTTTATCTGTTTTACCATCTGCATTTTGACTTTCAATGATTGTCCGAGTGATATCTGGAACATGATAGACAGTGTTTCCGTCTTTACTTAACTCCACACTATTGATTTGCTGGATGATCGTATCTTTTTGCATATCGAATTGCAGTAATTTATCTGCTGAAAATTCCACAAACTCCCACATAACACCAACTGTCATCGAAAAACAGAAGGAAACAACTGCTAGTAATAAAGGAGTCAAGTTCATGGTTTTTGTATTTTTATTGAGCAAATAAACAAGGGAAAAGCCGACACCCCCAGCTAAAAATCCGCTGAATGCATGTAGAAAAGTATCCCACATTGAAAAATAGCCATAAAAATCACTTAACTCTCCTAAAACTGTTGAACTAAAAATAAAAGATAACAAAATGATTTCTAGCATATTTGGAATCTGTATCTTTAATATCTTTTCCAGAAAATAAGGGATTTCAAATAAAATTAATGTCAGTAATAAAAGCATTGTATTTCCCCAGTGTTGGTTCCAGACCTGATCCACTAGCATAATAACGACGATGATACGTAATAAAATATAGATTCCGTTTGTGATTCTACCTGCAGTTTTTGTACTGTTCGTAAAAAAGGTTTTCAAATGATTCATAAAATAACTCCTTCATGTATATCCTTAATTATACTAAGAAGCGTGTGTTTACCAAAGCTATATGACTTAAAGAAAAACAGAGTTGATATTGTGAAAAAAATCACTTAATATAGTATAAGGAGAAAAGGGGGATACAAATGAAAAAATTAGTTGCTGGTTTATTAACAGCCGTTGCACTTCTTGCTATGAGCGCATGCGGCGCAGATCAGAAAAATACAGCGCAGACAAGTTCTAGTACGAAGGAATCTGCCGAAGTATCATCAGGCGCTTCTGAACAAGTATATACAGATCCAAAAGAAATGAAAGAATCTTATGATGTCGTGATTATTGGAGCTGGTGGTGCAGGGATGGCAGCAGCTATCGAAGCAAAAGATGCTGGGTTGAATCCAGTAATTTTGGAAAAGATGCCTGTTGCCGGAGGAAACACATCTAAATCATCAAGCGGTATGAATGCTTCAGAAACAAAATTTCAAAAAGAAGAAGGAATCAAAGACTCGAATGATGCCTTCTATGAAGAAACGCTAAAAGGTGGTGGAGGAACGAATGATAAAGAAATGCTTCGATACTTTGTCGATCACTCTGCTGATGCGGTCGATTGGCTAGATCAAAACGGTATCAAACTGGACAACTTAACGATCACTGGAGGGATGAGTGAAAAGAGGACACATCGTCCGTCTGATGGCTCGGCTATTGGTGGATACTTAGTGGAGGGGTTATTGAATAACGTCCATGAGCGGGAAATCCCTATTTTTGTCAACGCAGATGTGACAGACATTAAGAAAAATGGGGAAACGGTCAATGAAGTGACTGTACATGTTCAAGGAGAAGAACCAAAAGAGGTCACCGGAAAAGCAATCGTAGTTACCACAGGCGGTTTTGGTGCCAGCAAAGAATTTATTGAAAAATATCGTCCCGATTTAGCTGATTATATTACGACAAATCAAGAAGGATCAACTGGAGATGGTATCACCATGATTGAAAAATTAGGTGGACAAACCGTTGATATGGATAAAATACAAATTCATCCAACTGTGCAGCAGGATGAGGGGGTCTTGATTGGTGAGGTTGTTCGCGGAGAAGGAGCAATCTTGGTCGATCAAGAGGGGAAAAGATTTGTCAATGAAATGGATACAAGGGATAAAGTATCTGCAGCAATTACAGCATTGCCTGAAAAATCAGCTTATTTGATTTTTGACCAAGGCGTGCGTGATCGTGCCGCAGCTATTGAATTTTATGACCAAAAAGGATATGTCACAACTGGAAAGACAATGGAAGAATTAGCAGAAAAAATCGATTTACCAAAAGAAACACTAGCAAAAACAGTTGATGGATGGAATACGGATGTTGCGGAGAAAAAAGATGCTCAATTCAACCGTGCCACAGCCATGGAACATGACTTATCGTCTCCGAATTATTATGCGATCAAAATCGCACCAGGAATCCATTACACGATGGGCGGTGTGAAAATCAATACGAACACTGAAGTATTAGATAAAGAAAACCAGCCAATTAGGGGGTTATATGCTGCTGGTGAAGTCACAGGTGGCTTACATGGAAACAACCGGATCGGTGGAAATTCAGTTGCGGAGATCATTATTTTTGGGCGACAAGCGGGCATACAAGCAGCTCGATTTGCTTCGGAAAATGAATGAAATAGAACGTAAATAAAAAGAGGTTGTGAAATCAGCGTTTTGACCTGAGTATTAGAGAAACAAACGGCAAAATAGTTCCTCATATTTTGCCGTTTTTTAAGCTAATACCGAGGGTCAGCTGATTGAATACCGTTTAGTGAAGAGGTTGTGAAAAAGCTGCCCTGCATCAAGTAATAAGAACAGCCAAGTAAAAACAGCTTCTTATGTTTTTAACTTGGTTGGACTTATTACCGCAGATGCAAGCTTTTGAACACCGTTTATTCGGAAAAAGAGCGTGGGACAAAAGTAAAGAACGCTTTTGTCTCACGCTCTAAACACGTATAAACGGCGGAAGCAGAAGCAACTCCTTTGGAAATTAGCTGAAATTCACAAAAATTTGAAAAGCAATTTTCGTGAATTTCTTCTTATTTCTTGGAGTTAAACGCTTCTGTCCCAGCCTCTTTTTTGATCAGCATGATTTTATTCAGTTATCTTCAAAATGATTTTTCCGATGTTTTTGTTTGCTTCCATATATTCATGCGCTTGTTTGACTGCGCTGAATTGGAATGTACGGTCAATGATTGGCCGAATTTTGCCATTTTCTAGAAAAGGCCCAGCTTTTTGCATAAAAGTTTGTGCGAGCTCTGCTTTATACTGATCACTTCTAGGTGTCAATAATGTACCAAGCAGTTGGACACGTTTCCCAATCAATACACCAAGGTCTATCTCAGGCACGATGGTCCCACCTAGCATACCAATCAAGACCCAACGTCCATCAACGGCTATAGAAGCTAAATTCTTTTCCCAGTAAGAAGCGCCGATGAAATCCAAAATAACATCGACTCCCCGACCTTCAGTGATTTTTCGTACCTCTTCTTGAAAGTCTTGTTTTTTATAGTTGATCAATTCATCTGCACCAAGTTCTTTACAAAAGGCGAGTTTTTCTTCTGATCCTGCAGTAACGATGATTTTCGCGTGAGAAAGCTGTCTAGCTAATTGGATCGCTGCTGTTCCCACACCACTTGCTCCTGCATGGATCAAGACAGTTTCGCCTTCTTGTAATTTTCCAAGCCAGTAAAGTGTTTGATAAGCAGTCAAAAAAACTTCTGAGATTCCAGCAGCAGAAACATAGTCTAGCGTATCAGGGAGAAGGATTGCACGATCGGCAGGCATCACAGCATATTCGGCATAACCACCTAGATTGACTAATCCGTATACTTTTGTCCCAGGAGTAAAAGTGGAGATATCACTTTTATTCTCAACTACCTCTCCAGCTACTTCGACTCCCAAAATAGGGTAGGGAGGTTTCAAAGAGACTGATTCTCTTTTCATAATATCTGTTCGATTGACAGCTGCTGTATGGACTTTGATCAGTAATTCGCCTTGTTTTGGTTTAGGAACAGGCACTTCAATTTGTTCTAATACATCTACAGAACCAGGATGCTTGATTGAAATGGCACGCATGGATCTATTCCTCCTTTGCCCATTCTTGGAATGCTGCATCCAATTCTTTGCTGCCTTCGGAAAGTACAAGAGTCGTACGGGAAATATCCGTTTCTTCCACTAGAGCGGCAAGTACAGCAGCAACTGTAGAGCGAGTGATCGTTTTTGATGCCTTCTCATTAGGCTTAGTTAATTGAATGGAAGTAACTTCTTCATCGTTAGTCAATGTGACTGGTTGAAGAATGACAAAATCTAAGTTAGTTCGTTTCAGCCATTCATCTGCATAATGTTTAGTAATATAATAATCTGTCATGGACTCAGGCCATTTTGCTGGTTCATCTGCATAAACAGCACTGACCATCAGATAGCGAGAGACATGCGCATTTTCAGCTGCGATCACTGTTTTGATTGCGCCATCCAAGTCTACTTGCAGAAGATTCTTTCCTTGAGAGCCGGCAGCAAAAATCAATACATCGATGCCTTTGAATGCTTCGGTCATTTTTTCCACGGACCAAGTTAAATCAAAAGAGACATACGAAACATTCTCTTTTTTTACTAATGTTTGGGAAGCGACATCTCTTACCCCTGCAAAAATTTCATGGGAACTTGGAGCTAAATCTTTTATCAGGTATCGGCCAATTTGTCCGTTTGCACCTACAACAAAAATTTTCATTTGGATCATCCTTTCGACGTCAAATCTTTCCATTCAATAGTAACACCAAAAGAGAAAAAAATCAGAGATCGGCTACGATGACTATCAGTTAGTAAGAGAAGGGTGCTTGAAGTATCTTAACAAGACATTGCATACTGCTGCAGTCGCAAGACCTGCGACGATTCCTTCAGGTATACCACTTGTAAAAATAACCGCTAGAATAGCTGAATAAACAGCATTTAAATTTGTTCCGATGACTTTGGCATAATCTTGCTGGAATAAAAAGTAGATCATATTCATCACTAAAATCGTATTGGTCAATGAACCGGAAAGTCCAGCTAAGAATAAAGAAACGGAATCTGCTTTTTGTTTCATTAGTTTGCGCAGACCTTTATAAACGAAATAAGGAACCACCCCAATCAAGATGCGAGGAATAAACGCGATCAGCAAGGCTTTCCAGCTTCCATGTTCTGTTCCGATGACTGGGATAAACGGAGAAAAGACAAAAGACAAAGGTGTTTGGATAACTGTGCTACGGATCATGCTGATCAGTCCAAATGTACCGCCAAGAAAAGCACCTAGTCTTGGTCCTAAAACGATCGAAGCAATGATTACAGGAATATGCATGGTTGTTGCATTGATTGGACCGATAGGGATAAAACCTAAAGGCGTAACAGCTAATAAAATCAAAATAGCTAAAAACATCGCAGTTAATGTAAAGTTTTTTGTATTTTTCATAAGTACTCCTTTTTTCTAAGCATTTCTTTCATTAAGAGTCAGCATGACCTGTTCGATGATCGTCTGAATATCAGCTAAGGCACCTTTTCCAAAATCTCCACAAGCTAAAAGAGATTCTCTTGGTTCAATTTCCTGATAGCCGACAGATCTCAATGTTTCCAGATTACGCTGAGTGATCGGGTTTTGATACATATTCGTGTTCATGGCAGGGGCAATCAATTTTGGTGTTCCCACTGGAAGCGCCATTGCGACTGTTGAAAGGAGATCGTCTGCAATGCCATTTGCTAGCTTACCGATAATGTTTGCTGTAGCAGGCGCGATGAGAAACAAGTCAGCTTGTTTTGCTAGTTCGATATGATTGATTACCTGCGGATTTGATTCTTGCATGACGTCTGTATGGACTGCGCGCTTCGACAGAGATTGCAAGGTTAATGGCGTGATAAAATGTGTGCTGCTTTTAGACATAATCACATCTACCTGGGCACCTAATTTGACGAATTGACTTGTAAGATCAGCGCTTTTGTAAGCAGAAATACTTCCAGTAACGCCTAGTAAGATCTTTTTCATTTTGATTCCTCCAATCTAATTTTCTCAGTAATCAATGCAGCAATCTCAGATTTACTTTGAGCTTCTTCCACTGTTCCATCTTTAGATAAGAGATAGCCGTGGTGTGTCTCGCCATGGATTTCCGTCAAATCATTTGCGAAAATAAAATCAGTTTTGTTATTTATCAGACTATTTTTTGCGACTGCCAGAAGAGATTCCTTTGGTACATCTACTAATAGTTTGAAACCAATGATTTTTGCTTTTGGCTGCCATTCACGTAGATAAGAAATGATTTTTGGTGTTTTCTTCAAAACGAGCACAAGATGCTCGGTGTCAGAAGAGATCTTTGAAACAGTGGTATCTGTCTGTTCATTTTCCGCAAACCAATTGTCCAGTTCTTCTTGCGTTGAAGAAGTGGGTAGGTTTTTTGCCAGCTGTTCTTCTGAAAAACTAAAAGCAGGAGTAAAATCACTGACTGCCATACTGTGGATAATCGCATCGTAGTGTTCTTTTTTCGTTAGTGCTTCTAATTGTAAAAATAAGTCCAGTGCAGATTCGATCGTATAAATCGTTATATTGGAGTGTCTTTTCGGTTTCAGTGCTTGTTTCGTAGTCACGTAATCGATTGTGGTATCCGGATTGGCAGCTAAATAATCAGCTAATGCTTGCCCTAATCGTCCTGTCGAATGATTTGTAATAGCACGTACTTGATCGATTTTTTCAGTCGTTCCTCCAGCTGTGATTAGAATCTTCATTTATGGTCACCTACATTTACTAGTGTTCTTCCTTGGTGTGTTCCAGCAAGTAGTTTAGATGCTGTTTCAGGCAATTGATCCAGAGTAATCTCTTGAACGACCAGTTCATCTGCAATCTGCAAATCCGCCATCTGTTGCCATAAAGAAAGACGTTGATCTATTGGTACATTGACAGAATCAATTCCAATCAACTGGATGTTTCGCAGAATAAAAGGCAAGACAGTCGCGTTTAGTTTGATTCCCCCAGCATTGCCACATAAAGCTACTGCACCGTTATAAGAGATCAATGGAAGAAGACTACTTAGCTGCTCGCCACCTACTGTGTCGATGACATAGTCGATTTGCTGTTTTCCTAAAGCTTTTGTTGTCTCTGGCAGAAATTCATCAGGTCGTACGACTTGAGAAGCACCTAGACTTTTTAGCCATGTGACAGACTCTTCTTTTCTGGAAAAGGCAATGATTGACTGGAATCCAAGTGTATGTAACAGAGCTATCGCTGTACTGCCTACACCGCCAGAAGCACCAGTAACGACAACTTTTTTATCGGAGGTCATACCTTGACGGATTAAAGCGTTCACACATAACATAGCAGTAAAGCCTGCTGTACCAAGGATCATCGCTTGACGCAGCGTCATATTTTTTGGTAGAGGAACTAACCAGTCTCCTGGTACTTTTTGATATTGGCTATAACCGCCTGGATGGGTGACGCCAAGCCCAAAACCAGTAGCAAGTACAAGATCTTCTTTTGAAAAACGTGGATTGTTACTTTGGACGACAGTTCCGGATAAATCAATCCCTGGAGTCATCGGATAGGTTCGTATCACCTGACCAGATTCGCTCATTGCCAATGCATCTTTGTAATTGACATCAGAATAGGCAATTTTTACCAAGACTTCATTTTCAGCCAACTCAGTAAATGTCAGATCACTGATTGCTGTATGGAAAACAGGTTCCTTTATTACCTGAAAAGATCGAAAAGCGTTCATTCGTGAGCCACTCCTTTTAAAATTTTCTTTTATCATACCATAAAGCCTACTCTTTTATTCTTGTTCTTCCGTAAATTTAGACAAAAATTAGGTGAAAAATAAAGAATCAAACAACTAGAATTTATTCCAAAAGATAAAGAAATATTCAGCAAAAAAAATTTTACAAAGGGTTGCCTTTTTCAATAAATTTCGTATACTAATACGAGTGGTAGTAAACAGGAAGTTTACTATTAGAAAACTTCGATTCGGAGGAAATTATGGAAATTGGTGAGAAGTTAAGAAATTTGCGCATCCAAAAGAATTTGACACAAGAAGAACTAGGCGAACGCACAGATTTGTCAAAAGGGTATATTTCCCAGTTGGAACGAGATTTAAGTTCACCATCAATGGAAACATTCTTTTCTATTCTTGAAGTCTTAGGTGTGACTCCAGAAGAATTTTTTCATCAAGAAGCAGCGAATCTGCAAGTGGTTTATTCAAAAGAAGATCATACGGTTTATTTCGATGAAGAAAACGGGTATGAATTGGAATGGCTCGTGGCTGATTCGAATGAAAAAGAAATGGAACCTGTCTTGCTGACTTTTGAAGGTGCAGGAGAATATAAGACGTTTGAACCTTCATTATCTGAAACGTTTATTTTTGTATTAGAAGGGGAATTAGAGTTAAGCTTAGGAGAGACGGTCTATGTGGCAAAAGCAGGACAGTCGATCTATTATCAAGCGACAAAACAACATCAATTAAGGAATCATCTCAAAAAACGAACAAAAGTATTGATTGTTGCAACGCAATCATATTTGTAATATAGGGGGTAAAAACGTGGAGAAACCAATCATTTCATTTGATCAAGTAGTGAAACGCTATGATGATGAAACAGTATTAAAAAAAGTAAGTTTTGAGATCGAACAAGGAAAATTTTATACACTGCTTGGTCCTTCCGGCTGTGGCAAAACAACGATCCTACGTATTATAGCTGGATTCACCGAAGCTACAGAAGGGGACATCTATTTTGAAGGGAAACGGTTGAATGATTTGCCAGCTAATAAGCGACAAGTAAATACAGTCTTCCAAGATTATGCACTTTTTCCTCATATGAATGTTTTTGATAACGTTGCTTTTGGATTGAAGATCAAGAAAATGTCCAAATCAGATATCGAAAAGAAGGTAAAAGATGCTTTGCGTATGGTCCAGCTTCCTGGATACGAAAAACGGGAGATCAGTGAAATGTCTGGTGGTCAAAGACAGCGCGTAGCGATTGCACGAGCAATTGTAAATGAACCGAAAGTATTGCTACTAGATGAACCGTTATCGGCGCTTGATTTGAAACTACGTACAGATATGCAGTATGAACTGCGGGATCTGCAACAACGATTAGGAATCACGTTTATTTTTGTTACTCATGACCAAGAAGAAGCGTTGGCAATGAGTGATGAGATTTTTGTCATGAATAAAGGGAAAATCGTCCAAAGTGGTACACCCGTAGATATTTATGATGAGCCAATCAATCATTTCGTTGCTGATTTTGTTGGGGAGAGCAATATCGTGGACGGTGTAATGATCGAAGATAATCTAGTTGAGTTTGTTGGTAAGCAATTTGAATGTGTCGATGGCGGGATGCGTCTAAATGAACCAGTTGAAGTTGTTTTACGCCCAGAGGATTTGACGATCACGACACCAGATAAAGGAAAACTAGTCGTAACGGTCGATACTCAGCTGTTTCGTGGTGTCCATTATGAAATCATCTGTTATGATGAACAGCAAAATGAATGGATGGTCCATTCAACGAAAAAAGCTAAAGAAGGAAGCAAAGTAGGATTGGCCTTTGAGCCAGAAGATATCCATGTCATGCGTTTCAACGAGTCTGAAGAAGAATTCGATGCACGTCTTGACAGCTACGAAGAATAGGGGGGGACAAGAATGAAAACAATGCGCAGGATCTATTCCGTCCCTTATATTTTGTGGCTCGGTTTATTCGTGATCGCGCCTGTATTAATGATCATTTATCAATCTTTTTTTGATATGAATGGGCAATTCACGCTGAATAATTATCTATCTTATTTTACGTCGGGGACATCGCTTTCTATGACGATCAATTCTGTATGGTATGCATTTTTGATCACGTTTTTCACGCTGATCATCAGTTACCCGACTGCTTATTTTTTAACAAAACTGAAGCACAAGCAATTATGGCTGATGCTGATTATTTTGCCTACATGGGTGAATCTGCTGCTTAAAGCTTACGCATTTATTGGGATTTTCAGTGTGCACGGCAGCGTGAATCATTTCTTTGATTTTATCGGGATCGGGCCGAAACAGATATTATTCACAGACTTCAGTTTTCTGTTCGTGGCAACGTATATCGAGATTCCATTCATGATTATGCCAATTTTCAATGCATTGGAAGAGATGAATCCTTCTTTGATCAGTGCTAGCAGAGATTTAGGCGCGAATAGCTTTGAGACCTTCCGACGAGTGATTTTTCCGTTATCATTAAATGGTGTGAAAAGTGGTGTTCAAGCAGTATTTATTCCTTCTCTTTCTTTATTCATGCTGACTCGTCTGATTGGCGGAAATCGGGTGATCACTTTAGGAACGGCTATCGAACAGCATTTCTTGGTTACACAAAACTGGGGGATGGGTTCTACAATCGGTGTGATTTTAATCATTGCTATGTTTATCGTGATGCTCCTGACAGGCGAGAAGAAAAAAGGAGGTCGCTCATAAATGAAAAAATTTAAATGGTCGTATCTTTATTTAGGGATCGTTTTTTTATTCTTATATGCACCGATCTTCTATCTGATTTTTTATTCCTTCAATGAAGGAGGAACGATGAACAGCTTTACAGGATTTACTTGGGAAAATTATGAAGCTGTTTTTGAAGATACACGTTTGATCATTATCGTATTGAATACGTTCATGCTGGCTTTCTTATCTGCATTGATCGCCACGATCATCGGGACATTTGGGGCTATGGGGATCTATTACACGAAAAAACGACGTGCACGGACAGCGTTGTTGAGCATGAATAACATCTTATTAGTCTCTCCTGATGTTATTATCGGTGCTAGTTTCTTGATTTTCTTTACACTACTAGGATTCGGATTAGGTTTTCAGAGTGTATTGCTTTCCCATATTGCTTTCAGCATTCCAATCGTCGTCTTGATGGTCTTGCCAAAATTGCAAGAAATGAACGATTCAATGGTTGATGCGGCTAGAGATCTTGGTGCTAATAATTTCCAAGTAGTCAAAAATATCATTTTGCCTTATCTTTCTCCAGGAATCATAGCTGGATATTTTATGGCATTTACCTATTCTCTTGATGATTTTGCGGTTACGTTTTTCGTCACAGGAAATGGCTTTACGACGCTCTCAGTAGAGATTTATTCTCGTGCAAGACAAGGAATCAGTTTAGAAATCAATGCGCTAAGTGCATTAGTTTTCTTGTTCTCCATGATATTGGTCATTGGATACTACTTCATTAGTAAAGAAAACCGTCCAAAACGGCTGAAGAAAAACAGAAGAGTACGCGAGGGGGTGGCACGGCTGCGATGAAAAAATTACAATCTCTGTTTTTAGGTATTCTCATCATTATTGCGGTGCTGCTGCTTGGTGTTCGTCAACTTGAAAAAACAAGTGGCATGAGTGGAGCAAAGGTACTTACCATCTATAACTGGGGAGATTATATCGATCCTAGTTTGATCACGAAATTTGAAAAAGAATATGGATACAAAGTGAATTATGAAACATTTGATTCTAATGAAGCGATGTTCACAAAAATCCAGCAAGGTGGGACAAACTACGACATCGCTATACCAAGTGAATATATGATCCAAAAAATGATCAAAGAAAAACTAGTACTTCCATTAGATCATTCGAAGATCAAAGGATTAAATAATATTGATCCACGATTTTTAGACTTGGATTTTGATCCAGATAATCAGTATTCGATTCCATATTTTTGGGGAACTTTAGGGATCGTATATAACGATAAATTCTTTGATGCAGATCAAATTAAGCATTGGGATGATTTGTGGAAGCCGGAATTAAAAGACAGTTTGATGCTGATTGACGGTGCACGAGAAGTTATGGGGCTTTCTTTGAATAGTTTAGGCTATTCTTTGAATAGTAAGAATATGGCACAGCTGACAGAAGCAGCAAATAAATTGAATCATTTAACGCCAAATGTCAAAGCAATCGTGGCAGATGAGATCAAAATGTATATGATCAATGAAGAAGCCTCCGTGGCAGTGACATTTTCTGGCGAAGCTGCCGATATGATGTGGGAAAATGAACATTTACATTACGTAATCCCACCAGAAGGTTCCAATCTTTGGTTTGATAATATCGTTATGCCAAAAACCGTGAAAAATAAAGAAGGTGCCTATGATTTCATCAACTTTATGCTAGAACCGGAAAATGCGGCACAAAATGCAGAGTATATTGGTTATTCTACACCAAATGAAAAAGCAAAAGCGTTATTGCCAAAAGACATTTCGTCGGACGAACAATTCTATCCATCTGATGACACGATCTCCCATCTTGAAGTCTACGAAGATCTAGGATCGAAATACCTAGGCATCTATAATGACCTATTCTTAGAATTCAAGATGTATCGGAAATAGCGAGAAAATAAGCAAATTTGCATAACTATAATAAAAAGGACTTAGTTTTGATGGGAAATTTTTCAAAATTAAGTCCTTTTTTATGTGGTTGAAACGGGTATGATCATTTTAAGGAAGTGATCTAAGATGAAAGGACGACTGAATAATTATCATATTAGAAAAGCTTTATTGTATTCCACAAACAAATTACTAAGAATAACAAATTAGTTTTTGTTTGTTCTTATTCCCTATTGACTTTTCTTTCAAACATGCTATTCTAATTTTATTCTAATAGTATCCGATGAGAAGGAAAGTAGACAGAAAATGGTTCAAGAGAGGCTTTGGTTGGTGTAAAAAGCTAGAAGTTGACTGTCGAAAATGGCCTTAGAGGATTTTTTTGTCGAAAGGTAGGCAAAAACGAACAGTCTTTCGTTACCAAGACCACTGATTTTATTGTCAGGCTGAGAGAAAGAATGTTTTTTCTGAAAAAAGGTGGTACCACGAGTATAATCGTCCTTTTACTAGTATTTGCTAGTAAAAGGATTTTTTTTTACAAAAAACAAAGAAAAGAGTGAGTGAAATGAGCAAAAATAGACCATTTACAGTAGATCATGTCGGAAGTTTCTTACGCCCGCAATCGATCAAAGAAGCAAGAAAAAAAGTTCAAGAAGGCTTACTTTCAAAAGAAGAACTTCGTGCAATCGAAGACCAGGAAATAAAAAAATTAGTGGAAGACCAAAAAGCAGTCGGCATCAAAGGAATTACAGATGGTGAATTTCGGCGTGGATTTTGGCATCTTGATTTTTTAGAAGAACTAAATGGTATCGAAGGCTATGTTCCAGAAACTGGATATAATCAAACATTCCACGGAAAAGCAGCTCCAGCTTATAATATTCGGGTAGTAGATAAATTATCTTTCAATCCAAATCACCCATTTTTAAAAGATTTTGCTTTTCTGAAAGAAGTAGTGGAAACAGATGATACTTTTGTTGCAAAAGCAACGATCCCTAGTCCCACGATGATTTTACGACAAGAGATTCTATCTAATGATGGTTCTTCAAAAATCAAGGAGATTTATCCTGATCTAGCTGATTTTTATGAGGACTTGTCCTCTACTTACAAAGCAGCGATTCATGCTTTTTATGAAAAAGGTTGCCGTTACCTGCAATTCGATGATACAAATTGGGCGTTTCTAGCTGATCAAACTAAAAGAGAAGCACTTCTTCAAAAAGGAATTGATCCGAAAGAAATGGCCCATATTTGTACAGAGATTATCAATAACGCACTGGAAGACAAACCAGAAGATTTGACGATCACAACACATATCTGCCGCGGGAATCACGCTTCTTCTTGGCTGTTTTCCGGTGGATATGAACCCATTGCAGAAGAGTTGTTTTCAACAAATTATGATGGTTTCTTTTTGGAATACGATTCTGACCGAGCAGGAGATTTTACTCCTTTAAGACATTGGAGTAACAAAGAAAGTAAAGTTGTTTTAGGATTAGTTACTTCTAAGTTTCCAGATTTGGAAGATACGGAGAAAATAAAAGAACGAATAAAAGAAGCACAACAATTTGTACCATTGGAAAATCTAAGTATCAGTCCTCAATGTGGGTTTGCTTCAACAGAAGAAGGAAACCATTTAACAGAAGAAGAACAATGGAAGAAAATCCAATTATTGCAGCAAGTCGCAAAAGAAGTTTGGCTATAAAAATGTGAGGCTTGGCAAAAAAAAGCGTCCCAAAAAGTCGGCTTTTCATGGAGTGGAGAAATCCACTCTTTTTTATTTACCTTTTATATTATTTATTTGTTAAATAAATAGGAACAAAAAAATTAAATTACTTAATACACACATTAGGGATCATTCATTGAAGGATCAGAAGACAACGAGGATGGCGAAAAATATGATTACAATAGAAAAGTCGTTCTAAACAAATCAGTTCCTAGTATCACACAACGCAAGCCAGTCGATTTGGTGAGATTAGAGGAGTGAAAGCAAACTTTATTATATAAGAAAAAATATTCGAAAGGGATGCTAGTTTAGGTACTAGTGCTGATGAATTAATATTATGCCTCGTAATATTAGGCGTAGTTACTCTAGAGACATCACTATGGACTATGATTTGTCTCAGAGTCACAACATGTTTTTTTATGAAAAGAAACAGCTAAAATAATTAAATTGCGCAATGTTTAAACTTTCTTAAACTATAACCTAATAAATGTGAAGAAATAATGCACAATTTCTTCACATTTATCTTCTATTCTATATACATACCAACCAACAACCCTATATACTTTTTCATTTTTACTCCTCAAGTAAAAATAACTCCTAGACCGCGGCTACCCACCGCGGTCGTTTTTTTATTCTTCAATCAAAATCGCTTTGATACCCAAACCTGCCAAGATTCGGGCAGAAGTATAAGTATTCAATCCTCTTCTGAAAGTAATGTAAACTTTTTTATCTTTTGGGATTTCATTGATTCGATCTCGTAACTCATTCATTGGAATATTTTTTGTTGCCGAGATACTGCCAGAAGGTGCTTTATTAGGTTCACGTATATCTAAAAAGAACGCTTCTTTCAAATCGTTTTCGGGTATATCACTTGCTTTGATCGTTTCTACGATATTCGTCATTTGATTGATTGCGACATAACCAGCTATATTCAACGGGTCACGGGTAGTAGAATACGGTGGAGAGTAAGGCAACTCCAAATCAGGCAAATCAAAGACTGTCAAGTTTCCGGTGATCGCTACAGAAAGTTCTCCCATCCGTTTATCGACACCTTTTTCTCCAAATGCTTGTCGACCTAAAATACGACCGCTATCTGCATCAAAAATCAGCTTTAGATTTAATCTTGTAGCTTCTGGATAGAAATAGGCATGGTCAAAAGGAGTGATAAAAACAGTTTTATAATTTGTTATGCCTGATGCTTTTAATGCATGTTCTGTCATTCCCGTATAACTTGCTGTATGATCAAAGATTTTTGCGACACCTGCACCAATATATCCGCGATAGCGCATAGGCGTACCATTTAAAATATCTGCCAACATATGTCCTTGACGATTGGCCGCACTGGAAAGCATACTTTGGATCGGCTGACCAGTCACTACACTAGTCGTTTCGATAATATCGCCACTCGCATAGATGTCCGGCAGATTAGTTTGTAACTGGTCATCAACAATGATCTGGCCTGTATCTGATAATTGTATGCCGGCTGCTTTCACCACTTCATTATTCGGAGAAACACCAACAGCAAAGATTAGCATATCAGCAGAAAGGACGGAGCCATCTGATAATACTATTTCTCGACCTTTATCACGGATCTCAGTAACTCTTGTTTCTAAATGAACGGCTAATCCTTCTTTCAGCAATTTGTCATAAACTAAATCAGCAATTTCTGGATCATAAGGGAAAGCGACTTGTGGCAATTGATCGATTAAAGTCACGTCTAAGCCGCGATGCTTGAAATTCTCAGCTAATTCCAGACCCATAACACCTGCACCAAGAATGACGACATGTTGTGGATTTTTTTCTTCAAGGAACGATTTGATTCGATCCGCATCCGTCACACTACGGAGGACAAAGCCGTTTTCTGCTTCAAAAACTCCGGGAATATCCGGATAATCTGGTCTAGCACCAGAAGAGATGATCAACTTATCGTAATCTGTTTTTGTTTCTTCATTTGTGGATAGGTCTTTAACTGTTAATCGCTTAGTAGAAGGATCGATTGCTGTTACTTCGTGTTTAGTAAAGACATCGATGTTGTTTTTTGTTTTCAATATTTCTGGTGTACGTTCGATCAGCGAGTCACGGTCCGTGATCACACCACCTAAATAATAAGGCAAAGCACAACTTGCGTAAGAAATATTCTCTCCGCGTTCATAGATAATGATTTCATGTGCTTCATTCAATCGACGGAAACGAGTGGCAAATGAAGGACCGCCAGCTACACCGCCAATGACAACAACTTTTATAAAAACATCTCCTTTTCTATGTTGATCGTACTATGTTATGGCAAAAAACAGCAAATAATTGTGCCGGAAAATTATTGTTTATTTTGTCAGTAGAGAAAAATAGTAAGAAAAAAGAGAACGGTTTCGCTATGTTTCTGCATAAAAAAGAAAGAAGCTATGACAACAGGGCTGTCACAACCTCTTTCCATTGGCTTTTAATTCTCGTATTCTTCTAATTCCAAGCTTAGTTCTTCCCATTCCGACAATTTTGTTTCTTGATCTTGTCTAGCTGATTCTAAAGCTTGGTTCAGCTCATTGAGTTTTACGTGATCTTCCAGATTTTCTGGTGCGACCATTTCTTGTTCCAACCGATCGATCCATTCATCGATCCGCGTCATTTCTTCTTCAACCTGAGTGATTTTTCGTTGAAGGCTACGGATAAGCTTTTGCTGTTCTTTGCTCTGGTAATAATCGGATTTATTCGTAGGAGCAGGAGCGGATTCTGGCTCATCTTGTGCCAATAATTCGGCGATTTCTTCTTCTTCTTGTTTTTTCTCTAAATAATAATCATAGTCTCCAAGATAGACTTTACTGCCATTTTCAGAGAGTTCGACAACTTTTGTCGCGATCCGATTGATGAAATATCGGTCATGGGAAACAAAAAGCAGTGTGCCATCGTAATCGATCAATGCATTTTCTAATACTTCTTTGTTGTCAATATCTAAATGGTTTGTTGGTTCGTCCAAGATCAAAAAATTTTCTTTGTTCATCGCTAGCTTGGCTAAAGCAACCCGTGCTTTTTCACCGCCGCTTAACAGAGGGATTGGTTTTTCTACATCTTCGCCAGAAAATAAGAAAGCACCTAAAGCACTTCGAATGTCTTTTTCAGGAGTGGTAGGATGCTCATCCCACAATTCTGCTAGAATCGTCTTGTTTGTATGCAGATCAGCTTGCCCTTGATCATAATAGCCGATGGTGACATTTGTCCCTAGCGTTTCTTTGCCACGGATAAAAGGGATCTGGTGGATGATCGATTTCAGCAACGTTGATTTTCCGATACCATTCGGACCAACTAGAGCAATCGCTTCTTGTCGGCGGATATCCAAATTGATTGGTTCAGATAAGGTGACATCATCATATCCGATAGCGGCATCTTCGATTTGCAAGACAACATTTCCAGAAGGTTTTTCTATACTGAAAAGAAAGTTTGCTTGTTTCTCATCCCCTTGAGGACGATCCAGTCGTTCCATTTTTTCTAATGTCTTTCTGCGACTTTGCGCCCGTTTAGTGGTAGAGGCACGAACAAGATTCCGAGCAACGAAGTCTTCTAATTTGTGGATCTCTGTCTGCTGCTTTTCATAAGCCTTCCATTCACTTGTCAGCTGTTCTGCTTTCAAGTCTAGATACTTCGAGTAGTTGCCTTTGTAATGGCGCATTTTTCTTCTGCTTAGTTCATAAACTTCATTGACTACTTTGTCTAAGAAATAACGGTCATGTGAAACAATCAGTAATGCACCGGTATAGCTTTGCAGATAATTTTCAAGCCAGGAAAGTGTCTCGATATCCAAGTGGTTCGTGGGTTCGTCTAGAATCAAAATGTCAGGGTGTTGCAAAAGCATGCGAGCTAGAGCTAAACGTGTACGCTGTCCACCTGATAAAGTATCGATTTTCTGGTCATAAAAGGAAGAATCAAATTTAAAACCATGCAATACGGAACGAATTTCATTTTCATAACCATAGCCGTTTCGATCCGAAAAATCGTGTTGCAGCCGGTCGTATTCTTTTAAATAAGAAGTATATGCAGGTGTGTCTGGCGTACCTTCGCTAATGAAAATCTCTAGCTCGCGCATCCGCTCTTCCATTTGTCTAACTTGTTCAAAAGCTTTCAGCATCTCGTTCCAAACTGTTTCATTGGAATCAAGTCCTGTGTCCTGAGCGAGGTATCCGAGAGTCGCTGTTTTATTTTTAGCGATCTTTCCTTCATCAGGTGCTTCAATTCCAGCAATGATCTTCAATAAAGTCGATTTTCCAGCGCCATTTCTGCCAACTAAAGCGACACGAGCGCCTGTACTGATTTCTAAATGTATATTTTCAAATAAGACTTCTGCACCAAAATGGCGAGCAATCTGATTGGCTTGTAATAATATCATGGAATCCTCTTTTCTACTTTGTGAATTCTCCTCAAATAAAAAACTATTTTTCAATTAGTAGTCTACCATATATTCCATTATACTGCGAGATTTGCAGAAATGATAAATAAATGAATAAAGAATAAAATTTCACAATATCTGAGCAATGGAATTGATTTTTTCCTATGAATACTGCTATGATGGAGAAATCAAAGATGTAATTAGACAATACGTGGAGGTCATTTCGTGAAAGATCATATTATTCCAAAGGCGACAGCAAAAAGACTGCCTTTGTATTATCGTTATTTAAGGATTTTAAATAATGCTGGAAAGAAAAAAGTGTCTTCAACTGAATTAAGTGAAGCCGTTCAAGTAGATAGCGCAACGATCCGTCGAGATTTTTCTTATTTTGGCGAATTAGGAAAACGTGGGTATGGGTATGATGTAGAAGATCTTATGCACTTTTTTGCGAAGACATTAAATGATGATCAATTGACAAATGTTGCGCTGATTGGTGTAGGGAACTTGGGAAGTGCTTTACTAAAATATAAATTCCATCAAAGTAATAGCATACGTATCAGTTGTGCTTTTGATGTGAATGAAGAAATCGTTGGACGCATCGTAGACGGTATCCCCGTTTATCCAATGGAAGATATGTCGGAACAAATCAAGATCCAGCAAATCGAAGTAGCGATTTTAACGATTCCCGCTGAAAGAGCACAAGAAGTAGTCAATCAGTTAACGGAAGCAGGAATCAAAGGAATCTTGAACTTTACCGCTGCTCGATTGAATGCTCCGTCAGATGTATTGATCCAAAATGTTGATTTGACGAATGAATTGCAAACCTTGATCTATTTCTTGCATTCTGACGCAAATGCGCATTCCGAAAATACAGCAGAATAAAAATAAAAAGCGATTGAACAAATGAAGGCAAAACATTCACTTGTTCAATCGCTTTTTTCTGTTTGGATAATGATTATTCTGTTCGAAAGATTTCTTCATAAGAAAGAGAATCATCTTCTGCTGTCAGTTCATCTAGTAAATGCCGGATTTTTTTAAAGTCGATGAACCGCGCTTGCCGAGAGATCTCTTTTCCATGATGAAAAATCAGAACAACTGGCGCAGTCAATACTTCAAATCTGCTAGCTACTTCTGGCGTTTCGAATGCATCCAAATGAAGTGCCGGAATATCATAATGGGTGAGCAGCTCCTCCAATCGTGGACGAACAGCGTGACAAACACTGCAATTAGGCATCGAAAGATAAACGATGGCAACGGATGATTGTTGCAGTATGTCTTGAACTTCAGACAAATTAGTGGTTTGTTTCATTTTGATTCTCCCTTTTGTGATAGAAGTGATATGTACGAGACCTTAATTTAATGGGAATAATAGAAAAAGTCAATTGAAGTGCTTCGATAAAAAATAAGAGTTGTGTAAAAATTGACAGAGCAACTTGTTTTTTTTTGAATAAAAGCGTATATTTGCAAAGCGAATGAACTAGAAATGAAAAGGAGGAAACTCATGTTTTCTTTTATTCCCAATTCGGTTTTGCAGATGAGTACGATTTTCTTATCAATCGTTATCGAAGCATTGCCCTTTGTACTATTAGGTTGTCTTATCTCAGGCGCCTTACAAGTATTTTTGACCCCAGAACGTGTGAAGCGATGGCTTCCTGAAAATCGTATATTCTCTATTTTTACTGGTTCGATCTTAGGATTTTTCTTTCCTTCATGTGAATGCGGCATCGTACCTATCGTTCATCAGTTTGTAAAAAAAGGCGTGCCGGTCCACACAGCATTTGCTTTTATGCTGACAGCGCCAATCATTAATCCCATCGTGATTTTTTCCACGTTTATCGCATTTGGCAATTCTTGGCAGATGGCAAGCTGGCGAGTGATAGGCAGCTTTTTTGTTGCACTTGTGATTGGTGTCTGGCTTGCCTATTTTCAAAAAGACGCTGTATTGAAAGAAAAAATCTCCTCTAAAGTAGCCGAAGATCACCATCATCATGCCCATGAAGAAGAACACAGTGATAAGAATGAGTCAAAAAATCGGCTGTTCCATCAAACGGGGCATGTGTTGACACATTCAATCGATGAATTTTTTGATACAGGTCGTTATTTGATTATTGGTGGGTTAATCGCAGCTGCGATGCAGACTTATTTACCAACTAGAATGATGCTAACGCTCGGCTCAACAAAGATTTTAGCCATCATTATCATGCTGTTATTAGCTTTTACGATGTCTCTTTGTTCAGAAGCAGATGCGTTTATCGGGTCTTCATTGTTAAGTCTGTTCGGCACAGCACCTGTAGCTGCCTTTTTGGTCTTTGGTCCAATGGTCGATATCAAAAATCTATTGATGATGAAACGATATTTTACAGGACGTTTTATTCTATCGCTGATCGGACTGATTGCCCTTAGCGTTGTTGGATTCACATTATTTATTTAGGAGGAAAAATATGCTGCGGTTTTTGATTTTATCTGGCTATTTCGAATTGATGATGTATTTGCAAGTCTCTGGCAAACTTGATCAATATATCAATGTCCACTATCGTTATTTAGCTATTCTTTCGATGATTTTATCCGCTCTTTTGGCTTTAGTTCAGCTGTATTTGTGGGTCAAAAACGGAAAAGCAGAGGAAGAGACGCACGAGCATGATCATGATCACGACCATGGGTTATCGAAACCTTATCAACGTGGAATCGCCTATGTACTGCTTGCTTTGCCAGTGATCGTTGGTACGTTGTTTCCAACAGTTAGTCTGGACACTACAATCGTAGAAGCCAAAGGATTTAATTTTCCGGTAAGCAAAGAATCGGTAGGTGATCCGGAAATGCAGACACAATACCTAAAGCCAGATACAAGTATTTATTTCAACAAGTCAGACTACTTAGACCAAATGAGTGAACTGAAAGAGAAGTATGGGGATAAGCAGACTATCGAGATCACAGATGAAAATTATTTAGAAGTCATGGAGCTGATCTATAATTACCCTAGCGAATTCATTGGCAAAAAAATCAGCTATGAAGGATTTGTTTACCAAACACCGAACGATAGCAATGCAGATGTCTTCTTGTTCCGCTTCGGTATTATCCATTGTGTGGCAGATTCAGGAGTCTTTGGCTTGTTAACACATATGCCTGAAGGAGTAACGGTTAAAAATGATGAGTGGTATAAAATAGAAGGAACCATCCAATCGGACTATTATCAACCATTCAAGCGTGAAATTCCATCTGTAGTTGTGACAAACGCAGAGAAAGTCGCTGCTCCGAAAAATCAGTATGTGTATCGTTCTTTTTAAAAGAAAAAAATAAATGAACATAGCTCAGACAGTTGACGTGTAAGGACGTCGGTTGTCTGGCTTTTTTTGTATGAGATATTTGGCTATTTGATATGTTTTGTAAAATGATATTTATTTTAGAAGTTGCATGCTGAATGTAGTTAATAGCGGTTTCAAAGGTGTTGGAAAAGATTGTGAAGAGAATTACAATTTATTCCTAACATGTATGTTGAAAAGTTGTATGAAATGATTTTGATAGTAAAATATCGAGTGGAGGTACTTTGTATGATAACACGTATATTTATTTTGGATGACAGTTTGGTTTTTGAAAAAATGATAGAAGATATTTTGGAAGAATCCAGAAATTTACTGATTCCTTGGAATTTCGAGATAATCAAGGAATTGAACGTCATGCAGTTTGTTGAATTTGTCAAAAACAATGATATTCGTTCATCGGATATTTTTTTCTTGATATCGATTTGAACGCTTATTACAGCGGGATTGAACTAGGAGAAATGCTTAGAGAAAAGAACGCGAAGTGTAAAATTGTTTATTTGACCTCTCATCCGAATAAAGCAATAGCTGTTATTAACCGAAATATTACGCCTAGCGGGTATTTGATAAAAGAATTCACTTATGAAAAAAATAAAAAAAACATCCAAAGTTACTTATTGAAAGAAAAAGAGAACGAGCCTGTTCAACAAGCGAACAAAAAAAAGTGGACGTCTGTTCGTTATGGCAATAGCGATCATTATATCCATTACGATGAGATTCTTTATCTAATGAGCATGCCAGGCTATAAAGATAAGATAGGCTTGGTATTGAAAGACGAAGAGACACTCATAAACGGCACAATAAAAAAATATAAAAAAACACTGGAATATGAGTATTTATGTAAAGATTTAAAAGTCTACATCATTAATACTGAAAACATTACATCTATTAGCCGAGTAAATGAAGTAGTAACGTTTACGAATGGAGAACAACTAGAGATGGGTAAGAGAAGTATTGATAAACTAAAGAAATTTATTCAAGAAAAGATAAGGAATGAATCATTTTAAAAAATTAAAAATAAAGGATCATATCTCACTTTTTAGTAAACAGACTTAAGTTAATCATGCAAGTTCCTTCTTCCATTTTGTTTCTCTAATACTCGGACCAAGATGCTGATCTCACCCCTTCTACTAAACAGTGTTCCAGAAGTAGTTTCTTCGAAAAATAAGATAGGATTCACAAAAATTTAAGAAACCATTTTCGTGAATCCTGTCTTATTTCGTGAAGCTAATCACTTCTGTCACAACCTTTTCTTTGTTACACTTCGTTTATTTAAAAAGCCGTTTTTTTCGTTTCAACATGATGGCATCACGCTTTACTTTGAAGTTGCGGATGTTATGGTTAAAGACTTCCGATAATACGAGACCTAAAGCAATTGCTCCAGCTATCATGATTGCTTGGACCGCATAGTGAGCTGCTTCTTGATAGGATTCAGTAACGAGATTCCGAACCGCTTGATAAGCCAAACCACCCGGAACTAAAGGAACCATCCCAGGAATATTGAAAATCGTTACAGGCATTCTCAAACGCTTAGAGAAAAGATCACTGATGAATGCGACTCCTAAAGAGCCAAGCAATGACCCGAAAGCAGCAGATCCGCCCATTTGAACACAGATCCAGTAGATCATCCAGCCGAAAGCACCAGAAAGACCACAACAAATCAATGAACGCCTAGGGACATTTGTAACAATGGCAAATGCCGCAGTCGCTAAAAAACTAAAAGAAAATTGAATAAATATCGTGCCCATACTCGTGCTCCTTTCTTAATAAAAAAGCTGGAAAATAAAAGCAATCGCAAAACCAATCATCGTAGCAGTCATCATCGCTTCTGTTCCGCGAGAAACCCCTGACACATAATGACCAGCTAGCAAATCACGGATAGCATTCGTAATTTGAACCCCAGGAACCAAAGGCATCACACATCCGATAATAATTAAATCCTGATTGCTTCCTAAGCCAAAACGAACACTGTAGATAGCAGCTATGCCAATCAATAAAGAAGATAAAAATTCCGATAAAAATTTGATTCTAAAAAATTTCAAACTATACAGATAAACTGCGTATCCCCATCCACCAATAATTAAAGTCACAGGCAAATCGGTCATCTTTCCGCCGAATAACACCATGATCGTTCCACTGATAACTGCCGCACTAACGATCTGCAACCAGACAGGAAAGAACGAACGGTCTCGGTCGATTGCCTGCAATTCACTGTAAAGTTCTTCTAATGTTAGTTCTGAAGCAACATACTTACGTGAAAGATCATTCACTTTTACTACTTTTTCTAAATTGATCGAACGGTTGGTGATTTGTTCCATTCGAATGGTCGAGGTACGATCAAGACCAATAAAGAGACCAGTCTGCGTGACATAGCTGACCAAACGGAAATTTCCAGAAGCTAAAGCAATTCGACTCATCGTATCTTCTACCCGATACATCTCTGCATTGCTTTCCATCATGATTTTCCCAGCGAGTAGACAAGTGTCTAGCAGCAGATCTAATTCTTTTCCCGTCATAGCATCTTCTCCAATAATTGATTGATTAGTTTTATTTTACTACAAAACATATCGGAAGCGTAAAGAATAAAAAAACTTGAGGAAGGAGTGAAAGAGGCGTATACTGTTTTTGTATCGCGGGTGTAGTTTAGTGGTAAAATCCCAGCTTCCCAAGCTGATGTCGCGGGTTCGATTCCCGTCACCCGCTTAAAAGAGGCTGTGAAAAAGCTGCCCTGCATCAAGTAATAAGAATAGTCAAGCAAAAAAGCTTCTTATGTTTTTGACTTGGTTGGACTTATTACCGCAGATGCAAGCTTTTGAACACTGTTTACCAAGAGGTCGTACAGAAGCCGTTTAGTTTTGAGTATTAAGAAAAATTTTTTGAATGATAATAAATACCTTGTAAATAGTGTTTTGTGATTGAGTAGAGACGATGAATCCGTCTCTTTTTTTGTATTCTTAAGCCGTCTAAAAACTGGTTTTATTTTTTTACTGTTTCTATTTCTTTCCAGTATTTATTTATAGGGGAACATATGTTAAGATTTAGGGAACTGTTAGTAAAGGAGTAAAGAAATGAGCAAAAAAACAACCAAGGCGATCGTGGGGATCGTCGCTGCTGTGATTGCAGGGGCACTCGGTATTTCCACCACACAAAAAGATTCAGATATCTTCCAACAAATTACAACCATTTTTGATTCCACACCGCAAGCTTCTCAAGTAGCGGATGTGCCAGAATATGATGGAAAACATCAAGAAATAGAAATCAATGGGAATCAGCCGGAGTTTACAAAAGAGGATCTTAGTCTTTCCAAAGGGACATGGGAAAGCTATTCAAATATAGACAAATTGAACAGAGTAGGACAAGCCAATGCGATGTTGGGAAAAGACTTGTTTCCTACTGAAAAGAGAGAACCTTTGTATATTGATCCGACAGGTTGGAAACAAAAGAAATTAAGTGACGGACAATGGTTATACAACCGCAGCCATTTGATTGGTTTCCAGTTGACTGGTCAAAATAATAACATTAAAAACTTAATGACAGGGACACGTTCGTTGAATGCTCCGTACATGCTTGCCCACGAAAATGATATTGCGGCATATATCAAGGAAACAAATCATCATGTACGCTATCGTGTCACTCCTCATTTCGAGGGAAATGAACTGGTAGCAAGAGGTGTGCAGTTGGAAGCAGAAAGCATTGAAGACAAAAAAATTGAATTCAATGTCTTTATCTACAATGTTCAAGATGGCTACACCATCAATTATGAGACAGGGCAAGCAACGAAAACGAAAAATTAGTAGCAGCAATTCGAATTTTTTATGAACTTTATGAAAAAATTGTGTAAAAACATACTTTCAAAGAAATATAGCGTATACTTTATGGAAAGAGGGCTTTTGAAAAAGCCACAGAAAAAAGGAAAAATCAGACAAATCGTGTTTCTTAATTTATTCAGAAGTTTGGAATATTTGTTTGTAGTTTTCCCTTTCTTCGAGTAAAATAAGGGTGTAGAAGGTAAGCTGGAATTACCTTGCGGGAAAGAGGTGTAGAATCATGGGTTTTACAGATGAAACCGTACGTTTTGGTTTTGACGATAGTCGCAAAAAAGAAGTGAGCGAAACATTAGCGATTGTTTATCGGGCTTTGGAAGAAAAAGGCTACAATCCAATCAATCAGATTGTCGGCTACTTGCTTTCTGGAGACCCGGCCTACATTCCTCGTTATCGTGATGCACGAAATTTGATTCGCCGTCACGAACGCGATGAAATCATGGAAGTAATTGTCAAAGACTACCTCTCAAATCATGGAGTGAATTTATGAGAGTAATGGGCTTGGATGTCGGTTCTAAGACAGTAGGCGTTGCTGTGAGCGATCCCTTTGGCTGGACAGCTCAAGGAGTAGAAATCATTCGAATCAATGAGGCAGAAGAAGAGTTTGGTTTTGATCGGTTGAAGGAATTAGTGGCGCAGTACGAAGTAGACCGTTTTGTAGTTGGATTACCTAAGAATATGAACAATTCCATCGGACCAAGGGCAGAAGCTTCCATGTCATATGGAGAGAAGATCAAAGAACTATTCTCCTTGCCGGTTGATTATCAAGATGAACGACTAACCACTGTTCAGGCAGAACGTATGCTAGTAGAGCAGGCAAATACTTCAAGAGCGAAACGAAAAAAAGTCATCGATAAATTAGCAGCTGTGATGATTTTACAAAATTATTTAGACGGCTCAGGTAAGCAATTATTTTAATAATAAAAAGAAAAGAGGTAATCTTATGACAGAACATAACCATTCCCACGAACACGAAGGACACGAACACATCACATTGGTGGATGACCAAGGAAATGAAACATTATACGAAATCTTGCTAACAGTTGACGGACAAGAAGAATTTGGACGTAACTATGTTCTTTTATATCCAGCTGGTGTTTCAGAAGATGAAGATGTAGAATTACAAGCTTATGCATACATCGAAAACGAAGATGGAACAGAAGGCGAGTTAGAACAAATCGAAACAGACGCAGAATGGGATATGATCGAAGAAGTATTCAATACATTCATGGCGGAAGAAGAATAGAACAAAAGAATCGATAAGGTGTAAGAAAAGCTGGACTCTCTGAAAAGTAGAGCCCGGTTTTTTCGTTTAGCACTAAATTTCCTTAAAAAGTAGAAAAGCTTTCGAAGCCTCGTTTGTTTCTTTTACTGTATAATAAAAGAAAAGAGTAACAATCGCTAAAAGATATAAACAAGAGAAAGGAAATACAAGATGATTGGTCTGATTTATTTTGTGGTGATCGTTCTGGCGAACACAGTTGGCGCTATTTCCGGGATGGGTGGAGGCGTGTTGATCAAACCGATTCTTGATCTTATCGGCGCCCATTCTGTTGCAGGGATTTCTTTTTACTCAACAGTTGCGGTATTCACGATGTCCATTGTTTCGACTGTGCGACAAGTATCAAGCGGGAAATCACTGAATTGGCAGATTGTCGGTTGGGTATCTAGTGGAGCTGTTGTTGGAGGAGTAGTCGGCAACATTGTATTCGAAGTTTTTTTACAGTTATTTGAAAACGAGAAGCATGTGCAGCTGATCCAAATTTTTTTGACGGTATTGACCTTGGTTTTTGCGTTCTTCTACACCAAGCATCATCAGCCAAAATTTCATTTGACGTCATGGACTTGGTACCTTATATGTGGGGGGGTTCTGGGCTTTTTAGCTAGTTTTTTAGGTATTGGTGGTGGACCAGTCAATGTTTCTTTGTTGATGCTGATGTTTGCATTGCCAATAAAAGAAGCAACACTATATTCTCTATCTACGATTTTCTTTTCTCAACTGGCAAAATTGGTAACGATTGCTTTAACAAGTAGCTTTATGCGCTTTGATTTATCTATGTTGTTTTATGTTATCCCCGCTGCTGTTATTGGAGGTTTGTGGGGAGCAAGATTTAGCAGGGTTTTGTCTCCAAAAAAAGTGACCTTTATTTTTCAAGCGATTGTCATCGTGGTTCTTTTGATCAATCTTTACAATGCTTTCGTCATCTTGCAAACATTAGAAGGATCTGGATTCAAGCAAGTCAAAATCACTGAAAAGTCTTTTTTTAAGTGAAAAAAGGAGTATACTGTGATAAAAAAATTCATTTAAAAAAATAAAAATTGGCTGGTGATTTGGATGTTGCGGGAAATGCGTTTAGGAGATGCAGAAGCACTACGAGAAATCAATGCGGAACAATTAGGATATGATGTACCATTAACCGTTACGGTGAGACAAATGAAGAAACTGTTGAAGGAGCCAGAAAAAAATTTTTTCTTGGTCTATGAAGATCCTACTTCTAAAAAAGCAGCTGGCTATGTACAAGCGGAGTCCTATGAATCGATTTTCAGCGATCCGATGTTCAATATTATGGCACTTGCTGTGTCTAAACATGCTGAAAAAAGAGGAATCGGAAAGGCCTTGATGACTGGCGTAGAAGAAGCGAAAAGACGAGGAATATCAGCAATAAGACTTAATTCTGCAGAATACAGAGTAGAAGCACACCGATTTTATGAACGCATCGGTTATCATTCCGATAAAATGCAAAAAAGATTTTTGAAAATCCTGTAAATTTTTATCAAAAAATACCTGGTCATCAAGCCGATACTTGATGATCAGGTATTTTTTTTGACTAAGAAAGTAATTGCATCAAGAAACCTGAGATGATCAAAACGATGGCACCACCAAGCCGATTGCCCATTTGAGCAAAAGCAATAAGTTCCATCCGATTAGCTGCAGATAAGACAGCTACATTTCCTGTACCACCCATCGAGTTGTTGCATAAGCCAGCAGTAATAGTTGATTCGATTGGATATAAACCAAACAAACGACCGACAAATCCTGAAACTACTGAAATCGCGATAACACTTGTCAAACATAAGACAACAAATTGCCATGTCAAAGCAGAAGCCAATACATTTAGATTCAATAACGCAATACCGATACCGGCAAGAACAGCTGCTGTCAAGTTTTTGACAATCAAGTTGTTGAACATGATAGCTGCATCTTCGTAATATTCTGGTAATAGGTTTGCGATTTTACAGATAACAACGATAATGATCATGAATGCGTAAGCATGGACTTTAGGAACAAAATAGTTACAGATTTGTCCTAAGATGAAGAAAGTCAATGATACCATCAAACCGACACCTAATTGTGGAATGGAAGGTTTTACATTTCTAGGTTTTCCATCGCCAAGGTCGCCTTTTTCCATTAATTTACCATTACCGTTGAATTTTGGCATTGATTGTCCCGCACGAGCAACTAACGCTGCACCAATGATAGCTAGGACATTTGTCATTGCTGTCGCAGGAATCAGGCGGGAAATGATAGAAGAAGCGTCCGTACCTAAAACATTTGCATAAATCGTTGATAAAGGTACAGCTCCGGCTCCAACACCACCAGCCATTGCGGGCAATGAGATATATAAAACGGAATTTGCAAAACCATTTCCGATAAGCATACCTACGAGTCCTACGGCAAAAAAGGAGACGACCATTGAAATAAGTGCAACGGGAATAAAACGAACAGAAGCTTTCATCAATAGATTACGGTTCATACCAAGGATGCTACCAGTAATCAAGGCAGCAATATAAAAGTCTAAAAAGCCCATATTGCTGACAAAGTTTTCTGTGGATTTTACTACATACTCAGGTAAGATCCCAAATGTAGCAATCGCGGCAGAGGCAAAGATCGCAAAAACGGAGCCACCACCTAAATAACTTTTGACGATAGGGATTTTTGTTCCGATAAAATGAAATAAATTACCGAAAATGACCAAAACAGCGATTGGGCCAATCATATTCGTCGGTAATTTTCCTAAAGCCATTGCAATGATCAGGACAAGGACCATGATCAAATAAAGGGGCAAACTTACGCCGGTAATTTTTGTTGACCAAAACCCTTCTTTTTTCTTTTCCTCAACTGCAGTTGCGGTTGTTGTTTTTTGTGCCATTTTTACAGATCCTTTCTTATTCTGTATCGTATGAAAAAAGCCAAAGAGAAGCGGCAAAAGAGCAGTAGTTGGCTGGCTGCTGTTTTGCCGCAGTCGCTTTTTTCTTTTTAGACGTCATACAAAGTTTCTGTATGTTCTTTTACTATAACAATCTTAATCTTCTAAAGATTTATATTCAGGAACCCATTTAGCAGATTCAACAGCTTCTTTGATATCCGTGATTTCTTCACGATTCAATTTTTGTGCAACAACTGATTTTGCGACAGTTTCAGCAATCGTTTGAGAGAATTCAGTGATTTTTGCTACTGGAGGCAAGATAGCTGCTCCTGGTTTTGTTACATCAACGATTCCGCCTAATGCTCGACTAGCTTGAGAAATGATTTCAGCATTTACTCGTGTAGCTGTTGAAGCAATCAAACCAAGCCCTAAACCTGGGTACATCAACGCATTATTTGCTTGACCGATTTGGTAAGTTACACCGTTATATTCCACATCAGCAGCAGGGATACCTGTTCCAACTAAAGCTTTTCCGTCCGTCCATTCAATCAAATCTTTTGCTTTTGCTTCTGCCAATTTTGTTGGATTAGACAAAGGCATGATGATTGGACGTGGGGTATGAGCCGCCATTTCTTTCACGATTTCTTCAGTGAATGCTCCAGGTTGGGTAGAAGTACCGATCATGATCGTTGGATGGATTGCTTTTACAACTGCTTCTAAGTTTGTCAATTCATCAGCATTAGTGAATTCTGAGCGTTTACGAGCGAATGGGATTTGACCAGGAGTCAATCCTTTTGTATCTTCAAACAATAAACCCTGTTTATCTACTTGATAGAAATGTTGGCGTGCTTCTTCTTCAGGTACACCTTGACGGATCATTTCATCTAAAAGGATGTTTGCGATACCTACACCAGCAGTACCAGCACCAAATGTCAAGATCGTTTGATCTTTCAATTGCTCACCTGATATATTCAATCCACCTAATACACCAGCTAGTACAACGATTCCTGTGCCTTGGATATCATCATTGAAAGTAGTGATTTTATCTTCGTATTTTTCTAAGATCGTTGCAGCATTTCCTCGTCCAAAATCTTCCCAATGTAATAACAATTCTGGGAATAATTCAGTAGCTGATTGAACGAATTGATCAATGAATTCGTAGTAAGTTTCGCCTTCTACACGAGCATGACGATTCCCTAAGTATAATGGATTATTCAATAATTCTTCGTTATTAGTACCAGCGTCGATTGATACAGGCAAGACTTGTGCAGGATTGATACCAGCCGCAGCAGTGTAGACCATCAATTTACCGATAGCGATGTCAACACCGTTCACACCCCAGTCACCCATACCTAAGATTCCTTCTGCATCTGTCACAACGATCAAACGAATGTCGCGTCCATCTGCTGCGTTTTTCAAACTTGCTTTGATATTTTCTGGTTCGTCGATTGAAAGAAATGCAGCATCTTGTGGTTTCAAGAAAATTTCGTTGTATTGTTCGATTGAATCCGCAACGACAGGATCATAAACGACAGGCATGAATTCAACTAAATGTTCGCCCATCAATTTATAAAACAATGTCCGGTTCGTATTGAATAGATTCATTAAGAAGATACGTTTTTCCAAATCGGTCTGTTTGCTTAAGTATTGACCGTAAGCTTGGACAGATTGTTGTTCCAATGTTTGGACAGTACTTGGAAGCATACCAGTGATTCCGTATTTTGCCCGTTCTTCTTTTGTAAAAGCTGTTCCTTTATTTAGAAAAGGATTATTTAATAAGTTTAGCCCTGTAAGCATGAATGATTCCTCCTAAGTTTTAATACAAACGAAGTATAGGAGTCAGATGAGGATATAGTCAAAAAGAGCAGGTATAATAAATTTTATTTATATGAGTAATAGAGTCAAAAGAAATCAAAATAGCGGTATTTGTTCTTTTTATATCAACAATCCTTGCTTGATTACTATGCGTATCTCTTATATGCTAAAGAAAGAAAAGTAGAAGAATAAAGGATATGTTAGATAGATAAATAGAATCTCTGAAGAATAAATCACGTGATCGTGACGATAAAATACACTTACGTCAGGTGATAAAAAATACATAAGTAGAAAACTAAGAGGAGGAACAGAAAATGAAAGAAGTTCAATTGATCAGAAAAAGCGAACTATCAGAAGGTGGTTGCAATGCATGCGGCGTAGTAGAAGCAACAAGCTATACATTAAAGCTTGGTGCCAACAAAGCGATAATCTCTGAGTTGACAGTAGGCGGTCTTGTGGACAGTCTGGCGCTTGCTGAAGGTTTTATTGGAGAAGATATTTATGAGATGTTTTCAGAAATCCGTCAGTTAAAAAAAGGGGAAAACTGCATAGAGGTTCATCATGAGAGCCCGAATGTGAGATTCAAACGTGGTGATAATGAGATGATCTTCAATAATCATGTGTCCGATCACACCGAGCTATATGGAATCGTGAATCAAATACTAACTGAGCTTTTTGGATTGGGACCTTATGCGTTCAAGGAAGAAAACGGTAATCCAAAATTAAACGAAGAATGGCAAGAAACGATTGAAATACAAAGAAACAACCCGCACTTATTTCAATAGGCATCCACAGTATTTCGTAAAAGGGACTTTGACACGACTTTTGTCAAAGTCCCATCGTTTTTTATCTATTTGTGTTCTAAACATTTCTTTCAGAGTAGTAACAACTGGAATGACTGAAATGTAAACAGATTATTTGCCTGTATCAATACGGAAGAGTAATATAAAGTGTGTAAACGCTATCATATTATTCATTCAATTTTTTATAGAGGGAAGGCATTGAAATGGAAAAAACGTATCAAGCAGGTACAAATGAAGGAATAGTGGATTTTATCAATATGGAAGATTTAGAAATAGCCGCTTCACAAGTGATTCCAGCTGGTGGTTATGGTTACATCAGCAGTGGTGCTGGCGACTTATTTACTTATCAAGAAAATGAACGGGCATTCAATCATCAGCTGATTATTCCTCATGTATTAAAAGATGTAGAATTACCCGATACAACTACACATTTTGACAAAGAAACGCTGACTGCACCAATCATCATGGCACCAGTTGCTGCTCATGGCTTAGCTCATGTGAAGGCGGAGAAAGCTTCTGCAAAAGGTGTAGCAGATTTTGGGACGATCTATACAGCAAGTTCTTACGCTTCTTGTACATTAGAAGAGATAAGAGAAGCAGGCGGGGAGAAAGCACCGCAATGGTTTCAATTTTATATGAGCAAAGATGATGGGATCAATTTGGATATTCTTGAAGTGGCCAAGCGTAATGGAGCAAAAGCAATCGTATTGACAGCGGATGCAACAGTTGGCGGAAACCGTGAAACAGACCGCAGAAATGGGTTTACCTTCCCACTGCCAATGCCGATCGTTCAGGCTTATCAATCAGGAGTAGGCCAAACGATGGATGCTGTGTACAAATCTTCCAAACAGAAGCTTAGTCCAAAAGATGTAGAATTTATTGCTGCTCATTCTGATTTGCCAGTCTATGTGAAAGGTGTCCAGTCAGAAGAAGATGTCTATCGTTCATTAGAATCTGGTGCTGGCGGAATCTGGGTATCTAATCATGGTGGCCGTCAACTAGATGGTGGTCCAGCAGCGTTTGATTCGTTGCAATATGTGGCAGAAGCAGTAGATAAACGTGTACCAATCGTGTTTGACAGCGGTGTACGACGCGGACAGCATGTTTTCAAAGCAATCGCATCAGGTGCAGATCTTGTTGCTATTGGCAGACCCGTTATTTATGGATTGTCTTTAGGAGGAAGTACAGGAGTCCATCAAGTGTTTGATTTCTTTAAAACAGAATTGGAAATGGTCATGCAATTAGCTGGAACACAAACAGTAGAAGATATCAAAAAAATAAAATTGCGTGAGAATCGTTTTATTTAAGAAACAAATGACGAAAAAAATAGGAGTGCGGCAGATGATGCCGTACTCCTATTTTTATAGTTCAAGGATGTCACTAATAGAATAATTTGAAACGAAAAAATAAAATTGAAATATTTTTTCATACTTAATAAAAAAGGAAGAATATTCATGTAAACGATTTTATTGTTTTTTTCTCTTTTATACAAAAAGGGTCATAATTTCAAGTAAGCGGATGAATTCATGAGGATTTTTTGCATACTGTCTCTACTATACTTAGGTCACTAAGAAAAAGGAGTGATTTATTATGAAAAAGAACATGATTGGGACATTATTACTTTCAACACTTCTTCTAGGCGGCTTGGCAACACCAGCTTTTGCTGAGGGTCAAGCGACTTCAAAAGGAGACATTACCTTTACTGAACCAACAAATACCGTGGAGCCTCTTAACCCTACTGATCCTTCAAAACCAGTAGAGCCAGCAGATCCGGAAAATCCAGCAACTGGCCAGACAGGTCCTTTAACACTGGATGTAGTTCCCGAATTGCCATTTGGTACACACGAGATTGAAAGCGGAACAAAAACGTATCAAGTAGACGCTTCAAAAAACGATACACCTTATCTCCAAGTATCAGATCGTCGAGGTGTAGGTGCAGATGGCCAAGCACAAGGGTGGAACGTGACAGTTTCGGTTTCAGATTTTGTAAACGGTTCACAAGTTTTGCAAGGCGCTGAATTAGATTTTGGAACATCCACTGTTAAAAGTACGTCAGATAACGAATCCACTGGACCAACTAGTCAAACTGTAACTGGGTTGAGTAAAGCAAGTGCAGCGACACCAATATTTACAGCAGCAAAAGATCAAGGTCTGGGAACATGGCTTTCTGTTTATGATCCAGCAAATATCACACTGAAAGTGCCGAAAGCAGCAGCTGGAACATTCACGGCTGATTTGACTTGGAACCTCGTGGCTGGCCCAGTAGCATAGAGTATGAAATAAATTCAACAAACTGCGGTGAAAATACTATAGGTGAAGGATTTTTTACCGCAGTTGTTGTTGAAAGGATGTGGTGGACAATGAATCAAAGTAAACGACTGTTTGTTTCGTTTTTTTCTATTTTAAGTCTATTTTTCATTTTTCCGTCAATCAGCCAAGCAAAGGATTCAGCAGGAGACTTTGGAATCAAACCGGTATTTCCAGAGAACCAAATAGATAAAGCAATCGGTTATTTTGATTTATTAGTGGCACCGGAACAAAATCAGACACTAGAAGTAATTATCAGCAATTCTTCAGATGAAGAACGAACATTTGAGGTCTCTGTCAATCCGGCGGTAACGAGTGATGGTGGAACGATCGATTATAGTCAAAAAAACCCAACGTTAGATGAGACATTGCCGTTTGATGTCCGTGACGTTTTGCTCATTGCGAAAAAGGAAATCAATGTATCAGCACATGCAGAAACAACTGTACCTATAGAAGTGAAAATCCCAGCAAAAAGCTTTAAGGGACGTGTATTAGCGGGTATTCATGTTTCACCTAAAGAAGAAGCTGAAACAGAAAATGCTACAGAAGGAGCACAAATCAAAAATCGTATTGCTTATAATCTCGCAGTCGTTTTACAAGAAAGTCAAGAGACGATAGAACCGGATCTGAAACTTTTATCAGGAGATTTGGACGAGGTCAACGCAAAGCCAACTGTTCAGCTTCGTTTCCAAAATCCTCAGCCTAGGATTATCAGCAATTTGATATTTACGAGCAAGATCTTTTATGAAAATCAGCTTTATATTGAAAATACGTCTAATGCATTTTTAGTTGCACCAAATTCGAATTTTCACTTGAATCTTGATTTAGCTGGTGATAAAGCAAAAGCCGGCGATTACCGCGCAGAAATCATAGCAAAATCAGGCGACAGTAATGAATGGCGATTTACACAAAACTTTACGATCAAAAAAGAAAAAGCACAAAAAGTAAATGAAAATTCCGTTTTTGCAGTACAAGAACAATCTTTCCCATGGCTTTATGCAGGATTGGTTGCTGCAGTTCTAGTGTTATGGTTGATTTTGCTGTTTTTGTGGGTCCACAAGAAAAAGAAAAAAGGAGAAACAACATGATGAGGTGATTTCGTTGAAAACATCGATCTTATTGGGAGGGATTATTGCAAGTTTGCTGTTCTTCAGCTGGCAAGAGCCAGTCCAAGCAGATACCAAAAGTTCAGGTACGATTACATTTTATGATCTAAGTCCAATTCCGCATCCAAGTGGTTCAGTCAATGGCGCATCAAAACAGCAGACACAGCTACCGATTTATAAAGAATCTAATCAACATGGCGTATTCCCGGAGACGAATGAACAAAAGATCCGTTTTCTTTATTTGATCATTGGTATAGAATTATGGCTTCTTGCGTGGTTGTTGTTATGGAGAAGAAAGGAAAAGGAGGATGAACATGTTGCTACAAAATAAATTTTCATTTTTTCGCTCCTTCTTTTTTACTTCGCTTTTTGTTTTAAGTATATTTATCTTTTCACCTTCGGCAGAAGCTGTTGGAGCAACGCCTCCTGCCATTTCTTATGATCCATACACGTATGAAAATATCGTACCTCCAAATGGTGGACGTAGTGCAGTCAATGGCGGGAAGCTTGTCCAACTAACTGTGGCTAACCAATTGCCTAAATTGACTGCTACTTATTTGAACGATGGTTCAAATGATCCTTGGAAAGGTGGCACGGTCCGTTTTCATTGGGAAAGCCATGTGAAACTAACAAATGTACTTGATTTGGTGAATATCACTGCACAAGGATTTGCATTTGTGGCGATCATCAATTTGCCGGAACATGTATCAAGCAGTGATGTATTAAAAGCAATTGACTGGAACAACGCCTACTTGTATATTGCCGGTGCCCCCATCAAGGTTACTAGCGGAAGTTTATTATCAGCAGGAAGCCATACCTTGCGTTTTGGGATGGGGTCGTGGGATACAAATACTCTATTGACAGATATTATTGCTATTATTACGCGAGGCGAATTCAACGTGGACGATATCCCGCTTCAATTTGATGTTACAGCTAATGTCGCGAAGATGACAGAAAACGGAGATAAATATGATACGAGTCCAAACAAAATTTTGACCAAGGGTAAATTACAACCTTCTATGTCTAAAAAGGCCGTTTTTTCTGTTGATTTTTATGATTCGAATAATATTATCCAAGATCGTATGTTCAATTCGATTTTAGCTCCAGCTGCAGGTAGATTTTATCCTAAATTAACTGGCGGAAACTTGAATCCAGGAGCATATGCATTTTCTGCAAGTGCAGAGATAAATACGTGGAATAGTTACATCTCACCAAGTGATTCAACAGGAAAATATAATACATTTGCTGATACCACAGAATACGTGGATGGAAATAACCAGAACCTTCCAGGCTCTACCAATAGTCGGACATTGACGATGGGGCTGACTGAAGGACGTTTTGATCAGTTGCCATTTAGTCGCTTTGATCGCGTAGTCAACTATTTTACAGGAAAAAACGTTACACAAGGAGCAATACTGACTCATACTCCAGCAAGCACAAGTGGATTGAATCAGACAGCCAATATCGTGTACAGTGGGAAAGATGCGCAAGGCGGATTGCTTTCTCCTGTTGCTTTAAAGGTATTGGAGCAGTACAAGCTAGACGGAACGGTTTTACCAACAAACTTAACAGCCGATAGTCAGTGGGGAAAGCTCCTTTCTTCTGCATCGTACCAAGTCACGGCCAATTGGTCAGCAACTGAACTAAAAAAGGGTTCGATCCATTACAGGCTTTATTCGAAAGGAACCCAAAAATTAGCGACAGGATGGACAGATCAACTTTTCCAAACGATCCAATCAAATAACGGGGGTGTAAATACAGCTACTTCTACACTACCTGCATTGGCTTCAGGGCAATATTATTTTGATTATCGCTTGGTGGACGATGTACTTACTAACATGTATCCGTCTTTTGCGTACAAATGGCAGTCTGAACAAGCTGGAATCACCACTCTTCCTCAAATAACAGTGGCTAATTTTCCATCTGTGAGTGCAGATAGTCAGCTAAAAAACCTTAGCAGACAACCTGAGACAGGAGATCCCCTGTCTGCTCTATCAGGAGATACGATTCAAGAAAATGTGACATTCACGTTAACAAAATCTGGGGATGCGATAACCGACAAAAAAATCACGATCTCACTTCCTGAAAATACTACTTACATCAATGGTTCCTTAAAATTAAATGGTACAACTATCGCAGATACCGGCATTCAACAAGGAGTTTCTGTCCCAGCAGATCTATTGAGCAAAATAGGAGATACCATTCATCTTACTTACAACTATCAATTAAATACTGTAGATACTTCTTTACAATCCGTCAGCATACTGACAAAGGCAGCTGTACTTTCCAGCAATATTACATTAGCAGATGGTGCTAAGCTTCCTAACCCAGTTGTCCAAACATCTGCTAAAACAATTCTTGTCCCCAAACAAGAATTAACATTAGTTAATGTACCAGATGATTTTACATTTGGTAACGATCTCCCCAAACCGTTGAAGACAAGTTATTATGAATCAAAAGGCGATTTTTCTTTTGATGTGCGGGATACTCGGCTTCCAAGCACGTCTCCTTGGCAACTGACAGGTACATTGACTTCTTTATTTAAGAATGATCAAGGTCAAGAATTAAGCGGAACAAAATTATACTTCAATCATTCTGGATCAAAGCAATTGATTCAGCAAGGTCAAAATACGTTGATTTATGAGAGTGATGGAACAGCTAAAGGAGAGGTTCTCGTTGACTTTCCCGATACCGATGGTTTACTCTTAGAGGTAAATAGCAGTACGAATGCTCAACCTGGCGCAACGTATCAAGGCATGGTCACATGGAAACTGACAGCTGGGCCAACCAGCTAAGTGATTAGAATTTGTATGGATCTGTGATAACTGTCACAGATCCTCTTTTTCAAGGATGAGAAGGAAACTTCTGCTGTTAAAATCAGAAATGCTTGAAGGAGTGGACTTGGAACTTTTCAGTTTGCTTGAAAAAAATGAACAACGGCAAATCAAACTTTTCCAACTTTTATTAGAGGAAAAAGGAGAGGTTTCCGTTAATAACGTACTTACCCGCTTATCAGTTGATCGGGCTACCTTGAAAGAAGATCTGTTTTATTTACAAGCTAACTTGGAAAATATCAAACAATTGGAAATTGTTATCCAAGAAGGGAATATTTTATTAATCAGACATGGAAATATAGCAGCAGTCGATGTTTATTATCATTGTTACTTGCGCTATTCTACAAAATATCAGATACTTCTTTATCTGTTGGAAAATGGCTCATTTGATCGGCAGAAACTTGTCATGGAACTTAATATCAGTTCGGCTACTTTGTCTCGCAGAGTGAAGGAATTAAATGATTCTTTAAATGAGTTTCATCTGAAAATAAAAAGCGGGCGGCTGACCGGTCCAGAAAGTCAAATTCGTTATTTTTATTTCCAATTATTTTGGTTTGGACGTCCCTATCTTGAAAACAAAAAAGAATACAGTGATTTATCAGGAAACACTTTTTTAGATCTGCTGCAAAAAGAGTTTAGTTTTGCTATTACAGAAGAAGGACGATTGAAATTTGAAATATGGCTTTCCATTATGAAGAAGCGAATGCGCTGTACGAAAAAATCCAAACCAGATTATAGCAATCTTCCTGTTGGATTGTTTCAAACGACACAATTTTTATTGGACCTCCATACATTTTTGACCCGTTACTTCTTTCAATATGCCTTTCCTTGGAATCAAAATGAAACGTTGGTTTTTTATCTTTTCATGATCAGTAACTTTACATTAGATACACATAACTCGCATGTCCAGGAGTTTTTGATAAGCGAAAAATACAAAGACGACGTAGTAGCTCAATTGAATCGAACGTTTAAACAATCGATAGAAGAATATTTCTCTTTTTATGTTTTTCCAGAAGAGATTTCGCAAAAGATTGCGTTGACAGTGATGCAAAATCACGCTCATTTTGCCTATTTTAGAGGATGGATGAATATTTTTGGCCAAGAAGGATTAAAACAGCGGTTAACTGAAGTAGAAGATAAACAATTCCTGGTTTTATGTGAAAGATTGGTCAGACAAACATTTGCTATTGTTGATTTTACTGAAGTAGACGAGGAAAATGCCCGCTTTGAATTATTTGCTCGCTATGCATCTATTTTACGGACGCTGATCAAGCAGTTAGAATTACGTCTGCAAATTGCTTATGATCTTCCTTATGAAAGGCTAATGGCGGATATCGTGAAAGAAATCATCCAGGAACAATTGCTGAATACGATCAAATATGATTTAGTCGAATACGAGAAAGAAAAGCAGTATGATATCATTTTGACTAGCCAATTGAAAGAGTACCCGTCACAGAAGTCCGCTAAAGTTTTTGTATTCACTAGCAACGAATATAATTATGATTTCCCCTATTTGAACCAATTTTTAAAAGAATGTTATTTAGAAAAATTGAATTTAAGGATGAATAAAACATGAAAATCGTGATCATTGGTGCTTCCCATGCAGGCATCACAGCTGCCCTAAATCTAAGAAAACTTCAACCGAAAGCAGAAGTTTTACTGATCGATGAAGATCATAAAGATGGACTAGGCTATGTTTCAAATGGAATCAACCTTTATTTAAAAGGAAAGATACGTAGTTTAGCTGAAGTTGCCCATAACATGCGGACTCTTCAAGAAAGTGGGGCAAAACTGATCACCGAATGGAGAGTAACTGAACTTGATCCAGACAAACATCAGCTCATCCTCGCATCCAAAGAAGGAAAAAACGAGACCATAACCTATGATAAATTAATCGTAGCGACAGGTTCCTCTCCTGTCACCTTGTATAAACAAATTGAAGCTGAAAATGTCTACACCTATAAAAATCTAGTGCAATCTAAGCAAGTACTTGCCGCTTTAAAAGAAGCAAAAGAAGTAGTGATCTTCGGTGCTGGTTACATTGGATTGGAATTAGCAGATGCTTTGAGAAATAAAGGATACATTATTCATCTAGTTGATTATATGCCGAATGTTTTATCAAGATATTTCGATAAGGATATGATCAACAGTTTTCAAAATCAGCTGCAAACTAAGCAAATAAATTTTTATCCAAATGAATTCTTGATCGATTGGAAAAAATCAGAAGAGAAAGTAGTATCCGTACAACTTCTGTCTCAAACAATAAAGGCAGATATGGTCATTTTTTCTGCCCAAACTCGTCCTAATACGACATTGTTAAAAGAAAAAGTGGCTTTGTATGAGGATGAGACTGTGATAGTCAATGAATATCTGCAGACAAGTGATCCGGACATCTATGCGATTGGAGATATCGTCCCAGTCAGTTTTGACAAAAATAAACGGCATCTCTTTTTACCTTTAGTTACTCGAGCTGTACATATGGCAAGAGCAGTAGCGCTAACTTTGAGTGGTCAGCCAACCGCTTACGACCTCAGACAAAAGATAACAGCAGCAGTCATTATAGACTACTTTTTAGGAACTGTAGGGCTGACAGAAGATGAAGCGCCATTCTTGGAACAAAATACCGGTTCGTGTTCAGGAGAATTTGATCTATTTCCACAATACGACGAAGAAAACAAAACAGTAAATGCAAAGCTGATCTACCATCCGGATACATTAGAAATAATTGGCGGACAGCTGATAAGCCAAGAATTCTTATTATCAGATTTGAACCTGCTTGCGGATATCGTGAAACACAAAACTACGATTCCACAGCTAGCAGTTGAGGATTTTGGATTTCTGTCTGAATACACCTCTCGTTTTCACTACCTCAATGAGTTAGCTTTTAAAGTACTAGCTAAGAGAGCAAATAGCAATAGAGTAGATAAAAGACTGTGAGAAATATCACGGTCTTTTATTGTGTGGGGATATAATAAATATTAATCAATCGAGAATAAAAAATTCATATAATGAAATAGCGGAAGAATTTTTTGAGCATAATATTCGCCAAAAATTTATCAAGTGATAAAATTGTTGTATAAAATGATTATTTCAGGAGGAGGAGTTAAATGTTTTTAGCATTAAATGAAATTATGCATTCAAAGTTACGTTATGCGTTAGTTGCAGGGGTGATGTTTTTGATCGCCTACCTGGTATTTTTTTTGACTGGGTTAGCTTATGGCTTAGCTCAAGATAATCGAACAGCAGTCGACAAGTGGGAGGCAGATTCGATTGTGCTTTCGAAAGATGCAAATTCAAATCTAGGGATGTCCATGATTACTAAGAAGATAGCAGAAGAAGTCGAAGGTGGGAAAGTGGCGTATCTTGCCCAAACACCTGGAGTCGTGACTAGTAAAGACAGTACAGAAGAAGGAAAAATCAATGTTAGCTTCTTCGGTATCGATAAAAATCAATTCATCATGCCCAATCTTGTTGAAGGAAAAGCTTTTGATAACGATGATGAGGCAGTAGGCGATATTAGTTTGAAAGAAGAATATGGTCTAGCCATAGGAGATACAGTTAAGTTATCTGGTAGTGACAAGACGTTTAAACTAACTGGCTTTACGGATCATGCCAAATTCAATGTCTCACCAGTTCTCTATACAACCATCAATGCTTACCAAGAAATCCGCTTCGAAAAAGAAGATACAAGTGAAAATGCACGGATTAACGCAATAGTTGTCAGAGGTAAAATCAGTAATTTACCTGAAGATTTAGAACAGATCAAAATTTCTAAATTCATCAATGAATTACCTGGATATAATGCGCAAGTATTGACTTTTGGATTTATGATCGGATTTTTGATCGTTATTGCGGCTATTGTGATCGGGATTTTCATTTATGTACTGACGATGCAAAAGATTAATATCTTTGGTGTAATGAAAGCACAAGGGATCACAGGAGGATTTATTGCGCGTTCTGTAGTGGCACAAACATTCATTTTATCATTTGTTGGTATTCTTCTTGGTCTATTAGGAACAGTGGGAACATCCCTTGTTCTACCTGATGCGGTTCCATTCCAAAGCAATTGGCTGTTTTTTGGCGTCATTAGCTTGTTGATGTTAGTAGTAGCTGTGTTAGGCGCACTATTTTCTGTTCGGACAATCGTAAAAATCGATCCGTTGAAGGCAATTGGATAAGAAGGAGGAAGAACATGAAAGCAATAGAATTTAAAGAAGTAGAAAAAAGTTTCCAAGATGGCGACCAAGTAGTTAAAGCATTGAAAGAAACAACCATGAGTATCGATAAAGGGGAATTTGTTGCAATCATCGGTCCTTCTGGTTCAGGTAAAAGTACTTTTTTGACTTTGGCAGGCGGATTGCAGACGCCTAGCAGTGGCTCTGTATTTATCAATGATCAAGAATTCAGTAATCAAAAAGAAAGCGAACGCGTTAAACTACGTTTTAAAGAAATTGGCTTTATTTTGCAAGCTTCCAATCTGGTTCCTTTTCTGACAGTAAAAAAGCAGTTATTATTAGTAGATAAGATTAAACATGAACATCGTCAAAAAGAAGCAAACGAATTATTTGAGCAGCTTGGCGTGGATAAGTTGATCAACAAGTATCCAGAAGAACTATCTGGTGGAGAACGGCAAAGGGTCGCAATCGCTCGTGCATTGTACAATGATCCGTCCATTATTCTAGCAGATGAACCAACTGCTAGTTTGGATTCAGAAAAGGCACGAGAAGTAGTCGATATCTTGGCAAAAGAATCAAAAGACAAAAATAAAGCAACGATCATGGTTACTCACGATACACGGCTGATTGACAAATGCGATAGAATATTTATGATGGAAGATGGTGTATTGAAAGAAAAAGAATAACCAAAAAGCAGGTGGAAAAATGGTCCATCGATACAACAAAGATACACAGCAAAAAATTTTGAAAGAAGCGACTGACTTGTTTATGTCCAAGGGATATCTCGGCACTTCAACAAGAGAAATCGCACAAAAAGTTGGGATCACCCAGCCCAATCTCTATCATTATTTCGGTGATAAAGAAAAACTATATACGGCAGTTTTAGAAAACCACTTAAAAGATGTTGGAAAAGCTTTGAGAGAAATCGTTCAAACAAGCGAAACGGGATTTCAAGTAACCTTGACAAAAATGGCGCAGTTTTTGATTGAGACACATCTGGTCGATTTGTTTCTGATGCTTCACGATCTTGAAAGCAATCTTTCAAAGGAAACAAGAGATCATCTTTTCTTTCTATGGAAGAAAAATTATCGTGAACCTTTTGAAGAAATCTTTTCAGCAAACCAATCTGTGCTAAGAAATGGGATTTCAAAAGAAATCGCAGCAAGGCATTTTTTCTTAGTGTTAGCACCTTACATCACTCGGTCGAAAAGACCTGTGGAAGAACCGCTAAATGTGGCGCAATTGATCGATTTATATTTGAATGGTGTATTAGGAGAAGCATAAAGCTGTTATATAGGGAGAAAATAGTTAGGTGAAGAAGCAAGATATGACGAAGATCGTTATATCTTGCTTCTTTATATAGGTAGTTTTTCATAAATACAAATTTGTTATTCTCTCATGATTATCAGGGTATATTTTTATTTATTATGTCGGTGTTCCAGGAAGTGTTTTAATTTAATAACGAAGAAATTAATTGTTTGTAGAATGAAGGAAACTATTTATTGGGTAGATGAATCACCACGAATAGTCAAAAGGAGATTTCAGGATATGCCAAAAATGAAAAAAATCATTTTAGCAGTAATGTTATTTTCTACGGTTATATCTTTTACAGCCCCTTTTTTGCTTACTTAAGCTGATTTTAAGTTTTGGCCCTTAGTCTGGATCTACGAGGTGAGAGTCAAGAATGAAAAAAATAATTGGAGCTTTTGTATTTGCAATCATTATCATTATTATCTGTTTTCAAATAGATGTTTTTGGTCAAAAAAAGATAGTTGGACAAACGGTCAGCAGTACGAACAGTACGGTTACAAAGACAAAGGAATCATTTGATGATACAGAACAAGAGACATTAATCAAAATCGGAAAAAATGACCGTACACTATATACAGATGACTCGCTAACTACCCCACTTGCAACTATAAACGGCGGAGAGCTGGCGGAGTTTCTTTCTGAAACAAAAAATGCTTATCAGATCAAGACAAATGATGGCTATACTGGATATTTAGCCCTCGAAGATGGAACCAAAGTCACAAAGAATATACAAACAAAACCGGAAGAGCTATCTGATGCAGTGATTGTATTAGATCCTGGGCATGGCGGAAATGATACTGGGGCATTAAGCAATGATGAACAAACAGAAGAAAAAGATATAACATTAAGTACAGCCATAAAAGTAAAAAAGGCGCTAGAGGATGCTGGAGCAACGGTTTATTTGACCCATACTACAGATGAATTAGTACAGCTTGGAGATATATGCGACTACAGTGAAGAAAAAAAGGCAGATGTCTTTATCAGTTTACACGCAGACTCTACGGAATATGCGAATGAAGCAACTGGAATCACGACATATTATTACTATGGACAAGAGGAAACATTAGCACAGACAATTGCTGACTCCTTCACTGATCTGCCTCTGGATTCAAGAGGAATCTCCACTGGGAACTATCAAGTTCTTCGAGAAAATCTTCAACCTTCTATTTTAATCGAGATGGGTTATATGAATAATGATAGTGATTTAAAGGAATTAGTAACAGACAGTTATCAGCAGCAGATTGCTGCAAGTTTGACACAAGCATTGACCACTTATTTTCAGTAATAAATAAGCCCAGCCAAACAAAAATAGCTCCTCATATTTTTCGTTTGGCCGGGCTTATTATCGCAGATGCAAGCTTTTGAACACCGTTTATTTTTTTAGTAGCTTCAAAGCTTTTTCTGTATTTGCAAAGTGAAGTTTGGCATATTTTTCAAGCATAGGCATGCCGCCTTTCTCCAATAGTTTTGCCGCTACTTGGTCAGATTTCGTTCCAGCTCCTGATGGAAGGGTGATTCCAGCTTCAGCTGATGCTTTGTGTAACTCTTCCAAAAAGCTGGCACGACTGATGATAGAAGCAGCAGCAACAGCTAAATGATATTGTTCTCCTTTAGTAACGAAGTACAGTTTTTCTTGTAATTGATTTTTTTCTAAACGCGCATATTTTTTAAAATTTGCTTCCGGCGTAAACTGATCGATCAAAATCGCTTCTGGTTTTTCTGGCTCGATTTTTTTTAGCAGCAAATGGATCGCTTGATTGTGCAAAGCGACTTTCATCCGAACGGCATTGTATTTTGGTTGGATCTCATTGTATTTTTCTGGAGATAAGACAAGCAGTTTATAGGGGATGGTTTTTTTTAAGATGTCAGCAAGCTGGATGATTTGGCTATCTTTTAACTCTTTTGAATCTCTAACACCAAGTTTACGTAATTCTGCAAGCTGATCACGTTTCACATAAGCAGCACATACTGTTAGCGGACCGAAATAGCTGCCATTTCCGACCTCATCACTACCTAAAACGGATAATTGACTGATATTTTTTGGCAAAGAAGAGGCTGTTTTTGCTGGCTTGGCTTGTTTATCCTGTGCCTCCCCCCATTTATCAGCTTCTATTGCTGCATTCGTACCTTGAAACATCACTTTTCCGGATGTATAAGCGGTAATGGTCGTCCCGTCTTTTTTTGCAGCAAAGCTAGTATAAGGAATCTGTTTATTTAACAAATAAGAGCGATAGTATGCTTTCATTTGACTAAGTTGGTCGTTTGTTGCTTTGATAATGACGTTGCTCATAAAATTCTCCTCGTTTTTATACATAAAACTATACCGCAACTCACGACTTTTCGTTTTCTAAGAGATTGCGAGACATAGCATTTTTTTAAAGTTTATCATATAATAGTTAAGTATGTGAAAAATATTTGTGGAGAACGGTGAAAGAACCAACTTCATGGTACACTAAATAAAACTTTCATCAAATAGGAGGAAATGATTCGTATGGCGCACGAAAAAACACGCTACAAAGCGGTGATTGCCAACCAAACATATACTATTATCGGACGGGAAACCAAGCATCATATGGATATCGTAACGAAGCTGATCAATGAACAGTTAGCAGAATTGAAACAATTATCACCACAAATGGATAATGAACAAGCAGCAATCTTGATGGCTGTCAATGCGCTTTCGGATCAATTGAAGAAACAAGAAAGAATCTTGGAGCTGGAAGAAGAAACAGCAGAATTAAAGAAAAAAATGATCAAATTTACAGAGCTTGAAAATCGTGTGAAACGCATTGAAGCAATCGAGAACGAAGCTCGGGAAGTATTGAAAGAAAATGGTCAAGCAGATCATACCATTAAAAATCATGTGGAAGCACAACAGATTTTAAACGAGAAACGAAAAGGACAAATTAAACAAAAATCTTCTAATTAAGATCCTTTTATCAAAATAAGAAAAATTTAAAAAAAGTTAGAAGAGAAAGGAACGTAGCATGCTGAGTTTGCTGATTTTATTTTTATTGCTAATTGCGTTTTTTTCTGGAGCACGTCGCGGGTTTGCTTTGCAAATCATATTCGCGATTGGATATGTATTGTCATTTATTGCTGCCCAGCATTTTTACAAACCATTAGCAAGTCATTTGGAATTATACATTCCATACCCAGCTGTCACGCCAACATCAAAGTTAGCATTTTTTGATCAGGTATTTGCCTTTCACCTAGATGAAGCTTTTTATGCAGGAACTGCTTTTCTGATTATTTTGCTAATTGGCTGGCTGCTTACCCGATTTGTGGGGGTTTTTGTCCATGGATTGACGTATGTGCCGATCTTGAGACAGGTAGACTGGATTGCAGGAGGCATCCTGTCACTAATCATGGCTTACGTTACTATATTTTTGATTTTGCAGTTACTTGCCTTTGTTCCATTAGATGTGGTCCAAAATCAATTCGGCGAGCATAGTTTCGCTCGCTTTATCGTTGAGAGAACGCCATTTCTTACCAACAAGATGTATGAGCTTTGGGTAACGAATATTTTGAATTAAGGAAAATAGTGCTGGAAAATATTTCGTTTTTTGTACAGAGTAGATTATTTAAGAAGGCTGCGTAGCGTATGTCCGGCACAGCTCTTTTTTCATAGTGAAAGATAAGGTGATAAAATGAATAACCGAATCCTTGAAACATTGGAATTTGAAAAAGTCAAACAGATGGTCAGACAATTTGTAGTGACTGCACAAGGAAAAGAAGAACTGGCAGAATTGGTACCAGTGAGCGAGGAACAAACGATCACAAACTGGCTTCAAGAAACTGAGGATGGATTGAAAGTGCAACGTCTGCGAGGCGGGATCCCTATACCTAAACTTGAAAATATCCGTCCCCATATGAAACGGATTGAGATCGGAGCAGACTTGAATGGAGTGGAGCTTGCACAAGTTTCCAGAGTATTGTCTACGACAAGCGAATTGAATCGTTTCATTGATGATCTTTATGACAGTGAAATCGAATTTGCACGTTTGTATATGTGGGCAGATCAGTTAGTCACGATCCCTGTTTTGAGCCGCCGTTTAAAGGAAGCAATCGATGAAGACGGACGCGTGACTGATGACGCTTCTCCTGAGTTAAAGAGCATAAGACAGAACATTCGGCGAAGTGAACAAGCTGTTCGTGAACAGTTAGATGGGATCGTCCGTGGGAAAAATGCAAAGTATTTAAGTGATGCGATCATCACCATGCGAAATGACCGCTACGTTATCCCAGTCAAACAAGAATACCGCGGTGTATTTGGCGGTGTAGTCCACGATCAAAGTGCTTCAGGACAGACTTTATTTATTGAACCAAAACAAGTGGTGGATTTGAATAATCGTTTGCGTCAATACCAAATCGCTGAACGAAATGAGATTCAACGTATTTTAAGTGAACTTTCTGCTGAACTTGTTCCCCATCGTCAAGAAATCATCCACAATGCTTATGTGATTGGTAAAATGGATCTGATGAATGCAAAAGCACGATTTGGTAAAGAAGTAAAAGCTATCGTGCCGGGAATCAGTGAAGACAATCATGTCGTCTTGAAACAAGCAAGACATCCACTGATCGATCAGGAAAAAGTAGTTTCTAATGACATCACAATCGGAAAAGACTATCAAGCCATCGTCATTACAGGACCTAACACAGGTGGGAAAACGATCACGTTGAAGACTTTAGGTCTGTTACAACTGATGGGGCAAGCAGGATTACCGATTCCTGCAGGTGAAGAAAGTCAAATCGGTATTTTTGAGGAAGTATTTGCGGATATAGGAGACGAACAGTCGATTGAGCAAAGTCTATCGACCTTTTCTTCTCATATGACGAACACTGTAGATATTTTATCAAAAGTCAATGAAAAAAGTCTGGTATTATTTGACGAGCTCGGTGCAGGAACAGATCCGCAAGAAGGTGCTGCTCTAGCAATCGCAATCTTAGATGATCTTGGTAAAAAGTCTGCTTATGTGATGGCAACAACGCATTATCCTGAATTGAAAGTTTATGGATATAATCGGGCAAATACGATTAATGCCAGCATGGAGTTTGATGTGGATACATTAAGTCCAACGTATCGTTTGCTGATTGGCGTTCCTGGACGAAGCAATGCGTTTGAAATCTCTAGCCGATTAGGTCTTGATACAGAAGTTATTGATGAAGCGAAGCAGTTGATGAATGATGAGAGCCAAGATTTAAACGAAATGATCACAGATTTAGAGAATCGCCGGAAAATGGCAGAGACCGAATATCTGGAAATGCGTCATTTTGTTTCTGAGGCACAAGAACTTCACGATGATTTGAAAGAAGCTTACAGCTATTTCTTTGAAGAACGTGAAAAAGAAATGGAAAAAGCAAAGAAAAAAGCAAATGAAGTCGTGTCAGAGGCGGAAGAAAAAGCAGAAAAAATCATTGCTGATATTCGTAAAATGCAACAGCAGATTGGGCAAGGAAATGTGAAAGAGCATCAGTTGATCGATGCAAAGACCCAATTAGCAAATCTACATCAAGAAGAAACTTTGAAGAAAAATAAAGTATTGAAGAAGGCGAAAGAACAAAAAACGTTGAAACCGGGAGACGAAGTGTTGGTTACGACTTACGGCCAAAGAGGGACGCTTTTACGTAAAAACGGGAATCAGTGGCAAGTAGAAATCGGTATATTAAAAATGAATGTGTCCGAAGACGAGCTGACGCCTGTTGCTCCTCAAAAAGAGCCGACACAACGAGTTATCCATGCTGTACGATCTGAATCTAGTAGTCACGTGCCGAATCAATTGGACCTTCGAGGAAAACGATACGAAGAAGCGCTAAGTGAGGTAGATCAATATTTGGATTCTGCCATTCTAGCTGGTTATCCTCAAGTGACTATTGTCCACGGAAAAGGAACAGGCGCACTTCGCAAGGGAATTACTGATTATCTTAAAAACCATCGGAGCGTCAAAAGCTTTGAGTTTGCACCGGCAAACCAAGGCGGAAATGGTGCGACAATTGTTAAATTTAAGTAAAGCTTACTAAAGGTAAGCAGATGGTTCGCTATCCAAGTATAGAAATGCTATACTAGTCATAGATTTTAAAAATGGAGGTCTTTGATATGTCACAAGTAATTACAGATAAGACATTTAATGAAGAAACAGATAAAGGACTTGTATTGATTGATTTTTGGGCAACTTGGTGTGGTCCATGTCGTATGCAAGCACCGATTTTGGATCAGTTGGAACAAGAATATGATGAAGAAGAATTCAGAATTGCTAAAATGGATGTGGATGAAAATCCAGAAACTCCTCAACAATTCGGTATCATGAGCATTCCAACATTAATGTTGAAAAAAGATGGTCAAGTAGTAGAAAAAGCTGTTGGTGTTCATTCAAAAGAACAACTACGTCAAATGATCGATCAATATTTATAAAAACTTACAGCAAAAATAAGCTGAGGGTGGGACTGAATCCAGTTCCGTCCTCGGTTTTTTTGCGGTTGAGTTAAGGTTATTCAAATTAATATTTTTTGAGTATAATTACGTTGTCAGGCTGGATTGTTTTTTTGACAGACATGCTATAATAACTTTAATTGAATATGAAGGGGAGTACCAGATGAACGAACGAATCAAAAACAAATTAGCTTTACTTCCTGATCAGCCCGGCTGTTACTTGATGAAAGATAAAAATGGAACGATCATTTATGTCGGCAAAGCCAAAATATTAAAAAATCGTGTCCGCTCATATTTTACTGGTAGCCATAATACGAAAACGGAACGGCTTGTTAGTGAAATCGAAGACTTTGAATACATCGTTACAGAATCGAATATCGAAGCATTGCTCTTAGAGATCAATCTGATAAAGAAAAATGATCCTAAATACAACATTATGTTAAAGGATGATAAAACCTATCCTTTCCTTAAGATAACGAATGAAAAATATCCCCGTTTGGTGATTACTCGTAAGGTACTAAAAGACAAAGCACTGTATTTTGGACCATATCCCGATGTCGGTGCGGCGAATGAGACAAAGAAGATCCTCGATCGATTATTTCCTCTGAGAAAATGCAAACCTAGTCAGACGAAGGAGCCTTGTCTTTACTATCATTTGGGACAATGTCTGTGTCCTTATTATTTCGACGTAGATCCGAAAGTCTATACGAAAATCGTTGATGAAGTGAAAAACTTTTTAAACGGAGGACACGAAAAAATCGAGTCAGAGATCCATCAGAAAATGGAAAAAGCTGCTGAAAACATGGAGTTTGAAAAAGCTGCAGAATACCGAGACCAGATCCGTGCCATTGAGACAATCATGACTCGCCAAAAAATGACAAATACTGATTTACTGGATCGAGATGTATTTGGTTATGCGATTGATAAAGGATGGATGTGTGTCCAAGTGTTTTTCGTAAGACAAGGAAAGCTAATTGAACGAGATGTTTCAATGTTTCCTTTCTATAACGAAGCAGAAGAAGATTTCTTGACTTACCTCGGTCAGTTTTATCAGGAAAATGAGCATTTCATTCCTAAAGAAGTCTTGATTCCTGATACGATCGACAAGCCCAGTGTAGAAGCTTTGTTAGCTACGAAAGTGCTGCAACCAAAACGAGGAGAAAAGAAAAAATTAGTTGAATTGGCGAGTAAGAATGCCTCAGTTGCTTTGAATGAACGGTTTGATCTGATTGCCAGAAAACAGGAACGGACGATCGGAGCAGTTGAACGTTTAGGAAACGCGATGAATATCCCGACCCCAATACGTATCGAGTCTTTTGATAACTCTAATATCATGGGGACGAATCCTGTGGCTGCGATGGTCGTATTCATTGATGGAAAACCGGCAAGAAAAGAATATCGGAAATATAAAATAAAAACAGTCAACGGACCGGATGATTATGCATCAATGAGAGAAGTCATCTATCGCAGATATTCGCGAGTGATTCGCGAAGGGTTGCCTTTACCTGATTTGATCTTGATCGATGGAGGAAAAGGACAAGTAGATGTGGCAAAAGATGTCTTAGAAAATCAATTAGGAATCGATATTCCTATTGCTGGCATGGCAAAAAACGATAAACATAAAACAAATGAGTTGCTATTCGGTACAGATTTGGCTGTAGTACCGCTTGAGCGAAATTCACCAGAGTTTTTCTTACTCCAGCGAATCCAAGATGAAGTCCATCGATTCGCAATCACTTTCCATCGGCAGCTACGCAGTAAAAACAGTTTTGCTTCCCGATTAGATGAAATTGAAGGGTTAGGACCAAAACGAAAAAAAATGCTGCTTAAAGAGTTCAAATCGTTGAAAAATATCACAGCAGCCACGACAGAAGAATTACAAGAAATCGGACTGCCGAAAAATGTCGCACAAAACGTATTTGATAAATTACATCAGGAATGAGGAAAGGGCACTTTACAAAGAAAGTAAAGTGTCCTATCATTTTATGTACAACAAAAAGAGCGTTTACGTTTTGTTGGTAAATAATAAATCGCTTACGTCTGGTGTCTAAGGATATATGTGATTTCTTGAAGAAGGAGTGAAGAAATGTTAGAAGTCAAGGATCTTGTTAAAACTTTTGGGAACTACACAGCTGTCGATCATGTCTCTTTCCAAATCCCCGATGGAAAAATCATGGGGCTAATTGGCCAAAACGGGGCTGGGAAGACAACGACTTTTCGTTTGATCTTGGATTTTTTGACACAAGACCAAGGAGAAGTGTTATGGAATGGCCATCATCTTGGGGAGAAAGATTATGATGTCATCGGTTATCTTCCGGAGGAACGGGGACTTTATCCGAAAGTAACGATTCAAGACCAACTGCTTTATTTTGCAGAACTTAGAGGGAAATCAAGAAAAGAGATTGAACCAAAAATCGACTTTTGGATGGAAAAATTTCAGGTAAAAGGGAAAAAGACGGATAAAGTAAAATCTTTGTCTAAAGGAAATCAGCAAAAAGTCCAGCTGATCGCCACGTTAATCCATGAACCTAAATTGATCATTTTGGATGAGCCATTCAGCGGGTTAGATCCGGTAAATGCTGAATTGCTAAAAGATGGAATATTGGAATTGAAAAAACATGGTTCATGTGTCATTTTTTCTAGCCACAATATGGATAATGTAGAAAAAATCTGCGATCATTTGATCATGTTGCGAAACGGAAAAATGGTTTTGAATGGAAAAGTACATGAGATTCGTGAATCATTTGGCCGTACGAAGTTATTCTTGGAATCTGGTTTAAGCCAACAGGAAGTAGAAGAAATCGAAGGCGTGAAAAAAGTGATCCTTCATGAAGACAATACGTTAGAGATTACCTTAGAAGATCCTGAAGCTGGGAAAGAAATCTTTACTCGTGCGACTCAGTTCGGCTACATTCCTATGTTTAACCAGCAACCGCCAACTTTGGAAGAGATTTTCAAATTGAAAGCAGGTGAAATCGATGCGTAAGTTTTGGATTATTACCAAAGATGTCTATTTAAAAAATGTTAAGTCGATTTCTTTCTTGATCATGATATTAGTCCCTTTTATCATGCTGGGTATCATTTATGTAGCAGGAAACTTTGCTCAACAAAATAGTGATGTCAATAAAATCGGCGTATTGGCTGATAATGAGCAAATCAGTCAGCAAATGAGCCAAGTCAAAACAGATGATTTTGAGTTCAAAGCAGTTGATTCTGAAGAAAAAGCACAAAAAGAGCTTTCGGAAGAAAAAATCGATGCGTATTTAGTAGTCTCAACTGAGAATGATAAGATAAATGGGATGCTTTATAGCGAAAATTCATTAGGACAAAGTACACAACTACTGATACAACAACAACTGACTGGCTTGCAATCGATGCTTCGAGCGAGTCAATTAGGCATTTCACCAGAAGAAGTAGCTAGCTTGAGCCAACAAGCAAGTTTGACTCGACAAAAAGTCAATTTTGATTCAAAAGGAAAAATGACAGTCGGAGAAGATAACTCGACAGTCCAATACGTCGTAAGTTATGTAGCAACGATTGTCTTGTTCATTATTATTTTGACGTATGCGCAGATCATTGCACAAGAGATCGCTTCTGAAAAAGGCACGCGGATCATGGAAGTGATCCTGTCCAGTACGACTGCACAAAAGCATTTTTACGGAAAATTAACAGGTGTTTTACTTGTTGCATTAACGCAAATGGCATTATACGGTATTATTTTTGGTATAGGATACAGTCAATTCAAAGATATGGAAATGGTCAAAAATATATTAGACGGTATCTCATTGGATAACTTGATTGGACCATTCTTGTGGTATTCTCTTCTATTCATGATCTTTGGCATTTTGATTTTTTCTGTTTTAGCAGCTTTATGTGGCTCTTTGGTCAACAAAGCAGAAGATACAGCAAAAGCAATTTTGCCAGTGACTTATCTATCTCTAGGCGGATACATGCTTGGATTGATACTAGGAGCTTCAGATCCAAACAATATCGTTATTCGGATCACTTCGTATATTCCATTCTTATCTTCATATATTATGCCGGTTCGCTTAGCAAATGAGACAGTCGGTATGGGTGGAGCATTGATTTCCTTGTTGGTACTTGTAGCCGTAACATTCTTATTGATGATCTTGTCTGCAAACATGTACAAATCGAATGTACTCGTTTATAGCGAAGGCGGATTATGGAGTTCATTGAAACAATCGATTTCAATTATGAGGAATGAACGAAAAAAAGCATAAAACAATCCTAAAATACAGAAGGAAGCTGGACATCTATTGTTCCCAGCTTCTTTTTGTATAGACCTATTTTATTTATTTTACTATATTGGATATATATTCATTGAAAATAGTGTATAACAACTTTATAATATTGAGTATACCAATTTTTGGAGGCGTTTTAATGGACCGTTATTTAGATTTACTTTCAGAAAAATTCCCCTCAACGGAGGATGTCATCACGGAAATCATCAATCTCGAAGCAATTTTGCAGCTTCCAAAAGGAACAGAGTTATTTTTGAGTGATATACATGGCGAATTTCCTGCTTTTGATCATATTCTGCGTATCGGTTCAGGAAATCTTAAAGAAAAGATCAAAGACCTTTTTTCTGAACAAATGACGGAAACGGATATCAGCCAATTCACTATTTTTACGGCTTATCCAGAATATGCATTAACGACTGATTGGTACAAAGAACAAGATAAATCGCAGCTGATCCATCATTTGATCGATCTTTTACGGTTTACGACAGTCAAATATACCCGGTCAAAAGTTCGAAAAGGATTGCCGAAAGAATATAGCTATATCATTGAGGAACTCTTGTATATCGATGACCGTATCAATGGAAAAAAAGACTATGTAAAAAAAATCATTGAACAACTTGTTTTGATGAAGGAAGAAGAAAAATTTTTAACGAAACTTGCACAGACGATCCAAAAATCTGTCATCGATCATTTGCATATCGTTGGAGATATTTTTGACCGAGGAACTCAAGCAGCCAAAGTGATGGATCGAATCATGGATTTTTCTTCTGTAGATATCCAATGGGGAAATCATGATATTTTGTGGATTGGTGCGTATTGCGGCTCTGAGGCATGTTTACTGACACTTTTACGGATTGCAGCACGCTATAATTATTTATTTGAATTAGAGAAAGAATATGGGTTGAATTTACGTCCATTGTTTTCTTTTGCTCATCAAACTTATCAGAAGAATCCAGTATTTGCGCCTAAAAACAGTAAAAATCTATCCGAAAGAGAGCAAGAAGAATTAGAAAAAATCCATCAGGCACTTTCTATCCTTCAATTCAAATCAGAACATCAGTTATTGGATCGTCGACCTGAATTTAAAATGGACGATCGTAAATTGCTGGAAAAAATCGACTATGAAGCATCAACGATTGATTTAGAAGGTCAGCTCTATGAGTTGAAAGGAACTTGTTTTCAAACGATCCAGCCAGATGATCCAAAAAAATTCTTGGAAGAGGAACAAAAAGTGATTGATAGTTTGATGTATTCATTCCAGCACTCTTTGAGAATGCAAAAACATATGACGTTTTTGATCGAAAAAGGGGGAATGTATCTCACGAACAATCAGCATGTGCTGTTTCATGGCTGTATACCTGTAGACGAGAAGGGACAGCTCTTAGCATTTGAATTAGACCAATCTTATCGCGGAAAAGAACTGCTGGGCTTTTTTGAAAAACAGATAACTGAAAGCGCAAAAGATCTGACTGCAAAAGAAGATTTAGCAACCGATTTGATTTGGTATGCGTGGAGTGGGCCATTTTCGCCTTTATTCGGCAAGAGTAAAATGGCGACTTTTGAACGTTATTTTCTCACAGAGCCTCATACGCACGTCGAGAAAAGCAATCCTTATTATCACTTGCGAGATGAAGAGTGGTTCAGTGAAAAAATTTTAGCAGAATTCGACACAAAAGAAGAAGGGTCAGCAATCATTAATGGGCACACGCCAGTAAAAGTAAAAAAAGGGGAGTCACCGATCAAAGCAAATGGAAAAGTATTTGTCATTGACGGAGGTTTATCCAAAGCTTATCAAAAAACGACAGGAATTGCCGGTTATTCACTATTATGCAATTCTTATGGTTTCCAAATCGTGACACATTATCCGTTTTTGCCTATTGAACAACAATTTGCAAAAAAATCCGACCAAACAAATGTGAAAAAAGTAATCGAACAGCAACTACCACGCAAACTCAATCGTGATACAACAAAAGGTATGGAACTGCAGCAGCAGATTACCCAGCTCAAAAGGCTGTTGGACTATCGAAAGGACGATTGAGAAGAATTCCAGTGAACATTGTTCCATAGACTGGAGACTGAGACAAAAGTCGTGTCGCAGTCTCTTTTTCCGGATAAACGGTGTTCTTCTGCCAACTCCTCGGTCACAAGTCACACTATTCAACAAACATGAAAAGCTGTTTTTTGAAATTGCTCCTTGTGACTCAGAGTTGAACGGCAGGCTCACGACCTCTTGGTATAAACGGTGTTCAAAAGCCAGTTTCTCGGTATTAAGCCAAATTTATGCAAAAATGTGAAAAGCCATTTTCACAAAATTTTTCTTAATACTCGAAACTAAACAGCTTTTTCACAACCCCCTCAGAAAGTCTATTAAAATTCATTCACAAAGAAATCGAATAAGCGCTGTTCAGATGGATGTACACGGTGGGTAAGTTCCGGATGCCATTGAACACCGAGGATTTTATGCATATCATCTTTGCTTTGAACCGCTTCAATGAGTCCATCGTTAGAAAAAGCGATGGCTTTTAATAAAGGTGAAAGATCTTTGACTGCCTGATGATGGTAAGAATTCACAAAATATGGATCGGGGAGAAGGTTGCTTAACAAACTGTCTGAAACAATCTTGACTTCGTGAGTCGTAAATTGCGGGGCAGTGGGCTGTTGTTCATGTTTTACTGACCACTTTGGATATAATGAAAGATCTTGATAAAGTGTACCTTCCAAAACGACATTCAATAGTTGGAGTCCCCGGCAGACTGCAAAAATTGGTTTTCTTTGTTTCAATGCTTCCAAGATCAGTGCCTGTTCAAATTGGTCTCGTTGAATATTTGTTTCCGTTAGCTTTGGATGAGGATCTTCCATGTAAAGTTGTGGACTGACATCTTGACCACCTGCAAGAATAAGTTTGTCGATTTGTCCAATCAGTTGAGGAGCTGAATCTGGAGACATGACTGGCAGAATAAGAGGCAATCCTTGAGCATCTAAAACTGCATCCACGAATCCTTGCGGTGTATAGCTCACTTGATTTCCTTGGAAAGTATCTGTTGCTCGAATCAGTTGATTTCCGGCAATGCCGATGATTGGTTTCATTTGTATTCCCCCTAAAGTAGACTTATTGTAACAAGGATTTAAAAAAAATTAAACTATGTAAGACTTGCCCCTATACTTATCTGTTCTTGCTGTGTTACTATCTGTAAAGAGAAATTTCGTGTGAAATTCATGACGATAGTTGAAAATATTGCTTAATTTGTTATAATAAAAAGTAAGCAGAAATAAAAAGGTTGGGCGTAAGCTTCAAGGATCTAGTTCTTCAAGGGGTGAGAAGGACATTTTATTGAAGGGGCCTGCCTATACTAAGTTATCTTTAGAGGTACATACTTTCAATGAAAAAAGAAAGCATGTACCTCTTTTTTAAATCGAAAGGAAGTGAAGCAAGTGTTAGAAGCTTTGGAACAAATCCGAAAAGCAGAAGAAGAAAATGAAAAGCGTGCTCAAACACTGCGGCAGCAGCTGAAGATCTATGCAACAGAAAAAGAGCAGGAATTGGAAACGATCCAAACAAACTATCGACAACAACTAAAACAGTTGGTGGAAGAAAAAGAACAATTTGAAATACAAGAATTAGAAAAAGAAAAAATGAAATTGAAAGCAGAAGCAGACAAGGTGCAAGCAACTTTGAAAGATCAATATCAAAAGCATCAGAGTCAAGCGATCGGTGCGATCATTGAAAGGGTGAAAGAAACTTATGGCCGTCACTAAGATGGAAAAAGTGACCCTCATTTCAGTTAAAAGAAATCAGGAGAGGATTTTACAAGCAGTACAAGGAATCCAAAACGTTGAAATCCGGGATCTGTATCAAAATAGAACAAACAACCAGTGGGTGGAGAAGTATTTTCCAGATACCACGATTATTGATAAAGAAGCAAAATTAAGCGCTTTAGGTAATCGGTTGAAAGACATCCAAGAAGCTATCCAATTCATACAACACCACGGCGATAGCCGTCAAAAGAAACTCCATTTGAAACGTCAAGAACTTTCCTTACAAGATTTGGAAGCCAATTATTCCGAAGAAAATTTCATAAATAAATTGAAAGAAGTCCTTGATTTAAAAGAAAAGTGGGAACAACTAACTGAAGAACGTGATCGTTTAGAAGAAGAGGAAGAATGGCTTCTTCATTGGCAACAGCTGGATATTGCTCCAAGTATGTATGCAAGTAAGACGACCATTTTTGAGATGGGGACTGTGAGTGCAGCAAATTTTGAAAGTTTCAAGGAAGAACTGAGTAAGCTTGATGACGTTTATATGGAAGAAATAGATTATACGCCAAAACAAGTTTATCTTTCGTATGTTGCTTTAAAAAAATCAGTTGCTGTTATAGAAGAAATTGCTGGGAAATACGGGTTCAATAAAGAAACGTATCCTTATGAACAAAATCCTAAAGAAAAACTGCAAGAGACCAAGCAGCAATTATCCATTGTTCACGAGCAGCAAAAGAAGATAACGACAGCGTTAGGTCAGTGCAGTGGCTATATCCAAGAATTTGAATGGGTAGAAGAAGTCACACTTGCCGTTGCAGAACGAGAAAAAATAAAAGAACGGTTTATCCATGCGACTTATCTGATCGTTTTGCAAGGTTGGGTAGATGCAGAAGAAAAACAGAATTTGCTGCATGTGTTAAACGAAACCGTATCAGAAGAAGATATATACGTCAGTTTCGAAACACCAAACTCAGAAGAGATTCAGCAGGAAGTCCCTACTAAATTGAAAAACCATCCGCTTGTCGAACCTTTTGAATTGCTGACTGAAATGTACAGTCTGCCAAAATATGAAGAAGTAGATCCAACACCTTGGATGACACCATTTTATCTTGTCTTCTTCGGGATGATGGTCGCAGATGTTGGTTATGGTTTGCTGATGCTCATTGGGACAATACTAGCTCAAAAACTACTTGTTCTACCACGCGGGATGAAACGTTTCGTAAAATTCTTTGAGATTCTCTCGATACCATCGATCATCTGGGGATTGATCTACAGTTCATTTTTCGGACAGTCATTACCAAAAGAACTGTTTGGCATCCGCTTGCCTTTCCCAATCCTATCTACGACGGATGACGTCAATACGATTTTGATTTTATCCGTGATTTTCGGTCTGATACAGATTTTGGTTGGATTATTTGTGGCAGCAAAGGAAAATATCAGGAGAAAAGATTACTTGAGTGCTGTCAGTGATGGATTTGCCTGGCAAGGGATCCTAATTGGGATCGTTATTGCGTTGGTTGGTGCCATGTTGATAAAAAATACAGCATTTGTTTACCTTGGCGCTGGGCTATCGATCATTGCTGCCTTATGTATCTTGATCGTTCCGATTATCCAAACGCCGTCTAAAGTCAAAGGTGCTGCCAAAGGTGCGTATAATCTTTACGGACTGACCGGCTATATCGGTGATTTAGTCAGTTATACACGTTTGATGGCATTGGGTATTTCAGGCGGAAGTATTGGAGCGGCATTCAATATGCTAGTTGCTTTCATGCCGCCAGCTGCTCGATTCAGTGTAGGGATCCTTTTGATCATCGCTTTACACGCACTGAATATGTTTTTGACACTGCTAAGTGCCTATGTCCATGGCGCACGATTGCAGTATGTCGAATTTTTTGGGAAGTTTTATACAGGAGGCGGACGTGCCTTTGATCCGCTGAAAACGGCGGAAAAATACGTCAACATCAATCACAAGAAAAAAAACAATAAATAATTGGAGGATTTTTATATAATGATGGATTACTTAATTAGTCAAAATGGTGGAATGGTATTTGCGGTATTAGCGATGGCAACAGCGACGATTTTTTCAGGGATCGGTTCAGCTAAAGGTGTTGGAATGACAGGTGAGGCAGCAGCAGCATTGACAACAAGTCAACCCGAAAAATTCGGGCAGGCTCTGATTCTGCAATTGCTTCCAGGTACGCAAGGTTTGTATGGATTCGTTATTGCCTTTTTGATTTTTATCAACTTAGGAAATGACATGTCAGTTGTACAAGGACTGAACTTTCTAGGTGCTTCTCTGCCGATTGCTTTTACAGGCTTGTTTTCAGGTATTGCCCAAGGAAAAGTCGCAGCGGCAGGTATTCAAATTTTAGCGAAAAAACCTGAACATGCTACAAAAGGAATCATTTTTGCTGCGATGGTTGAAACATACGCGATTTTAGGTTTCGTTATTTCCTTCCTATTAGTGTTGAATGCCTAAGCATAAAGGAGGAAAAGCAGATGAACGCCATTGAAAAAATCATCTCTCAGATGAACGAAGCAGCAGAGCAGGAAAGAGCGGCGTTAGAACAAGAAGAGCGAATGAAGATCGATCAAAACTTTGAACAAAAACGTACGCAAGTTGAAACAGAACATCAAAAACAAAAAGAAAAACAAATCGAATTACTCGAAAAAAAATACCGTCAGCTAAGGAATCGCCAGCAAGTAGAAGTACGACAAGAAAATTTGAATGCGAAGCAGGAATTTTTAAGACGATTGTTTGCAGATGCGGTAACTGAAATGGAAAATTGGGATGAATCTGAACAAATCCAGTTTATCAAAAATGCATTGTATTCATTACCTTTGACAGGAAAAGTAGCATTCATTGCTGGAGAAAAATCAGCAGCCTATCTTTCTCAGACGTTGTTGGATGAATGGAACAATGAACTTCCCTTTATGATGGTTTTAAGTGATGAAACTGTTGCTGATCAAGCGGGTTTTCTGATAAACGATCAAGGAGTTCAGTATAATTTTCTTTTCAGCAGCCTTGTACAAGATATCCAAGGAACGATGAGTTTTGAGATTGCCAATCAATTATTCGAATAAGGAGGGATCAGTGTATGGAATACCACGAACTAAATCCCTTGATTCGCGGAAGAGAGCTTGAACTTTTGTCCAATGAGACATTTGAACGGATGATTCAAACAAATTCTGTCGAAGCACTTGGTGAAATATTGAAATCCACGATTTACAGTCCATATATTTATGACGGATATGAATATGACTTCGAACAGAATCTTTTAAAGGAGCAGAGCCGTCTATTTCGCTGGTTAAAGGAATCAGCACCGGAGCCTGAAATCGTTTGGATCTATACGATGCGTTATACTTTCCATAATCTGAAGGTTTTGACAAAAGCTGAGATGACAAATCAAAATCTGGACCATTTGTATATCGACGATGGATTTTATTCATTAGAAACCTTGAAGGATGCCATTCATACGCAAGTTTCAAATGAACTTCCTGAAAGCATTATGGACAGTATACGAGAAGTACGTGATTATTTTGAAGAGTCTACCATTCTTCAGGGAATTGACGTGATTTATGATCGACAGTTTTTGACAGAGCAGCGACGGCTTGCCGATAAGCTAGGATATCAAGAATTGCTGACAGAAGTCATTGCTTTTATTGACTTGACCAATATCACAACGATGGCTCGAGGAATATTGCAGAAAAGAACATATGGGTTCATGACGACGGTACTTTCCAGCTCGGGAAGTATCGAAAAAGAAGTATTTTTGAACTTTGTAGATAAAGATATGGAAGATTACACGAATTTTCTATTAGAGACAGATTATGCTGATTTTCTGCGCCCTGTCATCCGTGAGGGAAATATTGATCTCGTAAAGCTTGAACAGTTGAAAGATGATTATCTAAGTTCATTGTATCAAGAAGCACAAACCCAGGCTTTCGGACCACTGCCACTACTAGCCTTTTTGAACGCAAAAGAGGTAGAAAGCAAAAACCTTCGTTTACTGGTTATCGGCAAAAGAAGCCATTTCGAATCAGAAACAATCAGAAAGCGGGTGAGACAAGTCTATGACGCATAAGATCGGTGTAGTTGGCGACAAAGATTCTGTTTTGCCATTCAAATTGTTTGGCTTTGATGTTCGTTATGGTACAACCAAGCAAACCGTTCGTCAGGCAATTGAAGAAATGGCAAAGAATGAGTATGGCGTGATTTATGTCACAGAGCAATGTGCAGCATTGAGCCCAGAAACGATCGAACGTTACAAGGAACAAATGATACCTGCTATCGTATTGATTCCCAATCATCAAGGATCATTAGGGATAGGGCTGGAAGAAATTCAAAAAAACGTAGAAAAAGCAGTAGGTCAAAATATCTTATAGTATGAAAAGGAGATAGAAATTTTGCAAATTGGAAAAATCATAAAAGTCTCCGGACCTCTTGTAATGGCTGAGAACATGTCTGATGCCAGTATCCAAGACATGTGTCTAGTGGGAGATCTAGGAGTTATCGGAGAAATTATCGAGATGCGTGGCGATGTGGCGTCTATTCAAGTATATGAAGAGACTTCTGGAATTGGTCCAGGCGAACCGGTTCGCTCTACTGGTGAAGCTTTATCTGTTGAATTAGGACCAGGGATCATTTCACAAATGTTTGACGGAATCCAACGGCCATTAGATACCTTTATGGAAATCACACAAAGTAATTTCTTAGGGCGCGGAGTTCAATTGCCCGCATTGGACCATGAGAAAAAATGGTGGTTCGAACCAACAGTAGAAGCCGGAGAAACGGTGAGTGCTGGAGATGTTATCGGGATCGTAGAAGAAACAAAAGTTATAAAACATAAAATCATGGTGCCAAATGGGATAAAAGGAACGATCAAAACAATCGAAAAAGGTTCATTCACTATTGATGAAACAGTATGTGTCATTGAAACCGAAAATGGTGACAAAAATTTGACGATGCTTCAAAAATGGCCAGTAAGACGTAGTCGGCCAATCAAAGAAAAATTAAACCCGGATGCACCCATGATCACTGGACAGCGAGTGATTGATACATTCTTCCCAGTGACAAAAGGAGGAGCAGCAGCTGTACCTGGTCCTTTTGGTGCAGGGAAAACAGTCGTTCAGCATCAAATTGCAAAATGGGCCGATGTGGACATGGTTGTCTATGTGGGATGTGGCGAGCGTGGAAATGAGATGACGGATGTTTTAAATGAATTCCCTGAATTGATTGACCCTAATACAGGAGAATCGTTGATGGAACGTACGGTATTGATTGCTAATACATCAAACATGCCAGTAGCAGCTCGAGAAGCTTCTATCTATACGGGAATCACAATTGCGGAATATTTCCGTGACATGGGTTATGACGTTGCTATCATGGCAGACTCCACTTCACGATGGGCAGAAGCACTTCGTGAGATGAGCGGACGTTTGGAAGAAATGCCTGGTGATGAAGGTTATCCAGCTTATCTTGGTTCACGGCTTGCGGAATACTATGAACGATCTGGAAGAGTCATTGCATTAGGATCAGAAGGTCGCGAAGGAAGTATAACCGCAATCAGTGCTGTATCCCCGTCTGGAGGGGATATTTCGGAACCAGTCACACAAAATACATTGCGGGTCGTAAAAGTATTCTGGGGTCTTGATTCCAGTTTAGCCCAAAAAAGACATTTTCCTTCGATCGATTGGATACAAAGCTATTCTCTTTATTCAACAGAAGTAGGGAAGTATATGGATCATATCCTTCAAGCTGACTGGGCATCCATGGTCACCGAGGGCATGCGTATTTTGCAGGAAGAACAGCAGCTGAATGAAATCGTGCGTTTGGTAGGGATTGATTCCCTTTCAGATAATGACCGTCTGACATTAGAAGTGGCAAAATCCATTCGTGAAGATTATTTGCAGCAAAATGCTTTTGATGATGTCGATACATTCACTTCAAGAGAGAAACAATTCAAAATGTTGAAGATGATCTTGACCTTTGGTGAAGAAGGACGCCGTGCGTTGTCGTTAGGTGCTTATTTAAGTGAGATCATGGACGGTACCGTATCGATTCGTGAAAGGATCGGACGAAGCAAATATATCCCGGAAACAGAATTAGAAAAACTAGATCAAATTATTGGTGAAATCAAGCAAACGATGCAAACGATCGTTTCAGAAGGAGGCATGAGCAATGATTAAAGAATATCGTACGATCGGTGAAGTCGTCGGTCCATTGATGGCGGTTGAAAAAGTTGCTGGTGTCAAATATGAAGAATTAATCGAAGTCCGTATGCAAAATGGCGAGATTCGTCGTGGACAAGTATTGGAAGTCCAAGAAGATAAAGCAATGGTCCAAATATTCGAAGGAACAAGTGGTATCAATTTACGTGACTCTTCTGTACGATTTTTAGGCCATCCTTTAGAACTAGGTGTATCGGAAGACATGATCGGTCGAGTATTCGATGGTTTGGGACGACCGAAAGATAACGGACCAGAGATCCTGCCTGAAAAGCATTTGGATATTAACGGAGAAGTAATCAATCCAGTAGCTCGGGATTATCCAGATGAGTTTATCCAAACAGGTATCTCTGCAATCGATCATTTGAATACATTAGTTCGTGGGCAAAAATTACCAGTATTTTCTGGCTCTGGTCTTCCTCATAAAGAATTAGCTGCTCAGATCGCGCGACAAGCAACGGTACTCGATTCATCAGATGATTTCGCCGTAGTCTTTGCTGCTATTGGAATCACTTTTGAAGAAGCTGAATTTTTCATGGAAGATTTTCGTCAAACGGGCGCAATCGACCGTTCTGTCATGTTTATGAATTTAGCAAACGACCCTGCAATCGAACGTATCGCTACTCCTCGTATGGCTTTGACTGCTGCAGAATATCTTGCTTATGAAAAGGGAATGCATGTTTTGGTTATCATGACAGACATGACCAACTATGCAGAGGCATTGCGAGAGATTTCTGCAGCACGGCGAGAAGTTCCAGGAAGAAGAGGATATCCTGGGTATCTTTACACGAACTTAGCTACTTTATTCGAACGAGCAGGAAGAATCCGCGGACTAAAAGGATCGGTTACTCAAATTCCGATTCTAACAATGCCAGAAGACGATAAAACTCATCCAATCCCTGACTTGACTGGTTATATTACAGAAGGACAGATCATCTTGACTAGAGAGCTTTACAAGAGTGGGATTCAGCCACCAATTGATGTACTCCCGTCTCTTTCGCGGTTAAAAGATAAGGGAACTGGACCCGGAAAGACAAGAGAAGACCATGCAGCTACGATGAATCAGCTTTTTGCAGCCTATGCACAAGGAAAACAGGCAAAAGAATTAGCCGTAGTTTTAGGTGAATCTGCTTTATCTGATGTAGACAAGATCTATGCGAAGTTTGCTGAGCGGTTTGAAAAAGAATATGTCAATCAAGGATTCTACACGAACCGTTCGATTACTGAAACACTTGATCTAGGGTGGGAACTGCTATCGATGTTGCCAAGAACCGAATTAAAACGAATCAAAGACGACATGCTGGACAAATATCTGCCAGAAGGGAAGTGAGTTCTGATGGCACGATTGAATGTGAATCCGACCCGCATGGAATTGACTCGATTGAAAAAACAGTTGACAACTGCCACAAGAGGGCATAAATTATTAAAAGATAAGCAAGATGAACTGATGCGTCAATTCATCCTGTTGATTCGAAAGAACAACCAGCTGCGTCAAGAAATGGAAGAGTCTATGACAGAAGCAATGTCTGATTTTGTATTGGCAAATGCTTCGATCACGGAACCTTTCATCGAAGAATTATTTGTTTTGCCGGCGGAAAACGTTGATTTGTCTATCGTAGACAAAAATATCATGAGTGTAAAAGTACCTGTGATGAATTTTGAATATGATGAACAGCTGACAGACACACCTTTGGAATACGGGTATTTGAATTCCAGTGCCGAACTGGATCGGTCAATCGATCGGTTTACTACCCTGCTTCCAAAACTTTTGGAACTGACAGAAATCGAAAAAACTTGTCAACTGATGGCGAGTGAAATCGAAAAGACACGTCGGCGAGTCAATGCATTAGAATATATGACGATCCCTCAATTAGAAGAAACGATCTATTATATTCGTATGAAGCTGGAAGAAAACGAGCGCGCAGAAGTAACAAGGTTGATCAAAGTAAAAAATATGGGTACCACTGACTAAGTGGTATCTTTTTTTAAAAGAGGAAAACGATGATTAAACAAAGCAAACAAATAAAGAAACGTTTGCCGGCTGTTCAGCTTCTCGCATTAGGATTTTTTCTCCTGATTTTAGTTGGCGGCGGCCTACTTACCCTACCATTTTTTAGTAATAGTGGGCATGGGACAAATTTTATCGATGCGCTTTTCACTGCAACTTCTGCTGTCTGTGTAACGGGATTGACAACATTGAATACAGCAGAGCATTGGAACAGTGCTGGTCAATTTTTGATCATGCTTTTGATTGAGATCGGCGGTCTTGGTTTTATGATGGTTCCGATTCTATGCTTTGCATTGATAAAGAAGAAAGTCAGTCTCAGCACACGTATTATATTAAAAGAAGCGCTGAATCTAGAAGAAGTATCAGGTGTGATGAAGCTCATGCTTTACATCCTAAAATTGGCCTTTGTGATCCAATTGATTGGTACGGTTGCTTTATCTTTTGTATTTGTGCCTGAATTTGGCTGGTTGAAAGGTATCTGGTACAGTTTGTTCCATGCAATCTCTAGTTTTTGTAATGCAGGGTTTGATTTGTTAGGAGACAGTTTAGCCAATCACCAGCAAAATGTTTATTTGATCATGGTGGTATCTGCTTTGATCATTTCTGGTGGGTTAGGCTTCATCGTATGGCGTGATTTACTGGAATATCATCAGAAAAAGAAGATGACGATTCATTCAAAAATCGCATTAACCGTTACAGGTACCCTTTTATTAGGCGGATTCGTTGTGTTCTTTTTCACAGAGCGCAATGGGGCAACGCTAGTGGAAGGGAATATGTTTCAACGATTGGCAAACACCTTTTTTATGAGTGTGACACCTAGAACGGCTGGATATTATTCAGTTGATTACCTCCATATGAGCCATGCAGGTCTGATTTTAACGATGTTTTTGATGTACATCGGCGGAACATCTGGGTCGACGGCCGGCGGATTGAAAACAACTACGTTAGGTGTGTTGCTGATCCAGATGCGTTCGATGTTGAAAGGACGTACGAGAGCGGAAGCATTTGGCCGTACCATCCGACAAGGCGCAGTGTTGCGGGCACTTACTTTATTTTTTGTTACGTTGACGTTGTGTGTAGTCGCCATCATGATTTTATCGGTGACTGAAACGATACCTAAAACTTCTGGCATCGAATATATTGCTTTTGAGGTCTTCTCTGCGTTTGGTACAGTAGGTCTTACGATGGGATTGACGCCAGACTTGACTGCAATAGGGAAATTGATCATTATAGCGCTTATGTACATTGGACGAGTTGGTGTATTGACTGTGGTCTTCTCTCTGATGACAAAAGCACAAAGAACACAATCAAAATACAAATATCCAGAAGAAAGTGTCATGATTGGATAATTTCATCTTCTGACAGAAACCTAGTGATTTAGTAAAATAAGAAAATAAAATAATTTTTCTTGCTTCTTGGATACTTTAAGTGCAAAATGTTCGTTTATTTTTTGAGGCACTACCCGTTGTTGAACCTCGGGTAGTGCCTCTTTTTTATTGAAAGGAATCAATAAGATTTGATTCCTTTATTTATCAATAGGTTATAATTCATATTTTTTTATTTTTTCTTTTACGATACTTAGTCCAGAAGCTAAAATTTCAAGGTTATTAGAGGATAGGGAAATTCGAACGAATGCATCTGGTTGCGCACGTGTAGTAAAGCGTCTGGAATGATAAAGTCGGATACCGTTAGCAAGAAAGTCATTCTCAATTATCTTAGGGTCAATCTCAGGATCAACTGGAAGAATTCGATAGTAAGGGACACGATTCGTTGGTTTTTCTACTTTGAAAAGAGAATCAAAAAGCTGATTGGCTCTTTTTGTAAGACTTAATTTAGTTTCTAAGATCCTATTTGCTTCATTTGAATGGAGGATTTGAGTGATGACTTCCACATCTAATCCAGAAGTTTTCACATTTATATTAAAAATTGCTTGTTCTATCTTGCTTTGGACATGTACTGGAACTACAAGATAAGCAACTCGCAATCCAGAACAAATAAATTTTGTCATTCCAGCTAAGTAGATTGTTTGGTTAGGTAATAAATTTTGGAAAGGAGGAATGATCGTATGTTGATAGTAAGTTGTTAAAAATGAATGGATATCATCTTCAATAACCCATAGACCTTCTTTTTCAATCACTTCGGCTAATTGCTCTCGTCTTTTGTGAGAGATTTGAAACCCTATAGGATTATTACAAGAAGGCATAAGAAAGACACCATGAATCTTCTTTTTTCTACATTCCTGAATCAATATATCAGGTCGCATTCCTTGCTCGTCAAAATCAATTGGAACGATCTCTAAATGATATAACTGAGCCAATTCAATGAAATTAGCGTATGTATATCGGTCTGTTGCTATTCTATCACCTGGAGAGAAAAGTGCAGAAAGTGTGATAGCCAATCCATTTTGAACACCGGAAACAATAGATAGAGATTCTAAGGACGGAATGACTCCTTGAGTTTTTAACCAATTTGCTGCAGTAGTCAATTGAAAATTTGTGCCTTTGGGATCTTGGTAATTAAGCAAACCAACAAGATTTGGGTTATTACTAGTTGATTGAATAAACGGGACAACGAATTTATTACATTCTTCAAAAGAACTAACCAGACCAAAATCAATGATATGTTCGGTTACTTCATTGGTAGAGATGGTGATGGACTCAAAGACATTGGGAGAAATAAATGTGCCACTTCCAATATTCGTATACAGCAAACCTTTCTCAATTCCATATTTATAAGCCTTGCCAACGGTAGTAAAATTTAAATCTAAATAATCAGCTAGCTCTCTTTGGGAGGGTAACTGAGTGTTTTTCTGTAATTTATTCTTTAAAATATCTTGTTCTAATTGTTGAATCAACGATCGATAATAAGGACGCTTCAATTTTTGTTTGTCTGGTCGCCAAGTTAACGGGTAATTGTCATAAGAATTAATAGGCATTTTCTCCACTCCTTAAAATTGTATACCATACAATTTTACCATTGATTGTATTGATTTTAGAAGTTAATCTTTTGTGAGGAGGGAATTGTCTATGAAAATTATTAATTTTGAGGAAGTAGTAGCTTCTTTTAGTTTTGAAGAAGCGATTCAAGTAATGAAAAAATGTTTTTTTGATTATGAAAGTGGTAAAATCAGCCAAAATCCTCGATTGGTGGAAATTTTACCTGACGGAAAAGGCAAAAATATGTTTGCGATGATGCCTGCTTATTTGGGGGAGAACAGATATTTTGGCACAAAAGTCATTACCGCTTTTCCGGATAATCATCAGTATCATTTACCTTCTCATTTAGGAGAGATTTTCTTGTTTGATGCTCAAAACGGACTACCCAAAGCATTGATAAACGCAAATGCAGTCACCTGGATTCGAACAGCTGCTGTATCTGCGCTGGCAACAGATTACTTAGCAAATCCGCATGCAGAAACACTTGCTTTAATTGGAGCTGGTCAACAAGCATTGTCGCATTTGACTGCGATTTCTACCATTCGTCCCATCACTACAGTGTTTGTTTACGATATTTTAGAAGAAAGACGAAATACTTTTATCGCTAAAGCTAAAAAACAGTATCCTAAAATAACGTTTATAAATGCAATATCAGTAGAAGATGCAGTACGTCCAGCGGAAATCATTTGTACGTTGACCTCTAGTAAAGAGGCATTTCTTCAAAAAGAGTGGGTAAGGGAAGACGCACATATCAATGCTGTGGGCACATTTACTCCTGATACAAGAGAGATAAGTACATCGTTGATGGAAACTTCTCAAATCTATGTAGATGATTACTCAGCTGCCTTAACAGAAAGCGGGGACCTGCTTATAGCCATGGCAGAAGGAGATTTAGAGGAATCTTGTATTGTTGGTACATTAGGCGAATTAGTTTCTGAGAAAAAAACATTTTATAAAGGAGAATCGAGGCCGACGATTTTCGACGCAGTTGGTCTAGCTATTGAAGATCTTTGTTGTGCAGAATATATTTATAACAAATTAGAGAAAGGGGCTTTAAAATGAACTTAGATTATTACGTAGTTGATGCATTTGCAGATGAGGTGTTCAAAGGAAATCCAGCAGCGGTTTATGTGCTAGAAGAATGGCTGCCAGAAGGTACGATGCAAAAAATTGCCATTGAAAACAATTTATCTGAAACAGCATTTACAGTGAAGAAAAACCAAGAATTTGAGCTTAGATGGTTTACGCCAGATCGAGAAATCGATCTTTGTGGTCACGCGACATTAGCAACAGCATTTGTTTTATTTAACTATTACAAAATACCTGATGAAACGATTAAATTTTCTACTCAAAGCGGTAATCTATTTGTGACAAGAATTAAAGATTATTATTACATGGATTTTCCTAGTATTATGCCGAAAAAAGTGCCGATATTGTCTGAATATGAAGAAGCGATTGGGGCTAAGATTAAAGAAGCCTACTTAGCACGTGATTTATTTTTCGTATTAGAAGATGAAAAAACGGTGGCTAAATTGCAGCCAGATTTTACAGCTATCAAAAATTTTGAATTAGGAATAGGAGTCATCGTGACAGCAGAAAGTGTGCAAAAAGACTTTGTTTCTAGAACCTTCTTTCCAAAATTAACAATCAATGAAGATCCAGTATGTGGATCAGCACATTCTAATCTTATTCCTTATTGGGCAGAAAGAATGAATAAAACAAAATTGTCAGCTTATCAAATGTCATCAAGGGGCGGGGATCTAGAATGTGAATTAAAAGAAGATCGTGTGATAATAGGAGGAAAAGCAGTTTTGTTTTCTAAAGGTACCTCGTTTATTTGATTTCTTTCAAATGAATTAAAAATAAATTGGTGGAGAGTGGCAACCTTATAGCTACAATGGTTGTTAAAAAAAGACGCAAACTTTTTCAATTTAATGAAAAGTTTGCGTCTCATTTTAATTATTGGTGTTTGTTTTTTATTCAATCAAGAGTAAAATGCCCCATACTAACTATCCTCGGATGACTTCGATTTTATAACCATCAGGGTCAATGACAAAGTAGTAAGAAGGCGCAGTGCCAGGTAATCCTTTTAAGTCAGTAATCTCAAGACCAGCAGCTTTATGTTGCTCGTGTAATTTTTCTAGATCATCAGCTGCTATAGCGATATGACCATAGCCGTCTCCTAGATCATACGCACCATGATCATAGTTGTAAGTCAACTCTAATTCATAGTCATCCCCAGGAAGTGTCAAATAAACAAGTGTAAATTTGTTTTCTGGAAAATCACGGCGGCGGCTTTCTTCAAAACCAAATGCCTTTTGATAAAATTCGATTGATGCTTCAAGATCTTTCACTCGAACACATGTGTGAGCCATTTTCATAGATTCATCTCTCCTTTTCCTTTTACTCAATCATAACAAAAAGAAGTAAGGAAATAGTTGATTTGTGCTTGTTCATGAGAAATTTCTCATGTAAAATGGATAGAAAATAAAACTGTTAAGGTGGAAACTATTCATGGATAAACCAATTTTTGGTGAAAAAAAGCAATTTGCTGATTATCAAACCCGTTATGCAGCATATATTGTCATAGAAAGAGATCAGCAGATTGCAGTAATCGAGGCTCCAAATGGTGCTTTTTTTCTTCCTGGCGGGGAAATTGAAGGAGAAGAGACGAAAGAAGAAGCGATTGTCCGTGAGCTGATAGAAGAAATGGGAATTGTGGCAGAAATTTCTTCTTATCTGGGAGAAGCTGATGAGTATTTTTACTCGAATTATCGTGCAACTTATTATTATAATCCAGGATATTTCTTTGTTGCTGATTCTTGGAAGCGTATAGGAGAACCAACTGAAAAGACCAATAAAATTTGGTGGGTGAGCCCTCAAGAAGCGCTTGTGAAATTGAAACGTGGTAGCCACCGATGGGCAGTCGAGAGATGGATCGAAAAAAATAAAAACTGAAAGAAAGCGAGTAGATCAGCTTTCTCTCAGTTTTTTTATTTATTACAGTACATATTTTTTGATTGCTTCAGCTACACCGTGCTCGTCGTTTGATGAAGTGATGACATTTGCTGCTTCTTTGACAAGAGAAACGGCATTTCCCATTGCTACTCCTAGACCAGCATATTCAATCATGGATAAGTCGTTCTCGTTATCTCCGATAGCCATGATTTCATCTTGATCAATACCAAGGTGCTGTGCGAGATTCGCAACTGCCGCACCTTTACTTGCTTCTTTATTTAGTACTTCGAAGTAATAGGGCGCACTTTTGACCGTTGTGTATTTATCACGGAAAGTTTGCGGTAAACGCGCAATTGCTGCATCTAAAATTTCTGGTTCGTCGATCATCATCATTTTGACGATGTTCATGTCTGGTGTCATTTCTTCAGGTGTTCGATATTTTAGCGGCATCTTGACTAAACTTGCTTCGTGGATCGTATAAGCGCTGATATCTCGATTAGGCGTGTAGATCGCTTTGTCATCGATCGAATGGAGATGACTGCCGACACGGCGTGCCATCACTTCGATCTCTAGGAAATCTTCATGTGTCAGTCCGTGACGGGCGATGATTTTACCTGATTTCGTTTGTTGTACGAGTGCCCCGTTATAAGTAATAACGTAATCATTATCTTGAAAAAGGTTCAACTCGTTTAACTGTTCCTGGACACCTGGTAAGGGACGGCCAGTGCATAAAACGATCGAAACACCTTTTGCAACAGCAGCGGCAATCGCTTCTTTTACTTCTTTTGTTACTTCTCTTTTCTCATTTAATAAAGTACCATCGATGTCGATAGCGACTAGTTTGATAGACATAATTTCCTCCAATATATTTTAATTTATTTCAATCAATGCGCCATTACGGATATGGCTGGCAAATTCTTGATAAGTTTCGTCAAATAAATCATAATGATCACGCAAGGACGGATCAACCATTTCTTTTGGAAAGAAAAATCGCTCATCTCCTTGTTCTTGTCCCGCTAATGCAGCAACAAGCTGACTAACCTGTGATAATTCTATCAAAGTTCCGTCATTTCGCAAAATCTCGATTTGTGTGCGATGTCTGCCTTGTTCTGGGCGATAAAAATCATAAGGTAGATCGTAGCTAGAATTCACAGCAGTGTAATAAACAGGATTATATCCGACCTTTTCTACTAACAAAGTGAGTTCTTGGACTAATTTTGAATCCCGGTTGCCAGAAAAAGTAGCAGATTTCAGTGGTTTACGATTCAAAAAACGTTTAGCTAAATCATTTAAAATAGGATCAGCAGATTCAGACCATTGAGTAAAGTAAGTGCCCAAGACCCCATCATCAAGTTTGAGGTATTCTTCTAAAGTAAAGCTTCCGTCAAGAAATGGCAGAAGTAATTGAGAATGGAGTTCAAAACTGCTGGCATCTTCTTGATACAACTCGTGTGCGCGATGAAGCAGATGCTCCAAAATTACTTCCATACCACGGGAAACAGGATGGAAGTACACTTGCACATACATTTGATATCGGCTAACGATATAATCTTCCACTGCATGCATGCCACTCATGGAAAAAGCGATCCCGCCTTCATAAGGACGAATCACACGTAATATTCGGGTAAGATCAAATGTTCCATATTCTGTTCCAGTGAAATAAGCATCCCGAAGCAAATAGTCCATTCGATCTGCATCGATCTGACTAGAAATCATTTGGACAACTTGTGGGTTGGGGTAAGTTTTTTGGATCACACTAGCTACCTTTTCAGGAAAACCTTCTTCTACTCGGTTAAGAATCTGATACACTTCTGTTTCTGGAGAAGTGATGATCTCTACAGTGATGGCTTCATGATTCGTATGGAAGATATGTTCAAATGTATGAGAGTAAGGACCATGACCGACATCATGCAACAGTGCCGCACATAAAGTCACCAGCCGTTCCTGATCATCCCAGCCTCCGTTGCCTATTTTTTCTTTTGAAAAATTTCGAGAAAAGATATCGCAGATTCGTCTTGAAATCTCATAAACGCCTAATGAATGAGTAAAACGGCTATGTTCTGCTCCGTGAAAAGTGAAAGAAGAAGTGCCTAATTGTTTAATGCGTCGTAGACGTTGGACTTCTTTCGAATTGATCAAATCTAAGATTACTTGATGCTGGACATGGATATAGTTATGGACTGGATCACGAAAAACTTTTTCCATAGGCAGCATTTGATATTTATAAGGGGTTGTCATAATGTAGCTCCTTTATGTTATTACGTTGTTCCATTCTCTGGATTTGGTTGTTCCATTGCTCCAGCTGGATTTCTTTTTTTAGCCAGTCGGTAGAATCCTGTAAATCACTTGCAGAATACAGCTTTTCAAAAGCTTTTGCAAATGCTTCTTTGACTTCTTTTACAAAAAGGGGTTGGTCAAGCAGTTCTTCAAGTGTTGCCATTGTAGCAGGATCCACTGCAGGATAGCCATTTGTACCAAAGTCTTCTTTTAAAGCAGATTGATAAAATCGCTTCATGACTTGCCCGCGTTTTTCCTGATTACCGTTGACACTTAAGTACATCATAACAGAAATCCCATTTTTGATCCGACGCTGAGCGATACCGGCAAATTTTTTGCCATGGATGCTTAAATCATAAGTTCCAGGACAATAAGAATGGGTGATTTCGAATGCTTGTATCGGTGCCTTTGGAAAAGCGTATTTAGTCAATAGGAGCATTTGCTCGTAAGCGTCATCTATGGTTATTTTTTTTGTGTCACTTTGGGGGAAAATCAAAGAAATATTCAAAATTCCTTCATCTGATACGATCCCTAATCCACCTGAATTTCTGATCACTGGAGCGTAACCTGCATCTTTCAGTGTTTGGATCCCGTCACTTAGAAAAGGAGTTCGAACATCCTTCATACCTAAGATGACTGTGCAGTCATATTGCCAGAAATGTAAAAAGATTTGCTGGTGTTCTTTAGAATATTCCGTTAATATATCTGTTAATGCAAAAGGGGAAAAGTCGTTTTTTTGATAAATGTGCTGATCTAGTCGAATCGCAGGGTTCATTCAACCGGCTCCTTTGTATAAATTCATATTTTCTACAATATTATACTCTAAAATCAAAGAGTTGTTTTGGAAAAAAGGTTTTCTGTAAAAATGGACAAGTTGGTTGACAAAACAAAAGAAACTAGGAACAATGTAGCTATGAGAAGTAAAGGAGAATGAATAATGGAATTATCACAAGGAACACCGATTTCAATCAAATTGCGTACAAAAGTAAAACAGCAAGGGGAAGTGCAAGATTTTTATTTTGATTTGAAAGGGCAAATGGTGACAATTGGCGATACGCTGTACATACGTTATAAAGAGATTCAGGAGGAGACGGGCGATGAGATTCCTGTAACGATCAAATTAGTTCCAGATGGTCATGTACAGCTGATCCGTGCAGGAGAAATGCGGATGCGTTTGAAATTTGGCTATAAAGAACGGTTAGAAACATCCTATCGAACACCATACGGTATGATCCAGATTGCTACTTTTACGAAAGAACTGCATGTTAGTTTGAAAGACCGTCCCACAGCAGGGAAGGTTCGAATCGATTATGATCTGTTCATGGGACCGGAAAAAATCGGCGAATATTATTTGACCTTGGATTTTACAGCGTAAATATAAAAGAAAAGTTTGATTTTTTGTGTCTGATTTTGTATGATAAGGAGTAGACTGTGAAAGGACGTGTCCTGATTGGAAATTAGTGTATTTGAAGGTGCAAACAAAAGCGAATTATCAATGATCGAAGTAGCACACGCGATCTTAGAACAACGTGGCGATGTCATGGATTTTTCTGATTTAGCTAACCAGATCCAAAACTATCTTGGGAAATCAGACAGTGAAATTCGTGATTCACTCGCACAATTTTATACTGACTTGAATATTGACGGCAGCTTTATCTCATTAGGGGATAATCGTTGGGGCTTGCGTTCATGGTATGCTATCGATTCGATCGATGAAGAAGTAAACCATGGAATGGACGAAGAGGATGAAGATACTCCACGTCGCCGTAAACGCAAGAAAGTCAACGCCTTTATCAATGATGATGAAGACGCGATCGATTACAATGACGATGACCCAGAAGATACAGATCTGACAGAAGAAGATGACGATGATCTGTTTGATGACGATGATGATGAAGATGAAGAAATCGCTGCTTATAATTCTGACTTGCAAGAAATCGGAGCAGATGACCCGACAGATGATGAAGAAGACTTGCCAGGAAATATCGAAGAAGATTTAAGTATCATAGACGAAGACGATGATGATGAAGATTATGAAGAGGAAGAATTTTCTGACTCTGAAAAAGAATAAACATTATTTTCTTACGAGAGGTTGTGACAGAGACGATCAGCCTATCAGAATAAGGAGGTGTGACACGATTTTTGTCACACCTTCTTTTTTGTATATAAAAATCCCAAGTAAATACATAAAAAATAAAAAAATTGAAACTTTTAGCGCACCTTGTACGTCATATTAAGTGAGGCAGAAAGGAGTGGAGAATGATTTTTACTGGATATAAGAAAAAACGGCAGATCGAAAAATACCGTCACCTGCTGAATGGACTCATCGAAACTGATTATCAAAAAATGTTCCGTATCACGATGAATTACGTACATGATAAAGAAGAGGCCTTAGATGTGATGCAAGATAGTTTTCATAAAGCCCTGAACTATTTTGAAAAAGAAAAAGAGATCGAGCATTTTAGTGCATGGTTTTATCGGATATTGATCCGCACGGCATTAGATAGTTGGCGCAGACAAAAAAGGACGCCTGTGGACTTATTTGAAATTCAAGATATCCCCCAACAGTTACCTTTAGAAACTTCCGTTGCAGAGCTCCATATGATTTTAGATAAAATAGACAGTCCGGAAAAAGAGATTCTGATCCTCTACTTTTTTGAAGGATTTCGTTTGAAAGAAATTGCGACTATCTTGGATATGAATGAAAACACAGTTAAAACGAAAATGTACCGCTCATTGAATGCTTTACGTCAAATCCTAGAATGAAGGAGAGAAGAGTGCCATGTATTCCCAAAAAGAAAATTTAAAAAAACTAAAGAAAACTTATAAAGAACAAGCAATTCCCAAAGGGCTTAAAGAGGAGATCCGCCAGCGTTTTATTATCGAAGAGCAATCATTTATAAAAGCAAAGCGGAGAAAGAGACGTCTCCAAGGGTTCGGAGTATCTTTGGCTATCGTAATGATTACAACAAGTAGCCTTCTTTTTAATAGTCAAGTTCGAAGCTTTGCAGAAGATTTACCCATCTTAGGATCAGTCATTGAATTGATCTTAGGCGAACGCTTTACTGATCGATCTGAAAAAATCGATATTCAGGTACCGAAGATCAATACACAAAATGAGAAAGAAAATAAAACAATTCATGGATTAAATCAAAAATACTTTCGCGAAGGACAAGCAGATTTTGAAAAAGCTGAAAAAGAATATGGAAATTTTGAAACGGATCATTACCAAGTTTTGGGAGATTATCAGAAAATCGTAGACGATAACCGGTTTCTCGTGATTGAAAGGCAGATCACCCAAACAGCAGCAGATAGCCATGTTGAAAAAAGATACGACACAATCGACAAGAAAAACAGTGTCCAGCTCTCACTTCCACTTTTATTCAAAGATGACACCTATCTATCTGTTTTGACAAAAGAAGTCAAACGGCAGATGGCCGAACAAGTCAAGGAAGATCCATCTAAGTACTATTGGACTGAGCAAGATATTCAAGAAGGGACGATAGAAAAACCAACACTTGTTACGCCTACACGAAGTTTTTATTTGAACAAAGAGCATCAATTAGTTTTGACTTTTTCTCAATACGAAATTGCTCCTGGTTATATGGGTACACCAGAATTTGTCATTCCTAAGTCCGTGACAAAAACGATTTTGGCATCGGAAGATTATTTGGATCATTAGACGAGAAGTAGTTGCGACTAGCAGTTTCAATTTTCAAGTAAGTACAAGTAAATAATAAGAAGAGAAAAAGAGAAAGAAGAGATATAGTGAAAAGAAATTATTTAGTTATCAGTATTATTGCTTTATCCGTGCTTTTGTTTTTCGAAATTACTTCGGTGGCCTCCTTGATCACCGAAGTAAAAGGACAAACACACTCTTCGGAGCATTCGTCACAATCTTTCAAACAATCAGAACAATCAACCATTAAAAGCCAATCAACTGAAACAGCTAACGTCAAAGAAGCCATTCAAGAATCAGCGGAAAAGGTACAAAGTCAGTCATCACAATCAACACAAGACAGTACAAAAACGAGCCGAGATCCGGCTGTCAAAAGCGTCGCAATCAGCTTTGATGATGGACCAGGAGCGACCACAACACCGCAGCTTCTGCGAATCTTAAAAGAAAAAAACGTGCATGCCACTTTTTTCGTCTTAGGAGAAAATACGGCGCAGCATCCTGAAATCGTGAAGCAGACAGCTGAAGCAGGGCACGAGATTGGCAATCACACATACGATCATCAGAATCTGGCCACTCTTTCTGCCCAGTCGATGACGGAGGAAGTGACGAAAGCAGACACTGAGATCAAAAAAGTCACTGGCAAAACCCCCACTTTTGTTCGTCCGCCCTATGGTTCTGTCACGAATGTAGGAGCAACGATCATCCAGCGACCGATCATCGAATGGTCTGTTGATTCAGAAGATTGGAAGACAAGAAATCCTGATTTGATTTTGCAGAAGATCCAAGCAACAGTATACGATGGGGCAATTATTTTATTCCATGATATCTATCCTGAAACGATTCGTGCCGTTCCTCAAGTGATCGATTATCTGAAAGAGCAAGGGTATCGCATCACGACAGTTGGGGATTTATTAGGGCATCCAACGGCTGTCGAGAACTATTATGGCAGAAACGATCATCGGCCAGTTCAGTAAGTGAGACAAGTATCTTTAATAAATAACACATTTTAATAAGTAGTTGAACACATAACTACCTTACTTGCAAAGGCTTAACAATATCTATACAGGTACAACAAAAAACTGTCCACCAATTTTCTTTGGCGGACAGTTTTCACTTAAAAATAAAGAAGCAACTATTCGTAAATTATGCTAAAATAGCAGTAGAACGCGTCCTGAGGGAATCGAACCCCCGTCTCAAGAACCGGAATCTTACGTGATATCCACTACACTAAGGACGCAAGCACTGGGATAATTGTAACTAAACAGATAAAAAATTACAAGGGGATTGGACAAAAAAATGAAATTTGAGCAAAATTTTTCACAAAAACAGCAGCAGACACAGAAACTAGCCATGACGCAACAGTTGCAACAGTCCATCCAAGTTTTACAATATAACAGTGAGGAGCTGTTGGCATTCGTTGAGAATCAAGCAATGGAAAATCCATTGGTGGAAGTTGTTGAGCCGGAATGGCAGCCAGATTACATAAAAGCTTCTTCATCTTCTTATGAAGGAGAAGAGACAAATTACCTAAATCAGATTCCTGATACAAAAGGGTCTTTATTTGATTCATTGATCGAACAAGTCCATTTGAATTACCGAGATACTTTTTTGAGGAAAATCGTTCTTTATCTTGTAGAATACATCGATTTGAACGGATTTTTGACGATTAGTTTAGAAGAAGCCGGAAAAGAGATTGGAGCTACGCCTATCCAAATGCTCGATGCGTTGACTCTGATTCAGCAATTAGAACCAGCTGGAGTAGGTGCACGTAGTTTGCAAGAATGTCTCATGCTTCAAACAGAACGAGATGATTATGCGCCGGAATTAGCTTATATCGTGTTGGAAGAATGTTTTGAGGAACTGGTGGAGCGAAAATGGAAAGAAATCGCACAACGTTTTTCTGTTGATCTACATGCTGTTCAGCAGATATTCGACTATTTACAAACGTTGAGTCCAAGCCCTGGCCGGATTTTCGACCGTAGCAGCGAATTGTACATTATTCCTGATGTCCGGGTATTAGTGGACGACGATAAAAATGTACAAGTTATCTCAAACCGAAAAAATCAGCCAAATATACGCTTTCAAGAGAGTTACTTCAAACAAATGTCACAACAAGCAGATAAAGAAACTGAAAATTATTTAAAAGAACGGAAACAGGAATTCGAATGGTTGAAGAAAACGATCCTACAACGTGGGGATACAATTTTGCGGGTTGCTCAAGTCATTGTTTCCCGGCAAAAAGCTTTCTTTATCGACAAGGAACGTCCAATCAAGCCTCTTACGTTAAAGGAAGTTGCAACTGAGATAGATGTGCATGAATCCACGGTCAGTCGTGCAGTCAACGGGAAATATTTGGAAACAGACTTCGGTGTATTTGAATTAAAAAAATTTTTCACTACACGAATTCCTACGAATAGTACAGAACAGACAGAAGACCTTTCAGCAGATACAGCGAAGAAAAAGCTGCAGGAATTAGTCGATCAAGAAGACAAAAACAAGCCGTTGTCTGACCAGAAATTGGTTGAATTGCTGAAAAAAGATGAGATAGCGATCTCAAGACGAACAGTAGCAAAATATCGTGATTTATTAGGAATCCCGAGTTCATCAAAAAGAAAACGTTATGATAACTAATCAGTCAAAAGACTAGAAAAAGTATTTCACTTTTTCTAGTCTTTTTAGTTGAAAAACGAGAGCAAAACTGTTAGACTTACAGTCGTGAGGTTGAGATTTCCCTTTATTGATGTGAAATTCGAATAGTTAATTTCTTTTTTTATCGTATATGGGTCGTTTTAAGTCTACATTGGACGTAAAGTGTCCAACTAAGGAGATCGCTATGCTGGATGAAATAAAAATGATTGAATCTGTTGCACCAGATATTATCGAAGTGTTGCAAGAACGCTATAAAATTTTACGAAATATCTATTGGATGCAGCCGATTGGACGTCGAAGTTTATCGGAAAGTATGGGGATCACAGAACGAGTATTGCGAACAGAAACAGATCTTTTGAAAAATCTGAATTTGATCGACACCTCAAAAAGCGGTATGACGCTGACAACTAAGGGCGAAGAAGTTTATCAAAGCCTTGAAAACTTCATGGATCAGCTTTTAGGTACGCATCAAACCGAACAACAGTTGGCAGAATATTTTGGTAACCAACGCTGTATCGTTGTTTCAGGAAACAGCGAAGAGCAGACCAAAGTGGCTGATGCATTCGGCGAAGCGCTGAGCGAAGCCCTAGACCGACTACTTCCAGAAGGCGAGAATATCATCGCTGTGATGGGAGGAACTACTATGGCTGTGGTAGCCGAACAATTGTCTAATCTGGAAAATAAGAAACGGCATAACCTGTTTGTCCCTGCAAGAGGCGGGATTGGTGAAGCGATAACTGTACAGGCAAATTCTGTCAGTGCAAGAATGGCTGCTAAAGCAAACGGTAACCACCGTGCACTTTATGTTCCGGAACAATTAAGTCTGGCAACTTACAATTCTTTACTCAATGAGCCATCTATCCAAGAAGTCTTAAACTTGATTAGTGAAGCGAATTGTGTTATTCATAGTATTGGGCGTGCATTACACATGGCAGCACGTCGTAAGATGACTGAAAAAGAATTAGTCATGCTGAAACAAGCAAATGCTGTTGCGGAATCTTTTGGCTACTTTTTCAATGAAAAAGGTGAAGTCGTTTATAAGGTCCCTAGAATCGGCATAGAATTGCAAGATTTGGAAAAAGTCCCGATCATCATGGCAATCGCGGGCGGAAAATCAAAAGCTAAAGCAATTCGAGCTTATATGAAAAATGCACCAAAACAAACGTGGCTCATCACTGATGAAGCTGCTGCAAATGAGATTTTAAAAGGGGTAACCCTTTAAAATAAATATTTTTTTGATTTTCATAAGGAGGAAATCTTAAATGACAGTTAAAGTAGGTATTAATGGTTTTGGACGTATTGGACGTCTAGCATTCCGTCGTATCCAAGATGTAGATGGAATCGAAGTAGTAGCAATCAACGACTTGACAGATGCTAAAATGTTGGCACACTTGTTAAAATACGACACAACTCAAGGACGTTTCAACGGAACAGTTGAAGTTCATGAAGGTTCATTCAACGTAAACGGAAAAGAAGTTAAAGTATTAGCTAACCGCAACCCAGAAGAATTACCATGGGGCGAACTAGGCGTAGATATCGTTCTAGAATGTACTGGTTTCTTCACTTCTAAATCAGCAGCTGAAAAACATTTAACAGCTGGTGCTAAACGCGTTGTTATCTCTGCTCCTGGCGGAAACGATGTTCCAACAATCGTTTATAACACAAACCACGAAACATTAACTGGTAAAGAAACAGTTATCTCAGGTGCTTCATGTACTACTAACTGTTTAGCTCCTATGGCTAAAACATTGAACGACAAATTTGGTGTTGTTGAAGGATTAATGACAACTATCCACGCTTACACAGGTGACCAAATGACTCTAGACGGACCTCATCCTAAAGGTGACTTCCGCCGTGCACGCGCTGCTGCTGCAAACATCGTTCCTAACTCAACAGGTGCTGCTAAAGCTATCGGTTTAGTAATTCCTGAATTGAACGGTAAATTAGACGGAGCTGCTCAACGTGTTCCTGTACCAACAGGTTCATTAACAGAATTAGTAACAGTTCTTGAAAAAGAAGTAACTGTTGACGAAATCAATGCAGCAATGAAAGAAGCTTCAAACGAATCTTACGGATACAACACAGACGAAATCGTTTCTTCAGATATCGTTGGTATGACTTACGGTTCATTATTTGATGCTACACAAACTAAAGTAATGACAGTTGGCGACAAACAATTAGTTAAAACTGTTGCTTGGTACGACAACGAAATGTCATACACTGCACAATTAGTACGTACTTTAGAATACTTCGCTAACTTATAAGATAGACAAACGTACAAGTGTAAATTATAGACATGTACATTTAAAAGCGGGGAAGCAATCGCGCTTCTTCCGCTTTTTTTGATAATAAGTTTATTCAGGAGGAAATAAAATGGCTAAGAAAACAGTGAAAGATATCGATTTAAAAGACAAAAAAGTTCTTGTCCGTGTTGACTTCAACGTTCCTTTGAAAGACGGCGTGATCACTGACGACACTCGTATCAAAGCAGCATTGCCAACAATCAACTACGTTCTAGAACAAGGCGGAAAAGCAATCCTTTTCTCTCACCTTGGACGTGTAAAAACAGAAGAAGATAAAGAAGGAAAATCTTTAGCTCCAGTTGCAAAACGTCTAGGCGAATTATTAGGTAAAGAAGTAACATTCGTACCTGAAACTCGCGGAGAACAATTAGAAGAAGCAATCCGCAACATGAATGACGGCGACGTTGTCGTATTCGAAAATACACGATTTGAAGATATTGACGGTAAAAAAGAAAGCAAAAATGATACAGAACTAGGTAAATACTGGGCTTCATTAGGCGATGTATTTGTTAACGATGCTTTCGGTACAGCTCACCGTGCACATGCTTCTAACGTAGGTATCGCTTCAACTGGTATCCCAACAGTTGCTGGATTCTTGATGGAAAAAGAAATCAAGTTCATCGGTGAAGCAGTAGAAGAACCAAAACGACCAATGATTGCAATCCTTGGTGGCGCAAAAGTTTCTGATAAAATCGGCGTAATCGAAAACTTGATTCCTAAAGCAGATAAAATCTTGATCGGTGGCGGAATGACTTACACATTCTACGAAGCAAAAGGAATCAAGATCGGTAACTCTCTAGTAGAAGCTGATAAAGTGGAACTAGCAAAAGAATTAATCGAAAAAGCAGGCGACAAACTTGTCTTGCCAATCGACAATGTCTGTGCACCAGAATTTTCAAATGATGTTGAAACACAAGTAATCGAAGGAGACATTCCTGATGGTTTGATGGCTTTAGACATCGGCCCAGCATCAGTAAAATTATTTGCTGATACATTACAAGGTGCAAAAACAGTTGTTTGGAACGGACCTATGGGTGTATTTGAAATGAGTAACTTTGCTAAAGGTACAATCGGTGTTTGTGAAGCAATCGCTAACTTAGAAGGCGCAACAACAATCATCGGTGGCGGAGACTCAGCCGCAGCAGCAGAACAATTAGGATTTGCTGACAAATTCACACACATCTCAACAGGTGGCGGCGCAAGCTTGGAATTGCTTGAAGGTAAAGAATTACCAGGACTAGCAGCAATCAACGATAAATAAACGACCAAGTTTGCTCAATTCTGACGAGTAATCGAACAAAAGGTGAAGGGAGTTTTCATGACTCCCTAGCCATTTTTCAATAAATTAAGGAGTGTGTTCCTCAATGCGTAAACCTATTATCGCAGGTAACTGGAAAATGAACAAAACTGCATCAGAAGCAAAAGAATTTGCTGAAGCAGTAAAAAACAAAATCCCTTCAAATGACAAAGTTGATTCAGTCATCGGATCTCCTGCATTATTCTTACAAGAATTAATGACATCAGCTGAAGGTACAGAACTAAAAATCTCAGCACAAAACTGCTACTGGGAAAACTCAGGTGCGTTCACTGGTGAAACTTCACCAGCAGCTCTTGCTGATCTAGGTGTTCATTATGTGATCATCGGACATTCAGAACGTCGTGAATATTTCCATGAAACAGACGAAGACATCAATAAAAAAGCGAAAGCTATCTTTGCAAATGGTATGACACCAATCCTATGCTGTGGCGAATCTTTAGAAACCTATGAAGCAGGCAAAACTGCTGAATGGATCGAAGGACAAATTACAGCTGGTTTAGCTGATCTTTCAGCTGAACAGGTGTCAAACATGGTTATTGCTTATGAACCAATCTGGGCAATCGGTACTGGTAAATCAGCTGACGCACAAATCGCTGACGAAATTTGTGGAGTTGTACGTCAAACAGTTGAAAAACTTTATGGAAAAGAAGTATCAGAAGCAGTTCGTATCCAATACGGCGGTTCTGTAAAACCAGAAAATATTGCTGAATACATGGCAAAAGAAAATGTTGACGGTGCTTTAGTCGGTGGCGCAAGCTTGCAAGCAGATTCATTCTTGTCATTGTTAGACGCTGTAAAATAATTGTTGAAAATTTGCGAAAAATGCAAGAAATGTTTGCACTAATGAGCAAAATTAACTAAAATCGTATATGAGGGAAATCCCTTAGGAAAAAACAAACTCAAAGGAGAGACAAAACATGTCAATTATTACTGATGTTTACGCTCGCGAGATCTTAGACTCACGTGGTAACCCAACAATCGAAGTAGAAGTATACACAGAAAGCGGAGCTTTTGGCCGCGGAATGGTTCCTTCAGGTGCTTCAACTGGTGAATACGAAGCAGTTGAATTACGTGACGGAGACAAAGCTCGTTATGGCGGTAAAGGTGTAACTAAAGCTGTCGACAACGTAAACAACATCATTGCTGAAGCAATCATTGGCTACGATGTTCGTGACCAAATGGCTATCGACAAAGCTATGATCGCTTTAGACGGAACTCCTAACAAAGGTAAATTAGGTGCGAACGCTATTTTAGGTGTTTCTATCGCTGTTGCACGTGCAGCTGCTGACTACCTAGAAGTACCTTTATACCACTACCTAGGCGGATTCAACACAAAAGTATTGCCAACACCAATGATGAACATCATCAACGGCGGATCACATGCTGATAACTCAATCGACTTCCAAGAATTCATGATCATGCCTGTTGGCGCTCCAACATTCAAAGAAGCTCTACGTATGGGTGCTGAAGTATTCCACGCATTAGCTTCAATCTTGAAAGCTCGCGGATTAGCAACTTCTGTTGGTGACGAAGGTGGATTTGCTCCAAACCTTGGTTCAAACGAAGAAGGTTTTGAAGTAATCATCGAAGCAATCGAAAAAGCTGGCTATGTACCTGGTAAAGACGTTGTTCTTGCTATGGATGCTGCTTCTTCAGAATTCTACGACAAAGAAAAAGGTGTTTACGTACTAGCTGATTCAGGCGAAGGCGAAAAAACAACTGACGAAATGATCAAATTCTACGAAGAATTAGTTTCTAAATATCCAATCATCTCAATCGAAGACGGATTAGACGAAAACGACTGGGACGGATTCAAGAAATTAACTGACGTATTAGGCGACAAAGTTCAATTAGTTGGTGACGACTTGTTCGTAACAAACACTCAAAAATTATCTGAAGGTATCGAAAAAGGAATTGCTAACTCAATCCTTATCAAAGTGAACCAAATCGGTACATTAACAGAAACTTTCGAAGCTATCGAAATGGCTAAAGAAGCTGGCTACACAGCAGTTGTATCTCACCGTTCTGGTGAAACAGAAGATTCAACAATCTCTGATATCGCTGTTGCAACAAACGCTGGCCAAATCAAAACTGGTTCTCTATCACGTACTGACCGTATTGCTAAATACAACCAATTACTACGTATCGAAGACCAACTTGGTGAAGTTGCAGAATACAAAGGTTTGAAATCTTTCTACAACTTAAAAAACAAATAATTCTTTTCTAATGAAGATACATGATCGACTATTGAAAGATAGTCGAGTATGATCACTTAGTTAAGTAATCGAACTCTCTACTTGCTGAAATATCAGCAGGTAGAGAGTTTTTTTGCAACTAGCTTCTGTATATGATGTTTACAAAGAATGGTACAAGAAAAGATCATCCTTGAAAAAGGAAAGCTAACAATAACTAGCATCATATAAGAGCTTTTAAGGATAGAACAGTAGAATAGGAATCTATGAGCAAGTCCTCTCGTATAAATAAAATAGGAGGGAAGTAGCAGCATATTTTTCATAAAGTGGCTCTCTTTCTTCATTTTTACTTTGGTTGCTCCTATTTGAAAATTCGAGCACACTCAAATACAATAAAAAGAAATGGCAAGGGAGAGGATTAGATGAAAAAAGAAGAAAAAATCGCGATTTTACAAGAGATCATCCGAATTAAATCAGTGAATGGAAACGAAGGTGAAGTAGCAGCCTATTTGAATAAGCTTTTGGCAAAGCATGACATAACAGGAGAGATTGTTTCTTACAGAGATGGTAGAGATAATTTGATTGCTCGTTACCAAAAGGGCCAATCAGGAAAAGTGTTAGGCCTATCTGGGCATATGGATGTCGTGGCGGCTGGTGATGAATCGTCTTGGACCTATGCACCCTTTGCAGCAGAAATCCATGGGAACCGTTTGTACGGACGTGGTGCTACAGATATGAAGAGTGGCTTGGCAGCAATGGTGATTGCCATGATCGAACTGAAAGAGTCAGGAAAACCATTTAACGGAACAGTCAAATTATTAGCCACTGTCGGAGAAGAAGTGGGTGAACTAGGTGGGGAACAGCTCACGAAAGCAGGCTATGTAGATGACTTAGATGCCTTGATCATCGGAGAGCCAACCAATTACAGTTTGATGTATACGCACATGGGATCAATCAACTATACAGTCACCTCGCACGGAAAAGAAGCGCATAGCTCTATGCCAGACCAAGGTTATAATGCAATCAATCACCTAAATGAATTCATTACGAAAGCAAATGCTGAAATGAATCACCTCGCTGAAACAATCGAGAATCCTGTCCTAGGAAAAACAATCCATAATGTTACATTGATCAGTGGCGGGAATCAAGTCAACAGCATCCCAAGCCATGCGCAGCTCCAAGGGAACATTCGATCGATTCCAGAATACCCAAATGATAAAATCATTGCATTGCTGCAATCAATCGTCAATGAATTGAATCAAGAGACAGACTATCATTTGGAATTGATGATCGATTACAACAAAATACCTGTCAAAGCTGATCCAGATTCTCCTTTGATTCATTGCATTCAGCAACAATTCAGCCAGCCATTACCTTTAGTTGGAGCGGCAGCAACAACGGATGCAGCCGAATTTACGAAAGCTAACCATTCCTTCGACTTTGTCGTCTTTGGGCCTGGTGTCGTTACTTTGCCTCATCAAGTAGATGAGTATGTTGAAATCGATAATTATTTGGATATGATCGAAAAATATCAAGGAATTATTTTATCCTACTTAGCGTAAGATTTTTTTAATAAATGAAAAAACAGAGCCAGATTAGCATTATTTTGCTAATCCAGCTCTGTTTATTCAGCCTATTTTTCTTTTTGAATATATCAAGCGTTGTGGCAACATAGTGATGACTAATGAAACAACGACGATAGACAACAAACGATCAAGGTAGTCTGTACCTGCCTGTACCAAGATCACACTTGTTGTCTGACTTAAACCTAACCCATGTAATAGCTGAACGATCATACTGGATCCTGAGGAGGTGATCCCGCCAAATAACTGAACGGTAATGATCGAAGAAACGATCGTTCCAGGTACCGACAAAATCAAAGCGAGTAATAACAGTTTCAAGCTGTTTTTATCTTTGCCGAGATATCTTGGCAAAATCAATCCAGCAAGCAAGCCTGTGAGAATTTGGATTGGCGAATAATACAGAGAAAAAATATCTGTAGTCACTCCACTTAAAATACCGCTGGACAATCCTGTCAGCATTCCAGGTACAGGCCCAAGCAATGCACCAGCAAAAATCGTTCCGATAGAATCGAGATAGATTGGCAAACGAAGCCATAAAGCAATCGTTCCTCCAATATAATTGATCCCAATACACAAAGCCATCACTGTAAGTACGCGAGTTGCCATTTTGTTTTTATTCATTTTGTTAGCCCATCTTTAACCTTTCCAAATCTTTCATAATCGTTTCTTCTTGTGCATTTAAAAGAACGGTTAAAAACTTTCGGAAAAAAAGACGAGTATCTACTTTTGTCATAATTTTACTGTTAGCAGGTTTCTGCCAAAATTCATAACGATCAACCAATGTTTGTCCACGACTTATTCCTTGAGTTTCCACAGCAGTGAAGCTTTTGAAACCTTCACAGATGGCCTCCTCGATAAAATAAGCAACAGCTAACGGATCATTGATGACACATCCTAAAATTCTTTCTTGTTTCCAGTGGAAGTCAAAATAAAAACGAGTGATCGCTTTTAGATACTCTCCCTCTTCAGGATTCATTTGACAGCAGTATTCGAGGATAGTCGGTGTCAAGACGATTTCTCTTGTCACATCTAACCCAACCATTTCTATCGTTTGTTTGAGATTCTCGAATACATAAGAAGCTGCTTCAGGATCACACCAGTAATTGTATTCAGCAACTGGCGAACAGTTACCATGGCTTTTGTAAGTTCCACCCATCGAGACAAAACGTTCCATATGTTTCCCAATATTTGGGTTGACTTTCAAAGCAGAAGCGATATTGGTCAAAGGACCCAAAGCAATGACTGATGTATTTGTCTTTTCTTTGAAATAATCAGCCAAAAAATCAACGGCATGGAGAGGTTCTGCCTGTTTTCTCAAGATCATCGGGAAATTTGTTTCCCCTAAACCATCCATACCATGAGTGTCTTGTGCACTGATGAAAGGTTGCTTCAAAGGTTTTTCCATTCCTTGATAAACAGGAATGTCTAAACGATCACAGCGTTCCAGGCATTTCAGCACATTCTGCGTACCTATATCTGCAGGGACATTCCCACAAACTACGGTAATAGCAACTACTTCGATATCAGGGGATTTGACAGCTAATGATAAAGCTAAAGTGTCGTCGATCCCTGGATCGCAATCAATAATTACTTTTCGCATTATTTCCAATCTCCTTTCTTTAGAGATACTTAGTTTTTTATTCTGGGAAGTTTCCGAACCAGTCCAAGACGAGCGTCTTGATTATAATGCACGAAATTAGTATACTGGCTTTTATTGCGAATGTAAATGCTCTCTTACAAGTAAATCTATTGAGGAGAACTTTAAGTAAATGATACAATGAAAAAGAAATGGAATTTACGTGTGCCGAAAATAAAGAATCCTATGGATCGGTACATTGGATAATAGATAGATTATAGTTTGGCAGAAAGCGGCGGGTGTACAATGGTTATTTTTTATTTCATTCTTATTCTGATAATTATAGGGATCAGTTACCATTTTCTTTCTTATTTTTATGCAAAGAAATTAGTAAGAGCGGGAGTACAGAGAGGATATGACTGGTATGAAGACACTGGTCATCGTTTGATGGACCCTGCTGCAGTCACGTCAGTAGAAAAAAAACGACAAAAATTAGAAGAAGAGTGTGAAAGCTTTTGGGAGCAGGGAACACCCAAAACAATCAAAAGTTATGACGGGTTGAAACTAGCTGGTCAGATGTTCATCCATCCAAATAAGCAGAATAAATGGGTCATTTGCGTACATGATTACCGAAGCACAGGGAAAAGAGACATGTCTCATATAGGTAAAAGATATGCAGAGAAAGGATTCAACGTTCTTGTACCTGATTTACGTGCGCACGGAGAAAGTGAAGGAGAAATCATCGGAATGGGATGGCTAGATCGGCTAGATTTAATTGCCTGGATCCAACTCATCTTAGATGAACAGCCGAATGCGTCCATTATTTTACACGGCGGATCAATGGGAGCTTCTACGATCATGATGGCAAGTGGTGAAAAACTTCCATCAGCGGTCAAAGGATTTATTTTAGACAGCGGATATGTTTCTGTTTATGCAGAATTCCGATATATGTTAAGTAAAATCACTGTCTTTCCTAAAAAAATGGTCATGAGATATGCGAATCATTATGCCCAGAAATACGCCGGTTACTCCTTAAAGCAAGCATCAGCTACGAGACAGCTTGGCAGCAATCATCTGCCTTTATTAGTCATCCATGGTGAAAGAGATCATTTTGTCCCTACAGAAGCAGCGTACACGATTCAAAATGCTACGGCAGGGGATAAAGCACTGCTGCTTGTTCCGGAAGCAGAACACTTGGAAGCATCGATGAAAGATCCGAAAACCTATTGGACAGTGATTTTTTCATTTATTGAACAAAGAATAACGATGAATTAATTTTCTCTTCTTTTTTGTAAGTAATTCGAGGATAAATAATTGTTTATAGATCAGGAGACTGCTAAAATAAGGTAGGAATAAAAAAATATCAGTTATTTGAGGAGTGCGGCATATGGAAATCAAAGAAGAAAAAATCGTCTTGCTTTATTCAATGATGAACAACAAGAGATCGGAGAAATGACATGGTCAGATGCGGGCCCAGACATCATGATCGTTGACCATACATTTGTAGATCCAGCATATCGTGGTCAAAAGTTAGCTGAAAAGCTAGTGTATACTGGAGTAGAATTAGCAAGACGAGACGGGAAAAAGATCATTCCTTTATGCCCTTATGCAAAAAAAGAGTTTGAAAAGAAACCAGAATATCAAGACGTCTTACGTCAGTCATAAGAATAACAGCTGAAAGTTTTGAACTTTCAGCTGTTATTCCATTTATATAGAGTTGTCACGGACTTTTATCTATGATAAAGTTAAAGAGACGATATCTTTTGGGAAGGAGGCTGCGATATGTATAATTTAATTTTGGGAATCGTGATCGTTTTATCGATTGTTATGGTCATTGCGATTATGATGCAGCCAAGCAAGCAAAATAGTGCAGCGAGTGCATTTACCGGCGGTGCGGATCAACTATTCGGCAAACAAAAAGCTCGCGGCTTTGAAGCTGTCATGCAGCGATCAACTGCAGTTATGGGAGCTATCTGGATGATCTTATTATTTGTCCTAGCATATTTATCTTCGAAGTAGTTGAATAAGCCTCTCGCAAAACGGCGGGCGGCTTTTTTTATTGCAAAGAGAACGCTTAAGAAGAAGTTATGAAAGAAACTATGGTAAAATGAGGCGAAAGAGGTGAGACGAGTGAGACAATTACCAAAACCCCTTTATGCAAAACATGGAAAGCGAGCGGTTTTGCTGCTTCACGCTTACTCAGGAAGTCCAAACGATGTTCGAATGCTCGCACGATTTTTGGAAAAAGCAGATTATACAGTTTATGCGCCGCTTTTTAAAGGACACGGAACAATGGAGCCATATGATATCTTGCAAGAAAAAGCAGAAAGCTGGTGGGCAGACACTAAAAAAGCCATCCATTTTTTACAGTCTGAGCAGTTTTCTGATATTGCCGTATTAGGATTATCAATGGGCGGCATCTTTGCTGTACGAGCACTAGAAGAAGAATCAGTGATTGGCGGCGGTTTTTTCTGTTCGCCTTTGTCTCCTGTAAAAACAAACGTGCCTGAAAACTTTGAAAAATACGTACGTCAAGTGCTGAAGACAGCAGGTAAATCAGAGAAAGAAATCAATGAAAAAGCAGTTGCTTACCGCTCGTTAGCTGAACAACAATTAATGGATATACAAGATCAGGCAGCAATCGTAGAAAGTAGGTTGTCAGATATCCAACAGCCGATATTTTTAGCTCAAGCTGGGAAAGATGAAATGATCGACCCTAATGGCGTATTTGAAACTGCACGCAAGTTGAGCCGTCAGCGAGTGACACTTCAATGGTATCCTGAAAGTGGTCATGTGATTACAGTTGGTACAGCAAGACGCGAATTAGAAAAAGACGTCTTGGAATTTTTAGAAAAATTACCTTGGAATGAGGAATAAATATGACAAAAGAAACGATAAAAGAGAAAATTCTCTTTTTCATGGAAAGCAGTCGCAAACGCAGTTTTTCTATGGAAGAAATCGCTGAAGGTTTAGGGTTCCAAAAAAGCGATGATTTTAAATTACTAGTACAAACGATTGCTCAAATGGAAAGAGAACAGAGTATAGTTTTCAATAAAAAAGGAAAAGTGAAACTTCCTTTAAAACCAATCTTGATCGAAGGAACATTTCGAGCAAATGAACGAGGATTTGGATTTGTAACGATTGATCCCGAAGAAGATGACATCTATATCCCAAAAGAAGCGACTGGTTTTGCAATGGATGGAGACACCGTAGCAATCGATATCATGAAGCGAGCAAATACAGATATGGATCGCGGAGCAGAGGGGAAAGTAGTCGAGATTCGAGACCGGGCGACTACTCAGTTAGCAGGGGAATTCGTTGCTTATTCAGAAGAAGAAATACAAGAAACAGATCTTTACGGCGTTGTTATCCCGAAAGATAGAAAGCTCAACCAATTTAAAGTATATGCAGCAGCAGAGGGAGTTCGTCCAGTTGACGGAAGTATTGTGCTGATCGAACTGACCCATTACCCTGAAAAAGGGTATGCGACTAGTTTAGAAGGGATAATCAAGCAAGTGATTGGTCATAAGAATGACCCTGGCATGGATATCCTCTCAATTGTCGTGGCTAATGGTATCCCTACGAAATTTCCTGATGATGTATTGTCTGAAGCAGATGAAGTTCCAGATCAAATCAGCGAAAAGGATATAACTGGACGTAGAGATTTAAGAAATCAGCTCATTGTTACGATTGATGGAGAAGATGCAAAAGATCTAGATGATGCAGTTACGGTTAAAAAATTAGATAACGGTAATTATTTTCTTGGAGTACACATTGCAGATGTTTCTTACTATGTGACACAAGGCAGTCAATTGGACAGAGAAGCATATGAAAGAGGGACAAGTGTATATTTGACTGATCGAGTAATTCCGATGATCCCGCAACGTTTATCGAATGGTATCTGTTCACTGAATCCCCATGTTCCAAGGCTGACCATGAGTTGCGAAATGGAGATTGATCCAAATGGACAAGTAGTCTCTCATGATATTTTCCCAAGTGTGATCCAAACAACAGAACGGATGACCTACACAGCTGTCAATCAAATCTTAGAAGATCAAGACGAAGAAACGATGCAACGCTATGCTCAGCTCGTACCTATGTTCCAAGAAATGGGTGAATTGCACCGAATCCTTGAAACGATGCGAATCAAACGTGGCGCGATTTCTTTTGAGGATCGCGAAGCGAAAATCCTTGTTGATGCTGAAGGACACCCAAATGACATCCAGCTAAGAAGCAGAGGAATTGGTGAACGCTTGATCGAATCTTTCATGCTTGCGGCCAATGAAACGGTAGCTGAACATTATAATAAATTAAATCTGCCGTTTATTTACCGAATCCATGAACAGCCAAAAGAAGAAAAAATGCAGCGCTTCTTTGATTTTGCTTCAGCTTTGGGCATTCTGGTCCGAGGAACGAAAGGAACGATCACACCAAAAGATTTACAGCATGTGATCGAAGGAGTAGAAGACAAACCAGAAGCTGCAGTTATCAATACTATGTTGCTAAGAAGCATGCAACAAGCACGCTATTCAGAAGACAATTTTGGGCATTATGGCTTAGCGGCAGATTACTACACACACTTTACATCTCCTATTCGACGCTATCCCGATCTAATCGTCCATCGTCTGATCCGTTCTTACAGTGAAGATAAAAGTGAAAGCAATCAAAGTTCGTGGGCTGCGGAACTTCCTGAAATTGCAGATCATAGTTCTAAGATGGAACGTCGTGCAGTAGAAACAGAACGTGAAGTAGATTCCATGAAGAAAGCAGAATTCATGATGGACAAAGTGGGAGAAGAATTCGATGGGATCATCAGCTCTGTTGTGAAATTCGGCCTGTTTATCGAACTGCCGAATACAGTAGAGGGATTGATCCATATCAATGAATTGAAACAGGACTACTTCCATTTTGTTGAAAATCATTTAGCTCTTGTAGGTGAAAGAACTGGTCTGACTTTTAAAATCGGACAGAAAGTGCGAGTAAAAGTAGTCAAAGCTGATCCAGATGAACGAGCAGTAGATTTTGAACTTGTTTCCGCAGAAGAGGTTACAGCGTTGGAACGGCCAAAAACACGAAATGGAAAATCAGGAAAACGCGAAGGAAAACAAGCAGGAAAACGCCCAGAAAGAAATGGCAAGAAGAACAAACGATATAGCGATAGTAAGCAAACGTTCGGTAAGAAAAAAGGGAAGAAGCCATTTTACAAAGGTGTTAAAAAGAAGAAAAAGAAAAAATAAAATGAGTTGGAGGAAACAGCTATGCCAAAAGGCGAGGGAAAATTAATTGCACAAAACAAGAAAGCTCGCCATGATTATTCGATCATCGACACGATGGAAGCAGGGATGGTCTTGCAAGGAACCGAGATCAAGTCGATACGAAACAGCCGGATCAATCTAAAAGATGGATTTATTCGCGTCCGCAACGGAGAAGCTTTCTTGCATAATGTTCATATCAGTCCTTATGAACAAGGAAATATTTTTAATCATGATCCGTTGCGCACGAGAAAGTTATTATTACACAAAAAACAAATCATCCGGCTTGAAAATGAATTGAAAAATACTGGAATCACTGTTGTTCCTTTAAAAGTCTATATTCGTAACGGCTATGCCAAGGTATTGATTGGTCTGGCGAAAGGGAAAAAATCTTATGATAAACGGGAAGATTTGAAACGAAAAGATATCGATCGACAAATTGATCGAACATTAAAAAATTTCTCTAGATAATTTCATTATCCTTTTTCGCATATTCGGTGCTTTTGCTTTTACTTAATGATAAAATTTGTTAGCATTTAATCTGATAAAACATGATTATCATAGGTTTTTTCTTAGATCAGGAGCACCGTGTATAAAGAAAAATTCGCTTCGTTTTTGACTGAAATAAAAAAGTGTCTAATTTTCATGAAAATGTTTTGAATTTTCTGTTTCATGGTGGTATGATACCGTGTGGTTAGAAACCGATTGGAAAAAACCAGATACGCACATGAATTGATTTTATGTGAATTTCGGGGAAAAGAGGTGAAATGGATTGGATGAACGCTCGCTAACGTTCCACATTGGACCAATTTGGTTTGATGGTACAGTTTGTATAATGGTGTTACTGACCTGTTTGATTGTTTTCTTCTTAGCTTACTTTTTTACAAGAAATCTTAAGTTGAAACCAACAGGCAAACAAAATGCGATAGAATGGGTCATTGATTTTAGTCGAGGAATCGTAACAGATAATCTGCCTAGAAAAGAATTGAGCAATTTCCATTTGTTGGCATTTACATTGTTTTTATTTGTTTTTGTTGCAAACAACATCGGTTTAGTAACAAAAATCGTTTTACCTAACGAAACAACACTTTGGAAAAGCCCGACAGCAGACCCGTTTGTTACTTTAACTTTGGCATTTATAATGATCTTACTTACTCACTTATTTGGGGTGAAAAAGTTAGGCTTCAAAGGATATTTCGTAAATTCGTTCTTGAAACCATATAGTTTTATGTTTCCGATGAAACTGATTGAAGAATTTACAAACTTATTAACACTTGCTTTACGTCTTTATGGGAATATTTATGCGGGGGAAGTTTTGCTAACCTTGATTGCAAAAATGGTAATAAGCTTAGGCTGGTTCTCATTGCCGTTAGCAATTCCATTAGAGATGGTCTGGATCGCATTCTCCTTGTTTATCGGAAGCATCCAAGCATTTGTCTTCGTTACTTTATCTATGGTTTATATGAGCCATAAGATTGAAGTGGAAGAATAATATTCGTTTTAAAAACAAACTACTATTTATCTAATTTAGGAGGAAAACAATTATGAATTATATCGCAGCAGCAATCGCAATCATGGGAGCAGCAATCGGAGCCGGTTATGGTAACGGTCAAGTTATCTCTAAAACAATCGAATCAATGGCTCGCCAACCTGAAATGTCTGGTCAATTCCGTACAACAATGTTTATCGGGGTAGCTCTAGTCGAAGCTGTTCCTATCTTAGGGGTAGTTGTCGCCTTGATTCTAGTTTTTGGTGTTTAATTGAATCAGTATTAAGGCAGAAACAATTTGGTTTGTTACTGCTTTTTTACATGAAAACTAGAAGTACTTCAAAGAAAGGAAGGCTCGCCTATGCTGAATCAATTGGCAATTGCAGAAGTTGGCAATGCGATGTTAGGAAATGTCATCGTTGTCAGCGGCTCATTTTTGATACTACTGGCTCTCTTGAAGCATTTTGCTTGGGGACCAATCAGCGATATTTTGAAAAAACGTGAAGACAAGATCGCCAATGATTTGGATTCTGCAGAACAATCTCGCATCAACTCAGCGAAAATGGAACAAGAACGCGAACAACAATTGTTAGCCTCTCGTTCTGATGCAGCTGATATCATCAAAAATGCGAAAGAAAGTGGAGAATTAAGCCGCCAAAATATTTTGAAGGATGCTCAAGAAGAAGCAGCTCGTCTAAAAAGTAAAGCCCAAGCTGATATCACTGTAGAACGTGATTCAGCGCTGAACTCTGTAAAAGACGATGTTGCAGAACTATCTCTTCAAATCGCGGAAAAAATCTTGAACAAAGAATTATCTCCAGAAATGCACGAATCATTAATCAATCAATATATCGAAGGTCTAGGTTCTTCAAATGAAACTAGATAAATATACAGTAGGAAGACGTTACGGGAAAGCTTTATTTGAACTGGCGATCGATTCAAATCAAGCAGAAGAAATCTATCAAGATCTCGTAAGCTTACGTCAAATCTATGAACAAGTACCTGGATTAGGTAATATGTTAAGTGATGTTCGTCTAGAACCTCATGAAAAACGAGAAATCATGGACAAGCTTGTTAGTGGCTATGATGGAATCGTTAAAAACTTTTTAGAAGTTGTTTATGCGTATAACCGAATGGATGATCTTTTGTTCATGATCGAAGAATATGAACGTCGATATGATGAACATCAAGGTTTGCTGTTGGGAAGTGTCACAACAGCAGTTCCACTTTCAGACGAACAACGAATACAATTAGAAAAGAATGTTGCAAAAACAATGAACTATCAATCAGTCGAATTAAAACAAATCGTTGATTCTTCTATTATTGGTGGCGCGATTGTTGAAGCTAACCATCGAGTAATCGACGGAAGCATTCGCACGCAATTAGAAAATATGCGTAATCAATTAAATAGATAGTACAAAGAGGTAGGTGAATCGAATGGCCATCAAAGCAGAAGAAATTAGTGCCTTGATTAAAGAACAAATTGAAAATTATCAAAACGTGCTTTCAGTCGAAGAAATCGGTACCGTAACTTATGTAGGTGACGGGATCGCTCGTGCACATGGTTTAGAAAACGCGATGAGTGGTGAGTTGCTTGAATTTTCAAATGGCTCATACGGAATGGCGCAAAACTTAGAATCAAATGATGTAGGTATCATTATCCTTGGCGATTTCGAGTCCATTCGTGAAGGAGATAAAGTAAAACGAACAGGAAAGATCATGGAAGTTCCAGTTGGAGAGGCCTTGATCGGACGGGTAGTTAATCCGCTAGGTCAGCCAATCGACGGACTAGGTGAAATCGTTACTGACAAAGCTCGTCCAGTAGAAGCAATGGCACCAGGCGTTATGCAACGTAAATCTGTTAACGAACCAATGCAAACAGGTCTAAAAGCAATCGACGCTCTTGTACCAATCGGACGCGGCCAACGTGAATTAGTTATCGGTGACCGTAAAACAGGGAAAACTTCTATTGCGATCGATACGATCATCAACCAAAAAGGTCAAGATATGATCTGTATCTATGTAGCAATCGGACAAAAAGATTCTACAGTTCGTACACAAGTTGAAACATTGAAAAAATATGGCGCAATGGATTACACAATCGTTGTGAATGCCGGTGCGTCTCAACCAGCGCCGTTGCTTTATATCGCACCATATGCTGGTACTGCAATGGGTGAAGAGTTCATGTACAACGGTAAACATGTCTTGATCATTTTTGATGATCTTTCAAAACAAGCTGTTGCTTATCGTGAACTTTCCTTGCTACTTCGCCGTCCACCAGGTCGTGAAGCTTATCCAGGGGATGTTTTCTACTTACACTCACGCTTATTGGAACGTGCAGCAAAATTAAGTGATGATTTAGGTGGCGGTTCAATGACTGCCTTACCATTTGTTGAAACACAAGCTGGAGATATCTCTGCTTATATCCCAACAAACGTTATTTCGATCACTGATGGACAAATCTTCTTAGAAAGCGACTTGTTCTACGCAGGTACTCGTCCAGCGGTTGATGCCGGACTATCTGTATCTCGTGTAGGGGGTTCTGCGCAAATCAAAGCAATGAAAAAAGTTGCTGGGACTTTACGTCTAGACTTAGCAAGTTACCGTGAATTAGAAGCATTTACACAATTCGGTTCTGACTTGGATGCAGCAACACAAGCAAAACTAAATCGTGGACGCCGTACAGTAGAAATCTTGAAACAAAAATTGCATGCACCGCTAGCTGTTGAAAAACAAGTAGTGATTTTGTATGCTTTGACACATGGATTCTTAGATAGTATCCCTGTAGACAGTATTTTAGACTTCGAACATGAATTATTCGAATATCTGGATACCAATCATTCAGATATCTTTGAAACAATCCGTACAACAAAAGATCTTCCAGAAGAAGAAGCGTTGAACAGTGCGATTCAGGAATATAAAGACATGTTCTTAGCTACAAAAGGAAATAATTCCTCTACAGAAGATAAATTGAAATCCATTCAAAATGCATAGTGAGGTGAGATGAATGGGTGCTTCATTAAATGAAATCAAGACACGTATCGCTTCAACGAAAAAAACGAGCCAAATCACGCGGGCAATGCAGATGGTGTCTGCTTCTAAGTTGACAAAATCTGAAGCTTCTTCACAGAAGTTTCAGGTTTATGCAACAAAAGTAAGAGAAATCGTTACGCATTTGACTGCTACTCAGTTAAATGATATTGCCTCAGAAAATCCTAGAGGGGATATCAATTACAACAGCATGCTGCTCAGCCGTCCTGTTAAGAAAACTGGTTATATCGTCATCACTGCAGATGGCGGTTTAGTCGGTGGATATAACAGCTCGATATTGAAACAAACGATGTCTATTTTAGAAGAAGACCACCAATCACCCGATGATTACGTGATGATCGCAATTGGCGGAACTGGTGCAGACTTCTTTAAAGCACGCGGTATCAATCTAGCATATGAGCTGCGCAATCTATCTGATCAGCCAAGCTTTGATGAAGTCCGCAAAATCGTAAATATGGCAACAACTATGTACCAAAACGAAGTATTCGATGAATTATACGTATGTTATAACCATCATATCAATTCGCTAACTAGTCAGTTTCGTGTAGAAAAAATGCTGCCAATCTCAGACTTAGATCCAGAAGAAGCAACTACTTTCGAACAAGAATATATTTTTGAACCTTCAAAAGAAGAAATCTTGTCTCAGTTATTGCCTCAGTATGCTGAAAGTTTGATCTACGGTGCGATCGTTGACGCCAAAACAGCAGAACATGCTGCTGGTATGACAGCAATGAAAACAGCAACTGATAATGCTGCTAATATCATTGATGAGCTGACGGTTTCTTATAACCGTGCAAGACAAGGGGCTATTACCCAAGAAATTACCGAAATTGTTGCCGGAGCTTCGGCACTAGAATAGTATTGAGATTGGAGGAAAAAAGATGAGTTCAGGCAAGATTGTTCAAGTAATCGGTCCCGTTGTCGACGTGGAATTTTCTTTAGACCAATCCTTACCAGATATCAACAACGCATTAGTTGTTTATAAAAATGACGAAAATAAATCAAAAGTTGTTCTTGAAGCAGCGTTAGAATTAGGGGACGGAGTGATCCGGACCATTGCGATGGAATCAACAGATGGTTTACAAAGAGGAATGGAAGTCATTGATACAGGCAAAGCAATCTCTGTTCCTGTAGGTAAAGAAACATTAGGTCGCGTATTCAACGTACTAGGAGATACGATCGATTTAGAAACACCTTTCCCAGAAGATGCGGAAAGAAGCGAAATTCATAAAAAAGCACCAGCCTTTGACGAATTAAGTACAAGTACAGAAATTTTGGAAACAGGGATCAAAGTTATCGATTTGCTTGCCCCATATTTAAAAGGTGGGAAAGTCGGACTATTCGGTGGTGCCGGTGTTGGTAAAACCGTACTGATCCAAGAACTGATCCATAATATCGCCCAAGAACATGGTGGTATTTCTGTATTTACCGGTGTAGGTGAACGTACTCGTGAAGGTAATGACTTGTATTATGAAATGAAAGATTCAGGAGTTATCGAAAAAACAGCCATGGTGTTCGGACAAATGAACGAACCACCAGGTGCACGTATGCGTGTTGCTTTGACTGGTTTGACGATTGCGGAATATTTCCGTGATGTAGAAGGTCAAGATGTACTGTTGTTTATCGACAACATTTTCCGTTTCACTCAAGCTGGATCTGAAGTATCAGCCTTGTTAGGACGGATGCCTTCTGCGGTTGGTTATCAACCAACATTGGCAACAGAAATGGGTCAATTGCAAGAACGTATCACATCTACGAAAAAAGGTTCGATCACATCGATCCAAGCAATCTATGTGCCAGCCGATGACTACACTGACCCGGCGCCGGCAACAGCATTCGCCCATTTGGATGCGACAACCAACTTGGAACGTAAATTAACAGAACAAGGGATTTATCCAGCGGTAGATCCATTGGCTTCTTCTTCAAGTGCTTTAGCACCTGAAATCGTGGGAGAAGAACATTATAAAGTAGCAACAGAAGTCCAACACGTATTGCAACGATATCGTGAATTACAAGATATCATTGCTATCTTAGGTATGGATGAATTATCCGATCAAGAAAAAGTGTTAGTTTCTCGTGCCCGCAGAGTCCAATTCTTCTTGTCACAAAACTTTAACGTGGCTGAACAATTTACTGGTCTTCCAGGTTCATATGTCCCTGTAGAAGAAACAGTGAAAGGATTCCGCGAAATCTTGGAAGGCAAATACGATGATCTTCCTGAAGAAGCTTTCCGAAGTGTTGGCCGAATCGAAGACGTCGTAGAAAAAGCGAAAACACTAGGCTACTAGAAAGGGGTGCCCCATGGATCAATATTTAACAGTAAATGTGGTAACTCCTGCCGGTTTGGTCTATGATCACCATGCAGCTATCGTCGTTGCACGTACGACAGCTGGTGAGCTTGGGATTTTGCCTAAACATGCACCAATCATCGTTCCATTGACGATTGATGAAGTTCGTGTAAAACGAACAGATTCAGATACCCACGTCGATTGGATCGCTGTTAATGGCGGAATCATGGAAGTTCGTGATAATGTTGTTTCAATCGTTGCTGATAGTGCGGAACGTGAACGTGATATCGATGTATCTCGTGCGGAACGTGCAAAACAACGCGCAGAACGCCAAATCGAAGAAGCAAAAGCAAAACAAGATACGAACGAATTGAAACGGGCAACTGTTGCGTTGCACCGAGCAATCAATCGTATCAAAGTATCTAAGCACTCATAAAATGAGATGCGGATGTTTATCCGTGTTTAAGAACAGTAAAAAGAGGTTATGACAGAAGTGGTCAGCTTCAAGACATAAGAAGGAATTTACGAAAATTGCTTCTCAAATTTTTGTGAAATCTCAGCTTATTTTTCGAAGAAGCTACTTCTGGAACACCGTATATCAGAGGTTGTAAAATCAGCGTTTTGTCCTGAGTATTAGAGAAACAAATGGAAAATAGTTCCTCATATTTTGCCGTTTTTTGAGCTAATACCGAGGGTCAGATGATTGAACACCGTTTATTTGGAATAAGGGACTGCGACAAGACTTTTGTCTCAGTCCCTTTTTTTGCATATTTTTAGCATTTATTTCCTAAAAAATGTAAGGGGATTCCTATATTTTTAAGTATACTTGTTTTTCCTTTTATACATTTTATGGTATTATCATTTTATTAGTTATTATAAAACAATCGTTAGAAAGGACGTCATTATGCAAGTATACGGAATTGATGCGGTGCTTCGAATCGTGAGTCATTTGGCGTTTATCTACTTAGCCTTCTGGTCTTTACGTTCGTTACGCATTGAAACTTTTTTCAGACCAATGCATAATACGCAAATTAGAATGGCAATCGTACTTTTTTCAATTTTTTTAGGGTACACTGCAAGTAATTTTTTCTTAGAAGTTATCGCTTTATGCCGAAATCTTTTCGTTAGCCTGTAAATTTTAAAAAAAGGTACTATTTTAAAAGCAAGGATGTTATAATAGAAAAGATTTTGAGTAAGTGTATGCTCATTGGAATTTTTTGGAGGGAACAACATGGAAGAGATCATCGTAAGAGGTGGCAATCAATTAAATGGAACAGTAAGAATTGAAGGAGCTAAAAATGCTGTTTTGCCTATTTTAGCTGCTAGTTTGTTAGCAGAAGAAGGTATTACGACATTAGACAACGTTCCGATTCTTTCTGATGTCTTCACTATGAATCAAGTGATTCGTCACTTAAACGTAGATGTAGATTTTGATGAACAAAAGAATCAAGTAACAATCGACGCTTCAAGACAATTAGAAATCGAAGCGCCTTATGAGTATGTTAGTCAAATGCGTGCTTCAATCGTTGTGATGGGTCCGCTACTTGCCAGAAATGGACATGCAAAAGTAGCTATGCCTGGTGGATGTGCGATTGGTAAACGACCAATCGATTTGCATTTAAAAGGATTTCAAGCTTTAGGAGCAAAAATTATTCAAAAAAACGGCTATATCGAAGCAATTGCGGATGAATTGATCGGTAACACGATTTATTTAGATTTCCCTAGTGTAGGTGCTACTCAAAATATCATGATGGCTGCCGTAAAAGCAAAAGGAACAACCATCATTGAAAACGTAGCTCGCGAACCAGAAATCGTTGATTTAGCAAACATTTTGAATAAAATGGGCGCTCAAGTCTATGGAGCTGGTACTGAAACAATGCGTATTGAAGGCGTGGATCATTTACATGCAGTCAACCACTCAATCGTACAAGATCGTATCGAAGCAGGTACCTTTATGGTTGCTGCTGCAATGACACAAGGCAATGTGCTGATTGCAGATGCTATCTCTGAACATAACCGCCCATTGATTTCTAAATTGATCGAAATGGGTGCAGAAATCATTGAAGAAGAAGGCGGAGTCCGTGTCATCGGACCAAAACATATCTTACCTACAGATGTAAAAACGATGCCTCATCCTGGTTTCCCTACAGATATGCAAGCTCAAATGACAGCTATCCAATTAGTTGCAGAAGGTACAAGTGTAGTGACTGAAACAGTATTTGAAAATCGTTTCCAACATTTAGAAGAGATGCGCCGTATGAACGCTCATGTCAAAATCGACGGAAATGTAGCAATCATGGATGGAAACCATGAATTGCAAGGTGCAGAAGTATATGCAACAGACTTGCGGGCAGCAGCAGCATTAGTTTTAGCTGGCTTGAAAGCAAATGGAATCACACGTGTGCGTAACTTGAATTATCTAGACCGTGGATATTATAATTTCCATATCAAACTACAGCAATTAGGTGCAGACGTTGAACGTGTAGACATGGATCAAACTTCTGCTGAAAAAACAGCACAAACGATTGCTTAAGGAAGTGGCTGAATGAGTAACCAACGATATATCTTATTAACTTTGATAAAGATTTTAATGGTGATCTTATTGCTTATCCTTCTTTTTGTGGCCGGAACGATGATCGGATATGGTGTCATCGGTGGCGGCAATCCATTTAAAGTATTTCAGCCAAGTTTGTGGATTCATATTCGAGACTTTTTTCATTGATAAATAAGAATCACAGTGGTTCTAGTCGATATGAAGTGAGCCATGAAGCAGAACATGATAAAAGAAAACAGAAGGGAACGTTGACGTTAGTCGCGATCCCTTTTTTTAGTAAAAGAAAAGAAGGAATCTAATTGATGAAGAAGATATTGATTTATTTAGTTAGAGGATATCAGCGCTTTATTTCGCCTGCATTTCCACCTAGCTGCCGTTATTACCCAACCTGTTCCAATTATATGATAAAAGCAATTCAAACCCATGGCGCGCTAAAAGGGACGGTAATGGGGACTGCACGGATCTTACGCTGTCATCCTTTTGTCAAAGGCGGTATCGATTATGTACCATTGACATTCCGATTAACGCGAAATAAGAAAGATAAAAAAGAACCAGATTATAAAAAGGTTGTGAAAAATACGGGTAGCACTGAGCGATAAAGAAAAAGAGGAAATTTATTGTCAAAGTAACAACTCCGCAACTACTTATATGGGGGACAAAAAATGATCGAAGAACTAAACAAGAAAGATTTACCATGGTCCTTGTTATTAGATGCAGATCCTGATAAAGAAAAAGTTCAAGTATATGTTTCCAGAGGGAGTGGCTGGATATGGAAAGAAAAAGAAAAAACAATAGGTGTACTGATCTATGTGGCAAGGGAAAAAGAATACGAAATCGTCAATGTAGCAGTAACCCCAACGTATCAAGGAAAGGGGATTGGCGGAAAATTACTTGAGACAGCTTTTCAGAAGCTTTCACAACTCGCTTCCAGTCAAACTCAGATCATCATACGAACCGGCAGTACTAGCAGTGCGGCGTTACATCTCTATCAAAAAATGGGCTATGTGGAGATTGGTCGAGTCAAAGACTATTTTATCCATCATTACTCTGAGCCCATTTTTGAAAATGGAGATCAATTAAGGGATCAAGTGATTTTAGCAATTCACTTACCTAAAAATAGCTTTAACTAATAAAATTTCAATTCAAGAAAATGCTTTCAAATGCTAAATAGATACATTACAATAGCTTTAGCAAACAAAAAGGAGAATATTTTTATGGGAATATTAGTTTTTGATTTTGGTGGATCGGCTGTCAAATATGGTTGTTGGGATGGCAAAGAGATTAAAGGTAAGGGACAATTTGCAACGCCTGAATCTTGGGAAGAAATGAAAGCGCAATTATTTCAAGTTTATAAAAAAATACTCGTTTCTTTTGAAGTCGAAGGAATTGGAATCAGCTCTCCTGGAGTAGTGAATAATGAGAAACAGGTGATTGAGGGAATCAGTGCGATTCCTTATATTCATGGATTTAATATTTTCCGAGATTTGGAAACTCTGTTTCAACTTCCAGTAACGATTGAAAATGACGCCAACTGTGCCGGAATGGCTGAATTTTATGAAGGTGCTGCCCGCGATTATCAAGATGTTGCTTTTGTTGTGGCAGGAACTGGGATTGGCGGGGCGTTGTTCACGAAAGGACAAATCAATAAAGGGGCACATCTTTACGGTGGAGAATTTGGGTTGATGTTCTTAAATGGCGATAAGACATTCAGTAAACTTGGTACAGCGGTACAGATGGCTTGGCGTTATTGTGAACGCAAAGGTCTCGATAAAAATGCTTATACCGGAAAAGATGTCTTTGAATTAGCAGAAACTGGAGATGCAATAGCAAAAGAAGAAGTTGAGAGTTTTTATACGTATCTTACAAAGGGATTATTCAGTATTCAATTTTCGTTTGATCCAGAAGTGATCGTATTAGGCGGCGGGGTTTCTGCAAAAGAAGGGCTCATTGATGAGATCAAAAGCCGAATGAAGAAGCTGACAGAACAATTCGATCTGCATGATTTCGAACCGCAGATTTTATTATGTGAATACAGAAACGATGCTAATCTTGTAGGTGCAGCAGCAAACTATCTCGCTGTACGTCAAGGGGAGAATTAAGAGCTTTAGAGAAGGTGCAGCTTGCATAAAAGAAGTGAATGAAATGAATAGGAGATTTTTACCTAAGGAATGTTTTATTTGCTGCAGTATGATAAAATATCTGAGAGGTGAAAATGATGTCAAAAAAAAATAAAGATATTGAAGTGCGTATAGAAGAAGTGAAAAAAGATATCAAAGGTAAGAATTATGAAGTCACTCAGTTATTTATAGGGAAAAAAATGATTGGTGAGATCTTAGCCTATGGACCAAAAGAATATGAAATTTTCTTTGGTGAAGAAGATTTTGGAAAAGAAAAAAGTCTTGAAAATGCGATAGAAACAGTGATTCGACACTGGAATCTGCACGAATAAAAAAATATCAAAAAAACTTTCAATAAAGGGTTGCAAAAATCTGGAAAATTAGGTATTATAACTAAGTCAGGTTGATACAAACCTTTCGGAGGAGTAGCGAAGTGGCTAAACGCGACGGACTGTAAATCCGTTCCTTAGGGTTCAGTGGTTCGAATCCACTCTCCTCCATTTCATTGGGGTATAGCCAAGCGGTAAGGCAAGGGACTTTGACTCCCTCATGCGTTGGTTCGAATCCAGCTACCCCAGTATACCACAATCGTAAGCTCTCGTTAGTTCGAGAGCTCTTTTTTTTGCTTTGCTACCTTGTTCCTTGAAGATTCTGCTGATTTAAGATAGAGTTAAGTTAACTACAAGAATTGGAGGGATCCACATGAAATGGAAAGAAAAAGTAGACGAAGCAGCTGAAAAGTTATATGATTTGGTCAAATCAGAAAAATACAATATTGAAGTGAATATTCCGAAAAAAGGCGGAAAAGCGGTCCAGGTAAAATCAAAACGCCCAACGAATCATACAAAAAAATGGATGGCTAAAAACCGCTAATAATAACAAAAGATCCATAAGTCGGCATTTTCATCGATTTTAGGGTCTTTTGTTATTTTCTAGGTTGGACATATCTAAAAAATTGTTTCTGACAATAGGAGTAGGAAGAACGATGTGTGTCTAAATCCTCTGTTGATGGATAGAAACCTTTATCTTTTTCAGTTGTGAATCAGGTATATACCAGTTATAATAGAAGAAACGAAAGGACGGGTGTACGTTATGTCGAATCAATTACCTGTATATATACAGATTCATGACCAATTAAAAAATGAAATCGAACAAGGTATATGGAAAGTCGGAGACCGTCTTCCTTCAGAAAGAGAATTAGCAGTGAAATTCAATGTCAGCCGTATGACGTTGAGACAAGCAATTCAAAACTTGGCAGATGAAGGAATCTTAGAAAGAAAGATCGGTTCGGGTACATATGTTGCACGAGAAAAAGTACAAGAAAAAATGTCTGGTGCAACAAGTTTTACAGAAATTATGGAATCACAAAATCGAGTACCGTCTAGTCGGACAATCTCTTATTTCTTGACTTCGCCAAGCTCAAGTGAAATGGAAAAACTAAACTTGAGTAAAGATGACACGATCTTGCGAATGGAACGTATTCGTTTCGCAGATGATGTCCCTATTTGTTTTGAAGTTGCCAGTGTGCCACAAAAGCTGATCGATGGCTACAGCAAAGCAGAGATTACTGAATCGTTGTATCGCACGCTAGAAGAAAAAGGCGGGAAAAAGATCGGTCCAGCGAATCAAACGATTACTGCTGTGTTGGCTTCTGAGAAAATTGCTGACTATTTAGAGGTAAAACGAGGAGATGCAGTTCTTCGTTTGCGCCAGATTTCTTATTTTGAAGACGGTACGCCGTTTGAGTATGTGCGTACGCAATACGTAGGAAATCGTTTTGAGTTTTATTTGGAAAAATAAAAAACAGGTGATCCCTGATTCCGTATTAGAAATAAAAGAGAATCAGAATCACCTGTTTTTATATATGATCAGTTACCAGTTGCTCGTGATAAGAAACAGGACCCTCTTCAAATTGGACTTGTCCGTTCAGCAGCTCAATGATGGATTCTTTAAAGTGGTCAGCACTTTTTTCATCTACAGCACAGATGACGCTAACTTGATCAGTATATTGGATTTCTTTTATAAAAAAATGTTGGAGTTCAAGATAATTCTGTAATTTTCCTAGTTGCGGATACGTGATCATCACAGAGATCTCCTGTTGCAAGGTACCTTCTACGATTCCAATGTCAGACAATGCTTGAGAGACCGCATGAGTGTATGCTCGTATTAATCCGCCTGTGCCGAGTTTCGTTCCTCCAAAATATCGAGTGACTACTGCAGCTACATTGATCAGTTGATTTTTTTTGAGGACTTCCAACATCGGTATGCCCGCCGTTCCACTTGGTTCTCCATCATCGCTGCTTCGCTGGATTTCATTTTTTTCTCCAATGATGAAGGCGCTGCAGTTATGGTTCGCTTTCCAATGTTCTTTTTTTATTTCTTGAATGAAACTTTTTGCTTCGTCCTCTGATTCTATTCGTCTAAGAGAACAGATAAAGCGTGATTTTTTGATCTCGATCTCACTTTGTCCATTTTCTTTTATTGTACGATAGCGCTCGATCATCTTGTCACCTCTTTTTTCATTTTCTTTATTCAGTATAAATAAAGTTCTAGGTTGTTTCAACACTGTAACGGTTGCGCAATTGCTGTAGTATGCGATAATAAAGACAAAGGCAGGTGGATCTGGGGATGCAGGAACGAATGAAAAAGTACGATGCAATTACGCATTATTTGAAGAACAATGGCGGCTCTCAAGTAACGTTGACCTTTACCCAATTTGACGAACTGCTGTTTCCCAGTAACGGACTTCCCAAAACAGCAAGGGAAAGTACAGATTGGTGGGCAAATGATTATAAACACCCTGAAAAAGGTGCCTATGGCTGGATAAATGCAGGCTATGAAGTAGTTGTCATCAATTTGGACAAAGAATATGTCGTGTTCAATAAATTAGTGAAATCTAGTTGGCTATTTGATTAAATAAACCGCGTTTAGAAAACGTTGACAAATTTCTTTCTTTTTATATAATAGAGTAACAGACGCGAAGAAAACGTTTGCGTAGTTTGTTTTAAAAAGGAGAGAAAAGTATGGCTAAAAAAACAATCATGCTTGTATGTTCGGCTGGTATGAGCACAAGTTTACTAGTAACAAAAATGCAAAAAGCTGCTGAAGCAAAAGGAATCGACTCTGATATTTTCGCTGTGTCCGCTTCTGACGCAGATAACAATCTTGCAAATAAAGACGTGGATGTGTTGTTATTAGGCCCACAAGTTCGCTTTATGAAAGCTGATTTTGAGAAACGTCTGGAACCAAAAGGCATTCCTTTAGATGTCATCAATATGGCTGATTATGGTATGATGAATGGCGAAAAAGTGTTAGATCAAGCAATCACGCTCATAGGTGAATAAATAGAACAGTATAACTATCGAACAAGCGATCCAAAAAATAGATCGCTTGTTTTTTCGTATATTTTTTTAGGGCGAATAATATGAATCATTTTTGGGGTAGAAGGCTTCTGACGAGAGATATTAAAGCAATAGACTGTGAGGAGGTAAATTTACCAAATTATGAGAAGATCGCAGCAGTGGAACGTTTGGGCAACTGGATTCTTTGTCATCGCTGTGGAATGAGAACGTCCGTCATTGATGGACAGCTTGCAGATTACGGTTATTTTTGTACACATTGTCTATATTTAGGGCGATGCGACACTCAACAAGATTTATATTTGTTTGATCAGCCTGAAGCAAAACCTCGAGAAGTCGTCTTTTTTTGGACAGGACAGCTTACTGAAAAACAAACGGAAATCTCAAAGAGAATACTTTGCCATTCAGAAAAAAGACATCATCTTATTTGGGCTGTAACAGGTGCAGGGAAAACAGAGATGCTTTATCCTATTTTAGTGGAAACTTTAAAAGCTGGAGGAAGAGTAGCGATTTGTACACCGCGAGTCGATGTTTGTAATGAATTGTTTTTACGCTATCGTTATGTTTTTCCAGAAGAAAAAATCACGTTGCTCCATGGGAATACAGCAACGGCTTATACCTTTACTTCTTTTGTTATCTGTACGATTCATCAGCTATACCGTTTTTATCGGTCCTTTGATTTAATAGTGATCGATGAGATCGATGCGTTTCCTTATAACGGGGATGCAGGATTAGCTCATGCTGTGCAAACAGCGATTAAACCAGACGGACGATTCATCTACTTAAGTGCCACACCTGATAAAAAGTTACTAAAGGAGATCAAGCAGACGTTTGACATCCACAAACTTGCTTTACGCTTTCATCGGCGTTTGCTTCCTGAACCCGTCTTGGTTTTCATGAATAATTGGCGACAAAAATGCAAGAACAAGAAGAAGATAAAATCTTTGGTGCGGATCATTCATCAATTAATTAAAGAAAACCATATCCTTTTATTTTGTCCAAGTATCACGATGATGCATCGTTTGAAAGCCACACTTCAAGAGGCTCTTCCGAGATATGAGATCACAGATGTTTCTTCAAGAGACAATCAGCGGGCGGAAAAAGTCCAGAAAATGCGAGAAGCAAAATATGACATACTGTTAACCACGATGATCCTTGAACGTGGAGTCACATTTGAAAGAATATCCGTTATCGTTTTAGGAGCGGATCATCCGGTTTTTACTAAATCTTCTTTGGTACAAATCGCAGGAAGAGCCGATCGTAAAGGGCCTTATACGAACAGTCAAGTATATTTTTTCTATGAAGAAAAAACTGCAGCTATTCGAAAAGCTTGTCAGGAAATCAAAGAAATGAATGAAGAAGGGAAGAAGATACTGTGAGGTGCAGTTGCTGCAGTAAAGATATCGTCCAAAATTTAACATTCAGCGAGATTATTGGTGTTTCGAAATACAGATTACCTCAGACTTGTTCAGTTTGTCGCGCACAATTTCATTTATTGGAAACAAGAGGCTGTTCTGGCTGTCAAAAACCAATCCATTTCAATCTAGAGAGTACGAAAAAGAAAGTAAATTCTATCCCCGTTTACTGCAGTGACTGTCAAGAATGGAAGAAGAAATATCCGACCTATGATTTTCAGCACCGTGCCTTTTTTGTGTACGATGAAAATATGAAGGCCTGGCTCAATCAATACAAGTTTATGGGAGATATCCGACTAGCAGGCACCTTTGCATATAAATGGACGCAGATAAAAAAAGAATACCCGACATACATCTATTGTCCAATACCTTTATCTGAAAAAAGGCGAACAGAAAGAGGATTCAATCAAGTAAGCGAGATGTTGAAAGCAGCAAGAATTCCTTTTCAGATGCTACTCAAAAGAGAGAAGCATCTGCTGGCTCAAGCAAAAAACACGCGAAAGGAAAGATTGGAGATGCCTCAACCTTTTGAACTTGCAGTCACCTTTTCTAAGATACAAAATAAAAAAATATTGATTATTGATGATGTCTATACAACAGGACAGACTCTTTTCCACGCAGCAGATTGTTTGCAGATCGCACAGCCGAAAATCATCCGAACTATTTCTTTGGCGAGATGAATTAGATGTGGAAATTTGATAGCGATTTAATTTGCAAATAACCTAGAGTTCGATATAATAGAATTAAGAAGAGGGAAAGAGTGGTCCTTCTCCTTCTTGATTGTGGTAGACGAAAGGGGTAATTTTTATGTTTAGATATAATGTACGCGGCGAAAATATCGAAGTAACTGAAGCGATTCGCGACTACGTTGAGAAAAAAGTAGGCAAACTAGAACGCTATTTCAGTGACGCACCCGATGCAACGGCGCATGTGAACTTAAAAGTTTATACAGAAAAAACAGCAAAAGTGGAAGTAACGATCCCATTACCTTATCTTGTATTACGTGCCGAAGAAACTTCTCCAGATTTATACGCAAGTATCGATTTGGTTGTTGACAAATTGGAACGCCAAATCCGCAAATTCAAAACAAAAATTAATCGTAAATCCCGTGAAACGGGCATGAATACTGCAAATGCTGCTGCTTTATTCAATGAAGAGGACGAAAACGAAAATGATTCTGAATTAGATATCGTACGTACGAAACGCCTTTCATTGAAACCAATGGATAGTGAAGAAGCAGTCTTGCAAATGAACATGCTGGGACATAACTTCTTTATTTTTGAAGATGCAGAAACAAATGGTACAAGTATCGTTTACCGCCGTAAAGATGGAAAATACGGACTGATTGAAACAGACTGATCAGCCTTACTTAAATAACAACGAAAACTTGCAGCAGCTACTGACAGCTGCCGCAAGTTTTTTTGAGTTTCCTCCTCTTTTAGATGAAATATGAATAAATTATGAAGTTCTTACTTTAATACGCTTAAGATATTTCAATTATCTATAACTAATGATAAAATGAAAAGTAAAGTCTACATAGTCTGGATAATACACAGAAGGAAAAGGAGATTACACAACGCATGGCCAATTTGATTCGTTCACTTATCGAAAACGATAAGAAAGAACTAAAACGTTTAGATAGCATTGCAAAAAAAGTTGAAGCATACGCTGACCAAATGGCAGCATTAACTGATGAACAATTACAGGCAAAAACTGCTGAATTCAAGGGCAGATACCAAAAAGGAGAAACATTAGATCAATTACTTCCGGAAGCTTTTGCAGTCGTCCGAGAAGCAGCAAAACGTGTATTAGGTTTATATCCATACCACGTACAATTGATGGGTGGAATCGTGCTTCACGATGGAAATATCCCTGAAATGCGTACTGGTGAAGGTAAAACCTTGACCGCAACGATGCCAGTATATCTAAATGCTCTGACTGGCGAAGGGGTACACGTAGTTACCGTCAATGAATATTTAGCAACCCGTGACTCGACGGAAATGGGCGAACTTTATAATTTCTTAGGATTAACAGTGGGGTTGAATATCAACTCAAAATCTTCGGATGAAAAACGCGAGGCTTATAATTGTGATATCACTTATAGTACGAATAATGAATTAGGATTTGACTACTTGAGAGACAATATGGTCGTTTACCGCCATCAAATGGTACAACGTCCGCTGAATTATGCCATTGTCGATGAAGTTGACTCAATCTTGATTGATGAAGCGAGAACGCCGCTGATCATTTCAGGGCAAGCAGAAAAATCCACAGCTTTATATACAAGAGCAGACAACTTCGTGAAACGTTTGAAAGAAGAAGAAGATTATAAAATCGATGTACAATCAAAAACAATCAGTTTAACCGAAGCAGGGATCGAAAAAGCAGAAGAAACATTCGGTTTGGATAACTTATACGACATTGAAAATACTGCATTGACCCATCACTTGGATCAAGCATTGAGAGCCAACTATATCATGCTTTTAGATATCGATTATGTTGTCCAAGACGGAAAAGTACTGATTGTTGACCAGTTCACTGGTCGGATCATGGATGGACGCCGTTATTCAGATGGACTTCACCAAGCAATCGAAGCTAAAGAAGGCGTAGAGATCGAAGACGAAACGAAAACCATGGCGACGATCACTTTCCAGAACTATTTCCGTATGTACAAGAAACTTGCGGGAATGACTGGTACAGCTAAAACAGAAGAAGAAGAATTCAGAGAAATTTATAACATCCAAGTATACCAGATTCCGACAAATCGTCCGGTTATCCGTGATGATCGTCCAGATTTGCTTTACCCAACATTACAAAGCAAGTTCCACGCTGTCGTGCAAGATATCAAAGATCGCTACCGCAAAGGTCAACCTGTGTTAGTCGGAACTGTTGCGGTTGAAACATCTGAGTTATTATCAGATATGCTGAATCAAGAACGTATTCCTCATGAAGTGCTGAATGCGAAAAATCACTTTAAAGAAGCAGAGATCATCATGAATGCTGGTCAAAAAGGTGCTGTGACGATTGCTACCAACATGGCTGGTCGGGGAACAGATATCAAGTTAGGACTTGGGGTAAGAGAACTTGGTGGTCTAGCAGTTATCGGGACAGAACGACATGAATCTCGTCGTATCGATAACCAGCTTCGAGGACGTGCAGGACGTCAAGGAGACCCTGGTATGTCACAGTTCTACTTGTCATTGGAAGATGATTTGATGAAACGATTCGGTTCAGAACGAATCAAAGCTTTCTTAGATCGGATGAAGATCGGTGAGGAAGATGCTGTTATCCAAAGCAAGATGCTGACGAAACAAGTAGAATCTGCACAAAAACGTGTAGAAGGAAATAACTATGACACACGTAAAAACGTCTTACAATACGATGATGTGATGCGTGAACAACGTGAAGTAATCTATAAACAGCGACAAGAAGTAATCATGGAAGAAAAAAGCTTATCCAAGCCACTAATGAACATGGTCAAACGGACAATCAGTCGTGTAGTAGATGCGCATACACAATTAGAGAAAGAAAATTGGAATTTGGAAAGTATCATCGATTTTGCCGGCAGTACTCTTGTCCATGAAGATAGTATTACTCTTGCAGATATCGAAGGAAAAACAGCTCAGGAGATCAAAGAGTATCTAAACGAACGAGCACAAGAAGTATTTAATACCAAAGCGGCTCAACTAAATGGTCCAGAGCAACTGTTGGAATTTGAAAAAGTCGTGATCTTGCGTGTTGTGGACTCTAAATGGACAGACCATATTGACGCAATGGATCAATTACGTCAGTCAATCGGCTTACGTGCTTATGGACAGAACAATCCATTAGTCGAATATCAAACAGAAGGCTATAAGATGTTTGAAGATATGGTAGGCGCCATCGAGTATGAAGTCACTCGAATCTTTATGAAAGCTGAGATCCGTCAAAACGTACAGCGTGAACAGGTTTCTCAAGGAACAGCTTCTCACTCAGAAGACGGAGATGCCAAAGAAAATAGTAATACTAGCGCGAAAAAACAGCCAATCCATGTGAACAAGGTCGGAAGAAATGATCCTTGTCCTTGTGGAAGCGGGAAAAAATATAAGAACTGTCATGGAAAAAATGCAAACTAATTTCTGACAGCAGGATTGGTGAGACAAATTCTTTTTTTAAGAATTCGTCTCACCTTCTTTCTGTTATTTGCTGATTCTGTTAGACTAGATATAATGAAAAAAGTATAGTGAAAGAAGGAAAAAACATGGAAATATCCGAAATTCGAAATCTCCTGACAGAAATGCAGGAAAAGGTCACAAGTTTCAGGAGGTCTCTTTGACTTAGATCAGCTGGAAGAAGACATCGCGGAAGCAGAAGCAAAAATGGCTGAACCTGGTTTTTGGGATGACAGCGAAGCCGCACAAAAAGTGATCAGTGAAAATAACGCTAATAAAGAAACCTATGACCAATTCCATTCTCTTGCCGAAGAACTAGAAGAAATCGAATTGATGGTGGAGATGCTGCAAGAAGAACCTGATGCAGCAATGCAAGAAGAAGCAGAAACACGTATCAATGCATTAGATGAAAAAATGAAGACGTATGAATTATCTATGCTGTTAGACGGACCTTATGATCGAAACAATGCGATCGTCGAATTGCATCCAGGGGCTGGCGGAACGGAGTCCCAAGACTGGGGCAGCATGCTTTTACGTATGTATACACGTTGGGCAGAGCAGCATGGCTATCAAGTAGAAACACTAGATTATCAAGCAGGTGATGAAGCAGGGATCAAGAGTGTGACCCTGCTGATTAAAGGACATAACGCTTTTGGTTATCTAAAATCAGAAAAAGGTGTTCATCGCCTTGTACGGATTTCGCCTTTTGACTCAGCGAAACGACGTCATACTTCTTTTTGTTCGGTAGATGTGATGCCAGAGCTTGATGAAACGATCGATATAGAAATCAATCCAGATGATTTGAAAATCGATACGTACCGAGCAAGTGGTGCAGGTGGTCAGCACATCAATAAAACAGAATCTGCTGTACGGATCACTCACTTGCCTACAGGAACAGTAGTAGCTAGTCAGGCACAACGCTCACAATTGAAAAACCGTGAGCAAGCGATGGGGATGTTAAAAGCTAAGCTTTATCAATTAGAAGTGGAAAAGAAAGAACAAGAAGCAGCTGCACTTCGAGGAGAACAAAAAGAAATCGGCTGGGGTTCACAGATCCGTTCTTATGTTTTCCATCCCTATTCTATGGTAAAAGACCATCGGACAAACGTAGAGACAGGAAATGTCCAAGCAGTTATGGACGGTGACCTTGATTTATTTATTGACGGCTATTTAAAAATGCATCTACAATAAGAACCCATTGTTAAATTGAAATAAAATTGTAAGATTTTGCAAGCATGTTGAAACATTGCCATGCTATAATAGCTAAAGACTGAAAAAGATATGGAGAGAACGCCATGATTGAAATGAAGGATGTAATGAAGAAGTACTCAAATGGTACGACCGCTATCCGCAATCTCTCGATTGTCATCGAACAAGGAGAGTTTGTCTATGTGGTTGGTCCGTCTGGAGCCGGTAAATCTACATTCATCAAATTGATGTATCGAGAAGAAAAAGCTTCAAAAGGAACTTTGAACGTCGCAGGTCATGATCTAATAGCAATCAAAAACCGCGAAGTTCCTTATCTACGCAGAGAAATCGGCGTGGTGTTCCAAGACTATAAATTATTACCAAGAAAAACAGTATATGAAAATGTTGCGTACGCTATGCAAGTTATCGGCAGAAAACCTCGAGATATCAAAAAACGAGTAATGGAAGTGCTGGACCTTGTTGGTTTGAAACACAAAGTTCGAGTCTTTCCTAGCGAATTATCCGGTGGGGAACAGCAACGTGTCTCTATTGCTCGGGCAATCGTGAATACGCCTAAAGTACTTATCGCGGATGAACCGACAGGAAATCTGGATCCAGAAAACTCATGGGAAATCATGAAATTATTAGATCGGATCAATGCCCAAGGAACTACTGTCGTGATGGCTACACATAACAGTACGATCGTAAATACGATTCGGCACCGAGTAATTGCTATCGAAAACGGCCGCATTATTCGAGATCAAGCGGAAGGGGAATATGGATACGATGATTAGAACCTTTTTCCGCCATTTATTAGAAAGTATCAAGAGTTTGAAACGTAACGGCTGGATGACAGTTGCTTCAGTCAGTGCGGTAACGATCACGTTGACTTTAGTCGGTGTATTCATGGCAGTTATCATGAATGCAACTAAATTAGCTCAGGATATAGAAGGAAACGTTGATGTATCTGTATTCGTAGATATCGGTACAAAAGACGAAGAGATGAAAAAGCTAGAAAAAGAATTGAATGACTTAGATCATGTTAAAAAAGTTGAATTTTCAAGTAAAGAACAGGAATTGAAAAAAATCCAAAACGAAATGGGTGATTCCTGGAAATTGTTTGAAGGTGACAATAACCCGTTATATGATGTGTATGTAGTAAGTGCTACTGATCCTTCTTATACAAAACAAGTAGCAGAAGAAGCAGCAGATTTGAAGAATGTTTCTCGTTCTGATTACGGTGGAGCTTCCTCAGATCGGATTTTCCAAATCGCTGGTGCAGTTCGGACATGGGGATTAGTTGCAGCGGCATTGCTGCTGTTCGTAGCGATGTTTCTCATTTCGAACACGATTCGGATCACGATTTTGTCTAGACAGCGTGAAATTCAAATCATGCGTTTAGTCGGTGCAAAAAATGGATATATTCGCTGGCCGTTTTTCCTTGAAGGTGGCTGGATCGGTCTGATCGGTGCGATTCTTCCGATTTTGATCATCACATTTGGTTATGCATGGTTTTTCCAATTGATCAATCCATCATTATTACGTTCCCATTATTCATTGATTCATCCACAAAATATCGTTTGGAAAATCAATCTTTTAATGGTCGGCATTGGTGTGATCATTGGTTCACTTGGCTCGATCATTTCTATGAGACGTTTCTTGAAATTCTAATACCACAATATAAATAAAATGAGAAAGTTGGACAGTTTCGTTCCAGCTTTCTTTTTTTATTGGCTAGGAGAATAGAAGGAAGCGGCTTTTTTCCCTTTACTTTAAAAAACAACTTGGGTATTCTTAAGTTGGTAGAGGAAGAGGTGAAGCCGTGAAAATTATCGTTGACAATTTTTTTACGATCCTTTTGATTATGAATATTTTGCTTTCCTTTATCATCGTTTTTCGAGAAAGAAAGGAAACTGCTCAAACATGGGCATGGCTGCTCGTTTTGATGTTCATTCCAGTTGTAGGATTTATTTTATATATTTTTTTAGGAAGAGGGATTTCCAAAGAGAAAATCTTTGATTTGAAGATTCAAGGGAAAATCGGTAAGAACCTGGAAATTGAAGAAGACAAACAGGCATTGATGCGAGGGCTTTATCCTCATCCGCCTACTGGACAAGTAGATGTGAAACAATTGATCTATATGCTCACGGTATTTGAAAGTACGCTCTATACGACTAAAAATGAAATCACTTTATTTACAGATGGTCGTGAAAAATTCGATGCGCTGATTGAAGATATCAAGCAAGCAGAAGACCATATCCACTTCCAGTATTATATTTATCGCAGTGATGCATTAGGTGAAGAAGTTCGAGATGCATTGACAGAGGCGGCAAGACGAGGGGTAAAAGTCAGAGTCCTTCTTGATGCATGGGGTTCCACACAAGTTTCTTCCAGCTTTTTTCAGAATTTGAAAAAAGCAGGCGGAGAAATCGCATTTTTCTTTCCTCTATTTGTTCCGTATATTAATCCTCGGATCAATTATCGCAATCATCGTAAAATCGTAGTTATTGATGGGAAAATCGGATATACAGGTGGGTTCAATGTTGGAAATGAATATCTAGGATTGGTAAAGAAATTTGGTTATTGGCGAGACAATCATTTGCGTATTTACGGAGAAGCGGTGTATACCTTGCAAAACCGTTTTTTGATGGACTGGAATTCTCAGCATACAAAAGAAGTAGGCTATTCTCCCAAATTTTTTCCGTCCATTCACTCTACTGGTGATATAGCTGTTCAAATCGTGACAAGCGGACCAGATACCGAACATGAACAAATCAAAATGACTTATTTGAAAATGATTTCGTTAGCCAAACGGGAGATATTGATCCAAACGCCTTATTACATACCGGATGGATCGATTCATGAAGCACTGAAGTTGGCTCTTCTTTCAGGCGTAAAAGTTCATATCCAAATACCTAACAAACCAGATCATCTTCTCGTTTACTGGGCAACGTATTCTTTCGCTGCAGAGCTGATCGAGTATGGAGCAAGGATCGAAACATATGAGAATGGATTTATTCATGCAAAGACGATGATTATCGATGGTGGCATTGTTTCAGTTGGCTCAGCAAATATCGATGTTCGTTCATTTCGCTTGGACTTTGAGGTCAATACACTGATTTATGATGAACGAATGGCTTCACGTGTAAGAAAAGCATTTTTTGAAGACTCGAAAATTTCTACGCATCTCACAAAAGAAATGTATGAAAACCGAGGAATAATCATCAAGATGAAAGAAGGATTAGCAAGATTGATTTCGCCGCTCCTTTAAAACACAAAAAGGACATGAGAACCATCAACAGATGGAGATCTCGTGTCCTTTTCTAACGGGGCCATTTCTGAGAGTACGTCAGAAATGGAGAAAGCGTCTCGCATGAGCGAAATTAACTTTGGGGTATCTCTTGTTTTTTGGGGAAAGCAAGAAATAAGCTAATATATGCTATTAAAAGAGACACATTTCAAAGCCAGTATAGCATAGAAACTTTTAATGAGATAGTTTTTTTTACAATTATGAGGATTTATTTTGTTATTTAATGATTTTGATTCGTTTTCATCAAGTAATGAAAATGATAAAATAAACATACTTTAGGATTAAAGGAGATTTCTAATGAAAAAACTTAAATTATTCTTACCAATAATAGGATTAGCTATTCTTTTATCAGGCTGTTCAAAGTGGATTGATCGAGGAGAATCCATTACGGCTGTTGGCTCTTCTGCTTTACAGCCTTTAGTAGAAACAGTTGCTGAAACTTACCAGACAGAAAATCCTGGAAAATTCATCAATGTACAAGGGGGCGGAAGCGGAACTGGTTTGTCTCAAGTACAGTCAGGAGCAGTCGACATCGGAAACTCTGATTTGTTTGCGGAAGAAAAATCGGGGATCGATGCCTCAGCATTAGTCGATCATCGAGTAGCAGTTGTTGGGATCACTCCTATTGTGAACAAGGATATTGGCGTAAAAGACATCAGTATGGAAAACCTGAAAAAACTATTTACAGGCGAGATCAAAAACTGGAGTGAAGTCGGTGGAAAAGATCAGCCAGTAGTTATATTGAACCGTGCTTCAGGAAGCGGAACCCGTAGCACGTTTGAAAAATGGGTATTGGACGGAGAAACAGCTGTTCAGGCACAAGAACAAGATTCAAGCGGAATGGTGCGCCAGATCGTTGCCGACACACCCGGTGCAATCAGCTATGTTGCTTTTTCTTATGTTTCCGATGATGTAGATACGTTGAATGTTAACGGTGTAGAACCGACAGATGAAAATGTGACAACGAACAAATGGACGATTTGGGCATATGAGCATATGTACACAAGAGATCATCCAAAAAAACTGACAAAAGAATTTTTAGACTATATCTTATCTGATGAAGTACAAGATAACATCGTTGGAGAACTAGGTTATATCCCTGTTTCTCATATGAAAGTCGAACGTGATTGGCAAGGAAATATCGTTAAAGAGTAATCTTTACACAAAATTTACAAACTTAGCTAAACTTTTACATGTTATTAAAACCAAATTGATGTTCAATTTGTACACTGAGTGAGTATGTTAAACCTGATTAAGGGGGAGTCATCTGTGGAAGATGTGAAAAAAGTATTATTAACAAAATCAAAACGTTCAAAAATGGAACAGCGTGGAAAATTCATCAGTTTTTTATGTATCGCGCTGATCGTGTTGGTTGTATTATCTATTTTTTATTTTGTAGCTAGTAAAGGATTGGCCACCTTTTTTACTGATAAGATCAATGTATTTGATTTTCTGTTTGGTACAGATTGGAATCCAAGCCAAATCGGAGCAAATGGGAAACCAATGGTAGGGGCATTGCCTATGATCACAGGTTCGTTTATTGTGACCTTTTTATCTGCTATTGTTGCCACACCATTTGCCATTGGTGCAGCAGTATTCATGACGGAGATCTCTCCTAAAAACGGAACGAAGATCTTACAGCCGGTCATCGAGCTGCTTGTAGGTATTCCTTCTGTCGTTTATGGTTTTATCGGTTTATCAGTTATCGTGCCTTTTGTCAGAAGTATTTTTGGCGGGACAGGGTTTGGTATCTTAGCTGGTACATTTGTGTTGTTCGTTATGATCTTGCCGACTGTCACAACGATGACTGTTGATGCATTAAAGGCAGTACCACGGCACTATCGGGAAGCTTCATTAGCGCTTGGTGCCACAAGATGGCAAACAATCTACAAAGTCGTGCTACGAGCAGCCGTGCCCGGGATTTTAACAGCAGTCGTTTTTGGTATGGCTCGTGCGTTTGGTGAAGCCTTAGCTATCCAAATGGTCATCGGTAATGCAGCATTGATGCCAACAGGACTTACTACTCCTGCTTCTACATTGACGTCCATCTTAACAATGGGAATCGGAAATACAATCATGGGAACAGTTGAAAATAATGTGTTATGGTCATTAGCGCTGATCTTGCTATTGATGTCATTATTCTTTAATATCGTGATCCGTATGATTGGGAAGAAAGGAGAGCTGAAATAATGAACGCAAAACGCTCAGATAAAATTGCTACAGGTGTTTTATATGTAGTTTCGGGGATCATCGTATTGATTTTAGCAGCTTTACTACTTTATATCTTAGTTCGGGGAATACCGCACATTTCATGGTCCTTCTTGACCGAACCTTCCAAAGCCTACCAAGAAGGCGGTGGAATCGGGATCCAGCTATTTAACTCGATTTATTTGCTTTTGATCACGATGATCATCAGTTTTCCTATTTCTTTAGGTGCGGGTATCTATCTTTCAGAATATGCTGGAAAAAACTGGCTAACAGATGTGATTCGCACGTCGATTGAAATCTTGAGCTCATTGCCTTCTGTCGTTGTCGGTTTATTCGGTTTCTTGGTTTTCGTTATTCAATTCCAGTATGGTTTCTCGATTATTTCTGGTGCATTGGCTTTGACTGTATTCAACTTGCCTCTTTTGACTAGAACAGTTGAGGAGTCTTTACAAGCGGTCCATTACACACAACGAGAAGCAGGATTGGCCTTAGGTTTGTCACGCTGGGAAACAGTGATAAAAGTGGTGGTTCCAGAAGCGACACCAGGGATTTTGACTGGTGTGATCCTAAGTTCTGGAAGAATTTTTGGTGAAGCAGCTGCATTGATCTATACGGCTGGACAAAGTGCACCTGCGTTAGATTTTACGAACTGGAATCCATTAAGTGTTTCAAGCCCGATCAGCATTTTCCGTCAAGCTGAAACATTAGCTGTCCATATTTGGAAGATCAATACAGAAGGCACGATGCCTGATGGTGTTTCTGTTTCGGCTGGCGCTTCTGCCGTGTTGATCATTGCTGTTTTACTGTTCAACTTCGGCGCTCGTGCGATTGGCAAACGATTATACCGAAAAATGACTTCAGCCTAAGGAGAAGAAGCAAAATGAAAAAATATAACTGGAATGAAACAAATGTCATCACCATGCCAAAAGAGAACGAAGTAGCACTATATACGGATGATCTACATGTCTGGTATGGCGACAATGAAGCAATCAAAGGAGTGGATCTGGAATTTGAAAAAAATAAGATCACTGCACTGATTGGTCCTTCCGGCTGCGGAAAATCTACGTATCTTCGTTCGTTGAATCGAATGAATGATGGGATCGCTAATACGAAAATCACTGGGAAAATTATGTATCAAGGCGTAGATATTAATGCGCCTCAAGTGGATGTTTATGAGATGCGCAAACGGATTGGCATGGTTTTTCAACGTCCTAATCCGTTCAGCAAGTCGATTTATGACAATATTACATTTGCTTTGAAACAGCACGGCGAAAAAAACAAAAAGAAATTAGATGAAATCGTTGAAACAAGCTTGAAACAAGCTGCCTTGTGGGACCAAGTAAAAGACAGCTTGGACAAAAGTGCCTTGGCTTTATCTGGCGGGCAACAGCAACGTTTATGTATTGCTCGTGCGATCGCGATGAAACCTGATATCTTGCTGCTAGACGAGCCGGCAAGTGCTTTGGACCCTATTTCGACAGGAACGGTTGAAGAAACACTTGTAAACTTGAAAGAAGACTATACGATCATCATCGTGACGCATAACATGCAACAAGCAGCTCGTATCAGCGACTATACTGCCTTTTTCTATCTAGGAAAAGTAATGGAATATGACAAAACTAACAAGATATTTACCAGACCAAAAATTCAGGCAACCGAAGATTATGTGTCCGGTCATTTTGGTTAAGACGGAGGCCTCAACATGACAAAAGAAATTATTTCATCTAAAGATCTTCATCTGTATTATGGAAAGAAAGAAGCACTAAAAGGGATCGATCTAAGTTTCAATCAAGGGGAAATCACTGCGATGATCGGTCCTTCTGGTTGCGGGAAATCCACTTATCTGCGTTCTTTGAACCGGATGAATGACCTGATTCCGAATGTAACGATCACCGGAAGTGTTTTATATAAAGACAAAGACATCTATGGTCCAAAAACAGATGTTGTTGAACTAAGAAAAGAAATCGGCATGGTATTCCAGCAGCCAAACCCATTTCCTTTTTCTATCTATGAAAATGTCATCTATGGATTGAAATTAAAAGGGGAAAAAGATAAAAAAGTCCTTGATCAAGTAGTTGAAGAAAGCCTGAAGGCAGCGTCTGTTTGGGATGATGTGAAAGACAAATTGCATAAAAGTGCTTTATCTTTATCCGGTGGGCAGCAGCAGCGTGTATGTATCGCACGTGTTTTGGCAGTTAATCCGGAAATCATCTTATTGGATGAACCAACAAGTGCGCTTGATCCTGTTTCTACTGGGAAAATCGAAAGTATGCTGTTAGAATTAAGAGAGCGGTATACGATGATCATCGTGACCCATAATATGTCTCAAGCTTCACGTATTTCAGATAAGACGGCATTCTTTTTAGATGGCCACTTGATCGAATACAACGATACGAAGAAGATATTCATGAATCCAGAAAAACAAGAGACAGAAGATTATATTTCAGGTCGATTTGGATAAGGAGGAAACGGAATGCTACGTACACAATTTGAAGAAGAATTGCTGAATCTCCATAATCAGTTCTACGAAATGGGGATGATGGTGAGCAGCGCCGTGCACAAGTCAGTTCGTGCATACATCAAACACGATAAAATCTTAGCCCAAGAAGTTATCGAAAACGATATAAATATCAATAACATGGAAACACGCTTGGAGAAGAAAAGTTTTGAAATGATCGCATTGCAACAGCCAGTTACAACTGATTTGCGTATGATCATTACGGTCATGAAAGCTAGCTCGGATTTAGAACGTATGGCCGATCATGCGGTGTCTGTTGCTAAATCCACGATTCGCGTAAAAGGGCAGACGAGAATACCGGAAATCGAAAAAGAGATCTCCGATATGTCTGATTATGTGAAAAAAATGGTGGACAACGTCCTAGTTGCTTATGTCAAAACAGACGAAAAAGACGCACGTACGATCGCCAATATGGATCAAAGAGTCAATGACTATTTCAATCGAATCTATAATGCAACAATCAAAAATATGCAGGAAAATCCTGAGACAGTCATCAGTGGAACAGACTACTTGAATGTTGCCAGTTATCTAGAACGGATCGGAGACTATGTGACAAACATCTGTGAATGGATCGTCTACTTGGCTACAGGGAAAATCACTGAGTTAAATACGAACCACAATGAGATTTTCTAAACTAAAGCGGTGATTCTGCCGTTTGTTTAGGAAAAGAGGTTGTGAAATCAGCGGTTGTGAAAAAGCTGTTCTGCATCAAGTAATAAGAACAGTCAAACAAAAAATAGCTCCTCCTATTTTTCATTTGGCTGGACTTATTACCGCAGATGCAAGCTTTTGAACACCGTTTATTCGGGAAAGGGTTTGTGACAAAACATGTCACAAACCCTTTTCATCATTTCATAGAAAGGATAAAGAATGCAAAAAAAAATTAGCATCATCACTATATTTTTTATTTGTGTGCTTACTTCATGGGTTATTCAGCATCAAGCTGCTTTATATGAAGTACCTGTCATCGAGATCGAAAAAGTACGAATAAAAGAGGATCATCAATTGATTACAGGAAGACTGATGAACACGGATCAAAAAGGAGAATCGATTTATTTATCGGTTCCTTATCAAAAAAATCAAATAGAAACAGCAAATATAAAAGCGAGACAAATGTATCTAGTCCAAATGCATGGAGATGAATGGCAGCTAGTAGCAAAAAAAAATGATGGCTGGCTTTTCTTCTTCACAAGTATCTTCATTGGCGCCATGTTGCTTATTGGCGGAAAACAGGGTCTATTTGCTTTAGGAAGTCTCATCATCAATATCGTTTTACTTTTACTTTTGTTGCTCATCTTTACTAAAACAGAAGGGATTTCTCTATTAAATATATCTATCCTGTTCGTCGTTATAGGGATGATTATTAGCATATTGGCTTTAGATGGATGGAATAGAAGCAGTATAATCAAAATTTCAGCTGCAGTTACGAGTGTTTTTTTAGCATTTTTTATTTGTCTTTTGACAATGAATCTTTGGAAAGACCAAGGACTGCGCTACGAGGAACTGAATTATCTGACACGACCGTATCGTTCTGTTTTTCTTTCTAGCGTACTGATTGGAACAGCTGGAGGAACACTCGATACCGTTATCACAGTCATTGCGACATTAGAAGAATTGACTAAGCGACAACCAGAAATAACAGCGAAACAGTTATGGCTTTCAGGAAGGCAAGTGGGTCGAGATGTGATTGGCTCGATGACCAATATCCTTTTGTTCGTCTATATCAGTGGGTCAGTTCCATCGCTTCTTTTATATTTAGGAAATCAATGGTCGTTCAAAGAAACGATAGAACAGCATTTATCATTGGAATTTTTACGCGTCATTGCTGGCAGCTTAGGAATAGTATTATCGATCCCTATCTCGGTCCTCTTTTTTCTGACTGTAAGGAGGCTGAAACGATGAATGTACTTATTATACTTGTTGGGATTTTAGCAATCAGCGTGCTACTTATTGGCGGTACGCAAGGTATGTATATTCTTTTAGGCTTATTCATCAATTTAGGGATCTTTTTCCTGTTGTTATTCGGTTATCATCAGAAGTGGCCGATACTGGCATTGTCGGTCATAGGATTTTTATTGATTGCTGTGGTTATCTTATTTTTTATCAACGGTTATAATCTAAAAATGCGTGCAGCTTTTGTGAGTATACTGATCTTTTTATTTTGTTTCCTACTATTGCTTCCTATCACTGATTTTTTAGCGATCCAAGGTTTTACATCGGTAGAACTAGAAGAATTATCTGGCTTAGATAAGACTTTAGCGATTGATTTTAGATTACTTACGAGATCGTTGCTTCTGATTAGTCTTAGTGGTGCTGTTTTAGATGCGAGTGTAGCAATTTCTAGTGGGACATTCGAAGTATATCAGGCAAATCCGCAATTATCTTTTTACCAATTGCGCCATTCTAGTTTCGCTATTGCTAAAAAAATATTGGCGTCAACAGTAATGACACTTCTTTTTGCATTCATGGGAAGTTCTTTAGCGTTGATCCTCTGGTTTATTGATTTAGACATTCCTTTTCAGCAAGTGATCAATGAAAAATCATTTGTTCTAGAATATACGATGGCTATTCTTACCACATTGTCCGCACTACTTGTTCTTCCTTTAACCTGCGTGACTACAGCATATCTCTTTACAAAAAAGAAAGAACAACTCAAGATGGAGTAAAAGTTACAACTTAAGTCCTATGACATTTTTACTGAATCAGTGCATAATATGGATGTAAGGAAAAGCTTGCAAACAATTTTGCTTAAGGAGGCAATTTCCATGAAAGAAAGAGAACGTATTTTAGATTTAGTGAAAAAAGGAATCCTTTCGACTGAAGAAGGCTTAGATTTATTAGAAAGCATGGCAACTGAAAAAGACGAAAAGCAAATCAAAAAAGAAGCAGACAAGGTAACTGCTAGTCATAAAGAAAAAGATCAGGCAAGTCAATTGATCGATAAACTTGAAAACGGCGAAGAAGAAATTTCTGAGCCAGTTGATCCAAAGGAAAGAGAAAGACAAGATCAAGAAAACTTAGAAAAGATCTTAGATGAACTAGCAACTGAAGCGAATAAAACTTCGGCGCGTCTAGATGAAGTAAATGCTCAATTCGCTGACAATAAGGCAGCACGCAATGAGAAACAGGAAGCATTGATGCAGCTGAATACAAAAGAAGAATTAGGCGAGTTGACAGAAGAAGAATTAGCACAGCGTCAGACGTTAGAAGCAGAAATCAAAGAGTTAGAAGCTAGTGGCGATACACTGTTAGAAGAACAATTGAAATTAGAAGCAGAATTAAAAGATATCCGTAAGAATCAATGGTCTGAGAAAAAAGAAACGTTTACTGATAAGTTTGAATTGCCAGATGATTGGAAAGATCAAGCAACAGATACACTGAATCAAGTAGGCGAAAAAATGTCAGAAGCTGGATCACAGTTAGGAAAATTCTTGAAGAAAACATTCCAAACTGTTTCAGAAACAGTGAATGACAACATGGAATGGAAAGATGTCAGCTTGCGTGTCCCTGGGATTGCGACAACGAAATTTGAGCATGAATTTTACTATGAAGCTCCTGCAGCAAGTATCCTTGATATCAAGGCAGCAAACGGAAACGTGACGTTAAAAACGTGGGACAGCAACGATGTGAAAGTTGAAGCTAAGATCAAACTTTACGGAAAAATGGGTGCTGAACCATTTGAAGCATTCTCTGAACGGAGCCAGATTGAGGTTAATGAAGATCATATCTCCTTCCAAATTCCAAATAAACGTGTGCGTGCAGACCTTGTTTTCTACTTACCTAAACGAGTATACGACCACGCAGCTATTAAACTTCTAAATGGCAACATCATGATTGAAACATTGGAAGCTAAAGATATTTATACAAAATCTACGAATGGTAACATCATCGTGGACCAATTAACTGCAACGATGCTGGAAGTAGAAGGTGTAAACGGCAATATCGATATTCGAAACGGGAACATCTTAGATTCTATTATCGAAACAGTAAATGGTACAGTGACATTTGGTGCGACAGCAGAAAACCTTTCTGTGTCTTTGGTAAATGGTGATGTACGTCTTACGATTAAAGAAGATAATTTGAAAAAAGTAGAAGCAAGTTCAGTGAACGGAAATGTCAAAGTCGCTTTACCAGATGGCATCGGTTTGGAAGGACATGCTAAAACAAGTCTTGGAAGTATCAACAGCCGTCTGTCCAATTACGAAGTAGTTCGTGAGAAAAAAGAACGGACAAACCAAATGTTGCAATTCCGTCGTGTTTCAGATGGTGAAATCGCGCAAGTGCAACTTTCAACGACAACAGGAAGTATCTATTTAAAAGATACAGATAAATAAAGAGGTTGTGAAAGAGATGTTCAGCCTTGAGCAATAAGAAGCGATTTTGTAAAATAGCTTCCCCTATTTTACAAAATTGTGCCTTATTGCCGATAGGCTATCTCTTGAACACCGTTTACCAAGAGATTATGAACTTGCCAATTATCGCCGAGTCACAAGGAATAATTTCAAAAAAAGCTCGTCACGTTTTATGAATATGGTAATTTGTGACCGAGAATTTTGCAAAAAGACACCGATTAAGAAGAAGGTTGTCACAACGATTTTCTTCATTTAAAATAGTAGAACAGAGGTGAGACATGATGAAAAAAAAGTTGACAAAATCCAATAAAAATGTTGTTTTGACAGGGACTTTAGCAGGAATAGGAGAATACATCGGGATTGATCCGACTGTTATCCGTGTGCTTTATGTATTCCTGAGCTTAGTTGCTTTTGGAAGTCCAATCATTTTATACATTTTATTAGCTTTGATTATCCCATCTGCGCGTTCTGCACGAACAAACTATGGACATAACAATGCATATTATGAAAAAAACAATTATCGTGAACAAACTCGTGAACAAACAAAAAAACGCAAAGAAGCGGAAAAAATCGATGATGACGAATGGAGTGACTTTTAATGTCGTACTTTCAACGTATTTTAGTTAATACGTTAACATTCATATCATTGGCTGTTCTTTTTCCTGCGATGGTCCATGTGAGCAGTATTTGGACGGCCGTTCTTGCCAGCTTCGTATTGTCTGTGTTGAATATGTTTGTCAAACCGATTTTGACGATACTGTCCCTGCCCTTTACATTAGTCACATTGGGATTGTTTACGTTTGTTATCAATGCAGCGATTCTTAAAATGACCTCCTTTTTTGTGGGAGCAGAACATTTTAGTTTTTCTTCATTCGGTGCAGCGTTGTTAGTAGCTATCTTGATGTCGCTTGTCAATGTAATTGTCAGCGAACATAACAGTAGAAAATAAAAGAAAGCTGTGCCGAACTATCGGCGCAGTTTTTTTATTTAGAATCAGGAATGCGTTTTCTATTACATTGGTAATTAAATAAAAACGTTTTTTTTAATTGGTAGTACTTTTGGCTAGACAATGATAAAATGATAGAGAACACTCTAATAGAAATGAGGTAGCATGAATGTCAGAAGTTGTAAAAGTTAGCCAATTAGTGAAAAAATTATCTTTGGAAATCGTGACAGGCGACGAGAAAAGCTTAGACCGTGTCATCGTAACTGGGGACATCTCACGCCCAGGACTAGAGTTGACTGGTTATTTTAATTATTATTCCCATAATCGTTTACAGCTATTTGGCAGTAAAGAAATCAGTTTTGCGGAACGGATGATCCCAGAAGAGCGTTTGATCATCATGAGAAGATTATGTAGTGAAGATATGCCCGCATTTATTATTTCAAGAGGATTACCAGCTCCAGAAGAAATGATCCAGGCAGCAAATGAAAATGGGATAGCTGTACTGCGTTCTCCCATCTCAACTTCTCGTTTATTAGGAGAATTATCCAGTTATTTAGATGGTCGCCTTGCCCCTCGAACAAGTGTCCACGGTGTTTTAGTGGATGTTTACGGATTAGGTGTACTGATTCAAGGTGACAGTGGGATAGGAAAAAGTGAAACAGCGTTGGAGTTGATCAAACGCGGTCATCGATTGATCGCAGACGATCGAGTAGATGTTTATCAGCAAGATGAATTAACGGTGATCGGAGAACCGCCTAAAATCCTGGAACATCTGATTGAAATCCGAGGAATCGGGATCATTGATGTAATGAATCTTTTTGGTGCGAGTGCGGTACGTGGCTCTATGCAAGTCCAGTTGGCTGTTTATCTGGAAGCATGGGCAAAAGATAAGAAATACGACCGTCTGGGCTCTGAAGACACGACCGTTGAAATCGCGGAAGTAGGCATTCCACAAATAAAAATCCCTGTCAAAACAGGACGAAACGTTGCAATCATCATTGAAGTAGCCGCGATGAATTTCCGTGCACGTACAATGGGCTTTGACGCAACGAAAACATTTGAAGAAAGATTAAGTCGCTTGATTGAAGAAAACTCAGGCAACGACTAGCAAGGAGTGACAATATGTTAGCACAAATCAATCGAGTTGCTTTTGAGCTTGTAGGGATTCCTATCTACTGGTATGCATTGATCATCGTATCAGGTATCATTATCGCCATGTGGCTTAGCAGCAGAGAGGCTGTTCGGGTAGGATTAAAAGCAGATGATGTGACAGATTTTATGTTGTGGGGATTGCCTATCTCCATTATTGGCGCTCGCTTATATTATGTTTTATTTGATCTTCCCCAGTATATAGCTGATCCAATCCAAATATTCAATATCCGTTCAGGAGGCTTAGCTATTTATGGCGGACTGATTGCAGGCGCGATCACGCTGTATTTTTTTACTAAATATTATTTTATTTCTTTGTGGACTTTTTTAGATATCGCTGCACCAAGTGTATTATTAGCACAAGCAATCGGTCGTTGGGGAAATTTCATGAACCACGAAGCATATGGACCAGACACGACGCGAAGCTTCTTAGAAAGTCTGCATTTACCGCAATTCATCATTGATAATATGTATATCGAAGGGATCTATCGTCAACCAACATTTCTTTATGAATCACTTTGGAGTTTGATTGGATTTATTTTGCTTTTGTTTTTACGAAAGAAACCACACCTTTTGAAAAAAGGTGAAGTCCTTTTATGTTATCTAATGTGGTATAGTTTCGGGCGTTTCTTTATTGAAGGATTACGTACAGACAGTCTTTACTTTTTAGGTGTGATCCGTATTTCTCAATTATTATCTGCTGTGTTATTTGTCGGTACATTGATTCTATTTATTTGGCGCAGAAAAAAAGGAAATTTACCGGATTATGACCGCTCATTAGGAAAAAATCAACAAATTATCTGATTTTTAGAGCGTTAAAAATGAAAAAAATTTCAGGAGTGGTAAAATGAATTATAGAGTAGCGGTTTTAGGACCAGGCTCTTGGGGTACTGCTTTGACACAAGTCCTCGCCGAAAACGGACATGACGTTCGGATTTGGGGACATCGTGCTTCACAAGTAGAAGAAATCAACACCCAACACACGAATCAACGTTATTTACCAGATCATTGTCTACCCGATTCCATCCAAGCATTCACCAATATGGAAGATGCAGTAAAAGACGCAGATGCGGTGCTATTCGTCATTCCAACGAAAGCAATACGTTCTGTTGCAAAAGAACTAGTGCCTAAATTGAATACAAAGCCAGTGATCATCCATGCAAGTAAAGGATTAGAACAGGGGACACATAAAAGGATCTCTGACATCTTGTTAGAGGAAATCCCAGTAGAAAAAAGAAAAGCTGTTGTTGTTCTTTCTGGACCAAGCCATGCAGAAGAAGTAGCGAAACATGACATCACTACGATCACAGCTGCAAGTACAGATGCAAAAGCAGCAAAATATGTACAAGAGCTGTTCATGAATAATTATTTTCGGATCTATACCAATCCTGATGTGATCGGTGTAGAGATGGGGGCAGCTTTGAAAAATATTATTGCTATTGGTGCTGGCGCTATTCACGGCTTAGGGTTTGGCGATAATGCAAAGGCAGCAATCATGACGCGCGGATTAGCTGAGATCAGCCGTTTAGGTGTAGCAATGGGTGCCAACCCGCTGACCTTTATCGGATTAAGCGGAGTAGGCGATCTAGTCGTTACTTGCACAAGTGTTCATTCTAGGAACTGGCGCGCAGGCAACTTGTTAGGACAAGGGCAGCCCCTAGAAGAGGTGCTAGCCAATATGGGAATGGTCGTTGAAGGTGTGAATACTACCCAAGCAGCGATGGAACTAGCCCAAATGATGGAAATCGAAATGCCCATCACTCAAACAATCTATGAAGTGCTGTATGAACAAAAAGAAATCAAAACAGCCGCAAAAGAAATCATGTTACGTGATGGGAAAAAAGAAAATGAATTCTCATTAACAATTTTTTGAAGGAGCGAATGTATATGAAAGTCAAAAAAGCAGTTATTCCAGCAGCAGGATTAGGAACAAGATTTTTACCAGCAACAAAAGCTATGGCAAAGGAAATGTTGCCAATTGTTGATAAACCAACAATCCAGTTCATCGTTGAAGAAGCGTTGAAATCAGGAATCGAAGACATCTTGATCGTTACAGGAAAAGCTAAACGACCAATCGAAGATCACTTTGATTCAAATATTGAATTAGAAACAAACCTAAGTGAAAAAGGAAAGACCGAATTATTGAAATTAGTAGAAGAAACGACAGATGTCAACTTGCATTTCATCCGTCAATCTCATCCAAAGGGTTTAGGACATGCCGTTCTTCAAGCAAGAGCCTTTATTGGAAATGAACCATTTGTCGTTATGCTAGGCGATGATATCATGGAAGATGAAGTACCATTGACACAGCAATTAATCGATGATTACGAACGTACTCATGCTTCTACGATCGCCGTTATGCAAGTTCCTCATGATGAAACTTCAAAATACGGAATTATCAATCCAGGAGAAGTATTGGAAGATGGGTTATACAATGTCAAAAACTTTGTTGAAAAACCAGATCCAAGCAAAGCACCAAGTGATTTAGCTATTATTGGACGTTACTTATTGACTCCAGAAATTTTTGATGTATTGTCCGAGCAACAACCAGGAGCCGGAAATGAAATCCAACTAACTGACGCAATCGATACATTGAATAAAACACAACGCGTATTTGCCCGTAAATTCACAGGTAAACGTTACGATGTCGGTGACAAATTTGGTTTTATGAAAACAAGTATTGAATATGGTCTAACACATCCAGAAGTAGGTGCACCTTTACGTGAGTACATCCTGTCTTTAGGTAAAACATTAGAAGCAGAAGGAAGCAAGATCGATCATAATCCAAAAGGAATAACAGAAATCAAAGAAGAAAAGAAAAAATAACCCTTTTTTCTAACGAGCTTCAGCTGCTAATTGAATAAAAAGTAGTTGAAGCTCGTTTTTATTTGTTTAAAAAACACGAAAATGCTATCCTTATAGAAAAGAGAGACAAGAAGGGAGTTTGATCATGTCAGGAGGAGAAATTGCAGGATTGATCGCAGCAATCGCCTTTGCGATACTTGTCGTTTTTATCGTTCGTGTGTTGTTGCAAGTTTCTAAAACTTTAGAAAAAGTAGATCAGACTGTAGCAGAAGCAAATACGACGATCGAAATCGTCACAAAAGACGTAGATCTTTTGTCTAGACAAGTAGAAGGCTTGCTGGTCAAAAGTAATGAACTGCTCTTGGATATCAATGGAAAAGTCGCAACGATCGATCCATTGTTCACAGCAGTTGCTGATTTAAGTGAAAGTGTATCAGAACTTAATCATTCTAGTAAAAACATCGCGACGAAAGTCGGCGGAATCGGTAAAACGACAGCTAAAGCGACGGTTGCCGGAAAAGTCGGTGGGACAGCGATGAAATTTTTTAAAAACAAAAAACATACTGAAACGACAGGAGGAAAATAAAAATGGCTAAAAAAGGTGGATTTTTATTAGGTGCAGTAGTCGGAGGCACAGCCGCAGCAATCGCCGCGTTATTGTTAGCACCAAAATCTGGTAAAGAACTTCGGGATGAATTAGCTGCCCAAGCGGATGATTTGATGGATATGGCTTCAGATTACACAGATATGGCGAAAGAAAAATCGACTGAGTTAACAGGTATTGCAAAAGAAAAAGCGCAAGATCTTTCTCAACAAGCAGGTGATCTAGCAGGTAGTGTCAAACAAAAAGTAAGTGAATCAGCAGATGAAGCAGGAAGTGAATCTGACGATATCTTGTTAAATCTTAAAGAACAATCAGCTGACTTATCTAATCGTTTCAAAAAAACGGCAGAAGATATGAAAAAACCTGCAGATGAATTAGGAAGTATTGCTAAAGATACTTCAGAAGATATCATGATTGATGTAAAAGACGCTGCTGGTAAAGCAGGAGATACTGTCAATGAAGGAATGTCAGAAGCAAAACCAGTTGCAGATGACACAAAAGAAATGATGAAAATGGCAAAAGAAGATGCGAAAGAAGCTAAAAAAGAAATAAAAGATACAATGACAGATTCATCTACAAATCACTAAAATCACAAATTTATAGAGTAAAAAAGGTGGGAGCGGACTAGCTCTCACCTTTTTTACTCTTATTTTTCTAAAACAAGTAATTCTTTTGGTGTAGTCGTGAATGGCACACAGCCATCGCTTGTCACATATACACAGTCTTCGATACGTACCCCTACTTTTTCAGGAATATAGATTCCTGGTTCAAGAGAGAAGCACATCCCTTCTTCGATTACTAAGTCATTTCCTTCTACAAGGGAAGGGAATTCGTGGACGGTTGTTCCGATCCCGTGACCTAAACGGTGATTGAAATATTCGCCGTAGCCATAGCTGTTGATCACGTTTCGTGCGATTTGATCAAGTTCACCTGCTGTCACACCTGGACGAACGGCTTCTTGTGCGGCAAGCTGTGCTTCAAGAGTGATGTTGTAGATTTTTTCTTGGAAGTCGGTTGGTTTTTGATAAGCAATTGTACGAGTAGCATCACTGCAATAGCCATTCCAAACAACGCCAAGATCGAATAACACAAGTTCATTCGGTGAAATCTTCGTATTTCCTGGTGTACCATGAGGGCTTGCAGCATTTGCTCCTGCAAGGACTAATGTGTCGAAAGACATTTGTGAAACACCTTGTTTTTTCAATTGGTATTCGATTTCTGCAATGATCGCTTGTTCAGTCACGCCTTCTTTCACTGCTTTAAAGCCAATCTCAAATGCAACATCGGCCCATTTACCAGCTTCGATCAGTTTGTCTTTTTCCTCTAGAGTTTTGATCAGTTGTAGACGTTGGATGATGGAAGTTAGATCAGTGTAAGAATCCGTTCCCGTCAAGATATCAGAGATAGCATCGAAGCGCTCGACAGTCAAGGCGTTCTTTTCAATCCCTACATTGCCAGGCTGACCATAGCGAGCACGAAGTTCTTTTCCGATGATCTCCCAAGGGTTTTCGCTGTCTAAATAGCCACGGACATCATACGCCCAACTACTGTTTTGAGCATCTTCAACTTCCAAAGCAGGAGTGAAAAGGAAAGGATCTTGTTCAAGAGGGATAAAAAGAGCTAGTACACGCTCATGAGGATCACTTTCGTATCCGGAAAAGTAAGCGATGTGGCCAGGGTCGCTGATATAAGCCAATTCGACTTGGTGTTGTGCCATCCATTGACGTAGTTCATTGATTTTTACGTTATTCATTTGGCAACCTACTTTCTAAATTAATTTTGTATTCAATAATTGTACCACTGATTTATTAAAAGACCAACGTTCTAAAAACTGAAAAAAGTAAAAATTTTCATGAAAACAGAGATAAAACGGTTGCAATTCTTGAGATTATTTGATATCCTATTTTAGAAATGTAAGACGTATTTTCAGAAAACATATAAAATATGAATAGGAGCACACAAATGGAAAAGCAAACAATCACTATCTATGATGTGGCGAGAGAGGCAAATGTTTCGATGGCTACTGTTTCACGTGTCGTAAATGGCAATCCAAACGTTAAACCAGCAACAAGAAAAAAAGTCTTGGAAGTTATCGATCGCTTGGATTATCGTCCAAACGCAGTTGCGCGTGGGTTGGCAAGTAAGAAAACAACAACAGTTGGGGTAATCATCCCTGATGTCAGCAATATGTTCTTTGCTTCTTTAGCACGTGGTATCGATGATGTGGCAACAATGTACAAATATAATATTATCTTAGCAAATTCAGATGGCAACGACCAAAAAGAAGTCAATGTATTGAATAACTTACTGGCTAAGCAAGTGGATGGCGTGATCTTCATGGGTCACCATATCACAGACGAAATCCGTGGAGAATTTTCACGTTCAAAAACTCCTGTTGTATTAGCTGGCTCTATTGATCCAGATGAACAAGTAGGTAGCGTAAACATTGATTATGTATCCGCAACAAAAGATGCAGTAAACAAATTGGCAAAAAGCGGCAATAAAAAAATCGCTTTTGTCAGTGGTGCGTTGATCGATCCCATCAATGGACAAAATCGTCTGAAAGGCTATAAAGAAGCATTAAGCGAAAATAACCTACCATATAGCGAAGGATTGATCTTTGAAGCACAATACAACTTCAAAGATGGTCTATCTCTAGTCGATCGGATCCATAATAGCGGTGCAACAGCTGTCTATGTTTCAGATGATGAATTAGCCATCGGTATTTTGGATGGTTTATTAGACCGTGGCGTGAAAGTACCGGAAGAATTCGAAATCATCACAAGTAACAATTCACTACTGACAGAAGTAGCTCGTCCTCGTTTAACAAGTATCACACAACCATTATACGATTTAGGGGCGGTATCTATGCGCCTATTGACGAAAATGATGAATAAAGAAGAAGTCGAAGAAAAAACGATTATCTTGCCTTATGGAATCGAAGAAAAAGGATCTACAAAATAATAAAAGGACAACCATTCAGAGGTTGTGTGCCTGCCGTTTAACTCTGCGTTACAAGGAGCAATTTCAAAAAACAGCATTTCATGTTTGATGAATATTGTGACTCGTGATTCGGAGTTGGCAGGAGAACACCGTTTATTCGGGAAAAGGGGTTATGACAAAATTTTGTTATAATCCTTTTTTTGTGTCTTAAAAAAGAGAGAAAGTGGTTGAAATTACATTTATCGTATAGAAAACAATCCGTGTATATATGCTGTATTTTGTTCACCACCATCAAAAAAATAAGGGAATGTGACAATACTATTGTCACATTCCCTTATTACTGTGTAATCTATTAAATCAATCATCTTTCTCATCTGATTCTTTGGTTGCTTGATTTGCTCTTGCATAAGCTGAAGCGGTGTTCCAGTAATCTGTATAGTTTTCATCGGTACCGCCAACGCCAAATTTAAAGGCGCTTTTCTTCGGTCCATTTTTTGCCCATAGCGATTCAACTGTTTTTCCTGGTGTTTGGATGGATTTTTTATTGACAGTAACTTTTCCAGGTGTTTGACCAGTAAATCCAGATACTTTTTTCTTCATCACATCAGATGATAATTCGAATTTCTCATCAGTGCCAAAAATGTCAGGTTTTGCTTGGTAAGCTTGATTGATCAGATTGGCAAGATAATTAGCCGAACGTATCCTTGCTTTGCTGTCCATTCCAGTATTGTCATCGTGCCCTGCCCAGCTACTGATGGTAATAGACGGAGTAGAGACAATTAGCCATGAATCTCGGTATTCATTGGTAGAACCAGTTTTTCCGACCCAATCTGCTTTTCCTAGATTTCCGTTTAAGCTTGAGATGGCATCTTTGAATGGTGTAGTGATTTTTGCATTGATCACACTACGCATCATGTCATTCATGATCGATGCTGTTGCTTCCGAATAGATCCGGACAGAGTTGCTTTCGTGTTTATAAATTACATTTCCTGCGTTATCTGTGATGGAATCGATGATATAGCCTTCTTCATAGACCCCGCCGTTTGCTAAAGCCTGAAATCCGTTGGTCTGTTGAAGCGTTGTGACATCTACTGTACCTAAAGGAGCAGATTCAACGCCCCAATTGTCATTTGCCGGGTAGTTCATCTTTGCCAAGTAGTGCTCGTAAGCATATTGTTTCGATCCACCGGAATTCAACACATCTTGATATAAGTGATAAGCCGGGATATTGTTGGACCATTCTAGTGACTCACGGACGGTTTGGAAGGTGTTCGATCCTTCGTTAGTAGCATTGACGATTTTCTCGCCAGCATTTTCTCCTTCTTGCCAAGTTGTTGCATAATCTGATACACGGGATTCTGATCCGATAAGCCCCATGTCGATTGCAGGTCCGTAAACAAGAACTGGTTTGATTGATGAGCCAGCTTGACGTTCTGTATCGAAGGCATGGTTATTTTGATTCTGACTGTAATTCCGTCCGCCAACGAATCCGTAGATGCGGCCAGTTCTGTTATCCATCAATACATTTCCGGTTTCTACTTGACTGCCAGCACCATCATCTAACATGTATCCATAATTTTCTACGCCATTTTGCAGTGCAGCATAGACATCTTTATCGATTGTCGAATGGATTGTATATCCTTTATTTTGGATCGTTTGCTGTGCCTTTTGATAATAAGCGTCACTGATCGATGAATCAGACATATCAGCGTTGTCTTTTTCAGCCAATTGTTGTGCAATGATTCTTGTTGCTTCATTCATCACAGTATAATACAAGAATTCTCTGTCAGTCTGTTCTGCGATTTGTTGTGGTAGAAAGTCTTTTGTAAGGTCATAGGATTTTGCTTCTTCGTATTGTTCTTTCGTAATTTGGCCTTCACGATACATACTGAATAAAACAAAATCTTTTCTGGCAAGGCCGGCAGAAAGATCTTCTTTTAGCGCGCCTGTGTTCGTGTATGGACTATACGTGATCGGGCTTTGGGGTAATCCAGCGATATAAGCAGCTTGCGGCAGAGTAACATCTTTTGCATCTACACCAAAGATTCCTCTTGCAGCTTCCTGGACTCCAGCAATGTTTTGTCCCTTATTATTACGACCAAATGGTGAGACATTCAAATACGTAGCAATGATCTCATCTTTTGAAAAGTATTTTTCTACTTGTGCAGAAAGAATGATCTCGTTTGCTTTACGTTTGAATGTTGTTTCATCTGTAAGGATCTGCTGTTTGACTAATTGCTGTGTCAAAGTTGATCCACCAGAAGAGCCAATACCAGTAGCTTCAGATACTAATGCTCGTAAAACAGCTTTAGGAACGTAACCTTGGTGTTTATCGAAGTATTCATCCTCTGTGCTGATAATTGCAGTTTTCAATAAAGGTGAAATCTTATCAGATGAAATAGTCGTGCGCATCAGATCTGTCTGGATTTTTGATATCTCTGTATTATCTGCATAAACAATCTTTGACGTTTCTGTAATGTTTCCTAGTTCTGTCTGCAGTGCTTTTTTAGTCGGCAATTGTGTGTCTTCGACGAGATAGGCAAAATAGCCAGCGCCTATTCCAATACCTAGAGCTGCGAACATCAAGAGAAGAACAGTAATAAAAACAGTCAATGATTGAAAAACTCTAAAAATAATCTTAGGAACAAACCATTTTTCTTTTTTTCTTCTATTCTGTTTTTTTCGAGTATTTTTGCGTGGCAAAAGGGTCACCTCAACTAATGGTTTTATTTCGCTAATTATAGCAAATAATAGAACAAAAAAACAGACAAGTCTGTTTTTGGCAGGAATTTCTTTTTTAAAGGAGTTAAAACGTGAGAAAATGATCTTTTTTATAAAAGAGTTCTTAAGCTTTTCTTTAGAGAAAATTTCAGTTACTATGGAGAACAGGGCAAAGAAAAATCAATCATTTTCTTTGTATATCATCTTACCAATATATAGGAATTGTTAGTAACAATTGCCTTTCAAGGAGGAATCCATCCATGTTATTAGGCTCACACGTCAGCATGAGCGGAAAGAAAATGCTGTTAGGAGCAGCAGAAGAAGCAGCCAGTTATGGATCTTCGACTTTTATGATCTATACAGGCGCCCCTCAAAACACTAGAAGAAAAGCCATCGAAGAGATGAATATTGATGCCGGAAAAGCGTACATGGCAGAAAACGGTCTAACAAATATCGTCGTTCATGCCCCTTATATCATTAATTTGGGGAATACGATCAAACCAGAAATGTTTCCTTTTGCCGTCCAATTTCTGAGAGAAGAGATTGTTCGTGCGGAAGCTTTAGGCGCTACTCAAATTACACTTCACCCAGGTGCTCATGTAGGGGCAGGAACAGAAGCCGGAATTGCTAGAATTATTGAAGGCTTGAATGAAGTTTTGACAAAAGAACAGACGGCACAAATCGCTTTGGAGACGATGGCAGGTAAAGGTACGGAAATCGGTCGAACATTTGAGGAATTAGCGCAAATCATCGATGGAGTAAAATTGAATGAAAAATTATCCGTTACTTTTGACACCTGTCATACGAATGATGCCGGTTATAATATTAAAGAAGACTTTTCAGGTGTAATGGAAGAGTTTGATAAGATCATCGGGTTAGATCGGCTTAAAGTACTCCATATCAATGATTCTAAAAATCCGCAAGGTTCGCATAAAGACCGGCACGCCAATACTGGTTTTGGAACAATCGGATTCGACACGCTGAATAAGATCGTCCATGATCCAATGTTTGACAATATTTCGAAAATCTTGGAAACTCCCTATGTCGGCAAAGATAAAAAGAAAGCTTACGCACCATATGGAAAAGAAATCGCCATGTTCAAAGCGCAAACATTTGATCCAGAAGTGTTTCCTGAGTTATTAGCAGAAGAAGTGATACTCTAAGATTTTCTATCTGACAGCAGCAAAAAAGGACCAGGCAATGTGCCTTGTCCTTTTTTGTTTAAGAAACAAAGGAGTACTTTTTGCAGTCTTTTTCATCATGCATCTTCTCCCCCCTCTTTTTAAATTTAGACAAACAGGGTATACTGGTAGAAAAGTAAAAAAACGAAAAGTTTCACAAGCAAGTGGCAAAACGTGATTGGAAGGACGAAAAGATGCTGAACACTTTAAAACCCTTGATCAACCAACTGACTAAGAAACATACATACTTTATTCTTGGCATAGCCCTATTATTTACAATTATTCGTTTGTATTTATATAGTAAAGCAATCTATGGAACAGACATGTTGGCAACCTATGATGATCAGCTGCTGATTCGCTATGCTCAAAATATTTTGGACGGTAAATGGCTAGGGGAGTATACGACTACAACACTTTCCAAAGGAATCTCCTACAGCTTATTTTTAGTACTTGCACATAAACTGCATCTTTCTTATGCAGTTTTATTCGGCATGTTCAGTATTTTTGCCAGTATATTGGTTGCACTCGCGTTTAAACCGATCGTGAAGAACAAGTATCTTCTTTTAAGTATCTATTTTTATTTTTTGTTTTCTCCGATTAGTTTTACACATGAATATTCCACTCGAACGTATCGTAATGCCCTCGTGATTCCGGCTGTTGAGATCATTATCGCTTGTTTACTAGCTATTTATTACCGCAAATACGGTTCTAGCAGAAAATTGCTGCAATGGTTTTTAGGGCTTTCTGTCGCTTTTCCTTTTTTTTGGTTCATTCGCGAAGATTCTATCTGGCTTCTTCCTTTTACTGTAGTAGCTTTGGGTATCAGTTTCGTCCAGATCTTGCTAGGGCAAGACTTTTCTTTCAAAGAAGTAAAGAAGTTAAAAAAACGACTCTTTCTTCTCTCGAAACGGGAATGGCTGAAACTTTCATTGTTTTTACTTCCTATAGTTGGCTTTTCCATCGTCTATCAGTGGATCGAATATAAAAATGAGACAACATACGGTATTGCAACCATCAATGACCGTTCGAGTGGAGAATTTGGACGTTTGATGAAACAACTGATCCGAATAGATGATGAAACGAACTTGAATAAAGAAAACAGTGAGATATGGGTCTCACATGCTGCACTAAATAAAGCATTAGCCGCATCTCCTACATTCCATACTGTTTCTACCCGTATTGACGAATTATATACGACTCACGCGTGGACTCAAGGTGGAAAAGTAAAAGAATTACCCGGAGATATCATCTTTTGGGCATTGCGAGATGTGGTAAGCGAATCTGGTTATTACCAAAACAATGCAAAAGAAACCAATGATTTTTGGAAAAAAGTCAACCAAGAATTAGAAGAAGCCTATCACAAGGGAACCATCAAAAAGAAAAAAGAGTTCTATCTGATGGGATCAGGAGATGGAAAGACGATGAGTGATCTGCCAATCGTATTCGATTTCCTTCAATCAGGATACGCTTATGCATGGCGATATAAAGATTTCCATCAAGGAGGAAATTATAGTTTCGGAACGCAAGAACAAGTCAAACAGGCTCAAGAATTATTAAACCTTCCGCTAATGGAGAATTGGATCGATAGTAATGAACCGAGAACACCTAATTTCCAATTAACAAAATCAGCAAAAGTCGCGAATGTCATCATAAAAATTTACCAAGTTCTGGCTATTCCCGTGCTGATTGCTTCAATAGCAGGGATATTACTTATGATACTAGGAACCGTATTTGCAAAAGCTGATCGTGCCTATTATAGTTCCTCTTTGATTGTGGTCACCGGATTAATACTGACACAATTGGTTTTTCTTTTCGGTGTCTCATGGTTTTGTTCTTATGCGCCAGAAAAAAAGGACTATTTTTTAAGTGTCTACACTGGTGCAGGCGTGCCATTAACGCAATTCATCGTAGTAACAAGCATGCTAGTTTTCAGTAAATTAAATCTGAAAAAAGCTTTATCTTCTAAATAAAAAGACCCTTGGTAGCTAGATTTTTAACCTAACTATCAAGGGTCTTTGTGTGGAAAAATCAGTTTTTATTCGATTTCTTCTACCGTTTCCTGCAAAAGCTGTTCATATTTTTTGTTTCCTTTATATAAATCACCAATCGTCCATGCCAACAGGAGAAGGACAAGAACAATGATTACATAAGCGATGTGATCAGCCAATGCTAGTTGAGCGGAAGTGGCTTGCTCGCCGAAGAAACTTTCGATCTGTCCTGGTAATCCTCGTAAGTTCAAGTAAGTTAGACTAATCACAGAGAACCAGCCAAGAAGTTTTACGATGAATGAATTTTTAAATCGGCTACCCATCTCCGCTTGGCTGTTGGTCATCATCAGTAAAGGAATCATCGAAAATGGCAACGCAAAAGCCAAGAACACCTGGGATTCATTCATTAAGTTATTCAAAGCGGTATGTTCTTCGATCGTTCCTTTTGTACTTGTAAACAAAACACAAATCAATACAGGAATCACAGAAAGCAATCGTGTGACCAGTCTTCTTAGCCAAATCGGGATACGCATATGGATGAATCCTTCCATGATGACTTGACCGGTCAACGTACCAGTAATAGTAGAGTTCTGGCCAGAAGCAAGAAGTGCTACAGCAAATAAAGTGGACAAGATACCAGATTTTGCTACAGCAATCAAAATACCATTGCTCATAGCTGATGGATCAGATAAAGCTTCATACAGACCAAAAAAGGAAGGATCTTGGACAGAACCGGTTTTGAAGACAGCGACACCCATGATCAATAGCAGTGCATTGACTAGAAAAGCCATTGACAACTGGATATTAGAATCCCAAGTAGAAAAACGTACAGCTTGTGCTACATCTTCTTCGTTTTGGTGATCGATCTTCCGAGTTTGTGAAACTGCTGAATGAAGATATAAGTTATGCGGCATGACTGTTGCACCAATAATCCCTAAAGCTCCAGTCAGCGGAGTTTCGCCGCCGATGACCGGTGAGTCTGAGAATGTATGACTGTTAGGGATAAAGCCAGCAAATAAACTGTGCCAATCTGGGTTAGACAAGCCAACTTGATAGACAAAAACGAATAAAATGACGAAAATTAAGCAGACAACCAGTGCTTCGATCTTACGAAACCCGACTTTTGTCAGTAGTAAGAGAACGAAAACATCTAATACAGTAATAAAGACGGCAATCACCAATGGAATATCAAAAAGTAAGTAGAGGGCGATTGCTGCACCAATGACTTCTGCGATGTCTGTTGCCATAATGGCTAATTCAGTCAAGATCCATAAAATGACACCCAATGTCTTACTTGTGCGTGCTCGGATTGCTTGGGCCAAATCCATTTGGGTCACGATTCCTAATTTTGCTGCCATATACTGTAAAAGCATAGCAATCAGACTAGACATCAAAATAACTGACATCAATAAATATTGGAAATTTTGTCCACCAGTGATCGAAGTGGACCAGTTACCTGGATCCATATAACCAACTGCTACTAATGCACCTGGTCCAGAGTAAGCAAGAAGTGTTTTAAAAAAACTTTTCCCCTTTGGTACATCAACTGTTCCATTTACTTCAGCTAAAGATAAACCATTTGTATGTTCAATAAGTCGATGCTTATGAAATTGTTTGTTGGATTGATTATTCAAGAAAAAACCACCTTTCCTATTTATCTACGATTACATTCTACACCTCAAAAAGAAAAAATTAAAGAAAAAGATTCGGTATGCCTAATTTTTTTTCGTGGCGCGTCTTGCTAGATGACGAAAGAAATTTTGTTCTCCTCTAAAAAAACCACTATTTTTTGCATGAAACTAAAGAATACGCCTTTCTTTTTTCAATAAACTTTAGTAAAATAAGTCATTGAGAGCAATTCGGAAATAGAAAGGAGAGATTTATATGTTATCAACAGGTATTGTCGTACTTATTGCTATTATTGCTTTGCTAATCGGCGCAGTAGGTGGCTTTTTCCTAGCGCGTAAATATATGAAAGACTATTTAGAAAAAAATCCTCCCGTTAATGAGGACATGTTGCGATCAATGATGATGTCAATGGGGCAAAAACCATCTGAGAAGAAAATTCGCCAGATGATGCAGCAAATGAAGAACCAAGGGAAAAAATAGGTTCTGACCCAACGACTTTTTACGGGCTGATTTTTTCAGTCCGTTTTTTATTTCGTAATTTGTTAGACTATTCAGATTATTCAGCAAAAAAGACAAGCACAGACAATCCTAGGCTCTTGATAAAGACAAAGGAGGAGTAAAATGTCGATTTTTAGAAAATTAGGTTGGTTTTTTCGTCAGGAAAAGAAACATTATTTAATTGGGGTTTTCTCGCTATTCGCAGTGGCCTTGGTACAGTTAGTTCCTCCAAAAGTGATTGGGATCATCATTGATGAGATCGCCGATAAAAATTTATCAGTAAAGATCATTTTCGGGTGGATCTTCCTATTGATTATCGCTGCTTTTTTACAATATCTTTTTCGTTATATCTGGCGGACGAATATTTGGGGAAGTGCAGCTCGGTTGGAGAAAGAACTTCGGCAGCAGTTATTCAAACATTTTACAGAAATGGACAATCTCTTTTACCAAAAATATCGGACTGGGGATTTGATGGCTCACGCAACGAATGATTTGAATGCGATCCAGAATGTAGCAGGAGCTGGTATCTTGACCTTTGCAGATTCAGTGATTACGGGCGGAACAACGATCATTGCGATGATTTTGTTTATTGATTGGCGCTTAACACTGATTGCGCTGATTCCTCTGCCTTTGCTGGCCGTCACTTCACGAGTGCTGGGGTCAAAACTCCATGAGGCTTTTCGTGATTCGCAAGAAGCTTTTTCTAGTATCAATGATAAGACACAAGAAAGTATCACTGGGATCAAAGTCATTAAAACATTTGGACAAGAAAAAGAAGATCTAGCGGATTTTGAAGAAAAGATTGAAGATGCAATTATTAAAAACAAACGAGTCAATTTTTTAGACTCCTTATTTGATCCATTCATTACCTTGATTATCGGTCTGTCTTATGTTGCAACAATTATTTTAGGTGGAAAGTATGTCTTGGAAGGCACGATCTCGATCGGGCAGATGGTCTCATTTATTAGTTATATCGGTATGCTTGTTTGGCCGATGTTTGCGATTGGTCGATTGTTCAACGTATTGGAAAGAGGAAATGCTTCTTATGATCGCGTCAATGAACTTTTGCATGAAAAGACGCATATCGTGGAACAACTGGGTGCAGTGCAGACCCCGGCAAAAGGCGAGCTGAATGTAGCTATTTCCTCTTTTAATTATCCGAAAGAAGAATCACCAGCATTAGAACAAATCAAGTTTGCGATCCAAGAAGGAGAAACATTAGGTATTGTTGGGAAAACTGGTGCGGGAAAAACGACGATCATCAAATTACTGATGCGTGAATACGATTATTATCAAGGGAAAATCCAATTTGGCGGACGTTCGATCAAAGAATATTCATTGAATGCTTTATTAGGATCAATCGGCTATGTGCCTCAGGATCACTTCTTGTTTTCTATGACCATTCGAGATAATATCCGTTTTTCTAATCCAAAACTTTCAGAAGAAGAAGTAGAGCATGCGGCTTCTTTAGCATTTATCAACAATGAAATCAAGGAATTACCAAAAGGTTATGATACCTTAGTTGGAGAGCGTGGAGTCTCTTTATCTGGCGGACAGAAACAAAGGATTTCGATTGCTCGAGCATTGATCAAAAATCCTGAATTATTAATATTAGATGATGCACTCTCTGCAGTAGATGCCAAAACAGAAGAAGCTATCTTGCATAATTTAAAAGAAATAAGAAAAGAGAAAACAACTATCATTGCAGCTCACCGTTTAAGTAGCGTGATGCATGCAAAAGAAATCATTGTTGTCGATCAAGGGAAAATCATTGAACGAGGAACCCATCATGAGCTGCTTGCACTAGGCGGCTGGTATGAACAAATGTGGGAGAAACAGCAATTAGAAGCGAAGATAGAAGGAGGCGAGGCCTGATGGATGAAAATTATCAATCGGAATGGACAAAATCGATTCCACTTAAAGAACAGAAAAAGATCATCAAACGACTGATGAAGTTCGCCAAACCTTTTAGAAGAACGTTCATCGTTGCTATCTTATTTGCGTTTGCTCTGTCTGTGATCAATGTCCTATTGCCAAGGATCATCCAAACTTTTATGGATGATCATCTGGCTAAACAGTCGGCTACGACACAAGTTATTTTGTTTTTTGCTGGTATGTACTTATTTGGAGTCATAGTAAAAAGTATCATTTGGTTTTTCCAATGGTATTTGTATTCCATGGCTTCATTGAAGACCTATCAGTATATTAGGGTAAAATTATTTGAAAAGCTGCATACACTAGGTATGCGTTATTTTGATCAGACACCGGCAGGATCAACCGTTTCTCGAGTGACGAATGACACAGAAACGCTATTTGAATTTTGGTACGTCTTTTTGATGGTATTGACTGGGATCTTTGCAGTCGTTTCTTCATTCCTTGCCATGTTTCAAATCAATGGAGAAATTGCCTTGTGGACTTTGGTGTTCTTGCCAATTTTAGGAATCGTCATCTGGTATTACCAGAAATTTAGTTCTCGTATTTACCGGAATATGCGAGAAAAATTAAGTCAGCTGAACACAAAATTGAATGAATCGATTTCCGGCATGCGTATTATCCAGCAGTTTCGCCAAGAAGCTCGTTTAGCTAAAGAATTTGAACAAGTGAACAATGAGTATTTAGACACGCGTTATGCGATGATCAAAACGAATTCGATTCTGTTAAGTCCGATCATCAATTTTCTATATGCATTGGCGATTGCGTTGGTGTTGACTTTGTTTGGGATCGATGCGTTGCATTCTCCCGTAGAAGTTGGACTGATCTATGCATTTACGACCTATGTCCAGGGATTTTTTAATCCAATGTCTCAAATGATGGACTTTTTGAGCATCTTCACAGATGGGATGGTTGCTGGTAGTCGTATCTTGAAGATTATGGATACGGAAGAATATGCACCACAACAAAACCCTGGAGCAGATCAAATGATTACTTCAGGTAAGATTGAGTTTCGCAATGTAAGCTTTTCTTATGATGGAGAGCACAATGTATTAAACAATATCTCTTTTGTTGCTAATCCGGGAGAGACCGTTGCATTAGTGGGACACACCGGAAGTGGGAAAAGCTCGATCATCAATGTATTGATGCGGTTTTACGAATTTTATGAAGGTCAGATATTGATTGATGATCATGATATTCGAGAATATCCAATGGAAGAGTTACGGAAGAAAATGGGGCTGGTCTTGCAAGATGCTTTCTTGTTTTATGGGGATATCGCAGGAAATATTCGGATGATGAATCCAGCTATCACAGACGAACAGATACGCCATGCGGCTGAGTTTGTTCAAGCAAACAAATTCATCGATGAATTACCAAAAGGATATCACTCAAAAGTGATCGAACATGGAGCCAGTTATTCTAGTGGACAACGACAGCTGATCACTTTTGCGCGAACAATCGTGACTGATCCTAAAATTCTAGTATTGGATGAAGCAACAGCAAATATCGATACTGAAACAGAAGGATTGATCCAAGAAGGATTGGCAAAAATGCGTCAAGGACGGACAACGATTGCGATTGCCCATCGGCTGTCAACGATTCGAGATGCAGAATTGATTTTAGTTTTAGACAAAGGTCATATAGTAGAACGCGGGAATCATGAAACACTTCTAGCGCAAAATGGTTTGTATGCAGATATGTACAAACTGCAAAGCAGTGGTATATAAAAGATGTTGTGACAGTAGCATTTTGACCTAAGCACTAGAGTGAAAATAAAACATAGCTTCTCATATTTTTCATCTGTGAGAGTTAGTGTCGTAGTCACCAGATTTAAAAAAAGATTCGACAGCTAGTCAGAAGTGCCTAATAGCCACTAAGAAAGCGTTGACAAAAGCATTTGCTTTCGATAATATAAAGAAAACGATACAACTTGGATAGTGATTGCTTGATGCAAGCTAAACCTGATGAGTCTCCCATGGTTTCATGGACGGCTTTTTGGGTTTTTCTTTTTGTTTTGGATACAGCCCTATACATCATGGAAAGGAGCAAAACATGCTGATTGAGAAAGTACTGAATAACAACGTCGTAATAACCAGGGATGAAAGAAATCAGGAAATGATCGTGATGGGAAAAGGTTTGGCATTCAAAAAGAAAGTGGGTGACCCGATTTTTGACTCATGCATCGACAAAAAATTTCAGTTGACAAATGACGGACTTTCACAACAGTTCCAAGAATTGGCACAAGCGATTCCTCTTGAGTACTTAGAAATTTCTTGTGAAATCATTGAATATACAAAAGAGGCTCTACAAGTCCATTTGAATGATTCTGTGTATATTGCATTGACGGATCATTTGTATACAGCTATCGAACGTCAAAAAATGGGGATCTTTGTGCCAAATGTATTGCTGTATGATATCAAACAACTGTTTCCTAAAGAGTATGCCATTGGGAAAAAAACAGTGAAGGAAATCTCGGATAAATACCACATCAAGTTATCAGAAGACGAAGCCGGATTTATCGCATTGCATTTAGTTAATGCACAAGGCATTCAAAACCAGCAAGACAATACCTACCTGTTTACCACAACAATACAGGATATTTTAAATATCGTCCGCTGTTACTATAAGATTACTTTTGATGAAGATTCAGTCCATTTTTTTCGATTTGTCACACACCTACGTTTTTTTCTGACACGTGTTCTAGATGGAGCGAAATCAGAAGATGGAGAAGTTTCTGAGGAATTGTTCCAAGTTATTCAAAAAAAATATAAGGATACGTTTGGTTGCGTTGAGAAAATAGCAGACTTTTTAACCGGGGCTTTCGACTACCAGATGTCCACGGATGAAAAAATGTATTTAACGATCCATACTGCGCGTTTAGTGCATGAGAATCGTTGTAAATAAATAAAAAAGGAGGACAAATTAACACGAACGTATGAAATAAGGGTAGTGACATTCAGTTGGCTAAACCTTCCACTAATTAATTGGAGGGAATAGAAATGGGAAAATACCAAGAATTAGCGAGCAAAATTGTAGAAAATGTCGGCGGGAAGAAAAATATCAATAGTTTGACACATTGTATCACAAGGCTTCGTTTCAAATTAAAAAACGAAGAAAAAGCAAATGATGAGATCTTGAAAAATATGGACGGTATTGTGACGGTAATGCGAGCGGGAGGACAGTACCAAGTTGTCATCGGGAATCATGTGCCAGTCGTGTTTGAAGAGGTTATAAAAGCAGGAAACCTTACTTTTGATGAGGCTGTTTCAACAGAAAAAATGAGACCGTTTGATATGCTTATTGATGGAATATCGGGATGTTTCCAGCCATTCCTTGCTATCCTGGCTGCTGGTGGGATGATTCGTGGACTGACAGCATTACTTGTCTTCTTAGGCGCGTTTGATCGCGGTTCTGGAACATTTGTTATGTTCGACAATATCGGTGATTCTGTATTCCAATTTATGCCTGTTATTATCGGTTTAACAGCTGCCCGTAAATTTAAAGTAAATGAATTCGTAGGGATGTTGCTTGGCGCAGCATTAATGAATCCTAACTTGTCGCTGGAAGTTTTGAGTGGTGCAGCAGAAGCACCACTGACGACCATATTTTCTGGTACTATTTTTGAAGCACCTATTTATCAAACAGTATTTGGCATTCCCTGGATTGCGCGTAACTACGCTTCTTCTGTCATTCCCATTATCTTTATTGTGTTGTTAGCTAGCCAAATTCAGAAGCCAATTAAAAAGTTAGTACCTGAGATGATCGCGAATTTCTTCGTTCCATTCTTCACCGTTCTTATTACAATGCCCTTAGGTTTTTTACTCGTTGGACCAGCATTCACATTCGCAACTGATATTTTAATGGCTGGATTTGAAACACTTTTAGCACTTTCGCCAGTTATTTATGGAGCAATCGTAGGCTTCTTCTGGCAAATTCTGGTGATGTTTGGTCTCCATTGGGCAATCGTACCAATGGGATTGATGCAATTTTCTGTGAATGGCTGGCAAAATATCATGACACCTGTTGCAGTAGTGTCTTTTGGACAAACTGCAGCACTTACTGCACTCTACTTTAAGCTTAGAAACCCAAAAGACAAAGCAATCACAATACCAGCCATTGTTTCTGGTATTGTGGGGATTACAGAGCCAGCTATTTATGGGTTTACATTGCCACGTAAAAAAATTTTTATTTTTACCTGTGTCGGTGGTGCGTTAGGGGGCGCGTATAGTGGGTTAATGAATTTAACTTCTTGGAATCAAGGTGGACTAGGCATCTTTACGATTCCCAACTATATTAGACCAGATGGTGATTTAACAGATGTGATTAATGTATTAATTGGGATCGCCATTGCGATGGTGGTATCCTTTGCGCTGACTTTTTTCTTTTGGAAGGATGAAGCAGGTGAAACAGATGATATACAGAAAAGATCGGGTAAAGAAATTGTAAAAACACCGATACAAGGACAAATCGCTCCACTAAATGCAGCGAAGGATGCAGCTTTTGCTCAAGGAACATTAGGTCGAGGGATCCTGATCTACCCTGAAAAAGGAGAAGTACGTGCCCCTTTTGACGGAACAGTTATGACCCTGTTCCCGACGAAACATGCAATCGGAATGGTTTCTGAAACAGGGCTGGAATTGCTGATTCATGTCGGATTGGATACTGTGCAGTTGGAAGGGAAATATTTTGAAAGCTTAGTGCAGCAAGGAGAAAGAGTGAAACAAGGCGACCTGTTGCTACGCTTCGACAAAAAGAAAATCGAAAAGGAAGGATACAGTTTAGAAACACCTGTGATCGTCACCAATTATACGGATTATTTGGATATTTTGGAAAACCAAGGGGAGACGGTCGGGCCAGACGATGCACTTATCACCGCACTGACCTGAACGGTTAGGTGAAGAATGGACTAGGCTTAACTATTCTTTTTATTCCACTTCTTTATTTTCAAAATTGAAAGGCTCTTTCATGATGGCTGAGCTGATAGGGCGTTTATCGAATTTTTGACCGACAGAAATTAGATGGACTAAATTCTGCTGATAATTTTCTGCAAAAACACAACTATATAACACGTCTAGAAGATAACAAATTGATGTATTGATCGTAAAATTACCAATTTTTGAATACAGTCGCTCGCGTGTCGTAAGTCGCAAAGCGGCTGTACTCATTGCAGATAGCGTTGAATCACCGATACTGGTCAAAGCTAAAATTGGAACATCATTTTGTTTCAATATTTCTGCGGTACGAAGGATCACATTGTTTTCACCTGTATAAGAAATCAGAATCCCGCACATATCACTCGTGCAATTGTACGCTTCATAGAACGATTCACCAAAAGTGGTGACAATCGTGACATCCATTTTGATGCGCTTCATTTTCAGCATGAAATCTTGAGAAATCAAAGTATTCGAGTTACTGGCGAAAATCACGATTTTTTTTGCTTGAAGCATTAGTTGTTTGGCTTTTTGCAGTTGGTCATGATGAATGAGAGAAAGTGTATCATGAATCGTCATCTGTTCTAAAGAAGCCATTTTATTTGCGATCGTCATAATACCGTCTGTGGTGGAAAAAGGAAGATTCGCATCTACGTCTTGAAAATTCCCTTCAAGATAGGCTGTTTCAGCTAAAAAAGCATTACGAAAACTGACCCAGCCATCAAAACCCATTTTTTTTGCTACACGGATGAGTGTGGACGGGTGGACATAACATCGCTCAGCGATCTCTTGGATGGTCATTTCGCCAAGTGCTGGAGAATCGCTTAAGAGAAACTGGATCACTTCATTTTCTGAAGGAGAAAAGGAGATTTCTTTGATTTTTTCACGTAATAACATGTAGATACCTTCTTCTTATTTTTTTACGTAAATTATAACTTTTTTGAAAATGATTTGTAAACGGATTTATACTATATAACTTAAAATAGACATTTTTTGACAAGATATTTACAAAAATCCCCTAGAAAACAGTAAATTTTGTAAATGTTACTGGAAAGAAACAGATTTCTATTGTTTGTTTTGTTTACAAAAAAGATAATGAAATTGTAAAAAAGTAAAGGAGTGAGAACATGGCAAAAGGAATCAAAATCGCTACGATTGGTGGAGGCAGCAGTTACACCCCCGAGTTGATGGAAGGATTTATCAAAAGATATGAGGAATTACCGATACGAGAAATCTGGCTCGTAGATGTAGAAGAAGGAAAAGAAAAGCTTGAGATCGTTAGTCAGATGTCTCAGCGTATGTGGGATGCTTCTCCGTATGAAGTCAAGATTTATGCAACTCTGGATCGGGAAGAAGCATTGAAAGATGCGGATTTTGTTACGACTCAGTTTCGTGTCGGTCAATTAGATGCACGAATCAAAGACGAGCGGATCCCTAGTTATTACGGGATGATCGGACAAGAAACAAATGGTGCTGGCGGGATATTCAAAGCTTTTCGTACCGTGCCAGTCGTTTTGGCAATCGTTGAAGACATGAAGCGTTTATGTCCAAATGCTTGGCTGATCAATTTCGCGAACCCAAGTGGGATGGTGACAGAAGCAGTTATCAGATATGGCAAATGGGATAAAGTGATTGGATTATGCAATGTGCCAGTGATGGCGATGATGACAGAACCAGCAATGCTTGGCAAGAAAAAAGAAGAGCTGATCTACAAGTTTGCCGGTCTAAATCATTTTCATTGGCACAAAGTAGCAGATAATAAAGGAAATGACCGCACGCCAGAATTGATTGATCGTTTATACGATGAAGACAATGGATTGCCGAAAAATATCTTTGATATCCCGTTTTTCAAAGAACAATTAAAACAAATGAACATGATCCCTTGTGGCTACCACCGCTATTACTACCGTGAAGAAGAAATGCTGGAACATGCTTTAGAAGAATATCAAACGATTGGTACAAGAGCGCAGCAAGTGAAAGAAACAGAAGCAGAGCTATTTGAATTATACAAAGATCCAGAATTAGACCATAAACCTGAACAATTGCAAAAACGAGGTGGCGCTTATTATTCAGACGCTGCCTGTGAAACGATTGCTTCAATCTATGGAAATAAAGAAACACAGATCGTGGTATCTACAAAGAATGAGGGAGCTGTTCCTGACCTGCCGGCAGATTGTGTAGTAGAAGTCACTGCCTATGTTGGCGCACAAGGAGCGAGAAATGTAGCGTTTGGTTCTCTTCCTGCTGCTGAAAGAGGCTGGTTGCAGGTAATGAAGAATATGGAATTGCTGACGATCGAAGCAGCTGTGACTGGTGATTATGGGACAGCTTTACAGGCGTTTACGATCAATCCACTTATACGATCAGGAAAGACAGCAAAACGGATTATGGATGAGTTGTTTATTGCACACCAGCAGTATTTACCGCAATTCAAGGAAACAATCAGCCTATTAAAAGAAGAAGGAATCGAAGTTCAAGATGAACTGGCAAGAGAATTATCAAGTAATACACATATAATGGAGGAAGTATAATGGGATTCAGAAAAGATTTTTTATGGGGCGGTGCTACAGCAGCCAATCAATGTGAGGGCGGTTATGATGAAGGTGGACGCGGACTAGCAAACGTAGATGTTGTGCCAATCGGAAAAGACCGTTTTCCTGTTATCACCGGAAAGAAAAAAATGTTTGAATTTGATGAGGATCATTTTTATCCAGCAAAAATTGCAATCGATATGTATCATCGTTATAAAGAAGATATTGCTTTGTTTGCAGAAATGGGGTTCAAGACTTATCGAATGTCCATCGCCTGGAGTCGTATTTTTCCAATGGGGGATGAGAAAGAGCCGAATGAAGCTGGCTTGAAATTTTATGAGGATGTCTTTAAAGAATGCCAAAAGCACGGAATCGAGCCACTTGTGACGATTACGCATTTTGATTGTCCAATGCATTTGATCAAAGAATACGGTGCGTGGCGTTCCAGAGAACTCGTTGGTTTTTATGAAAATCTGTGTCGAGTCATCTTCAATCGATATAAAGGACTTGTCAAATACTGGCTGACATTCAATGAGATCAATATGATCCTTCATGCACCATTCATGGGAGCAGGACTGTACTTTGAAGAAGGAGAAAATGAAGAACAAATCAAATATCAAGCGGCACATCATGAGTTAGTTGCAAGTGCCATTGCAACGAAGATTGCTCATGAAGTAGATCCGGAGAACAAAGTAGGCTGTATGCTGGCAGCAGGAGCATATTATCCATACACTTGCAATCCTGAAGATGTTTGGGCTTCTAGAAAATCAGATCGAGAAAACTATTTTTTCATTGATGTACAGTCACGAGGAGAATATCCCGCTTATGCATTGAAAGAAATGGAGCGAAATGGCATTCAGATCGAAATGGAACCAGGGGATGCCGCATTGCTGAAAGAACATACTGTTGATTTTATCTCTTTTTCTTATTATTCTTCCCGAGTTTCGACTACCGACAACGAACTCTTGGAACAGACTGCAGGAAATATCTTTGCTTCTGTCAAAAATCCATATCTGCAAGCAAGTGAATGGGGGTGGCAAATTGATCCATTAGGCTTGAGAATAACGATGAATGATATTTATGATCGTTATCAAAAACCATTATTTATTGTAGAAAACGGCTTAGGTGCAGTCGATACGCCAGATGAGAATGGTTATGTGGAAGATGATTACCGAATCGATTACCTGGCAGCGCATATCCAGGCGATGAAGGATGCAGTAGAACTAGACGGAGTCGATCTATTAGGCTATACGACTTGGGGATGTATTGATTTAGTATCAGCTGGTACCGGTGAGATGAAGAAAAGGTACGGATTCATTTATGTCGATCGTGATAACCAAGGAAATGGCACATTAGCCCGTTCAAAGAAAAAATCATTCAACTGGTATAAAAAAGTAATTGATTCAAATGGAGAAAATCTTTCGAACGATTGATCAATGATTTATAAAAGTCTATTGTTTTTCAGCGGATTTTTCGAGTATAATAAAGCTATTCGAGAAACGCAAGCAGAACAATAGACTTTTTTTCGCATTGGCTGTAAAGTATGCTTACTTGATTAAGTAAAGGAGAATCTACATATGTATGATGTAATCGTTATTGGCGCAGGTCCTGCTGGGATGACTGCTGCTTTATATGCTTCACGTTCAAACTTATCCGTATTGATGATCGAACAAGGTGCCCCTGGCGGCCAAATGAACAATACGGCAGAAATCGAAAATTATCCTGGATTCGATTCGATCATGGGCCCCGATCTAGCTTATAAGATGTATGAAAGTGTCTCAAGATTTGGGACAGAAAATGCTTATGGAATCGTTCAAGATATCAAGGATCACGGCAGCCATAAAGAAGTCATCTGTGAAGATAAAAGTTACGAAGGAAAAACAGTCATTATCGCAACAGGCTGTATCCACCGTAAATTAGGCGTACCTGGCGAGGAAGAATTTGCTGGACGAGGCGTTTCTTACTGTGCAGTCTGTGATGGTGCGTTTTTCCGTAACAAACGTCTAGTAGTCATCGGGGGTGGGGACTCAGCAGTAGAAGAAGCCATCTATTTGACACAATTTGCTTCTGAAGTAGTGATCGTCCACCGTAGAGATGAATTACGTGCACAAAAGATCATCCAAGACCGTGCATTTGCAAATGAAAAAATTTCCTTTATGTGGGATACAGTCGTTGACGAAATCGTTGGAAACGAAATGGTAGTGACAGGTGTGAAAGCACGTAATGTCAAAACCGGCAATGAATTTGATTTAGCAGCAGACGGAGTATTCATCTATGTTGGACTGGATCCATTAACTGCACCTTTTAGAGAAGCAGGTTTGACGAACGAAGCTGGCTGGATTCCAACAGACAACGAAATGAAAACGAATATGCCAGGCGTTTTTGCCATCGGAGATGTTCGTGAAAAAGATTTGCGACAAATCACTACAGCTGTTGGTGACGGCGGTATTGCTGGACAACAAGTGTATAAATACTTGGAATCTTTAGAAGAAACAACTGCATAAGTTTAAAAAGAGTAGAAGAACGGGTTCAATTGTTCTTTTACTCTTTTTTTTCGCGTGAAATTTACTGAATCTGATTTATGCGAACACATCCAACACCTTTTGATAAAAGAATCCTTTCTTGATTTAAGCGTTTTTTGGTCCTCATACTTTCATATCTAATAAGTGAATGCTATACTTATTAAGAACCATATTTCAGAAAGAGGTGTTATTTTCATGTCTTGGGAACAAGTGTATGAACAATGGGTACATGAAGAAAATTTAGAAAAAAACTTAAAAAAACAATTAAATGATCTGGGTGAAGATCCTGAAAAACTTGAAGATGCTTTTTATGCACCGTTGGAATTCGGTACTGCAGGCATGCGGGGAATCTTAGGACCTGGGATCAATCGAATGAACATCTATACGGTAAGACAAGCAACAGAAGGACTAGCACGTTTCATGGATACACAAGGTGAAGAAACAAAACGCCGAGGTGTCGCTATCGCTTATGACTCACGCCATCAGTCACCAGAATTTGCAATGGAAGCAGCCAAAACACTAGCACATCACAATATCCCGTCTTATGTATTCGAAAGTCTGCGTCCAACACCAGAGCTTTCTTTTGCAGTTCGTCATTTGAAGACGTTTGCGGGAATCATGGTAACCGCATCTCACAACCCAGCGGCTTACAATGGATATAAAGTCTACGGAGAAGATGGCGGACAAATGCCTCCTGCAGACGCAGATGCATTGACGAAATATGTCCGTGAAGTCAGCAATCCGCTAAAAGTCGAAGTATTATCTGACGAAGAAGCTAAACATAGCGGGTTGATCACGATCATCGGAGAAGAAGTGGACGCTGCTTATCTAGAAGAAATCAAAGCAGTGACGATTGATCGTGAATTGGTTGAAACAATGGGGAAAGATTTGAAACTTGTGTACACGCCACTTCATGGAACAGGGAAAATGTTGGGCGAACGTGCGTTGAAACAAGCTGGATTCGAACAATTCGTACTAGTTCCCGAACAAGCTGTGGCAGATCCAGATTTCACTACGGTCAAATCGCCAAATCCAGAAGAACATTCAGCTTTTGAATATGCTATACGACTTGGAGAAAAAGAAGGAGCTGACTTGCTGATTGCAACAGATCCTGATGCAGACCGTTTAGGCGCAGCGGTTCGTTTGCCAGATGGTTCTTATGAAGTATTGACTGGGAACCAAATCGGAGCATTGTTTGCTCAATATATTTTGGAAGCACATCAATCAAGAGGCACTTTACCAGAAAACGCAGCGGTATTGAAATCAATCGTTTCCAGCGAATTGCCTACAGCAATTGCGGAACACTACGGTGCTACCATGTTCAATGTGTTGACAGGGTTTAAATTCATTGCTGAAAAAATCCAACAATTCGAAGAAAACCATTCACATACTTTTATGTTTGGATTCGAAGAAAGTTATGGTTATTTAGTTAAACCTTTTGTTCGCGATAAAGACGCGATCCAAGCATTGCTTTTATTAGCAGAAGTAGCAGCTTACTATAAAAAACAAGGCAAAACGTTGTATGACGGCTTGCAAACGATTTTTGAAACCTATGGCTATTTCGCAGAAAAAACGATTTCTGTGACAATGAGCGGACAAGAAGGTTCTGCGAAAATCTCTGCTTTGATGGAAAAATTCCGTAAAGAAGCACCGACAGAATTTGCCGGAGCAAAAATTATTCAAACAGAAGACTTTAAAGAATTGACGCGAACAGACCGTGAAGGAAACGTAGAAAAACTCACAACACCGCCATCCGACGTATTGAAATATACATTGGAAGAAAATGGCTGGATTGCTATCCGCCCTTCAGGAACTGAGCCGAAAATCAAGTTTTATATTGGTGTAAAAGGAAGCTCTACAGAAGACGCAGCCGAAAAAGTAGCCTCTTATGAAGCGATTATCAAAAAGATGACAGAAGAATAAAAAACTTGAGACTGATGGAAAAAGTGGTAAACTTTAGAAGTCAGTCTTTTTTCAAGTTGGAGGTGAATGGATTGCCAGACACGCAAAAATCAAAAGTAGAGAAAGTCAGTCAATTATTCAAAATGTTGAGTGATCCCACTCGTCTTAAAATTCTGCTATATCTGAAAGACGGGGAACAAAATGTGACAGCAATCACCCAAGCAGTGGAAATGGAGCAGTCTGCTGTATCGCATCAACTACGTTTATTAAGAGAAAATCATGTCGTCAAGTCTCATCGCGAGGGAAAAGCGATTTTGTATAGTCTTGATGATTCTCATGTACTGGATATTTTGAACCAGACACTCAAACATGTGGAACATCAATAACGATAGGTGCAAATAGATAAACACTGGAGTGTGACAACGAAGAAATTTCGTTGTCACACTCCAGTGTTTTTTAAGAAAAAGACAAAAATGATTAATCGTTTTTGTCTGTTGTTTCAGTTCCATAATAACTATGATCTTCTAGGTCTAAAGCATTCAAAATAAGCGAAGCCGTTTCTTCGATAGATAAAGATGCCACATTGATCACTACACATCCTAGTTTTTCATAAAGATCATTCGCAAAATCGAGTTCAGCTCTAATTTTTTCGATATCGGAATAAGCAGTATCAGGGTTTAATCCGTAAGAGCGCATCCGTTCTTTACGGATATTATTTAAAATATCTGGGTTATTCGTCAGTCCCACGATTTTTTTAGGATCGATTTCCCACAGCTGTTTGGGAATATGTGCTTGGGGAATCAAAGGTAAATTGGCAACTTTTAAATTTTTATTTGCTAAAAACAAGCTCAAAGGCGTTTTGGAAGTTCTGGATACGCCTAGCAAAACGACATCTGCTTCTAAAAAACCACGAGGATCTTTTCCATCATCGTATTTTACAGCAAATTCCATTGCTTTGATCCGTTTGAAATAGTTCTCATTCAATAAATGGAGGGCACCAGGTTGCCGAATTGGCTTGATACCAGTTAAACGTTCAATTTCTGATATCGGTGGCGTCATCACATCGAAACTAAATAATTGATGTTCTTCACAAAAAGAACGTGTTATCTCGATCAGTTCTTGATTGATTAATGTATGCAGGACAAGTGCTTTTTCTTCTAATGCATCTTGCAATGCCTGCCTTAATGTTTTTTCATCTGTCACGAACGTTCTGCGGAATAGGTTGAACTCAACGGTAGGATACTGAGCCATAGTAGCTTGCGCTAGTTTTGTCGCAGTTTCTCCAGCAGAGTCGGAGATGACAAAAAAAGTAACGATTTCTGTAGAATCGGAAGACATGGATAAAACCTCACTTGCATTTTTTTTATGTTTATTATACCATACTCTAGAATGCGTACTTCGTAATCATTTTGATTTGGAGGAATAAGTCATGAAAAAACAGACATTGATCGAACAATCATTAGAAACATTGAAAAATAACGGTTTTAAATATACTAAAAAAAGAGAAGCATTGTTAACTTATTTAGTGAAGCGTAACCGCTACGTATCTGCTAAAGAAGTTTTTGACTATATGAATCAGGAATTCAAAGGGGTAAGTTATGATACGATTTACCGGAATCTCCATGATTTTGCAGAGATCGATTTACTGGAAGAAACCGATTTAAATGGAGAAATGAAGTTTCGTTTTCATTGCTGTCAGGGGGAAATCGGCCATCACCATCATTTTATCTGTACAGTGTGCGGAACAACGAAAGAAATCCATATGTGTCCGATGAATTATTTCGAAGAACAGCTAGGTGGATGCACGATCGAAGGGCATAGATTCGAGATTTTCGGAAGATGTGAAAATTGTCAATAAGGATTTAAATAAAATAACATTTGATAATTTTAAAAAAAAGCAAGATTTCCTTGACGGTCAAAACAGCATTAGATATAATATTTACAGGACAGTCTTGTTTTTTGAGATATATTTCAATAACAATTACGGTTACTTTTTAAGCTCGGAGGGAGGGAATTAACATGTCAAAAACAGTCGTTCGCAAAAACGAATCACTTGACGATGCTCTTCGTCGCTTCAAACGTTCCGTGTCAAAAGCGGGTACTTTACAAGAATCTCGTAAACGTGAATTCTACGAAAAACCAAGTGTAAGACGCAAGAAAAAATCTGAAGCAGCTAGAAAACGCAAAAAATTCTAGTTCTGTGATGAATTGGAGTTGGTAGTGTGTCACTACTAAGTAGATTAAACGATGACATGAAAGCAGCGATGAAAGCGAAAGATAAGGAATCTTTACAAGTCATCCGAATGATCAAGTCATCTATACAAAACGAGCAGATTAAAGAAGGTCACGACTTGACAGAAGAAGAAGAACTAACGGTGTTGTCTCGCGAAATGAAACAGCGACGTGATTCTTTGCATGAGTTTGAAGAAGCAGGACGTGACGATTTAGCTGAAAAAGTAAAAAGTGAAATTGTAATAGTCGAAAAATATATGCCGGAACAACTTTCCGACGAAGAAATTCGACAACTTGTTCAAGAAGCAATCACTCAAACTGGTGCTTCATCAATGAAAGAATTTGGCAAAGTTATGGGTGCAATTATGCCTAAAGTCAAAGGAAAAGCAGATGGAAACCAAGTGAATGCGATTGTGAAAGAACTATTACAATCTTAATTTTATCATTTAAACTGCGGACAGTGATTGTCCGCAGTTTTTTGTGTTCGTAAAAAAAGAACTAAAAAACAGCTAGAAGAAAGAATAAGATTCTTTCTTCTAGCTGTTTTTTTCCTGTTTAATATCTCTTATGTTAAATTGTGTTTGATTTGGTTATTCTTCTGGTAACTCACTTGCTTCTTGTTTATATCCTGATACGCGATATACATAATAAAAGAGCAAGCTGCCAGCGTAACCAAGCAACGTTGGGACGACCCAGCCAAGACCTAATGCAGCAAAAGGAACATAATGATGATAAAATCCTAGTAAGCTTGCTACGACAGTTTGCTGACTCACTAATGCAGGCGAATTTGCCAACATATCCAATACGGCTGGAACGGCAGAAAAGAACATCGTTACTTGATAGACAAATGAACTCTTTTGGAAGAATTTTGCTGTTAAGGAAAGCAAGATTAACGAAAGTGACAATGGATACAAAAGCATCAATACTGGTAAAGACCATTGGATGATATTATCCAAACCGGCATTCGCAACGACAAAAGAGACAAAAGTCGTTAACCGCAGCCATGTCATATAACTGACTTTAGGGAACAGTTTATGGAAATCTTGTGCAAAAGAAACAACGAGTCCCATAGCAGTAGTGAAGACACCTAATGTGACCATTACCCCTAAGAAGCTAGCACCGAAGTTACCTAAATAAAAATTAGTGATCTGAGAAAGTGCAGTTCCGCCATTTTCTGATAAAGACATCTTATTCAAACTCATCGCACCGAGAAGGACCAGACCAAAATAAATCATGACTTCTAACGCAACGCTCAGGCTACCAGCTTTTGCTGTTAATTCTGTGACTTTTTTATCTTTGAAACCAAGATCACGAACTGCATGGACAAAAGTGACACTTAAAGCAAGTAAAGCTACTGCATCAACCGTGTTGTATCCTTCTAGAACGCCATTTGTCAAAGCGTTCGTCTGATAAGAATCTGCAGCAGATTGGTTTAGATTCCCCATGGGTTGGAATAAAGAAACGACAAAAATGATAGCTAATAATGCAAGAAACAAGGAGTTTAAATACTTTCCGACATATTTGACCAAACGTGTTGGATGTACAGTAAGGAAATAAGCAAGTAAAAAGAAAAGAGCAGAGAATAAAAACATACCTAATGAATCATATTTTTCAGGCAAAAAGGGTTTAGCAGCCATTTCAAAAGCAGTTGCTGCTGTCCGCGGTGTACCAAAGAATGGTCCGATCGTTAAATGAACAAGGATCAAGAACAAGGCAGCATACCATTTTCCGACAGGTTTAGCTAAGTCATACAGACCATCACTTTTTGTCACTACTACAGCTAAGATAGCTAATAATGGGAAAAGAGCGCCTGAGATGGCAAATCCTACACCAGCGCTGATCCAGTTTGATCCAGCCATTTGACCTAAGTGGACAGGAAAGATAAGATTACCTGACCCGAAGAACATCCCGAAGATAAGTGAACTGACCATCAATAATTGCTTCCATGAATAAGTTTTTGTTTCTTCCATAAATTTTTCCTCCAATAATTATCATTTTGAGTAACAAAATAAACGTTGCAGAAACTAGAAATACCACTAATATCAGATTCCATGAAAACCACCACCTTAAAATATAAAAAAAAGCCCTTTTCCACTTGGGAAAAGGGCTCTAGATTCTAGAACGGTACCACCTTTTTTCGCTTAAAAAAGCTTCTTCATTCACGGACGCTTTTCGATAAAGTTATCCGCTAGCCTGATAATGGAGGCAGCCACAATGATCTACGTTTTCGACATTGACTCGGAAATGATGTTCGTCTATTCGATTTATTGTCATTTCTCACTTACATGACTCACTGGGAATAAATCGCTGAATAGCCTACTGTTTTCCTCGACGCTTTGCTGTATATTAATTTGTTGACGTTATAATACACCTGTTTTTTTTGAAATGCAAGAATATTTCAAATATTTTGTTTTCTTTTTTTGAAACAAGAAAAATACCCAGAGAATACTTGCTAAGTTAGACGGAATACTTGTCCTCTATCTTATGCATAGCTTACATGATCAGCTTTTTTTATTCAAACGAGACCTTTAGAGAACGGAAGCAGCTATTTTTTAACGTTTCTTGGTACTTATGGTTAGGCAACTCTTTTAGAACCTTTTCTTATTTGCTATATAGTTTCTTCTGAGTATGGTAAAATAGGAAAGAATGAATCGAAAAAAAGGGGATGTCTATTTTTGACGGAAGAGTCTAGTTCTTTAGAGATTAGATTGACGGCTGCTGATGATGTCAGCATGCTTTTAGGTGCACACGACAAGCATATAAAACTGATTGAAGAAACAACAGAAACAACCATCCATACACGTGGAGAAATCATTCAGATCATTGGTGAACAATCCCAGATTTCCTTGGCTGCCTCAGTCATTCGGACATTGCAGGAATTGATCAAACGAGGAATCCATGTAAGTACACCAGATGTCGTGACGGCACTGAAAATGGGGCAAAAAGGCACATTAGATTATTTTGTTGAGATGTATGAGGAAGAGATCGTCAAAGACCGTAATGGAAAACCTATACGGGTAAAAAACAGCGGCCAAAAGAAATATGTTGAATCGGTAGCCAAACATGATATCGTATTTGGCGTAGGACCAGCCGGGACAGGAAAAACTTTTCTTGCAGTAGTATTAGCAATCGCTGCCTTGAAAAAAGGTGAAGTGCAAAAAATCATTTTGACGCGGCCTGCTGTGGAAGCAGGGGAAAATCTAGGCTTTCTTCCCGGGGATCTAAAAGAAAAAGTAGATCCTTATCTGCGTCCTGTTTATGATGCTTTATACCAAATTTTTGGATTAGATCATACGAACCGATTGATGGAACGAGGCGTGATCGAAATTGCTCCTTTAGCTTACATGCGGGGGCGGACATTGGATGATGCATTCGTTATTTTGGATGAAGCACAGAACACGACAGTTGCTCAGATGAAAATGTTCCTGACACGTCTTGGTTATCAATCAAAAATGATTGTCAATGGAGATACGAGTCAGATTGATCTGCCTCGAGGGACAACAAGTGGTCTTGTTCATGCAGAACGAACATTAAAGCAAATCAAGAAAATCGATTTTGTTAATTTTGAAGCAAGTGACGTTGTTCGGCACCCTGTAGTTGCCGAAATCATCAAAGCTTATGAAAAGGCAGATCTCCATCAAGAATAAGCTTTGCTTAGGAGGATAAGCACATGTTGAATAAAACACTGCAGAAACTACAAGAAAAACTTGGAAAGGCAGCATTGCCTTTCCTGCTGTTCTTGTTTTTTATCATTATCTGCGGCGTTACATTTAGTAGTGTCAAACAAAAGGCCAATGATTTCAGAGAAGGCCAAGTAGCAGAAGAAAGTATCCGTGCGAACAAAACGATCGAGAACACGGAAGAAACCGAACAAAAAAGAAAACTGGCAGCAGAAGCAGTCACTCCAGAATACACTTACCAAAAAGATCTTGCAGATGACCAGAACAATCGGATCAAGCAACTATTTGAATTGATCGATAAGACGAATGATGCCATCAACAAATCTTATGACGAAAAGATTGATAAGGCAAAGGAAGATGAAAATATCCCAAAGCCTACTACAGAAGAGCGGATCGCCGCGTTGAAGAAAAATTTTGAAAATGTGAATGCAGAAAATGTTGCGTTTTATCAAAAACTACCGAACAATTTTTATTCGACGATATTTGAAATGACTGAAACTGAGATCCATACTGTGAGGGATGAGAGTCTGAAGCTCATTGACGAACAGATGAGCAAACAAGTTCGTGAAAGTGAATTGGAAGCTTTTAAACAAGAAGCAGAAGAGCAAATCCAATATTTGAATGTCACACCAGCACAACAACAAATGATTCGCTACTTAGTGGATCAAGGTATCGTAGTGAATGACGTATTGAATGAGAAAAAGACAGAAGAATTGAAACAATCCGCACGAGAAGCTGTACAACCAGTGATGATCTTCCAAGGAGAAATCATTGTTCGTGAAGGTAATCAAATCGATGCTTCAGCTATGAAAAAATTGGAATTACTAGGACTGACTAATCAAACAACTTCGATTTTTCCGCTAATTGCCATGGTTTTAGCTGTTTTGCTTCAAATCGGCGTACTGATTTATAATTCACTTCAATTCCAAAATGCAGGAGAAAGAACAAAATACGTGCTTTTCTATGTGACAGCTATGTCAGTCAGCATAGTGCTGATGAAATTTTTCCAATTATTCCAAACGGAACAAGCTACTTATATCCCGCTGTTTTATCCCGCTGCTTTTGCACCACTTGTTTTAAGCTTTTTCTTGAACCGAAGAGCAGGGATCATGGCTGGTATTTTCCAAGCAGTATCTGCACTTTTCATTTTTTATGATTCGATTGGCACGAACTTTCTAACGATTATCTTGATGTCTTATGTTTTCTCTGGGCTCATGGCAACGATTGTCAGACGCAAACGGATCTCAGAACAAGGATTATCTGCTGCCATGTGGGTCATTATTTTTCCTGTGATGATGGATGTCATTTTGATCGTCTATCAAGGAATGAGCTTTGGTGATGCAACGACTTGGTTAATGCTTGTCTGCGGGTTCACTGGTGCACTCTTCTCATTCTTGCTGACGATCGGTCTACACCCATATATTGAATTGATGGTCAATGATGACAGTGTAATTGTATTAAATGAACTCAGCAATCCAAATCATCCTTTATTGAAACAGTTGCTGGAAGAAGCGCCAGGTACTTATCATCATAGTATGATGGTAGCTAATCTAAGTGCTAACGCTGTAGCAGAAATCGGCGGACGTTCTTTGCTAACTCGAGTAGCTTGCTATTATCATGATATCGGCAAGATCAAACATGCTAGCTTTTTCGTTGAGAACTTGCCTTCAGGAGCGGAAAACCCGCACAATTTCTTATTGCCAGAAGACAGTAAACATATTATCTTTGGACATGTGACAGATGGAGCCAAAATATTGGAAGATTATAATATGCCGCAAATGGTGATCGATATTTGCAAACAGCATCATGGAACCACGCTAATGCGTTATTTCTACATCAAAGCGAAAGAACGCAATCCGGAAGTAACAGAAGAGCAATTCCGTTATCCTGGACCAAAACCGCAAAGTCGTGAAGCAGGGATCGTCAATATTGCTGACAGTTGTGAGGCTGCAGTACGGGCAATGGATCATCCGACGAGCGAAAAAATCGAAAGTTTTGTCCATAATCTTATCGAAGAGCGTATTTCCGATGGTCAATTAGACGATAGTGGACTGACCTTGAAAGAAATCCGAAAAGTGGAAAAATCATTGATCAGCGGTTTAAGTAGCACCTTCCATTCTCGGATCAAATATCCTAAAATGAAAACAGAAGTTGAGAAGATAAAGGAAGAACAAGAAGAATAGAAAGAAGCGATGTATAATGGATATTACCTTTATGGATGAAACAAACCAAGTCTCAGAAGAGAAAATGAAAGAAATCGATGACTTGCTGCAATTTGCAGCATCTTATTTAAAGCTGCCAGAGGAAACAGAAATGTCTGTTACTTTCATGGACAATGCGGCAATCCAAGTAATCAATCGTGATTACCGTGGAAAAGATGCACCGACAGACGTCATCAGTTTTGCTCTGGAAGAAGAAGGCGAAGACGAAATCCCAGTGATTTTTGAAGATGGAGAGAATCCATTGCCTCGTGTACTAGGAGACATCATGATTTCTATTGAACGTGCTGCTGAACAAGCAGAAGCTTACGGCCATTCATATGATCGGGAACTTGGCTTTTTAGCGGTACATGGATTCTTGCATATCAACGGGTATGACCATATGACACCAGAAGATGAGAAAGAAATGTTTGGTTTACAGAAAGAGATCTTGGATGCCTATGGACTCAAAAGATAAAAACGTAGAGAAAAACAAACATTTCCTGATGTCTGTGGAATTTGCTGTCCAAGGAGTCAAAACCGTTTTTGAGGAAGAACGCAATATGAGGAAACATGTTGCGTTCGGTATCCTTGCTTTATTTATGGGCGTGATTTTCCAGCTTGATCGGATAGAGTGGTTATGGCTGCTTTTAGCTGTTTTTCTCGTTTGGATAGTAGAGATCATCAATACTGTTTTTGAAAATGTAGTGGACATGTTTACGGATTTTCATTTTCATCCGATTGGGAAAAAAATCAAAGATATGGCAGCTGGAGCAGTTTTAGTGACCGCTTGTTTTGCTGTCATCATTGGGTTGATTTTATTTGTCCCTAAAATATATCATTTGTTGTTTAATTAAAAAGGAGAACGTATATGCCAGAACATAAATCAGGGTTTGTCGCAATCGTCGGCCGCCCGAATGTAGGAAAATCCACATTATTGAACCGAATCGTGGGTCAAAAAATTGCCATTATGAGTGACAAGGCACAGACAACTAGAAATAAAATCCAAGGAGTATATACTACACCAGAAGCTCAGCTGATTTTTATCGATACACCAGGAATCCATAAACCAAAGCATCGTCTAGGAGATTTTATGGTAGAAGCAGCTTACAGTGCGTTGAAAGAAGTGGATGCAGTCTTATTTATGATCAGTGCTGATCAAAAACGCGGCCGGGGAGACGATTTTATTATTGAACGTCTAAAAAACGTGCATTCTCCAGTTTATCTGATTATCAATAAAATCGATAAGATCCATCCAGACGAGTTGCTGGGAATCATCGAAGATTATTCGACGCAGATGCCTTTTGCACAAGTGATTCCGATCTCTGCTACAGAAGGAAACAATGTCGAACGCTTAATGGATGTATTAGTCAGTGAAATGCCAGAGGGCCCACAATATTTTCCAGATGATCAAGTGACTGATCATCCTGAATACTTTATCGTTTCTGAATTGATCCGTGAGAAAGTCTTGTTTTTAACACGAGACGAAGTGCCTCATTCTGTCGCAGTCGTTGTTGATTCGATGAAGCGAAACGAGAATGATAAAATCCATATCCAGGCCACGATCATCGTCGAAAGAGATAGCCAAAAAGGAATCATTATCGGCAAAGGCGGAAAAATGCTGAAGCAAGTAGGAACGAAAGCAAGAAAGGATATCGAAAATCTTTTAGGAGACAAAGTATTTCTAGAACTTTGGGTCAAAGTCCAAAAAGACTGGCGAGACAAAAAAGTCTATCTGCAAGACTTTGGCTACCGAAAAGACGAATACTGATATTCTGAACTTCTTATAGGTTAAGTATAGAAATAAACTGGATAAAAATCCGCACGTTGAGAAAAACGGCGGAAGATCGAAACATAAATAATCTGGATCGGCAGAATCTGCTTTTCCAGATTTATTTTTTAGGAGGGAGAATATGAGCCAGCTTGCAGAATCGAAAGGCTTGATTTTATCTAGCCGTAATTACAAAGAAAAAGATAAATTAGTCAAAATCTTTACGGAATCTTCTGGCAAAATGATGTTTTATATCAAAGGAATCCATCGGCAAAATCAGCCATTAGCTCCGGCTTTGCTCCCCTTTACCGAAGCAGTCTATATCGGTAATTTTCGAAGTGAAGGTTTGTCGTTTTTAAGCAGTGTCAAAGACGTCCATGCGTTTCGGAACATCCAAGAAGATATCTTTTTGAGCGGTTATGGTACCTATTTGCTAAATCTAGTAGATGCAGCAATCGAAGATCATCAATATGACCCGCATTTATTCCAATTTACGCAACAAGCTCTGCAGCGGATGGATCAAGGAGATGATGCAGAAATCATCACGAATATCTTTGAAGTTCAAATACTGCAACGCTTCGGAATCGCGCCAATTTGGACGCACTGTGTCGTATGCGGGGAAACAAAAGGAAAATTTGACTATTCTTCCAAATCTGGCGGTGTGATATGCGAGAAACACTGGCCAATGGACGAACACCGTTATCATGCAGATCCTCGCGCTGTTTATTTCGTTCGAATGTTTTCGGCTATTTCTTATGATAAGATCAGTGGAATCCACTTGAAAGAAGAAACGAAGCAGGCAATCCGTGACCTCATTGACCAGTTGTATGATGAATATGTCGGTATTCATCTAAAAAGCAAAAAGTTCATTGATCAAATGAAGTCTTGGGCACACGTATTAAAGACGCCAGAGAAAAATATGCCTGAAAAAGAGATACCTGAAAAAGAAGAATAAATGAAAGATACAACAAAAAAATCAAAACTATTTGACAAATACAGGGACTTCCGTCTATTATTAACCGTAGATTAAATAGATCGTTCACTGAGAGGATCTATTATATAAACAAGAAAACTGCAAAATGAATACGTACATTGACCAAGATCAGTAAAAAACACGTGGTTTAGCGAGTTCGGGAGAGTGGAAGCCGGACCCAAACGATTTTTGAAGAGGCACTTGCGAGTACGATAAATGAAGCTGCCGAATCTTTATTCGGAAGTAGGGTGGAACCGCGAAATTATTCGTCCCTATGTCTGTAATCAGACATAGGGACTTTTTGTCGTTTTCTTTCCTGTATTCTTATTGACAGCAACGCTTAAAAATTGAAAGGGGCAAAACAGATGAGTAAAAAATTGACCGTCCAAGATATGATTTTAACATTACAAAAATTTTGGTCATCAAACGGCTGCATGCTGATGCAAGCTTATGACACAGAAAAAGGAGCAGGTACGATGAGCCCATATACATTCTTACGGGCAATCGGACCGGAACCATGGAATGCTGCTTATGTAGAGCCATCCCGCCGACCAGCTGACGGGCGTTATGGAGAAAACCCAAACCGTTTGTATCAGCATCATCAATTTCAAGTCGTAATGAAACCTTCACCTGAAAATATCCAAGAGCTTTATTTAGAAAGCTTGCGTCTTTTAGGAATTGATCCATTAGAACACGATATTCGTTTTGTTGAAGACAACTGGGAGAACCCATCGATGGGTTGTGCCGGTGTGGGCTGGGAAGTATGGCTTGATGGGATGGAGATTACACAATTCACGTACTTCCAGCAAGTCGGAGGACTACCTTGTAAACCAGTTACTTCTGAGATCACTTATGGACTAGAACGTCTTGCTTCTTATATCCAAGAAGTTGAAAGTGTTTATGATCTGGAATGGGCTGATGGCGTGAAATATGGTGAGATCTTCAAACAACCAGAATATGAACATTCTAAATATTCTTTTGAAGTAAGCGACCAAGACTTGCTACTAAGCAACTTTGATCGTTTTGAAAAAGAAGCTAAACGCTGTATCGATGAAAATCTTGTTCATCCGGCGTATGATTATATTTTGAAATGCAGCCATACATTCAACTTATTAGATGCCCGAGGTGCAGTATCCGTAACAGAGCGTGCAGGTTATCTTTCCCGCATCCGCAACATGGCTCGTGCTGTAGCCAAAATCTTTGTGGCAGAACGCGAAAAATTAGGATTCCCTTTATTGAATAAAAACACAGCAAATCCAGAAAACGTGAAGGAGGCTGAATAAGATGGCAAAAGACTTATTACTTGAAATCGGGCTGGAAGAAATGCCTGCTCATGTAGTCACACCAAGCATGAAACAATTAGAAGAAAAAACAGCAAAATTTTTAGATGAAAACCAATTGACTTATGATACGATCGAAACGTTTTCTACACCGCGCCGCTTAGCAATCAAAGTAACAAACATTCCAGAACGTCAAGCAGACAGCGAAGAAGAAGTCAAAGGACCAGCCAAAAAAATTGCTTTGGACGCAGATGGAAACTGGACGAAAGCAGCTGAAGGATTTGTCCGCGGACAAGGTCTGACGACAGATGCTATCACTTTTAGAGAATTAAAAGGCGTGGAATATGTCTATGTAACGAAATACACTCACGGCAAAGAAGCAAAAGAAGTATTGACAGGTTTAGCAGATGTCATTAAAAGCCTCACTTTCCCAGTAACGATGCATTGGGCAGAATACGATTTTGAATATATCCGCCCTATTCACTGGATCGTGGCATTGTTAGATGACGAAATAATCCCGTTTGAGATCTTGGATATCAAAACAGACAGAGCTTCAAGAGGTCATCGTTTCTTAGGCGAAGATGTGACATTTGCGCATGCAAAAGAATACGAAGAAAAATTAAATGAACAATTTGTTATTGCTTCACCGCAAAAAAGAAAAGAAATGATCATCACACAAGCAAACGAATTAGCAGAAAAAAATCACTGGATCATTGATCTAGATGAAGATTTACTAGAAGAAGTCAACAATCTAGTCGAATATCCAACTGTCTTTTCTGGCGACTTCGAAGAAAAATATCTATCTGTTCCTGAAGAAGTACTAGTCACTTCTATGAAAGAACATCAACGTTATTTCGAAGTACGGAACGATCAAGGTATGTTGCTTCCTCATTTTATTTCTGCTCGTAATGGCGATCGGGTAAAATTGGAAAATGTGGTACGAGGCAATCAAAAAGTATTGACTGCTCGTTTAGAAGATGCAGAATTCTTTTATAATGAAGACAAGAAAGCTTCAATCGACCAATACGTTGAAAAATTAAAAACTGTTACTTTCCATGAAAAAATCGGTAGCATCTACGAGAAAATGCAACGGGTACAAGTCATCGCCCGCATCATAGGCGAGCAAGTAAGACTATCTGAGGAAGAATTGATGGATCTGCAACGCGCTGCTGAAATCTATAAATTTGATCTAGTAACCAACATGGTAGGAGAATTCCCTGAACTACAAGGGATCATGGGAGAAAAATATGCTCTGCTTAAAGGCGAGAAACCAGCCGTAGCAACAGCAATCCGTGAACATTACATGCCTATATCCAGTGAAGGAGATCTACCTGAGACTACAGTAGGTTCTGTTTTAGCGATTGCTGATAAATTAGATAGTATCTTTTCTTTCTTTGCAGTTGGGATGATCCCAAGTGGCTCAAACGATCCATATGCTTTGCGCCGTCAAGCATATGGTGTCGTTCGAATCATCGAATCGAAAAAATGGGCCTTTCCTTTATCTGTTCTGCAAGAAACGATTAGTGAAGTTATCAGTAAAGATGCGGATCGTTTTGGCATTGGCTTGTCAGCGGGACAACAACAGGTGATCGACTTTATCAAAGGCCGTCTGCGCCAATTATTGACAACGAAGAATATTCGTCATGATGTCATCGAAGCTGTTTTGAACGCAGAACAAAAAGATCTGACAAAAGTATTTGCAGCAGCACAATTGTTCAAGCAGCATCTTGCAGATGAAGACTTCAAACCATCGATGGAAGCTTTGACACGTGTCGTGAACTTAGCGAAAAAAGCGGAGCTTGAAAAACAATCAGAAGTAGACCCTGAACTGTTCGAAAACGAAGCGGAGAAAGAACTGTACAAAGCAGTAGAGGGAATGAAAACAAGCTTTGCTGACCAAACGATCAACGAAAATTATGATCAGCTTGTAAGCCTTCGCCCACTGATCGAAAATTATTTTGATCAGACGATGGTCATGGCAGAAGAACCAGCAGTACGTAAGAACCGATTAACGCAATTAAATCAAATTGCTGCCATGGCTTTGTCACTAGCAAGTTTGGATCAAATCATCACAAAATAATTTCTAATATGTAAATAAACCAGAGAAGAGGCACAAAATAGGCTGTTTCTCTGGTTTATTTGTTATAAATATAAATAACTATTATTAATTCAATGTTAATTTTTTTGTTATTTTATTTTTTGTGTAACTTTTAAAAATACCTATGAAAATTAAGGAAATAAAAATGAAATCGATTAATTATTATCTTATTAATGTTTTATTTATTTTTAAATCGTAAATTGCTCTAGTCAAGAAAACAGTTTGTGGTATGATTATATAGGGAAAACTTGTTTACAAATATTTCTGTGAATATATTAGTTTAATTATGTTTTTTAAAATAAAAAGCTGTCATTTTTATGTAAGTGAATTATATCTTAATTTATCTATCATCAATACTTAGGAGTGAATCTATGGAAAAGCCATTCGTCAAGTCATTGACTGCTGTGGCGGTAGGTGCAGGTGCTATTGCGATCTGTTTGTTTGGATACCATATCAATAATCAGCGGCAACATCAGCAACGGATCACTTATGCAGAATCTGCCATCACCAATCAAAAAGATACCTTGACTTCTTTATCAAAAGAAGTAGACAAGTTGTATAGTACAAAAGAAAAAATTTTTTTAAACCCTGAAATAACAGAAGAAACAATCACAAGTTTGTCCAATAAGCTATCCTCTGTCAAACTTTCAGCAGATGATTACGACATCAAAGAATCAGAATTGCCTAAAGAAGCTGTTGCAATCCAAGATGAGAAGAAAGCAATCGTGACACAGTTAGATAGTGCAGAATCAAAACTGAAGATCCAGACAGCTGTCAACGATTTATTTACTAAAAATGTATCAAACTGGCAGCAAGCTGTAGACGATGTCATCATCAAAGAAAAGGTGACCAGTGCAGATGTCGCTCGTGTACGTGAAAATATGAGCTTTTTTAAAGATAGTCCTTGGAAAACGGTTGTTATGCAATATCTAGGATTCGCTGATACTCAGATCGCGCAAGTCACGCAACTAGATCAGTTATTCGATACGATGTTAAAGGATGGTCAAGTGACTGCCACCGCTACTTACGATCAATATTTGACGGCGCTCAGTCAAATAGAGCAGATCCGGAATGAAAAAATAAGCGCAGCATACGCAACAAAAGCACAAACTGTTGCTGAGCAAATGGGCTATAGCAATATAAGCTATTGACAGTTAAAACGTTGATTCAAGCAAGGTTAGCAAACGGAGGAAACTATGGCAAGACGAAGAAGAAAATCAAGAGGGAAAAAAATATTTCTGATTATTTTAGCAGTTCTTATCGTATTAGTATTAGCAATTGTAGGAGTAGGAGCAAAATTATATCTGGATCTCTCACATTCTATTGAGAAAACTTACGAATCAGTGGAACGAACCCAAGGAGAACGAACGAAACCAGTTGATTTGGACAAACAAGAATCTTTCTCTGTTCTATTGATGGGGATTGATACTGGAGATTTAGGTCGGGTCGATCAAGGAAGATCAGATACGATGATGGTTGCCACAGTCAGTCCTGAAGACAAACAGACAACGATCGTCAGCATTCCTCGAGATACGTATGTCGACATCGTAGGTCGTGACACAAAAGACAAGATCAACCACGCTTACGCATTCGGCGGAGCTGCCATGGCGATGGATACCGTACAAAAATATGTAGACATCCCAATCGATCACTATGTCTCTATCAATATGAAAGGGCTAAAGGAACTCGTTGATGCAGTTGGTGGTATCGAAGTCAATAATGACCTCACTTTCTCACAAGATGGCTATGACTTTACAATCGGTAAAATCACATTGAACGGGGATCAGGCATTATCTTATTCTCGTATGCGTTATGAAGATCCCAATGGTGACTATGGTAGACAAGAGCGTCAAAGAAAGATCGTAGAAGGCGTAGCAAAAAAAGTATTGAGTCTAAATGGTGTCAGCAACTATCAATCCGTTTTGAATGCTCTAGAGTCGAATATGAAAACAGACATGAGCTTTGATGAAATGAAAAAAATCGCTTTAGATTATCGGGAGGCATTTGGTACGATCAAGCAAGATCAGCTGCAAGGAGAAGGCTTCATGCAAGATAATATCTCCTATCAAAAAGTCAGTGATCAAGAACTTGATCGTGTGAAAAAAGAATTAAAAGATCAAATGAATCTAGAGAATAAATAGGAAAGTGGAGAAAAAATGGAAGAGACAATCAGCTTGAAAGAAATTTTTGAAACATTACGCAAACACTTGGTAACAATCATCATCTCAATGTTTGCTGGCTTGGCCATCTCAGGAATCGTAACATTTTTCATCTTGACACCAAAATACAGTTCACAAGCACAATTGATCGTGACACTGCCACAATCAGACACAGCAAATGTCAATGATGTCAATACGAACCTGCAAATGATCAATACGTATAAAGATATGATCGTCAGTGATTTAGTACTAAATGAAGTCAAAGATCGTTTAGAAACAGAAGACAATGTGAAAATGACGGCTGAACAAATCAAAGATGCGATCTCCGTCAATCAGTCACAAAATTCACAAATGTTCTCGATCCAGGCAATAAGCACGAATGCAGTGACTGCTCAACAGATCGCTAATACAACTTCACAAGTTTTCCAAGAAAACGCAAAAGACGTGATGAATGTCGATAAAATCTCGATTATTTCAGGTGCAGTTGCCAATACCACACCTGTTTCGCCAAATAATAAATTGAATCTAGTAATTGGCTTAGTATTAGGAATGATGGTAGGCGTAGGTTTGGCATTCTTATTCGAATTACTTGATCGGACAGTGAAAGATGAAAAATATGTGACGGATACATTAGGATTCCCAATCTTAGGAACAGTTCCAGAAATGTCAGCGAAAGAATTGAACGCTGGTATCCGTAAAAAAGGACCAGCTCCTGCACGACCAAAAGCTACAAACGATAAAACAGCCCCATCACGCAGAAGCCGCTCAAGAGTCTAGGAGGAAGAAAAATGGCACGAACACAGAAACAAAAAGCAGCACAAACTCATGCAGTCAGTTTGATCACATTAACAAACCCATCTTCACCAATCGCCGAACAATATCGTACGATCCGGACGAATATCCAGTTTGCCTCCGCAGCTGGTCAGCAAATCAAAACGATTGTCGTGACTTCATCAGGTCCTGGAGAAGGGAAATCCACCACTTCAGCAAACATTGCAGTCGTTTTTGCTAAATCCGGTCAACGGGTTCTACTAGTCGATGCAGATTTACGTAAACCTGTCGTCTATAAAACATTCCAGCTAAACAATACAAGTGGATTAAGTACAGCACTTAGTTCATCAGGAAGTGTAGCAGATGTGATCCAACGAACGCCAGTCGAGAACTTGTCAATTTTGCCTAGTGGACCTAAGCCACCCAACCCATCAGAATTGTTAAGCTCGCCAAGAATGGATCAGATCCTAGCCGAAGCAAGACAGTTATTTGACGTGGTGATATTCGATATGCCACCAGTAGTAGCCGTAACAGATGCACAGATCATGTCTTCAAAAACGGATGGCACTTTATTGGTCGTACGTGAAAATACATCACGTAAAGAATCCTTGTCTAAAGCAAAAGAACTGCTAGAGATGGTACAAGCACGAGTCTTAGGTGTTGTGTACAACGGAGCAGAACATAGCAAAGATGCTGGTTATTACTACGGAAATTAAGGAATAAGAAGAGAGGAGACAAGAGAAATGATCGATCTACATTGCCATATCCTACCAGGAATCGATGACGGGGCAGAAAACTTAGAAGCAAGTATTGCAATGGCTGAAAAAGCGATTCAGCAAGGCATCACGCATATTTTATGCACACCACACCACAATAATGGAAAATACAGCAATGAAAAATCACAAGTCATTTCTCTAGTCGCTTCGTTACAAGCCGAATTAGAGAAAAGACAGTTGCCTTTGACGTTATTGGAAGGACAAGAAGTACGTATTACCGGAACGCTCATCGAAGACATCCACCGAGATGAAATTTTATTTACAGATTTAGATGATACATATCTTCTGATCGAATTTCCGACACTGGAAGTGCCGTTATATGCAGAACGGCTTTTTTTTGAGTTGTTAGAACTAGGAAAGACACCAGTGATCGTCCATCCAGAACGCAACGCGCATTTTCGCGAAGACCCGAATCATTTGCTTCCGTTCCTAGATATGGGGTGTTTGGCCCAACTTACTGCGCCAAGTTATGTTGGGGTATTTGGCAAAGATATTCAGAAAACAGCTAAAACAATGGTCAAACATAATCTCGTGCAGATGACTGCTTCTGATGCACACGGAGTCTCTAAGCGCACCTTTTACTTAAAAGAGTGCTATGAGCAGATTGCCAAGGACTTTGGTAAGGAAAAAGTAGTACAGATGAAGCAAGTTGCAAAGGATCTGATCAACGGGGATGAAATCAGTTATCCAGACTATGAAGAGGTAAAAAAGAAGAAGTTTGGTTTATTTTAGGGGGAATTAAAAAGTGTTTATATTAACAAGAAGAAGAAAAATTGCCACATTGGTTTTTGTGGACAGCTTGTTATTAATTGCTGCAAATATTGCAGCAGCTAAATTCATGAAGCCGTTTGTATCTATACCAATGGATCTTATTTTAATCTCTATCGGTTTGTCGATTGGTTTTTATTTATTTTATGGTAGTTTATTCAAAGTTTTCACTCGGATCAATCGCTATACAAATTTAAGAGAGATCATTGCAATTTTTAGTTCACTATCTGCAAGTGCTGCCTCAAGTATCCTCATACTGCTGTTCATTAATCGGCGATACAGTTTACGGTTAGTTATCTTTGCTTATCTGCTTTCGCTCTTATTGATCATCGGTAGCCGATTGATCTGGCGTATCTACATCGAAACAAAAAATATGAGATACGTATCAGCAGATTCTGCTAAAAATACATTGATTGTTGGTGCTGGCGAAGGCGGGCGTATTTTATACAACAGCTTTCTTGGATCCAAAACGGCTCAAGATATCCACGTTGTCGGGTTTGTAGATGATGATCCAAATAAAAGAAATACGTATCTTTCAGGAAAAAAAGTATTAGGTGCATTAAAAGATATTCCGGAATTGATTGAAAAATATGACATTCAAATGGTAACGATCGCTATCCCTTCCTTATCAAGAAAAAAATTACGACGAATCTTCGAGTTAGTCGAATCCGCTCGTGTGAAAGTCAACACGATGCCTTCTATAGAAGAACTTGCTTCAGGGAAAATTAGCGTATCAAAATTAAAAACAATTGACGTAGTGGATTTACTGGGAAGAGATGAGGTAAAGCTGGATATTGAATCCATCAAAGATCAGATCACAGACAAAGTCATTCTTGTCACCGGCGCAGGAGGATCGATCGGTTCAGAAATCTGTCGGCAAATCATTCAATTCAATCCTGCAAAGCTATTGCTTTTAGGACATGGGGAGAACTCGATCTACTTGATTGACCGTGAGTTACGCACGCATCATCAAAATTGTCCTACAGAAATCGTACCGATCATCGCAGATATCCAAGATCGCGAGAAAATCAATGAGATCATGGAACAATATCATCCAGATATCGTCTACCATGCAGCTGCTCATAAACATGTACCACTGATGGAATATAATCCAAAAGAAGCAGTCAAAAACAATATTTTCGGTACAAAAAATGTAGCAGAAGCAGCTAAAGCAGCAAAAGTGAAAAACTTCGTCATGGTATCGACAGATAAAGCTAACAATCCTCCAAATGTCATGGGTTCAACAAAACGAATCGCTGAAATGATTGTGACTGGATTGAATGAAGAAGGCTGTACGAAATTCTCAGCTGTCAGATTTGGGAATGTCCTTGGTTCTCGCGGTAGTGTGATTCCAGTATTCAGAGAACAAATTGCTCAAGGTGGTCCAATCACTGTAACAGACTTTCGTATGACTCGATACTTTATGACGATTCCTGAAGCTAGTCGTTTAGTTATTCAATCTGGCGCATTAGCAAAAGGTGGCGAAATTTTTATTCTAGATATGAGTGAACCAGTGAAGATTGTAGACCTAGCGAAAAACATGATCCGATTGAGCGGGTATAGCGAAGACGAAATCGAAATCATTGAAACAGGTATCCGTCCAGGGGAAAAACTATATGAAGAACTATTGTTGGATAAGGAAAGAAATGATGAAGCAGTTTATGAGAAAATCTTTGTAGGAAACATCAAAGGTTACTCAATACAAAAAGTGATGGATTTTGTCAAGAGCCTGCCGCAAGACGATGAACAATTGGCTAAAGACATTGTCACTTTTGCAAATGCTTCGAATAGATAGGAGATTAAAAATTGAATATTTTAATATTAAGTTGTGGACGTCGTTGTGAACTAGTGAATGCATTTAAAACAGCATTAAACAATAATGAAATGGAAGGAAAAATCATTGGAGCAGATTGCTCTGAACTAGCACCCGCACTATATATGTGTGACGAAAAAATAGTATTACCTAAAGTTTCAGAAAGTAATTATATTGAGGAATTAATAAAAGTAATAAAGTTTTTTGAAATTAAATTAATTGTTCCTACTATTGATACTGAATTATCAACATTATCAAGAAATAAAAAATATATTGAAAATGAAACAGACTCAGTTGTATTAGTTTCTTCAGAAAAAGTCATCGACATTTGTGAGAACAAAATTTTAACTTCTGCTTTTTTTGAACAAAATGGTTTTAAAACTCCTGAAATTTTAAACTCTTCTGAAATTACAAAATTTCCTGTATTTATAAAACCTCTGAATGGTAGTTCATCTGTTAACACATTTATTGTAAATAATGAAAAAGAATTGTTGTTTTTTAGTGAATATATAGATAATCCTCTTATTCAAGAGTATATTTTAGGTGAAGAATATACTATAGATGTTTGCTTAAACTTTGATTCGACACCAGTAAGTATTGTTCCTAGAAAAAGAATAGCAACTAGAGGTGGGGAAATACTGAAGGGTCAGATTATTAAAGATAGAGAACTAATTGAGACTACGAAAAAGATGTTGGAAAAATTAAATGCAATCGGACATATTACTATTCAATGTATAAAAAACGAAAAGGGAATATTTTATTTAGAAATAAATGCAAGATACGGTGGAGGAGCCCCCATTAGCATTAAATCAGGAGCTAATTCCCCTGAATATATTATAAAGATGATAGATTCAAAAAAAAATTTGAGATACAGAGAAAATTATTTAGATAAAATGATAGCACTGAGATATGATCAAGCGATTTATTTAGATGAAAAAGGAAATGTATATAATGATTAAAGCGGTGATCTTTGATTTAGATGACACTCTTGTGTCTGAATATGATTATGTAAAAAGTGGATACAAATGTGTAGCTAGAAGATTAGCAGTGCAAAAAATTTTCCCGGTTACTTTTGACGAAATATATAGAGTCCTTTTAGATCTTTTTGCTGAAGATAGTAAAAATGTATTTAATCGTCTATATGACTATTTTGAAATTCCTTATAGTAAAAAAGAAATTAAAGAACTGGTAAATGTATATCGAGAACACAAACCAGACATAAATTTTTTAGAAAATGCAGATACTTTATTAACGGAATTAAGAAGTAGAGGATACAAGCTGGGGATTATTACAGATGGGTATGCTATAACCCAACGAAACAAATTGGATGCTTTGAAAGTAGACTATTTGGTAGATTATATTTGTATTACTGACGAATTAGGCCGTGAATTGTGGAAACCACACCCTATCTCATATCTTTTATTGTTAGAAAAGTTTAATTTAAAGGCACAAGAGTGTATATATATTGGCGATAATGAGTTGAAAGATTTTATAACTGCCAAATCAATAGGAATGCAAACAATTAAAATAGAAAGAGTAAATGGTATTTACAGAGAAAGCAGTTTGAAGTTCAAAAGATTTTACCAAGCTGATAAAAAAATACGTTCGTTATGGGAGATAAAAAATTTTTTGGGAGTGATTTCATGAAAAGTAAAAGAATTCTATTAGCTTCTCCACATATGAGTGAAGAAGGATATGAAAAAGAGTATGTAAAAGAAGCATTTGATACAAATTGGGTTGCTCCTTTAGGTGCGAATGTGAATGGATTTGAGAAAGAATTAGCAGAATACGTGGGAGCTAGTCATGCTGCCGCATTATCTTCTGGAACAGCAGCTATACATTTAGCTTTGAAAGCGGCTGGGGTCGGTAAAGATGACATAGTGATTTGTCAGTCCTTGACGTTCTCAGCTACTGCTAATCCAATTCTCTATCAAGGAGCTATACCTGTATTTGTTGATAGTGATTACGAAACTTGGAATATGAAACCTGAACATTTGCGAACAGCACTAGAAAAATATCCTAACACAAAGGCTGTATTAGTAGTACATTTGTACGGTTTATCAGCTAATTTAGACGAAATTACTAAAATATGCAAAGAATACGATGTTACTCTAATTGAAGATGCTGCAGAATCATTAGGAACAACATATAAAGGAAAATATACTGGTACATTTGGCGACTATGGAATTTATTCTTTTAATGGAAATAAGATAATCACAACTTCAGGTGGCGGAATGCTTGTATCCAATGACAAAGAAAAGGTGGAAAAAGTGAGATTTTGGGCTACGCAATCTCGTGAGAAGGCACGCCATTATCAACACAATGAAATTGGCTATAATTATCGAATGAGCAATATCGTTGCTGGTATCGGTCGAGGACAATTGAAAGTATTAAATGAAAGAATTGAGAAAAAACGATATATTCATAGTTTTTATAAAAAAGAATTGTCTAAATTGTCAAATATACAATTCATGCCAGAAAATAATTGGAATGAACCGAATTATTGGTTAAGTGTCATAACAATAAAGGGAATAAATGCGAATCATCTTATTGATGAGTTAGACAAAAATAATATAGAAGCCCGCCCAGTATGGAAACCTATGCATTTACAACCTGTTTTTAAAAATTATGATTATATTGGCGATGATGTAGCAGAAACTTTATTTGACTTAGGAGTATGTTTACCATCAGATACAAAGATGACAGATGAAGATTTAAAATATGTAGTATCTACGATTAAAAGAGTGATCAATGATGCGTAAAAAAACTTTCTATCAGCTTTTTGGGAAAAGAATTTTAGATATCCTATTGTCAGGAATTGCTCTCATCGTTTTATCGCCGATAATCTTAATTGTAGGTTTTTTAGTAAGAATTAAACTTGGTTCTCCAATTATCTTCAAACAAGAACGACCAGGAAAAAGTGAAAAAATTTTTTCCATGTATAAATTTCGTACAATGACTGACGAAAGAGACCACAATGGAGAATATTTACCTGATGAAATTCGACTAACTAAATTTGGGAAAATGCTTAGAGCAACAAGTCTGGATGAGCTACCCGAACTTTGGAATATTTTGAAAGGTGATATGTCGATCGTAGGACCTCGTCCATTATTAGTGGAGTATTTGCCACTATATAGTGAGAAGCAACGGAAAAGACACAACGTAAGACCAGGATTAACTGGACTGGCTCAGGTCAATGGAAGAAATGCTATTAGTTGGGAAGAAAAGTTTGATTTAGATGTTTATTATGTTGATAAAATTAGTTTCTTTAATGATCTTATTATTATAATTCAGACATGTAAAAAAGTAATCAAGAAAGAGAATATTAATACAATCAATAACAATATCCCAGAAAAATTTAAAGGGAGTTAAATACAGCAGCTTAATGCAAGTTTTGTGACTTGCATTATATTTAGGTATAAATCAAAGCGAGTATATTAGAATTATATAACATATGTTAAAAAAACGTATAGCTAATAAAAGTATGATTTTAAAAATTTGTGTAGAGTTTTAAATATACTGTTTCAATACGAGAAAATTATAAAAAAGTATAAGGAAAAGAGAGTTATGGCAAAGTATTATAATAAAAAAATTCTTATAATGGCAAACAACGATGATGGTCTTTACCGTTTTCGAGGAATGCTCATAAAAAACTTAGTAGATCAAGGTAATGAAGTTATTGTATCTCTTCCAAAGGGCAAGAATATTCCTAAATTAATTGAACTTGGATGTCAAATTATTGAAACTCCAATAGATAGAAGAGGAATTAATCCAAAAACTGACTTTAAACTATTTTTTAACTATTGTAATATTTTGAAAAAAATAAAGCCAGATATGGTCATTGCTTATACTATCAAACCAAATATATACGGTGGATTGGCATGTCGGTTAAGAAAGGTTTCTTATGCATTAAATATAACCGGATTAGGAACGGCATTTCAAAAAAAGGGGGTTTTGAAAAGTCTTATTGTATTTTTGTATAGATTAGCAGCTAAAAAATCTAAGGTCATATTTTTCGAAAATTTTGAAAATATGAAAACATTTCAGACTTTACAAATTGCTAAACAAAGTAAATACAAGCTATTAAACGGTGCAGGAGTAGATGTAGAACACTTTAGTTATTTAGAATATCCTAAAGATGAGCAAGTTCATTTTTTATTTATTGGAAGAATTATGAAAGAGAAAGGTGTAGATGAACTTTTTGAAGCAATGAAAAACTTATATAGTGAAGAGAAAAATTGTGTACTTGATGTCCTTGGGTATTTTGAAGAAGATTACGGCATAAAAATTGAAAAATACGAAAAAGAGGGATGGTTAAAATATCATGGATATCAATCTGATATTCGTCCCTTTGTAGAAAGAGCACATTGCTTTGTTTTGCCTAGTTGGCACGAAGGAATGGCAAATACTAACCTTGAATCAGCAGCATCAGGGAGACCAATTATTACAAGTGATATCCCAGGGTGTAAAGAAGCAGTTATTGAATCGAAGTCTGGTTATTTATGTGAAAGAAAAAATAGTTGTAGTCTCTATAATTCGATGAATAAATTTCTAAAATTATCATATGAGCAGCGCATTAACATGGGAAAAATGGGGAGAAATTATATGATTAAAAAATTTAATAAGAAGAAAGTTGTCGATGAAACAATTAAATCATTATTTAGTTAAAAAGATATGTTTTGCAAAGTATGTGATAGAAAAGAGGGATTCTGTGGCTTCAGAATAGATATCAAAGAATTGGCAAAAGTTTCTGATATTTTTTTATTTACTACATTACAAGAAGGAATGCCAAGATCTATGATGGAAGCTATGGCAAGTGGATTGCCATGTATAGCAAGTAAAATCCGAGGTAATGTAGACCTTTTAGTGGAAGGAAAAGGTGGATATCTTGTTCCAGCTAAAGATGCAGAATTAGTAGCAGAGTGTTTGAGAGAACTAATCAATAATAAATCTCTTAGAAAGTATATGGGAAATGAGAACCTTTCCAGAATTAAAGAATTCGAGGTTAGTATCGTAAAAAAAAGAATCAAAGAAATATATGAAGAAGTTATAGGTGAGAGTGTAAAATGAAAAATCCAATGTTTTCAATAATAGTACCTATCTATTGCGTTGAAAAATATTTGAAAGATTGCTTAGATTCAATAAGAAATCAGACATTTAAAAATTTTGAAGCAATACTAGTTGATGACGGTAGTCCTGACGAATGCCCAGAAATATGTGACTATTATTCCCAAATAGATGGACGTTTAAAAGTAATTCATAAGAAAAACGGTGGAATAATAGATGCACGGAAAACAGGAGTCACTAGTGCTATGGGAGAGTATATAGTTTTTCTAGATGGTGATGATTGGCTTGCAAATACTTATTTAGAAAAATATGCGGAAGTAATTACTAAGTACAATCCAGATATAATATGTAGTGGGTATTTTGCATCACGTTCCAACAAAATTAGAAAAAGAGAATTGTCTTGCTCGTTTGGATATTATGACAAAGATAAAATTATAAATTTGATTTATCCTAAATTAATTGAGGATGAACATGGAGAGTATTTTAGACCACAATTATGGGCAAAAGCTTTTAGAACTACTCTGTACAAGGAACAACAACAAGTATCTGGGCAAGTTAGTGTTGGTGAAGATCATGCATGTACAAAACCATGTATTTACCATGCAAATTCGATATATATGATGGAAAAATGTTTATATTATTACAGAATAAACGAAAATTCTATAACAAAAAAACCACAACCATATTATTGGGAAGGACCAAAGGCTATTGGAGAGCATTTTGAAAAGCAGATTGATATGAATAAGTATGATTTTCAAGATCAAGTATATAGAAATGTTACACACAATTTATTTAATGTTGCTGTTTCACAATTTAATAAACAGGACAAATATTTAAATATAAAAAAAGATATTATACAAAATCTAAGTGACGAATACTATACTAGAGCTATTTGTAAATGCAAATATAAAGATAATTGGAAAGGAATTAGTGCTAAGTTTGCATTGAAAAACAAATGGGTATTTTTAATTTATATTTATAACAAATTGATAAAGAGGTAATAATAATGTCAGTTAAGATTAGTGTAATTGTACCTTGTTATAATGTTGAAAAATATATTGATGAGTGTATAAATAGTTTGATAAATCAAACATTGAAAGATATTGAGATTATTTTGTTAAACGATGGTTCAACAGATAATACGTTGGCGATATTAAAGAAATATGAAAAGCTTGATTCTAGAATAAAAGTTTACGAACATAAAAATATGGGGTTAGGGCCAACTAGAAATCGAGGGATCAAAATAGCTAATGGAGAATTTTTGGCTTTTGTGGATTCTGATGATTTTGTTTCCAATACTATGTTTGAAAGTTTATATAATTGTGCAATTGCAGAGAATGCGGACATTGCAATTGGAGAAGTAGGCATTTTTTCTGATAGAGAAATAGAAAGAGTAAAAATAAGAAAAAGTCTAACGAACTTAAAAACAATTGAATTAGCAACATATAACAAGAAAGAATTTTTTAAGCAATTCTATTTCAATCGTTTATATTCACATAATGCTTGGGATAAGATATATAGACGTAGTTTAGTATTAGAGTTTAATTTATCATTTGGTGATAACAAAATAATTTTTGCAGAAGATAATTGGTTTCAATTACAAGTATTTATGACAAATACAAGAATCTGTTTCGTAGATAAATTGTGTTATTATTATCGCCAACAAAATAATTCTATAATGCATAAGCCAAAAAGTAATTTGGTTTTTAGACATGGAAATATGATTGCTGATTATGAAAAGTTGATAAGGCAAAATGGAAACAACATAATAGATAAAAAAGCTTGTATGTTGGTTGCATTTGATGTACTAATTATGGAGATTTTTAATCAAAAAAACGTTGGTGGAACATGTGAAGATTATAAGAATGCATTAGTTTCTTTGAAACATCATAAAATATTGAGAGAAAATATTTCAAATATAGTTAGAATGAAAGCATATGAACTTGAACCTAATATGAGAAAGAAGTTAGCCCTTGTGACCATTAGTATAATGTTTAATTTTAAAATGTATAAAACAGCGTATAATATGCTCTGGAGAATATATAATCGATAAAGAGGTAGGAAATATGAGGAAATTGACCTTTGTGATAGGAATTATGGGAAAAGGAGGGGCAGAACGAGTAATTGCGAATTTGGCAAATAATTTTATTCAAGATAACTGGGAAATTGATATTATAACTATATATGGGAATCGGCAAGACTATGAACTGAATAGAAAAATACAGGTACATCCAATAATATGTAAAAGTTCGTTTCGTGCATTTAGACCTTTGGAACGCTTTAAGGAACTTAGGAAAAAAATAAGGGAAATACAGCCTGATCTGGTTATTTCGTTCCTTGCTGATGTAAATATCCATGTCATTATTTCATTGTTAGGAGTAAAACAAAAATTAATTGTTTCTGAACGAAATGATCCACAACGGAATCCAGAAGAACCATGGATTAGGAAAATTAGAGATTTTCTTTATAAAAATGTAGATGGAATTGTTTTTCAAACACCAGACGCAAAAAAATATTTTAGTAAGATCAATGATAAAAAAGTAAAAACAATTATAATTCCCAACCCAATAAAGGAAAATTTACCTTATTATAATAAAACTACAAGTAGTAAAAAATTTATTACTGCATGTAGATTGGATAAACAAAAAAATTTGCCCTTAATGATTGATGCAATAGGAAAACTTATTCATGAAGGATATGAGTGTGAACTGGATATTTATGGAGAAGGGGGATTAAAAACCGAGCTTGAAAGTTATATCAACCATAATGGATTAACAGAATTTGTTCATCTAAAAGAATTTACAAATAAAATACATGAAAAGATGCAAAATGCGGCAGGATTTGTAATTTCTTCTGATTATGAAGGTATATCTAATTCTATGTTAGAAGCACTGGCTATTGGAGTGCCAGTTATCGCTACAGATTGTCCAGTAGGTGGCGCAAGAATGTATTTAGGTGATAGAAATGAAATAGGTCATCTTGTTGAATGTAATAATCTAGATAAGTTAACAGATGCAATGCGTAGGGTACTTTTGGATAGAGAAAGTGTGGTAAGAAAAGCGCAAAAAGGAATTAAACTAAGAAAAGAACTGACATCTAAAAATATTTCAAATATATGGTACGAATATTTAAACCAGTTCTTTTAACCAAAAGGAGGATATTGTGTGAAAGAAAAAATAAATATATTGATGTTTTCGTTAACGTTAGTCGCGTTTACAATATTTTGCGCTTTTTCATTAAATCAGAACTATTGGCTAAATTGGCTTGGAATATTGATTTACTTATATGCAATCTGTACATGGCATTGGAGAAAAGGAGATTCAATATTTTCATTATACACGATTTTTTTCACTCTTTTTTTATTATTTAGTTATGGGCAATGCATTATGTGGGCATTCGGTATTGGAACAGATCGTGGAATCGGTACAACAGTAGTAGCTTATGGTACGGGGATTATTCCTAGTGAATCAGATATGATAATGGTAAAATGGTATTCTTGTATTTCTATGTTTGTATTTCACATAGGAGCACTCTTATTTACGAGAAAAACCACACTAAGAAAAGTTAGTTGGTATGAATCTGGAGATGCTGATGCCGATAGAAAGTTTTTATTTAAAATAGGGTGTATCATTTCTATAATAGTAGTACCGATAGTTTTTGTTTCTAAATTACTAGAGGTACGTATAGCATTAGTCCATGGTTATAATGCATTATATTATGGTGATTATGCTACACAAAGTGGATATTTACAAATTATTCTATATCTTTTTTTTCCAGCCTTAATATGTTTATTAATTGGTAGCAACTTTTCAAAAGTAATAACGAGATTTGTTTTTATTATTTTTGCTTTATATTCTTTATTAGGAATTATGTCAGGAGACAGAGGAAGTTGGTTGTATAGCTCTATTATACTCATATGGGCATACACTCAATATAAAGGAACCTTTAATTATAAAAAATTAATAAAGTGGCTTATTTTAGCTGTTATAGGAATATATATTCTAAACGTAATAACGAAAGCACGTGATGGTGGAGGACTAAGTAAACTTACTTTAAAAGATTTTACATCTGTATTTGATTCAGATGATTCTCCTTTAGTTGATTCTTTTTTTGAAATGGGGGGGACTATGAGTATTATAACTTTTTTCCTAATAAGTGGTAATGGAATATATCCCTTTGCTAATACTTATTTGACCTCACTCTTAGGCTCTATATCAACAAGAATGCTATCAATGTTTGGAATAAAGTTTGTTTTATTAGCTGATTGGTTTTCTCAGGATTATTTAGGAATCACTTGGGGGACTGGATTCTCAATGATTGCAGAAGCCTATGTCAATGGTGGATACATTGGGGGTATAGTCTATATTTTTATTATTGGTATAGTCATCGGTAAAATCCTTTCTAATAGTATAGACAACCAAGATATTGAAAATCATCCTATGAAGATGTTTTTGGCTATAACTACAGCAAATATTATAATGGGTTTTCCTAGAGCTGCTTCATATTTAATTGTGAAAAATTTTGTGTATGGTGTTTTAATTATATTGTTGATAAACTTTTTCCTACAGCAATTTAATAAACGTCTTTAATATTTAAGCTTAATAAAAAGATAAAACAAGTCAGGAGTTGCAAAAATGGAAAGAACTGCTCGGCTCAAAAAAAACACTATTTGGGCTCTGGTGTTTCAAATAACTTCTATTGTCTGTGGTATGATCTTGCTACGTTTGATATTAACAAAGTACGGATCCGAGGTTAATGGAATGATTAGCTCTATTAACCAATTTCTACAAATTATTTCTTTTTTACAATTAGGAGTAGGCGCTGTAATGCAATCAACTCTATACAAACCACTAGCAGAAAAGGATAATTTAATGATAAGTCAAATCTTAGCTTCTGGAGGGAAGTTTTATCGGCAAATTGCATATATTCTACTAGTATACGTGGGTTTGTTACTTGCAGTCTATTATGTTCTCGTTCCTAATGAATTTGGGAGATCATATACAATGGCAATGATTGCAACATTAAGTATTAATTCATTTGCTCAATATTATTTTGGTATTGTTAATACTTTGTTATTAAGTGCTGACCAGAAAATTTATATTACGTATATTGCACAGACAATAGCATTTATTTCTAATACAGTTGCATGTGCTTTATTAATTAGTCTGAACACAGAGATCCTTATGGTAAAACTTATTACTGCTATAATTTATCTTGCTTGTCCAATATATTATAGATGGTATGTGGATCGAAACTATAATATAAAGAGGAATGTGTCATATGATAAGGAACCGATCCCTCAAAAATGGAATGGGGTTGCACAACACGTAGCTTCTGTTGTACTAGATAGTACTGATGTTGTAGTGTTATCTATATTTTCTAACCTGATATATGTATCTATATATAATGTGTACAATTTAGTAATATACGGAGTAAAACAGCTATTCATGGCTATGACAAATGGCGTTCAGGCCTTACTAGGGGAACTTTGGGTCAGAAAAGAAATAGAAGTTCTTTACAAAACATTTGCATGGTTCGAATGGATTGTACATACTTTGACAGTTTTTATTTTTGGCTGTACCGGTATACTAATCGTTCCATTTATTCAAGTATATACAAGAGGAGTAACAGATGCTAATTATAATCAATTATCATTCGCAGCTTTACTTGTAACTGCTAACGCACTTCACTGTCTGCGTACACCTTATCATGTAATGATAAAAGCAGCTGGTAAATATAAAGAAACTCAAAATAGTTTTATAATTGCTTCTTTGTTAAATTTAGGTTTATCATTAATTTTGGTTAAACCACTAGGGCTAGTTGGAGTAGCATTAGGATCTCTAATTTCAATCACATATCATACACTTTGGAGTGCAAATTATAATTCAAAATATTTGCTTAAATGGCCGATGAAAAAATTCTATAAACAGTTATTTGTAAACATCTTAACTGTAGTTCTTTCTTTTGGGGCGACATCACAATTGAAAATGATGTCAATCACATATTTGGATTGGATTGTTCTCGCAATTAAATGTGCAGTTATTGTATTTATATGTATAATCCTAGTTAATGTTTTATTTTATAGAAGATATGTAGTAAAAATAATTAGTAAAATCATCGTAAAAATAAAGAAAATTTAATACACAATAAATGTTTTAATAAACTTAATAAAATTATATTTGCCAAAATTAGACACATATATTAAATTTTTTCTTTTAAGGTTACTTATGTGATCAAGAATAATTTCTATTCGTTTTAGAATAAGTTAATAGATAATAGAAAGAAGTGGGTTGCTTAGCAATTTCCTATCTGTATAATTATTCTACTACGTGCAAAGATTAGAATGATAAAAGTGACAATAGATAAGTCTAAATAAGATTTTTTAATATATAACAAATATGTATTCATAAGAAAAAAAGAAAGTGAGTGCTAAAAAATGCTGGAATTAAACACGTCCTTATCAAATAGAACAATATTAATAACTGGCGCAGCCGGTTTTATTGGATCAAATTTGGTTCTTGAGTTATTACGTACTCAGTCATCAATAAAAATCATTGGCATTGACAATATGAATGATTACTATGATGTCTCTATTAAGAACTATAGATTATCAGAGATAGAAACGGAGGCAAAGAACCATCCAGGATCTACTTGGAATTTTATCAAAGGTTCTATTGCTGATAAAGCAACAATTGATTTCATCTTTGATAATTATAAACCAAGTATCGTGGTGAATTTAGCAGCTCAGGCAGGAGTCCGTTATTCAATTACTAATCCAGATATGTATATCGAATCTAACATAATAGGATTCTATAATATTCTTGAAGCTTGTCGTCATTCATATGATAATGGAGAATCTGGTGTGGAACATTTAGTGTATGCCTCATCGTCTTCCGTTTATGGTACTAATAAGAAAATTCCTTATTCTACAGAGGATAAAGTAGACAATCAAGTATCGTTGTATGCAGCAACTAAGAAAAGTAATGAATCAATGGCACATGCATATTCTAAACTTTACAATATTCCGTCTACAGGGTTACGTTTCTTTACAGTATATGGTCCTGCTGGGCGTCCAGATATGGCTTATTTTGGTTTTACTGATAAACTTCGTGCTGGTGATAATATCCAAATATTCAATTATGGGAATTGCAAGCGTGACTTTACCTATATAGATGATATTGTTGAAGGAGTAAAGAGGGTTATGCAGTGCGCTCCAGAGAAAATTGATGGGGAAGATGGGCTACCAATCCCACCATATCATATTTATAATATTGGTAACAATACGCCGGAAAACCTACTAGATTTTGTAGATATTCTACAACAAGAGCTAATTGCAGCAGGGGTGCTACCAGAAGATTACGACTTTGAATCTCATACCGAACTAGTTCCAATGCAACCAGGAGATGTGCCAGTTACTTATGCAGATACTAGTGCGTTAGAACGAGATTTTGAATTTAAACCAAGTACAAGTTTGCGTGACGGGCTTCGTAAATTTGCGCAGTGGTATAAGTCTTTTTATGAAGTATAATTGTATTTTTTACTTATAAAAGTTTATAGAAACACCTCAGACACTACAAATCTGAGGTGTTATTTTTTAATCTCGTTGAAATAAATCTCTGGTATATACTTTTTCTTTTACATCATCAAGATTACTATCGTAACGATTAGCAATAATACTGTGACTGATATTTTTAAAATCATCTAAATTATTTATTACTTTTGAACCAAAAAATGTAGTGTTATTTTCAAGTGTTGGTTCATAAATTACAATAGTTGCCCCCTTTGCTTTAATTCGCTTCATAACTCCTTGAATAGATGACTGACGGAAGTTGTCTGAATTACTCTTCATTGTAAGACGGTATACACCTATGACTACCTCTTTTTCTTTTTCTGCATTCCACGAACTGTTAGCCTCATACGTGCCAGCAAGTTCTAACACTCGATCTGCTATAAAGTCTTTTCTTGTACGATTACTATCGACAATTGCACTTATCATATTCTGAGGAACATCGTTATAGTTAGTGAGAAGTTGTTTTGTATCTTTCGGTAAACAATAGCCTCCATATCCAAAAGATGGATTATTATAATGTGTGCCAATTCTTGGATCTAAGCAAACCCCGTGAATGATTTCTTGTGTATTTAGTCCTTTCATTTCTGCATAAGTATCCAGCTCATTGAAGTAAGATACTCGAAGTGCAAGGTAAGTATTAGCGAATAATTTAACTGCTTCAGCTTCTGTGAATCCCATGAAAAGAGTTTCGATATCTTTTTTGATTGCTCCTTCTTGGAGTAAATCTGCAAAAGTGTGAGAGGCTTCTCGTAAAGTTTTGTCAGTTTGGTCCGTGCCGACAATAATTCGCGAAGGATATAGATTGTCATATAATGCCTTAGATTCTCTGAGAAATTCTGGGCTGAATAGAATATTTTTAGTATTGTATTTTTTACGAATACTTTCGGTATAGCCTACGGGTACCGTCGACTTGATGACCATTATTGCCTTTGGATTGACTTCTAACACCAATTTGATTACTGACTCTACAGCAGAAGTATCAAAATAATTTTGTTTACTATCATAATTTGTTGGAGCAGCAATGACAACAAAATCGGCTTCTCTATAGGCGGCTGCACCATCAGTCGTTGCAATTAAATTAAGATTTTTTTCAGCTAGATATTTTTCAATGTAATCGTCTTGTATTGGAGATTTCTTATTGTTAATTTGTTTTACTTTTTCAGGAAGAATGTCTACTGCTGTTACCTGATTGTGCTGGGCAAGAAGAGTAGCAATGGAAAGACCTACGTAACCAGTACCGGCTACAGCAATATTCTTCGACTGATGTTTTGTTCTGTTTGATTTATTTGATTCATTTATAAATAGATCTGTTGGTTCAAAATTTAGAACTTCTGCTAATGATTCTAATTGTTGTATTGACGGGATAAAATCGAGAGATTCTAATCGACTAATTAAGGCACGGTTGATACCAGTAGCTACTGCAAGTTGTTGTTGTGTCATTTTCAGAGATTTTCTAGAATCAATAATGATTTGAGCTAAACGTTTTTGAGATAACTTTTTCATGATGCACTCCTTTTTTTGTTGCTAATAATAACAAACAATTTTTTCTTCTATAACAGAATAGCTTATTATTAATAAAACTGTCAATTTTTTTATTGATTAAAAAGATATTTTTTGATTTTAAGTATTTTCAATTATTTTTTTGTTATTTAAAGTAACTTTATAGATTGTGAATAACTTTATACATAAAAAGTTTCCGTGAGTCCATACAATATAAAGAATAAAAAATGTGATGTTTTAAACTGTAACCAACCATAATAAACTGCTTTTCAATTCTCCCCCATACGCAATACATAGGCGTCAAGCAGGATTCTCGCTATAATCTGGAGAGGCAAACGTGACCGTACTTCATAATCAGGGAAATAAGAACCTTCTGATTTGAAACCTACGAGATTGATCTCGCAATAGTCTTTCAGTGTAGAGGAATGATTGGCTGTAACTAGAATCGAACCAATCTCTGCATCATAGCAATTCTTTGCGGCGGTGACGAGTTCTTTTGTCTCGCCGTTCAAAGAAACAAAAATAACGCTGTCTTTCTTAGTTAGTTTCCGACTGATGCTTTTGATGATTTCTGGATCAGTATGCATTTGACAATTTTTCCCTGTTAATTGAAGTTTTACGAGCATCTCTTGACCAATCATTTCTGAAAATCCTCGTGCAAAGACAAAAACCCGGTCAGCAAATTTGATTCTTTGTATTGCATCCTCAATATTTCCGATTTCCAACATATTGATCGTACGTACCACTTCTTGTTCATTTTTTAGAATGGCTCGACGGATACCTTTGTCTACTTTATCTAAGAAAGAAAAATTGATGTTCTTGTTTTCTCCTTCTTTTAGATGGTGCTTAAACGAAGTAAATCCTTCATAGCCTTTCTTTTTCATTGTCCGCACAATGGTGGCTGTTGAGACATTTGCTTGTTCACTTAGTTTCACGATGGAGTAGTTAGGGATCTCTAGGATGTGGTGTTCGATAAAGTTCCAGAGGTACTGTTCTGTTTCACTTAATTTGTGATCCATATTCTTTCCTTCTTTCACCAAAAGTTAGTTAAAAAATAGCACGACGAGTTTATAAATGTAAAGGTTTTCTTTGTGTTGGGACGATTAAGAAAACATTTTCTCTTTCGCGTATTTCATAATAGAGTCAAGGAGGTCGTTGGTTATGTCTATCTACACATGCACGATGAATTTGGCAATTGATCTATTTATTGAAACAGAGGAGATGCATCCTTTTATGGTAAACCGCACAAAAGAGGATGACATTCAGGCAAACGGAAAAGGGGTGAATGTGTCACTAGTATTAAAAATGCTAGATTTCCCAAGTACGGCATTAGGTTTTTCTGCTGGGTTTACAGGAAAGTATATAGAAGACTATTTACAGCAGAAACAAATCCAAACAGAGTTTATTGAAGTGCCTGGTATGACGCGTATCAATGTATTTACACAAGTCAATCAAACGGGAGAAGAATACAAATTAGTGAATCAAGGACCTAAAATACCGCAGACAGCTGTCCATAATTTTTTAAATCAAATAAGAGCATTACAAGCAGAAGATTATCTTTGTGTTTCTGGGAGTTTACCAAGAGGGCTGTCTCCAAAGGTTTTAATAGAAATCAGTCGGATTTGTCAGGAAAAGGGGATTCATTTGATTATTGATAGTAGTGATCAAGAAGCCATGGATTGTTTACCCTATCGACCGTTTTTGCTGAAACCGAACGAGGAAGAACTTTCTTCTTGGTTCGGACGAAAAATGGTTACAGATGAAGATTACTTTGTTTATGGACAACGACTAGTAGAGTTAGGTGCAGAAAATGTTTTGTTATCCCTCGGTGAGAAAGGAGCGATTCTTTTTACGAAAGACAGGGTGTTTCGAGGAAACTCGCCAAAAGGAAAAGTTGTCAATACAGCATGTGCAGGTGATACCATGTTAGGCGCTTTTTTAGCAGGATATATGAATCGACGACCGCTTGATGAAACGTTACGTAAAAGCATAGCAGCAGGCAGCTCAACCGCTTTTCGTAAAGGACTGACTGATTTTTTGGATGTGGAGGAATTAAGTAAACAAATCAAAATCAAGGAAGAGAGGTTTGAAACATGGGAAAATATCAACTAATTGCAGCAACCGGTTGTCCGACAGGAATTGCGCATACTTACATGGCGCAAGAGGCATTAGAACAAGCAGCTAGGAAAAAAGGCATCAAGATCAAAGTGGAGACCCATGGACAAATTGGGATCGAAAATGAATTAACGGCTGAAGAAATCAAACAGGCAGATGCTGTCATTATTGCCGCAGATAAAGATGTCCATTCAGAAAGATTTGCGGGAAAACGAGTCATTGATGTTTCTGTCAGTACAGGAATCAAGGATGCACAACGGCTGATTGACGAAGCATTGGCAGGAAAAGGTACTGTCTTAGCAGATAATGAAGCTGCTGATACTTTAGAACCAGAAGCGATGAGTGGTGCTAATTTTGGTCGTAGCATCTATAAAAATTTAATGAACGGTGTCTCTCATATGTTGCCTTTCGTGGTAGCTGGCGGAGTATTGATTGCTATTTCATTTGCCGTTTGGGGAATCTATTCTTTTGATCCAGATCATGCACAATACAATGCTACAGCGGCAATGGTAAAAGCAGTTGGCGATGCAGCAATGGGAATGATGGTTCCAGTTTTAGCAGCTTATATTGCAGAAGGGATCGCGAAACGTCCAGGGTTAGTCGTTGGATTTGTTGGTGGAATCGTAGCCATGAATGGCGGTACTGGATTTTTAGGAGGTATTTTAGCTGGGTTCTTAGCAGGTTATTTTATCTTATTTTTGCAAAAGCTACTGACAATTTTACCTAAACAACTAGATGGCTTGAAGGCAATCTTCTTATATCCAGTTATTGGTGTAGCATTTATTGGCATCGTGATGTCTTTGCTGGCAGGTCCAATGAAGGCTATAAATGAAGGAATGATGAGCTTTTTAGCTGGATTTGAACATTCGAATCCACTTGTTCTTGGCGTGATTGTTGGCTGTATGTGTGCGTTTGATATGGGAGGACCGGTTAATAAGGCGGCATATGTAACAGGAACAGCTCTTTTGGCACAAGGAAACACGACTTTTATGGCTGGTGTGTCAGCAGCTTGTATTGCACCACCGTTGATTACTGGTTTTGCTACTTTATTGTTTGGTAAATATTTTGATACCAATGATCGTAATGCAGGTTTGGTTAATTTTATTTTAGGATCAACTCATATTACGGAAGGAGCTATTCCGTTTGCTGCGAAAGACCCGATCCGAGTGTTACCCACGATGATGTTAGGCTCATCAATTGCTGCTGTCTTAACTTATTTGTTTGGCGTCCAAGTTCCAGCACCACATGGTGGTTTTTTAGTGTTACCTGTAGTGACGGGAAAAATCCAATGGGTTACAGCGATTCTTATTGGTTCGATCGTTGGTGGAGTGATACTAGGATTAATCCAAAAGAAAAGAGTAACTGATAAAGACAAGAAGATGGATAATAAAGCAGCAAATCGTACAGTTATCGAAAAAGGAAGAGCAGGAGACTTATCATGACAATCATTCATGAAGAGAACATTTTTTTACAACAGCCATTGGATAGTCAAGAAGAAGCATTTAAGTTTTTAGCAAAGCAAACATTCTGTTTAGGGATCGCTCTTGACGAAAAAGAAGTATATCAAAAACTTCTAGAAAGAGAAAAAGAAGGGACTACAGGAATAATGTCAGGTTTTGCTATCCCTCATGCGAAGTCTCAAACAATCAACGAACCTAGTATGATTATCGCCACACTGAACAAAGGAATTGAATGGAACAGTTTAGATAGACAGTCAGTTGATTTTATTTTTGCGTTATTTATTCCAGATTCAGAAGCAGGAACGACTCATTTGAAATTATTGTCTCTCGTTGCACGATCATTGATGCGAAAAGAGGTTACAGAACAGTTGAGAAAAGCAAAATCAAAAACAGAAATAGCCACAATATTAACTAAAGAAATAGGTGAAGATCTATGAAGAAGATGAGTATAGAAAAACAGGAACGTTTGAAGCGATTGACGGATGAAGCTGGAATTATTAGCGCATTAGCAATCGACCAGCGTGGTGCTTTGAAGAAAATGATCAACCAATATAAAGAAGCTACATCAGAAGACATCATCCAATTTAAACAGATGGTTTCTCAATACCTGACTCCCTATGCCTCAGCTATTTTACTTGATCCAGAATACGGCCTGCCTGCAGCAGCGCTTCGAGAGAAAGAATGTGGCTTACTGCTAGCTTATGAAAAAACCGGCTATGATACGAAAATACCGGGAAGATTACCTGATTTATTGAATATTTGGTCGGTGAAAAGGTTAAAAGAAGCTGGTGCGGATGCTTGTAAATTTTTATTGTACTATGACGTTGATGAACCAGCAGAGATTAATGTGCAAAAACAAATAGTTATAGAACGGATTGGTTCAGAATGCGAAGCAGAAGGCATACCTTTCTTTTTAGAGATTCTTTCTTATGATGCAACTATTGGCGATCCGTCTTCTCTTGCCTATGCAAAAGTAAAACCACATAAAGTTATTGAAGCCATGCGAGAATTTTCAAAAGAACGTTATCAAGTGGATGTATTGAAAGTAGAAGTGCCAGTGAATATGAGATTTGTGGAAGGATATGGGCAAGAGACTTGTTATAGTCAAGCAGAGGCATCCGCGTATTTCTATGAACAATCGAAAGTGACTGAACAACCGTTTATTTTTTTAAGTGCGGGAGTCAATGCTACGCTATTTCAAGATACATTACGTTTTGCAAAACAATCAGGTTCGACATTCAATGGTGTCTTATGTGGGCGAGCAACATGGGCGAAGGGAGTGGCACCTTTTGTTACCGAAGGCGAAGAAAAAGCGAGTAGTTGGATGTTAGAAGAAGGAAAACAAAATATTAAAGAATTAAGTACACTATTAGAAGAAACAGCAACACCTGTCTACGTTGATAGATAAGAAAAAGTTGTTTCTTCATAAAAAGATGCTGCTGCAATTAGATAGCGATCAATCGATGATTCAAATTAAACATTCACTTAAATAAAAATATCGACCAGATTTCTTTTTCAAAAATCTTGGTCGATATTTTTAATTGCTAAAACTGTTAATGAATTTTTATTACACTCTTATTTACTATCTACTTCCGCTTCTGCTGCTTTCCTGCGTTGCGGCCTTTGTTGTTTGTACTGTTTTTTGGTTGTTTGATTTGTTTTGTTGCTTGTTTGTTGTTAGCTGGCTTTGCTGATTCTGTCACGTCTTTTCTTGGAGTGACGACTTGTTTTGGCGGGTTTTGTTTCAACTCTTCTGCCACTTGTGCTTTCAAACGTGGTTTCATCATAACGTTTGTGATGAATGTTTGCAGACAGCTGAACACACCACCGACTACCCAGTAAAGTGTAACACCGGCTGGCGCACTGATTGACATGAAGACGATCATAGCAGGAGAGACGATCAGCATCGTACGCATCGTCTTTTTCTGTTCTTCAGGAATACCGATTGTTGAAATATATCCTTGAAGCAGATAAGCGACCCCTGCGATGGCCACAAGCACCATACTTGGTGAGCCTAGATCGATGCCGTAAAAAGATGATTCCCGGATACCTTCTGTGTAGCGTGCCGTAAAATACAAGGCAGAGAAGATCGGCATTTGGATCAATAGAGGCAGACAGCCGATTCCGCCGGTCATACTCAATCCATTTTCGCGATATACTTGCTGCATTTCTGCTTGTGCTGCCATTTGTTCTTCACGTGTTGTTGCAGCTTTTAGCTTTTGCTGTGCTGCTTCAACTTGTGGTTTTAACGCTTGCATTTTTTCAGATTGGATCATTGTTTTTTTCGATTGACTGATACCTAGTGGCAAGATGATGATACGAACGATCACAGTCATTGCAATAACTGCCCAGCCGTAAGACCAATTGAAATTCTCAACTAGATATGTAATCGCTTGGCCCATAGGATGGACGAGTACTCGATAAACGATTCCTGAAGTGTCAGGGTTTCCGTTTGAATCCATCCGCACACAGCCAGATAAAAAGAGCAGGATACTGACAAGTCCGGATCCCAATAACCAGTTTTTCCATTTATTCATAGAATACTTCCTCTTCTATAATTTTTACACAAACTTAACTATACTAAAAAAGCGCATGGAATTCAATCAACTTCATAGAAATTTCATATAAATATTCGTTCTTTTTCGTAGCGAAAAATTTTGAAAAAAGACAAAAAATCAAGAAAGAAATACTTAGAAAGAAAAGAGTGATTCCAAGTGTTTCTTTCTTATTTAAAAAACTAAAAACTTTTTTGTTCTGTCTGGAAAATATGGGTTAAGCAAATTCATTGCAAGTTATAGATCAGCTTTTTTACTACCTGTCTTTAATACTTGAGGCAAAGCGCCTCAAAAACAACCTTATCGACGGTGTTCAAAAGCTTGCATCTACGGCATTAAGTCCAGCCTGTTGAAAAATATGGAGAGCTATTTATCACAACCAGTCCTTAATGCTTGATGCAGACCAGCTTTTTCACAACCTTATTGACGGTGTTTTATCAGCTGCCTCTCGGTATTAAGTCATTACATTTCAAAATATGAGAAGCTATTTTGAAAATGTTTCTCCTTAATACTCGAGGCAAAGCGCTTCAAAAACAACCTTATCGACGGTGTTCAAAAGTCAGTTTCTCGGTATTAAGTCAAATTTATGCAAAAATGTGGAAAGCCATTTTCACAAAATTTTCCTTAATACTCAAAACTAAGCGACCTTTTCACAACCTTATCCCACTACATCAAATTTCTTTCGTTCCTCAATCATCGGATCTTCTTGGACATCCACATACTGCACTCGTCCACTTGGGCTCGGAGACTTCTTGACTTCTTCGATAAATTTTTGGATGATGTCGTCATTTCCGATTGCTTCGATTGTGACTGAGCCGTCGTCTTCGTTTTTTACCGTTCCGGTCACGCCTAACTGATCAGCAACCATCTTGGTCATATAGCGAAATCCCACGCCCTGGACACGTCCTTGGACATTCATTTTAACTTTGCGCATGTTCGTCACCTTTCTTTCCTGTTTTATAAATCAATGATACCGATTTTTTTAGGATGAAACAAGCTCAAGCACCTATTCCATGATATAATCAGTTGAGGTGAGGAATGTGAAAGAGATCCAATCAGCAAAAAATCCAAGAATCAAAGAATTAAAAAAACTACATAAAAAGAAATACAGAGAAGAAAAGGCAGAATATCTTTTGGAAGGGTTCCATCTGATCGAAGAAGCTGCGTCGTCTAATGCAGAAATAAAAGAACTTTTTGTGACACAGAGAGGTATGAAAGAATGGGGAGACTGGCTGGCTGTAAACAAAGAGATTTCTACTTTTCTAGTTTCAGATGAGGTCATGACCGCTATGTCAGATCTACCTACACCGCAAGGGATCTTAGCAGTGATGACGTTAACATCTGAAGATACGCCAGATTTTTCAGGAGGCTGGCTTTTACTAGATAATGTACAGGATCCTGGAAATGTGGGAACGATGATCCGTACGGCAGATGCGTTTGGTATGGCTGGTGTTTTATTAGGTAAAGGAACGGCAGATATTTATAGTACAAAGGTGCTGCGAAGCATGCAGGGAAGCAATTATCATTTGCCTGTGTTACAAAAAGATTTGGCAGATGTAATCCCTGTAATGAAAGGCAAAGGGTTTACGGTGTACGGTACAGAATTAAATGAAGAAGCACATGCATTAGACAAAGTAGAAAAAACAGAGGATTTCGCTATAATCATGGGAAACGAAGGTCAGGGAGTAAGTCAGGAAATCTTGTCTTTGACTGATCAGAACGTATATATCCCAATGAAAGGAAATGCGGAATCATTGAATGTCGGAGTCGCAGCAGGGATCGTTCTTTATCATTTTTCTTTATGATTAAGGAACTATTAAGCTTTAGCTATTTTATCTAGAGCGACTAGAATAATCCGAACACTGGTGGTATACTTAGATCAATTTCAGAAGAAAATGAAATTCAAAAAGGTGGCAGATCGATAATTATGACAGAAAAATGGCGTGAAGACGAAGAATATATGTCTTATGTACAAGATCTTTTAGAAACAGAAGCAGTGAAAAAATTAGCGAATTACACACAGCATGTTCATTCCACTCGTTTGGAGCATTCCATCAGTGTTTCTTACTATAGTTATCTGCTCGCAAAAAAATGGGGTGGCAATGCTAAAGCAACAGCGCGTGCTGGACTTTTGCATGATCTGTTCTACTATGATTGGCGTACGACGAAATTTGACGAGGGGACACATGCGTATATCCATCCAAGAATTGCTGTAAAGAATGCAGAAAAAATCACCGATTTGTCGGATCTTGAGCGAGATATCATTTTGAAGCACATGTGGGGTGCAACGATCGCACCGCCTAAGTATAAAGAAGGATATATTGTGACATTCGTGGACAAATACTGCGCAGTCAAAGAAGCGGCTCAGCCCATGTCTGCAAGTATGCGTAAGAGATGGCAACGTTACTTTGGGAAAGAATCCTCGATTTAATAGGTAAAACCAATAATAATAGACTATATTCCGAGAAAATCTGGCTGATTTTCTCGGTTTTTTCTGTTTGCAGTTGACTATCTGTTCAAGATACGGTTTACTTTTATTTATCGAATGAATCATGTACATAGAAGAATGAACATTAAAGGGGGTGATGATAAGATGCAAAACGTATCTTATTTAAAAGAGTCCGGGATCTTCAGGTAACACATACTTTGCAGAAGATCACTTTTTTCTACAAAGTATGCACTTTGGTTAGAAGAAAGGACTTTAAAATCATGGAACAAACAATAAAACCATACCAATATTTTTTTATAAAAAGAGAAGTAGATCAGTTATTAAATGCGTACTCATCTGTCAATGATCCAAAAACGGTACAAACAGTTCAGGCACTAGCAGCTGAAAAGATTCGAGACATATTAGAACACGAACTGCCAGAAATCGATACATTTTTAACGACAGTTTTAGACGTAAAACTGACAAAAGCGCAAGCAGAAAGAGCATTGGAGGAGCTGAAGCAAATCGTCCAGCCGTTTATGCAGCCTAGCAAACCACAAATCGAGAAATTATTCCGAAAAGTGAAAAAACTCAAACAACCAGCTTGGAATGAAATCGACTTGCAAGAACATACGTACATCGGCTGGAATGATCCAGGTACGCAGAAAAAATTCATGGTCTATTACGAAGATGAAAAATTAAAAGGGATTAGCGGTACTTTATCACCAACGATAAATAAGGGAATCTGTGCAATCTGTCAGAAAACATCGAATGTGTCGCTTTTTCTTTCTACAACGAAAGCAGGTTCTGATGGCACGTATACGAAAAAGGGGAATTATATTTGTCATGATAGTGACCAATGTAATCAACAGTTAACGAAATTGGCTCCTTTCTATGAATTTGCTGAACGTGTAAAGAAAGAACGATAATTTTATTGTTTTTTACAGAAAAATATGCTATCTTTTAATGGAAGTGAATAGGTGATGGTGTTCGCCTTTAAATGCTAACGAAAGATAGCTAATGACGCCTACTAAAGTCTGGGGATAGCCCCTTTCTTTAGTAGGCGTTTTTTTATTGAGGAGGAATTTTTTATGGAAAAACAATTACCGAGTCCAGTACGCATTTTAGTGTACATGCTGAAGTGGCTGGTGATCACAGCGATTCTCGGTATATTCATGGGGAGCTTATCTGCTTTTTTCTTAAATAGCCTGACAGTTGTGACAGATATCCGACTATCACATCCTTGGCTCCTTTATCTACTACCAGTTAGTGGTGCGCTTTTTGCTTATCTCTATGCGTATCACGGCGGTCTTTCTAGTCGTGGAAACAACTTAGTGATCGATCAAGGAAATGGTGGAGAAGAAAAAATCCCGTTGCGACTTATTCCACTTACACTGTTTGGAACCATAACTACCCATTTATTTGGAGGATCTGTTGGCCGTGAAGGAACAGCAGTCCAAATGGGGGGAGCGTTAGCAGATAATACAGCACGTTTGTTCCGATTGGATAAATCAGAACGGGAAATCTTGATTATCAGTGGAATCAGTGCGGGTTTTAGTTCTGTATTTGGCACACCTTTAGCTGGAACATTATTTGGATTAGAAGTGTTGGCAATCGGGAAAGTCCGAACAGAAGCGATCTTCCCTAGCTTCTTTGCTGCACTGTTTGCAAATTTTATGACAGAAAGCTATGGTGTTTCTCATCTACATTACCAAATGGGTGTGATTCCTGAATGGAGTATGTTGCTGTTCTTCAAAGTTTTTGTTGCTGGGATTGCTTTTGGTTTGATTGGTTGGGTATTCAGCCGTTCGATCGTCTTTTTAAAAGCGCGATATGCACAATGGATTCCTCATCCTGTTTGGCGAAATACGATAGGTGGGGCTGTAGTTGTGGCAGCAGCATTGATTTTGCAAACACAACGTTATCTCGGATTGAGTCTTCCATTACTTCAAGAATCATTTAATGGACAGGCACATGTCTATGATTTTATTGGGAAGTTATTCTTCACAGTTTTGTCTTTAGGCGCGGGATATCAAGGGGGAGAAGTGACACCATTGTTTGAAATTGGTGCAACGCTTGGTGCAGCACTAGCGCCTTTGCTCCATGTTTCTGTTCCTTTTCTTGCAGGATTGGGCTTTATCGGAGTATTTTCTGGTGCGACAAATACACCGATTGCCTGCTTTGTGATGGGGATCGAATTGTTCGGTTCACAAGCGGCAGTATACTTCTTTATGATCTGCTTGATCAGCTTTATGTGTTCAGGCAACAGCGGTATTTATTCTGCTCAGCAAGTAGCGGTCAGAAAAGGGATACTCTTTTTGCCAATAGTTAAGAGAATGAAAGAAAAAAACAAGGTGTGACATATGTTTTGTCACACCTTGTTTTTTTAGAAAAGTAAAGTAATCAGCGATAAGAATGCGGAGCCTGCGAAAAGCAATCCGCAAATGATCATATGTCTTTTTTTGTTCATCATCAAGATGGCGATGTATTCTCTTAAAAACGCATTAGGCAAGTAGTAGAAAGCTGTTTTTGCACCAATACCATTTGCTTTCAATTTGGCTTGCCGCGCATAAAGACCGGCTCTAAAAATGTGGTAATTGTTGGAACTAAAGATCGCGCGGTATGGCCCTTTCATTTGCTGATCCATGATTTCCTTTGAATAGAGCATGTTCTCCAAAGTGGTTGTCGAATTGGTTTCGACAAGAATGTCTCTTTCAGGGATTCCTTGTTCCATGGCATATTGTTTCATCGCAATGGCCTCTGGTACTTTTTCGTCTGCTCCTTGCCCGCCAGACATCAATAAGATGGGCGGATTTAATGTAGCACGGCTTTGAGCCCGATAAAAAGCAATTGCCTTATTGATTCGCTTGGCTAGAAGAGGAGACACTGTTTCTCCATTGATCAACCCAGCGCCTAACACAACGATGAAGTCTTGATTGTATCGAGGTCGGTTGAACTGATACAAGAATGAGACAGTCAAAAAGTTGTAGAATACGATAAATAGATAGATCAAGATCAGGGGAACGCAGAAAAACAAAGCATTTATCCATTGCGGCAAATATTTTAACAAGAAAAAGTCAAAAACAAGAAACAGTGTAAGAAAAATGGCTAGTATCAACGTTAAAAGATTAGCTAATGAATGCGATTCTCTACGTAAAACTGTGACCCCGTTCCAAAAAAGAAAAACAATCAATCCATAAATACCAAATAAAAGGACAAGTAGCAATGGAATCGTGATCAAGGCGATCAGTCCGCCAAGGAAAATATTTTGCGTTTCATACAGCAAGACAAACAAGTAGATGCCGAAACTGATGAGGAAAACATTGAATAAAAGACCATTCAGCAGCCTTCGTTTTTCTGTGAAATAAGAAAAAGCAAAGATACTAAAGAACAACAATGGAATCAAAAAATAAAAGGTCGAATAAAAAATTTCCAACACGACAAAATAAGTTAAGATTACCGTAAATGTCCACGTACTGCCGTAAAAGAACAAGGAAGGATCCTTCTTCTGTTTTCGCCAATAAACGATAGAGAATACCCCAATAAGATAGAGAACTAAAAAGATCAGATCTCTGGTTAGATTCATAAATTCAACTCCTTTTTCTTATACAGTATAACGAAAATAGATGAAAAAAGCTGTTATTTAAACTAGTAAAAGCAAAAAAACATCTTTCCGATGGAAAGATGCTTTTCTTATTGTTCAATTAAAACAAGTTGCCGAAAAATTCTGCGACGCGTCGCCAGCCAATCACGAACATATTCGCTTTTTCCACTGTTTTATCCGTAATGATCTCTGTCGATGGCGCATTGTTGTCTTCTAAATAACCTAATTTATCGTCTGCCAAGGTGATCGTAGCGGTACCGATTTTTGTACCTTTATCCATAGGTGCTTGGATCTCGTTGTCAGTGACTTGCTTCTTGTCAAGTGTTGGCGTGATCGTTAATTTGCCAGTATCCATATCGTTTCGTACCCATACTTTTACAGGGCTTTTAAGCACAACAGGAACTGTTGATTCTTTTCCGTCTTTTACATCAATGGTTTTTAGGCTAGGAATACTTGCGTTAGCTTTTCCGAGCTCTTTTTCTGACCAATTGTCATAGCAGTAGTCCATCAAACGGTCTGTTTCATTGAAGCGGGCACTCGGGTTTTCCGCATGGCCGTCCGCATTCAATACGACAGTGATGATCCGTTGATCGTTTTTAGTGATCGTACCAACGAAACAAGCACCTGCAAGCTCAGTCGTACCAGTTTTTAATCCGTCCACGCCTTCCTTGTAATTAACGAATCCTGGGAGCATCCAGTTCCAGTTGACCATTTCCACTGGTGATTGCGTGTTTTCGCCAAACATTTGGGTCGTAGTGCTAGATACGTCCAGTATTTCTGGAAAATCCAAGATCAAATGGCGGGCAACGATGGCCACATCTTGAGCAGACATTTGATTTTCGTCGTTTTCTCCAGTACCTTCTGGTCGGTTTTCGCCAAGATAAGAGTTGTTCAATCCTGATGCATTAACGATTGTTGCATCTTTGATTCCCCAATCTTTCAATTGTTCTTTCATTCGTTCAGTGAATTTAGCTTCGCTGCCAGAGATTTTTTCTGCCAAGGCCACCATTGAAGCATTGGCTGACTGGATGATTGCAGAGTCGAATAATTCTTTGACAGTGTAGGTGTTTTCTTTATGCAAAGGAACATTCGATAAATCTGGGGTGATACTCAAATTTTCTGCATAATCTGAAATCGAAACTTTATCATCCCATGATAGTTTTCCTTCTTTTACTTGATCAAGAACGATGTAAAGACCGATGATTTTTGTGATTGAAGCGATCCCCATGGTTTTTTCTCCATCTTGATCATAAAGAATCTTACCGCTTTGCGCATCTACAGCAAAAGCTGCTTTTGCATTTACTTTGAACGTATCTTCAGCTTGCACAGCAACAGCTGGTAGAAAAGAAGCAAGGCAAAGAATGAGACTAGCCAATAATAGGACTAGACGTGTTTTTTTTATGGACATATCCGATCTCCTTGTAATTAATTTGTTTCGCTACAAATTAAAATTTTATCAGAGAGGGGAGAGAGTTTCAATGTTTCTGAAAAAACTTTAGGATAAGAACGCACGTTATGGAAGGTTAGCGGTCGTTTTTACGTACTTTTACAGGAATAGGCTGTGTTTCCGCATCTAATAAGCGGGAAGCGCTGAAAGCAAATAAACTGATAATACTTAATAAACTGAAAATCATAATCAAATGCATAAGATCCACCTCTTTTATTCTTTTTCTTAGTTTATCAGCATTTCATGAAGAATAGTTGAAGACTGGGGCTAAATAATTGAGGAAATTATGAAGATAACTTAAAAAAATAGCTAAATTTAAAACCGTAGAAACCGTTTTATTTTTTTAGATACGTTTTATTGTATGGAAAAATAGTGTTGTGGTAGACTTTAGATAGAAACAAAGGAATGATTTTTTTAGGAGGGGTACGTTTATGGCAAAAAAGGATAAAGAATTATTGTCACAATTGACTTCAGAAGGCGCTAAAGGACCATTCGTCACGATCATGCTGAATACGCATGTCGCCCATCAAGATGTGGAAAAAGATCAGATCAAATTCAAAAATTTTGCGAAAGAAGCAAAGAAACGTTTTGAGAAAAAATATTCCGAACATGACTGGTCCCCGTTCCAAGAAAAAATTGAAAATTTGTTAGGAGATCCTTCGTTTTGGCGTAGTGCAACTACGAGTGTAGCGGTCATTATAACTGCTGACCAAACCTATATCCATCGTTTGAGTATCCCGGTAGACGATCAATACTATGTAAGTGATCTTCCTTATTTACTGGCTATTATCAAAAATGGGCAGTTCAACTATTCTTATTATTTATTGGGATTGAACCGCGACTCCATGAAATTGTATGAAGTCAGCAACAAACAAGTAAAAGAAGTATCTCTACCAGAAGGGGCACCGGTTGATGTCGTTACTGCATTGGGATCTGAACTGACAGGTGGCGGTTTGAACTTCTCTTCTAATGGAGGAGGCGGAGCCCGAGATGGAGTAACTTTCCATGGCGTAAATCCAAAAGATGAAGAAGTAGAGATCGATTGGGTCAACTATTACCAAGCAGTTGATACGTACTTGAAGGATTCTTTCGAAAATCCAGAACAATGGCCGATTTATTTATTTGCTCTACCAGAAAATCAGACGATGTTCAAAAAAATTGCTAAAAATCCCTATTATTGTGCAGACGTTGCGATTTCTGCTTCTCCTGCGCAGCTATCCTTTAGAGATATCGAAGAAGGGGCGAAGAAGCTGTCAAGTGAACTCGCAGCTCAAGAATCAAAAGAATACAATAAACTCTTAGATAAGAAATTCATCGATCAGTTAGTTGATATCGTTCCAGCTGCGAAAGAAGGAAAAGTGTCACATTTATTTATCGCTACGTCAAACTTAGCTGATGGTTTCGGTGAAGATCCTGAAACAGAATATGATCGGCGTCAAGTGTTGAATGCATTAGCAGATGATGTGATCATTAATGGCGGAAAAGTGTTTATTTTGGATCAAAAAGATGCGCCAGATGAAAAGAGTCTGACAGCGATTCTTCGTTATTAAAAGAGGTTGTGAAATCAGTGTTTTGACCTGAGTATTAGAGAAACAAACGGAAAAATAGTTTCACATATTTTGCCGTTTTTTGAGCTAATACCGAAGGTCAGCTGATTAAACACCGTGTATGAGAGGTTGTGAAAAAGCTGTTCTGCATCAAGTAATAAGAACAGCAAGCAAAAATAGCTCTTCATATTTTTTGTTTGGTGGGCTTATTACCGCAGATGCAAGCTTTTGAACACCGTTTAAAAAAGAGGTTGTGACGTGGTCACGACCTCTTTTTGACGATTATGATACAAAAAACATCATTTATGAACAAAATGTGAATAACGGGCGTTCTTGAGATATGATTTTAATTGGGAAAAACTTATCGATAAGGAGGTCTTTATGAAAAAAAGACTGTTATGGTGTTTGCTGTTTCTATCCCTAAGTTTAACAAGTCAGCCAGTTTTTGCTGAAGAAACACAGCGGTCTCCTATTACAGGCACACGTCTGTACAAAAATGTTTATGTACAGACACCAAATCTTGATTCTGCGATTCCTGAAACAGAAGAACGGTCTTTGCAGCCAAGATTTGGTTACTTTTGGTACTGTCCGACCTGTGATTATGAAAGTTGCTGGCATTTCTTACATTCTACAGCTGCAGCTTTTGCTTTTACTCATACTCAGAAATATGATGGACATCATCCTGTTATTTATGAGGTATAGATATGAGCAAAAAAGAAAAACTAATCTCGTTGATCGTATTGGTTTGCCTTGTTCTTCTGGTCACTGTCATAGGCTATCAGAAATACCATGAGAACATCAGACCTACTAAAGAATCTTCCCCAGCCTCGACCGTTGAAACAGAACCGATAAGTAGTCAGAAAGAATAATTTTTTTAGTTTAAAGAAGAACATCAGAGCAAAAAAACACCAACTGAACAATATGTCGTTTATTTTAAAAAAAGTTCGGTTTTTCACTTTATGTAATCGCTGAGAAAACTTTTTTTAATAAAAAAAGTCGAAAAACTCTAGCTTTTTTGTAAACGGTATGATATACTATAGGAGTAGTTTTTGTTCGGTAATCTGTGGTAGCTTGTTTCAAATAAACATCTTCCAGATATACACCATTCAAGTAATTGCAAAATATGTGTTGATACACAAGGAGGATTTTTATTATGGAAACAGGTACAGTAAAATGGTTTAACTCAGAAAAAGGATTTGGATTCATCACTGCAGAAAACGGAAACGATGTATTCGTTCATTTCTCAGCTATCCAAGGCGACGGATTCAAAACTTTAGAAGAAGGCCAAGCAGTAACTTTCGATGTTGAAGAAGGCCAACGCGGACCTCAAGCAACAAACGTTACTAAAGCTTAATTAATCTATACTAAAAAATAAACGCCCAGACATTTGCGTGTCTGGGCGTTTTTGTCTATTTTCTTTAAAAAGCGATGAGAGTATTTTTCTGCACTTTGTAGTATAATTTCAAAAGAACATTAGAGGCAGGAGAAGAGGAAGATATTTTGAAACCAAGAACTTATGCAGTCGTTGATATCGAAACGACTGGGACGAATCCAAAAGAAGATCGGATCATCCAATTTGGCTGCGTCATGATTGAATCAGGTCGGATCACTTCACGTTTTTCGATCGATATTCATCCAGGGCGGAAGATTTCAAAACAAATCCAGCATTTAACAGGGATCACGAATCAACGCGTCCAAAAAGCGCCTTATTTCGAAGATGTCGCCCAAACGATTTACAATCTTTTGGCAGACACCATATTTGTCGCGCATAATATTTATTTTGATTATAATTTTTTGAACCATGAACTCATGCGATGCGGACTTCCTAGTTTGAAGATACCAGGCATCGATACAGTAGAACTTGCACAAATTTTCTTGCCGACGGAACCAAGCTTTCGCTTAGCTGATTTGTCAGAAAGCCTTGGATTTATTCATGAGAATCCTCATCAGGCAGATAGTGATGCCGAAGTGACAGGTCAACTTCTTTTGCTGATCGAAGAACGGATGAGAAAATTGCCAATCATCACGTTAGAGCAGATTGCGCGATTAAGTAGACACACAGGTATGGATACGAGTCGTTTCATTTATCATGTGATTGAAGAAATGAAAGAAAAACCAGAGCCACTTGATCCCTCGTTAGAAATCGTAGATGGGCTAGCTTTGCAGAAAAAAGAAGTGGAACTATTCACATCCGTCCATTATGGCGAGCGGACATATCCAAGAAAAAAACAAGCAAAAGAAAAAATGTTTGGTAAAACACTGATGTATCGAAAAGAACAGAACAGACTGATGAATGCGGTCTACGACCATTTCACAAAAGATGAATCAAAAGATTTGATGATCGAAGCAGCTACAGGAATGGGTAAAACAATCGGTTATCTGCTGCCATTGAGTTATTTGGCTACACCTGAAAAACCCGCTGTCATCAGTACCGTTTCGCTAGTTTTGCAGCAGCAGATCATAGAAAAAGACATTCCATTGCTGAATCAATTGCTAGATCAGCCCATACAACCTGTAATTATCAAAAGCTATCGCCACTATATTGATTTACAGCGTTTTAAAGGCACACTTGTGGAACCGCCAGAACAAAAACAATATGCTTTGTATCAAATGGCGGTCTTAGTTTGGCTGACGCAAACGAAGACCGGTGATTTGGATGAATTACATTTAACAAATTTGAACCATTCATTCTTTGCAGATATCGCGCACAGAGGTATTGGATTTTTAGCAAGAAATCAGTCATTTTACGAACAAGACTTTGTTCGTTTCTTGCAAAAGAAAATCAGGCAAAGTAATTTTTTGATTGTCAATCATGCGTTTTTAATACAAGAAACACAGCGAAAAGAACCATTGCTTCCAGCTAGTCCATTTTTGTTGATCGATGAAGTACATCATTTGCCGGAAATCGCTGAAAAAGTAAATGACAAACGATTAAGTATTAACTATTTCCATAAACAAATCCAGCAATTAGAAGAACCAAATCAGCTGTTTGACCGAATACAAAGCTATTTACCGAAAGAACATGAAGCCTTACGCTGGTTATCGATTTATCGAGAAGAACTTTCTGCGCTATGCGAAGCACAGATTTGTATGGCAGAAGGATTAATGAGTTTAGTGAGCGGCAAGCAACCTAACGGACAGTATCCAGAAGAAGTCATGATGACAAAAGAGATGTTGGATCAGCTGCCACTGGAATCTGGGACAGCCATTGATCACCTGCAGCTTTTTTATCAGGAGATCCAGCAGCTACAGTCACAAATGCGTCTGACTTTTGAGATTATCCAAGAAAGCTGGACAAACCAGATGCGGATCGATTTAGCAAGTTTATATAGCTTATTTGATCAATTAGACAAGCAGTACTTGCTGATGGATCAATGGCTGGAAGACTGGCGAGATCATTTGATCCATTGGTTCGTTCCTGGGAACACAGCGCAGCAGATGATTTTTCATCTCCATGATTTTCAAGCGGCTATGTTGCCGTCGACGGTTTGGTATCCTCGATATGATCGTATTCTTTATATTGGAGGAACGCTGAAGATCGGCCCTAATCGACACTATCTCTCTAAGCGGCTTGGCATTGAAGCAGCACCTCTTAAAGTGATTGCCTCTCCTTATGATTATGAGAAACAGGCAAGGATCTATGTGCCAAAAGAGGCACCTGCCGTCCATCAAGTCAGCAATCAAGCATATATCGATTATCTAGAGACAGCACTTACAGGTCTGATCGAACAAGAAGATCGGCCAATACTTGTGTTATTCACTTCTCATGATGTTTTGCAGAAGGTCTATCAGAAAATGCATCTGTCTATGCTAGAAAAAGGACGAGAAATACTAGCTCAAGGGTTTGGCGGAAGCCGGGAGAAGCTTTTGAAACGCTTCATTTTGTCAGAAAAAAGCGTATTGTTTGGCGCTGACAGCTTTTGGGAAGGTGTAGATTTGCCTGGAGATGCTTTGCAGATCGTTGTAGTCACACGTTTACCCTTCGATAATCCGCTTCGCCCGATGGTCAAAGCTAGGAACGCTTATTTAGAATCAGAGGGGATCAATCCTTTTTACCAGGAATCCGTACCTAAAGCAGCTTTGAAGTTACGCCAAGCATTAGGTCGCTTGATAAGGACGGAGACAGATCGTGGCGTATTGCTTATTTTGGATCGAAGACTAGTCACTGCAAAATATGGTGCACGGATCATCCATGCATTACCGAAAAAAGTACCGATCAAAGAGCTAGCTATGGAGGAAATCTACCAGGACATCCAGGAATTCTTAAAGAAAAATGAAGAAGGAAGTTAGAGGAGCTGTCTTTTTTCATAATTAAAATCTGCTATAATGAAAAGGAATGAAGATAAAGGAGCGACGACCCTTGAAGAAAAAACAGACAAAGGAAAAAACGATTAATCGCGTGTTACTTGGCTTGATCGTATTTTTATTAGCGGTCATCGTGATCAGCTCGATTTTTTACTTGCGTTCCAGTCGTCCGGCGGTGCAGGCGAAGAAAGAAGCAGTAGAAATCGCAAAGAAATATGCAAATCTTGAGGAAGCCGATCATTTTTATTGGTTTACTCGAAAGAAGACATACTTTTCACTGACAGGTACAAATGATAAAGGAAAAGAAATCGCCGTTATCATTCCTAAATCTGGTGAAAAAGTAAAAGTATTGGATCAAACAAAGGGACTGACTGAAAACGAAGCAAAACAGACAATTGCTGCGGCCCATCCTGAAATCCAAATCGAAAAAGCTGCTTTGGGGATGTATGATGATCAGCCTGTGTGGGAAGTAGTAGGAAAAGAAACAAATGGGAAACTGAATTATTACCTGATTGGCTTTGAATCTGGAGATGAAGTCAAGACAATCAAGGGAATTTAAAAGGTAAAGGAATGAATGGGATGGAGTTATCAAAAAGAACAAAACGATTAGAACCGTCTGTCACTTTGGCAGCTGCGGCAAAGGCCAAGGCATTAAAAGCCAAAGGCAGAGATGTGCTGAGTTTGACTGTGGGAGAACCGGATTTTGCGACACCAGAAAACATCCAAGAAGCAGCAATCGAAGCAATCCGCAATGGGAAAGCTAGCTATTATACACCAACAGCAGGAATCCCAGAGCTTCGACAGGCAATCGTTGATTATCTGAAGAAAAACTATGGACTTGTCTATGAACCTTCACAAACAGTCGTAACAGACGGAGCGAAATTTGCTTTGTATACCCTTTTCCAAACGATCCTTGACCCGCAAGATGAAGTCATCATTCCTGTGCCTTACTGGGTCAGTTACGGTGAGCAAGTAAAACTGGCAGAAGGACTTCCTGTCTTTGTGAAAGGGGAAGAATCCAATAGCTGGAAAGTTACTGTTGAGCAGCTAGAACAAGCACGTTCAGAAAAAACAAAAGCCGTAATCATCAATTCTCCATCGAATCCGACTGGAATGATTTATAGCAAGAATGAACTGCAGGCAATCGGTGAATGGGCAGTAAAAAATGATATTTTGATAGTTGCTGATGATATTTATGGCCGTTTAGTTTATAATGGCAATGAGTTTACTCCAATTGCAACGATTTCAGAAGCAATCAAAAATCAGACCATCATCATCAACGGCGTGTCTAAAACATATGCGATGACAGGCTGGCGCATTGGTTATGCGGTGGGAAATCCTGTGATCATCAATGGAATGATCGCTGTTGCTTCCCAATCAACTAGCAATCCGACAGCAGTCAGTCAATATGCAGCTGTTGAAGCATTGAAAGGCGAGCAAGATACAGTGGAAGAAATGCGGAACGCCTTTGAAGAACGCCTGAATACGTTATATCCGCTTGTGGCAGAACTGCCGGGTGTTTCTCTTGAAAAGCCACAAGGAGCTTTTTATCTTTTTCCTAATGTAAAAGAAACGCTACGCATGTGTAAATATGAAAATGTCACACAATGGGTAGAAGATCTTTTAGAAGAAACAGGGGTAGCGCTTGTGACTGGCGAAGGCTTTGGGGCACCAGAAAATGTCCGCATGAGTTATGCCACTGATCGCGCTACGTTAGAAGAAGCGGTACGCAGAATCAAGCAATTTATTGAGAGTAAAAGTCAAAATTAATCCTGAAGAAATTCAAGGAATATAAAAGGAGAGTCATACGTGGAACAAATTCAAATCATCGATTCGAAAAACCATGTGGGAGAAACAGTAACAATCGGCGCTTGGGTCGCAAATAAGCGATCAAGCGGAAAAATCGCATTTTTACAATTAAGAGACGGAACAGCCTTTTTCCAAGGTGTAGTTGTAAAAAGCGAAGTGCCGGAAGAAGTTTTCCAAACAGCTAAAAATCTGCACCAAGAAACATCCGTGTTAGTAACTGGAGAAATCCGTGAAGACAGCCGTTCAAAATTTGGTTATGAAATCGGAATTACAAATGTGGAAGTGGTAAGCGAGAGCCACGATTATCCGATCACACCAAAAGAACACGGAACAGACTTCTTGATGGATCATCGTCATTTATGGCTACGTTCTTCAAGACAACATGCGATTATGCAGATCAGAAATGAAATCATTCGTGCAACGTATGAATTCTTTAATCAACATCATTTTGTCAAAATCGATCCGCCGATCTTGACTGGTTCCGCACCAGAAGGCACTACGGATCTATTCGAAACAAATTACTTTGATCAAAAAGCTTATTTATCTCAAAGTGGCCAATTATACATGGAAGCTGCTGCTATGGCTTTCGGAAAAGTCTTTTCATTCGGTCCGACTTTCCGTGCTGAAAAATCAAAAACACGACGTCATTTGATTGAATTCTGGATGATCGAACCAGAAATGGCTTTCACTCATCAAGAAGAAAGTTTAGAAGTACAGGAACAATATGTAGCATTCTTAGTACAAAATATTTTAGATCATTGCGAATACGCATTAGATGTACTAGGACGAGACAAAGAAGTCTTAAAAACTTATACAAAATTGCCATTCCCTCGTATTACTTATGATGATGCGATCGAATTACTGAAGAAAAATGGATTTGATGACATCGAATGGGGCGAAGACTTTGGTTCACCTCATGAAACGTTCATTGCGAATTCATTCGAACAGCCTGTCTTTATCCTAAACTATCCAAAAGCCATCAAGCCATTCTACATGAAACCACATCCAACAAGAGAAGACGTGGTGATCTGTGCAGATATGATCGCACCAGAAGGTTACGGTGAAATTATTGGCGGAAGCGAACGGGCAACAGACTATGATTTCTTGCTAGAACAAATCCGTAATCACGGTTTGGATGAAAAAGAATATTCATGGTATCTTGATCTACGTAAATACGGTTCTGTTCCGCACTCTGGTTTTGGTCTAGGTCTTGAACGAACAGTCACTTGGATTGCTGGTATCGACCATGTGCGTGAAGCTATTCCATTCCCACGTTTGTTGAACCGAATTTATCCATAAGAGGTTGTGAAATCAGTGCCTTGACCTGAGTATTAGAGAAACAAAACGGAAAAATAGCTTCTCATATTTTACCGTTTTTTTAGCTAATATCGAGGGTCAGCTGATTGAACACCGTTTATATCAAGAGGTTGTGCGCCTGCCGTTCAGCTCCGAGTCACAAGGAGTAATTTCAAAAAACAGTTTTTCATGTTTGATGACTATTGTGACTTGTGACCGAGGAGTTGGCCGGAGAGCAACGTTTATTTAAAAAAAAGAACTGCGAACTCTCGCAGTTCTTTTTTTAAAATACGGGATAAAGTAAGTTTCCAGCAGACAAGAGAAGAAAGCAAAAGAAATTGCTATTTGATTCACAAGGTTCTATAACGAAATCGCAATCAATCAAACATATACAAAGAAGGTTATTCAAATGGAAATCTGATTTGATGATGCTTCTGCTGTTGAAATAAAGCAGCATCTAGTACCTGAAAACAAACTAATAGTAACATTCGAAGATGGAGTAGGTCCGTATTTTCAGCATGCAATGATCCATATGTAAGTTTAATTCATCCTTGAAATCATCGGACCAGATAAAGTTATGACCAATCTATCCCAAGCAATCTAGAAGAGATATTAGTAAAAGAACATTTACTGGAAGTCTTAGATGAGCCTATAAATATATGTTCTGATGGCGTCATCAGTGGTCTGATTGACGGAAGCTTAGGTGTGATCGATTTCTCTGGACCAAACAACGAAGGAATCAAGGGGAATCCGGCACGTTAAGAAAAAAAGTATAAAAAACTAGACACTTGATGAGCGTTCATTCAATTGATTGAAGGGACTAGGCTGGTGTCATTTTTTATACATATATTTTCTCTTTCGTCTTGATAGGGCTTATGGGATAATATAAGGAAGAAAATCATCGTTTTATTCAAAAAGGAGTTTTTGACAAATGAAAAAACGTATATTATTTATCGGTGACAGCATTACAGACGCAGGAAGAGACCGAGCAGAAGCAACTGATCTAGGTAAAGGTTATCCACTTTTGATTGCCGGAAAACTAATCTCCCAATATCCAACGATGGAATTTGAATGCATGAACCGTGGGATAGGAGGAGACAAAATTGCAGATCTGCAAGTACGCTGGCAAGAAGATTGTTTAGCTTTACAACCTGACTATGTATCGATTTTGATCGGAATCAATGATACCTGGCATAATACTAGCGATCAGGCTATATTCGGAACTGAGAAATCTGCGCAGCAATTTGAATCCGTTTATCGAAAATTACTAAATGAACTTCAAACAGCGGAAATCTGCAACATCATCTTGATGGAGCCGTTTGTACTTCCTATAACCGACGACCGTCATGGCTGGCGTAAAGACTTAGACCCTAAAATCCAAATTGTTCGTAAACTTGCTAAGGAATATGGCGCATTGCTGGTTCCTTTAGATGGCATATTCAATGCTTTAGGGATTGCTTATGGTTTTTCGAAATATACAAGAGAAGATGGGGTCCACCCAACGATTGGCGGACATGAGATCATTGCACAAAGCTGGATAGATGCAATTGCCGCAGTCGATTTTTTTAGTGGAGATAAAAATGAGCGAAAGAAAAGTGAGAAATGATGGAAATACGGTGGGCAGTAAAAGAAGATTTACCTCAAATCAATCAGCTGATTACTGATCATCCAGAATCATTCGTAAAAGCAAAAACGGCAGCTGACCTAAATGATAAGAATAAACTATTGCTCGTTGCTGTAACAAAAGAAAAACGGATTATCGGATTTGCGCAAGCGGACGTGCAACAGTCAGAAGAACGGGTGGATCAGCGACCATCAGGAAAACTAATCCAACACACATTAGTAACAAAAGAAAATACGGAAGAAATCCAAAAAAAATTTGCAGAATACTTGATGCTGGAAGCTAAAAAAAGAAGAATAAAATCAATTTTTGCCCAGTTTTAATCAAAAACAGTAATAGAAGGAGAAATACAATGAGTTGTTTAGGAAATGTCATCTGGTTTATATTCGGCGGACTAATCGGTGGTCTTAGCTGGTTAGCAGCGGGGATACTTTGGTGTATCACGATCATAGGTATCCCAATCGGTATGCAATGTTTTAAGATCGCCTCCCTTTCTTTTGCGCCTTTTGGCAAAGAAGTAATTTATCACCAGTCTGGCATGTCATTGATCGTTAATATCATCTGGCTGATCGTTTCAGGCCTACCAATTGCTCTCGCACATGTCGTCAGCGGCATCCTTCTATGTATCACGATCATAGGGATACCTTTTGCCAAGCAATCTTTCAAACTTGCTCGATTGGCGTTGATGCCATTCGGTGCAGAAATTGTATAAAAAGAGAATAATAAAGGTTAGAAAACGCATAGAGTCAGGTGGGATACATGTATTTCACCTGACTCTATGTGTTTTCCTGTATAAGTTCTCCCATGTGACTTTTACGTCTTTTATTTATATGGGATTACTGTTTATGGAAAGTTGAAATAATTTTCATTAAAGAACTCTTTCTATATTTTTGAAAGCGTAGTGGAGCTTCGAATATCTGGGAAGGACATTTTGCAGGGATTGAAAAAAGATATTGTCCTATCGAAAAATTAATGAATTTAGACAAATTGCCAGCAACAGGCTTCAAACTTAGTTGCTATCCTGTCAAGATCAAGAAGGCAAGTGCGGGTTGGATAAGAGCAGGGGCAATGATCGAAGAGAAAAAGAAAGAATAAGCCAAAACATCTGTATGGAAGAAATTTTCCGATGCAGATGTTTTTCATTTTTTCTTTCGGATACCTTGACATATGAATAACCATTCATTTATAATTAGTTATGAAGAGATATTCATATGTTGAGGCGAGGAGGTCATTAAAATGAAAAGTTACAGATTAGAAGGTTTAGATTGTGCGAACTGTGCAATGAAAATCGAAAAAGGAGTTCAGAAGATCAATGGAGTCAAGGAAGCAACGGTAAACTTCACTTCTGGAAAACTAACGATTGACGCAGAGGAAGATCATTTGGCTACGATTGAACAAGAAACAAAAAAAGTAGTGAAGGAATTAGAACCAGATGTCAAAGTAACAGAAATAGATAAGGAAAAAGTATCTGAACATGGAAATGAAAAAGAGAGAAATACGCTGTTCCGGATTTTATTTTCCCTTGCAGGTATCGCTTTATTGCTATTATTTGATTTTAATGAACCAATTCGCTTGATAGGGTATTTATTGATTTATCTGCTGATAGGATATGATGTAGTGAAGAAGGCAGTGATGAATATCGTCAAAGGAAAAATCTTTGATGAGAATTTTCTTATGTCTGTTGCTACGATTGGCGCTATGTTGATCGGTGAATATCCAGAAGCCGTAGCAGTGATGCTATTTTATCAAATCGGCGAGTATTTCCAAGGATTGGCAGTCAGTCATTCAAGAAAATCGATTCGCGAATTGATGGCGATCCGTCCAGAAACAGCTCACGTGCAGACGACGGAAGGATTGATGACCGTGAACCCTGAAGACGTGCAGATCGGTCAGTTTGTACTTGTGAAGCCTGGTGAACGTGTACCGTTAGATGGAACGATCATCGAAGGAGAATCATTAGTCGATACGTCAGCACTTACAGGAGAATCAGTCCCTAAATCTGTATATGTTGGTGAAACAGTATTAAGCGGATTTATCAATAAAAATAAACCATTTTTAGTTCAAGTAGAAAAATCTTATGAAAATTCTACTATCAGCAAATTATTAGAATTAGTAGAAAATGCCAGCAGTAAAAAAGCACCAGCTGAAAATTTCATTACTAAATTCGCGCGCTATTACACACCAGTCGTTGTAGGATTGGCCGTTTTATTAGCTGTTTTACCTCCACTTGTTGTTTCTGGAGCGGCGTTTTCTGAATGGATCTATCGAGCATTGACATTTTTAGTGATCTCATGTCCATGTGCATTAGTGATTTCCGTGCCACTTAGTTTCTTTGGCGGTATCGGAGGCGCAAGTAAAATCGGTGTATTAGTAAAAGGTTCAAATTACTTGGAGTTGCTTGCGCAAACCGAGACAGTGGTATTCGATAAAACCGGCACATTAACGAAAGGTGACTTTTCGATCCAGACGATCGATACAAAAATCGATCCAAAGAAATTCATGCAATATATTGCGAGTGCAGAACAGTTTTCTACACATCCGATTGCTCAATCTGTTTTAGAAGGCTACGCAGGTCCGCTTTTACCAACAACTAATATCCAGGAATTTGCAGGTGAAGGGATCTTAGCTGAAGTTGATGGCAAACAAGTATTAGCAGGTAATCACAAATTGATGGAAAGATTTGAAATCTCTTTTCCTTTAAGTCAAGAAATCGGTACATTGCTTTATCTAGCGATCGATCAAAGTTACAGTGGTTATCTTGTTATTGCAGATACCTTGAAAGAAGATGCCGTAGACGCATTGGTTCAATTAAAACAGGCTGGTGTGAAGAACACAGTCATGTTGACGGGCGACTCGAAAAAAATTGCTGATCATATCGGGAAGCAAGTAGGCGTGGACAAGATATATAGCGAATTGCTTCCTGAAGATAAAGTGCAGCGGTTAGAGGAAATCTTACAAAGAAACAATAAAAAGACCGCATTTGTCGGAGATGGAATCAACGATGCACCGGTGCTAGCAAGAGCAGATGTAGGAATCGCAATGGGTGGATTGGGAAGCGATGCTGCAATTGAAGCAGCAGATGTAGTCATCATGAATGATCAACCATCGAAGATTGCAGAAGCAATCCATTTAGCAAAGAAAACATTGAAAATCGTCAAACAAAACATTGTCTTTGCTATTGGGATAAAAATTTTGGTACTTGCCTTAGGTGCTTTTGGTTTTGCATCAATGGGAGATGCAGTATTTGCAGATGTTGGGGTGACAGTATTAGCTGTTTTGAATGCCATGCGAAGCTTGCATGTAAAAAATAAACGTTGATCAATGAAGAGGACGAATGAACGTCCTCTTTTTTTTATATCCTTTTCTTAATGAAAAATGTAAAGAAAATAGATAGGATTATAAAATAACTAATGTTTTTAATTTTGCAGAAAATTCAAAATAGCTTGAAATTCAATAAGGTCAATGAAATAAAAGAAAATAACTTATTTTTTTGATGGAAAAAATATGAAAAAACGATGTGTATTAAATAAAAGAATACACACATAAAATAACACTGTCTTGTAAGTTTGTTAAAAATTGAATATGATTACATCTGGATAACAAATTTTTATCATAAAGGAGAGAACGAATGAACAACAAACAATTACGCTGGTTTACTGTTGCGTTAATTGCATTTAACATGGTTTGGGGCATGGGGAATGTAGTTAATAACTATGCTCAGCAAGGAGTATCAGTTGTCACCTCTTGGCTATTGATTTTGGCCATTTATTTTATTCCATACGCATTGATCGTTGGACAATTAGGATCAGCCTTCAAGGATAGTAAAGGAGGCGTCAGTTCATGGGTCGAAAATACGACATCTAATAAACGACTGGCATACTATGCCGCTTGGACTTACTGGGTCGTCCATATTCCTTATTTGGCACAAAAGCCTCAAGCAATTCTGATTGCTGGTGGTTGGGCAGTCCAAGGAAATGGAAATATCGTAAATACGATGTCAGTACAAATGGTAGCAGTTATTTCACTTATTATATTTCTTGCCTTTTTATATTTATCAACAAAAGGACTTTCTACTTTGAAAGTGATTGGCGGACTGGCCGGAACAGCGATGTTCGTCATGTCGATCTTATTTATTCTTTTAGCTGTAACGGCACCGTTCATCAATCCAACGATGGAATTTGCCACACCACATATGAATCAAGTGAAAACATATATTCCAACATTTGATTTCAGTTATTTCACAACCGTTTCGATGCTAGTATTTGCAGTTGGAGGGGCGGAAAAAATATCCCCTTATGTCAACTCTACAAGAAATCCTGCAAAGGAATTTCCTAAAGGGATGATCTTCTTAGCAGCAATGGTAGGGATTTGTGCTGTATTAGGCTCAGTCGCAATGGGTATGCTGTTTGCTAGTGATAATATTCCTAAAGACTTGATGGCAAATGGGGCATACAGTGCTTTTCAAATTTTAGGTAATTACTATGGTATCGGTAACTCATTGATGATCATTTACGCATTGACAAACATGATTGGACAAATCTCCGCATTAGCCTTTTCAATTGATGCACCACTAAAAATCTTGTTAGCAGATGCGGATCCAGAATTTGTACCAAACTGGCTACGTAAACGTAATCGTAAAGGTACATTGGTGAATGGTTATCTTCTGACAGGTATACTAGTAGGAATCATTATTTTGTTGCCGATTTTTGGTATCAAAGATATGAATGAATTAGTAAAATGGTTGACGAACTTGAACTCAGTTGTCATGCCAATGCGTTACCTATGGGTGTTCTTGGCATATATGATGTTGAATAAAGCTTATAAGAAATTCAATTCTGAATATAAATTTGTTAAAAATCCAAAAATCGGTTTTATCTTTGGTGCTTGGTGCTTTGCCTTCACTGCGTTTGCATGTATCCTAGGAATGGTGCCAAAAGTAGATTATACTGCTGATCCTAAAGCATGGTGGTTCCAATTATTTACGAATATCATCACACCAATCGTCTTGATCTTATTAGGTATGATCTTGCCAGCAATTGCTCGTCGAGACAAAAACAAAGAAATCACTGAACCAGAAACAGTGGTTCAGCCTTAAAATAGAAATACTTGTTACAAGAGGTTGTGACAGAAGTGGTCAGCTTCAAGAAATAAGAAGGAATTTACGAAAATTGCTTCTCAAATTTTTGTGAAGTTTCGGCTTGTTTTTCGAAGAAGCTACTTCTGGAACACCGTGAATCAGAGGTTGTGAAAAAGCTGTCCTGCATCAAGTAATAAGAACAGCCAAACAAAAATAGCCCCTCATATTTTTCGTTTGGCTGGGCTTATTACCGCAGATGCAAGCTTTGGAACACCGTTTAAGAAAGAGGTAGTGAGCCTGCCGTTTAACTCCGAGTCACAAGGAGCAATTTCAAAAAACAACTTCTCATGTTTGTTGACTATTGTGACTTGTGACCGAGGTGTTGGCAGGAGAACACCGTTTAAGGAAGAGGTTGTAAAATCAGCGATTTGACCTGAGTATTAGAGAAACAAACGGAAAAATAGCTCCTCATATTTTGCCGCTTTTTGAGCTAATGCTGAAGGTCAGCTGATTGAACACCATTTATTCGAAACAAGGGACTTTGACACGACTTTTGTCACAGTCCCTTGTTTTTTTGCGGCGTTATAAGTGGTATGATCGAACCAAATTCCAAAGAGAAGTGAGGGAGAAGAATGAAGATCATCGTGATTGGACAAAGTGGGTCGGGAAAATCGACCCTCGCAAGGAAGATCAAAGAAATCACCGACTTTCCGCTACTGCCGCTAGACCTTTTATGGCATACAACAGACTACAGTATTCAGGCAAAAAAGTGGTTTTTGCAAGAACAGCAATTGTTTATGGTATCTAATCCGTCATGGATCGTTGAAGGAAATTATACTTCTACATTAGAGGAAAGGATTAAAGAAGCAGATAAGATCATTTGGCTTAAAGTGCCGCGTTATCTCGCCATCTACCGAGTAGTTTGGCGTTCTCTAAAAAGAAAGATAAACAAAAAATCTCGGCCAGATATGCCTGAATCATTTTCGGAGAAACTAAACAGGGAATACTTAGAATTTTTATCTTTTATCTGGCATTTTGAAGAAAACAATGAACCGAAAATACAGCAGCTGATCCAAGTAGCTAATGCAAGAAATAAACTGATCATCCTTAAAACAAGACGAGAGAAACAAGAATTTTTAACTAAATTGAAAATAGAGAGCAAAAATAATTGACAGTTTTTGTTTACAAGTGTAATCTGTATTCATAAGATAATGATTACATTTGTAAACGAAAGGTGTGAAATAAATGGAAAAAGTCAAAACGCCAGTAAAGATCAGTGATTCAGAGTGGGAGATCATGCGTGTTATTTGGACACTTGGACAGACGACAGCCCAAGAAATCACGCAGATCTTAGCTGATTCGATGGATTGGAAACCAGCAACGATCAAAACTTTGCTGGGTCGTTTGGTAAAAAAAGAAGTGATCTGGACAGAACAAGAAGGAAAAAAATTCATTTATCATCCAGCTGTCTCGGAGATGGAAACAGTTCGCAGTGCGACGGAAAATCTTTTTTCCCATATCTGTGCAAAAAGGATTGGAGAGACGATTGCGGATCTAGTAGAAGAAGCCACTTTGACTCAAGAAGATATCAATGAGATTTTGAAACAACTGGAACAAAAGCAACCAGTAGATACGATCGAATGTAACTGTATCCCAGGTCAATGTGAATGTAAACAACATCAATAGGAGGAAGAAAAAATGAAACAACAATTTTCAATCGAAGGTATGAGCTGCAATCATTGTGCAGCAAGAGTAGAAGAAACAGTAAGCGCACTTGACGGCGTGCAAAAAGTGAAAGTAAATTTGAAAAAAGCAAACGGTACGGTCAAGTTTGATGAAACAAAAGTTCAATCCGAAAAGATTTGTCAAGCAATCAATGGATTGGGTTATAAAGCAGAGGTGATTTGATGGCAACAGCAGAAACCAAAATGGATACGTTCGTCATTACAGGTATGACTTGTGCAAATTGTTCTGCTAGGATCGAAAAAGAGCTGAACGGACAACCTGGTGTGGTCAATGCCACAGTCAACTTGGCCACTGAAAAAGCAAGTGTCAAATATGAAGGGACGACCACTGAAAAATTAATCCAAAGCGTAGAAAACATCGGCTATGGTGCAATTTTGTACGATGAAGCCCACAAACAAAAAATTGCAGAAGAAAAGCAAGCGTATTTGAAAAAAATGCTATTCGATCTTATATTGAGTACGGTTTTGACTTTGCCGTTGATGTTGTCAATGATTGCTATGATGTTAGGAAGCCATGCGGCGATTGTTCACTTTTTTCATTTTCCAATCGTCCAGTTAGTGCTGTCTGCTCCTGTCCAATTTTATGTCGGTGCTCGTTTTTATAAAGGTGCGTACCATGCAATCAAGACGAAAGCACCAAATATGGATGTATTGGTAGCAATTGGAACATCGGCTGCCTTTGCATTGAGCATTTACAACGGATTTTTCCGTGGACACCCCCAAGATCTTTATTTTGAAAGCAGCAGTATGATCATCACGCTGATTTTGCTCGGCAAATATTTGGAACATACAGCAAAAACGAAAACAGGTAATGCAATCAAACAATTGATGTCTCTTCAAACAAAAACCGCCCAAGTGATAAGAAACGGGAAAGAAGAAACGTTAGCGATTGAAGAAGTAGTCGTTGGTGATCAACTAGTCATCCGTCCTGGTGAGCAGATTCCAGCAGATGGTCGAATTATTTCAGGAAGCAGTGCGATAGATGAAAGTATGCTTACTGGTGAAAATCTTCCTGTAGAAAAGAATCCGGATGACTCGCTCTTTGGCGGGACAATCAATACGAATGGTCTACTTCACATGGAAGTTACACAAGTCGGCAAGCAGACAGTATTAGCGCAAATCATTCAAATGGTGGAAGATGCTCAAGGGAGCAAAGCCCCAATCCAAAAAATCGCAGATCGGATCTCAGGGATTTTTGTTCCGATCGTATTAGTCATCGCGTTTATCACGCTCATAGCTACAGGTTTGATCACTGGTGATTGGCAACTCGCATTGATCCATAGTGTCTCTGTATTAGTCATTGCGTGTCCATGTGCATTAGGTTTAGCGACTCCAACAGCTATTATGGTAGGAACGGGTGTTGGTGCACGAAATGGAATTTTAATTAAAGGCGGAGAAGCATTAGAAGCAGCTGCTCACTTAGACAGCATTGTTTTGGATAAAACTGGAACGATTACAGAAGGAAAGCCCAAAGTTACAGATCTAGTCGGTTCTAAAGAAGTCCTATCTATTTTTTATACTTTAGAACAAGCTTCTGAACATCCACTAGGTAAAGCAATCGTGGAATACGGAAAACTGCAAGAAGCAGCAACATACGATATGATTGATTTTACAGCCCACCCAGGTGCTGGAATCAGCGGTACGATTAACGGAGTACGCTATTTTGCGGGTACACGTAAACGATTAATTGAATTGAACCTATCATTTGATGAATACCAAGAACACGCGTTAGAATTAGAACAGCAGGGAAAAACAGTCATGTTTTTAGCTGATGAAAAGCAAGTGATCGGGTTGATTGCCGTGGCTGATCAAATCAAACTAGAAGTCAAACAAGCAATCAAGCAGCTCCAGAATAAAGGATTAGATGTTTTTATGCTGACAGGAGACAACAAACTGGCAGCCGAAACGATTGGTAAACAAGTTGGTATTGATCCAAAGCATATCTTTGCTGAAGTACTTCCAGAGGATAAAGCAGCCTACGTAGAAAAACTTCAGAAAGATGGCAAAAAAGTCGGTATGGCAGGCGATGGAATCAATGATGCACCGGCCTTAGCATTAGCTGATGTCGGTATGGCAATGGGAAGTGGAACGGACATTGCGATGGAAACAGCCGATGTGACGCTGATGAATAGCAGTTTGGCATCCATTGCACAAACAATCGAGTTGTCTAGGTTGACATTGAGAAAAATCAAACAAAATCTTTTCTGGGCTTTTGTCTATAATACGATTGGTATTCCTTTTGCCGCACTAGGCTTTTTGAATCCAATCATTGCAGGAGGAGCGATGGCGTTTAGTTCCGTCAGTGTATTGTTGAACTCCCTGAGCTTAAATCGACACATGAAAAAGTAAGAGAAGGGATGGAGTAAAAATGAATGGGAACGATATGGAGAAAAAACATGAGCATAAAAAAGAAGTAGTAAACAAAGAAAGTACAGAATCTCATGAAAAACAGATGGAGATGAAACATGACCATAGTCAGATGGATCATTCCATGCACATGGGACATAACCATGGAGATATAGCAAACAGCAAACAAATGGACCATTCGATGCACATGGATCACGAACACGGCGGCATGGATCATTCCATGCACATGGGGAATTTCAAACAAAAATTTTGGCTATCGCTTATCCTAGCTATCCCAATCATTCTTTTTTCACCAATGATGGGAATGGAATTTCCATTTCAAGTAACGTTTCCTGGTTCTGATTGGCTCGTATTGATCTTAGCAACTATACTATTTATCTATGGCGGTCAGCCATTTTTAAGTGGAGCTAAGATGGAATTGAAACAAAAAAGTCCTGCTATGATGACACTGATCGCGATGGGGATTACAGTTGCATATATTTATAGTGTCTATTCGTTTATCGCAAATCTGCTCAATCCACATACACACGTCATGGATTTCTTCTGGGAATTGGCTACTTTGATCGTTATTATGCTACTAGGTCACTGGATTGAAATGAATGCTGTGTCGAATGCCAGCAATGCTTTACAAAAACTAGCAGAATTACTGCCAGAATCAGTGAAACGCTTGACGAAAGATGGAAAAGAAGAGACAGTTTCATTGAAAGAAGTAAACGAAGGTGATCGTTTGATCGTCCGGTCTGGTGATAAAATGCCAACAGATGGTGTAATCTTGAAAGGTGAAACAATTGTTGACGAATCAGCTGTGACTGGCGAATCAAGAGGAATCAAAAAACAAGCCAATGACAAAGTGATTGGCGGTTCTATCAATGGGGATGGAACGATCGAAATCGAAGTAACTGGAACTGGTGAAAATGGTTATCTAGCGAAGGTTATGGAAATGGTGCGAAAAGCACAAGGAGAAAAATCCAAGCTAGAGTCATTATCTGACAAAGTGGCAAAATGGCTGTTTTATGTCGCATTAATTGTGGGTATCCTGGCATTCATCGCCTGGTTGTTCTTGACAGATCTTCCTAATGCATTAGAACGTATGGTAACAGTCTTTATCATCGCCTGTCCTCATGCTCTAGGTTTAGCTATCCCATTAGTTGTTGCTCGTTCCACATCAATAGCAGCTAAAAACGGATTACTTTTGAAAAACCGCAATGCACTGGAGCAAGCCAATGATCTAGATGTGATCATGCTGGACAAAACAGGAACACTAACAGAAGGAAAATTTACTGTAACGGGTGTCGAAGTACTTGATGATGCGTTCAATAAAAATGAAATCCTTCAATATCTAGGAGCCTTGGAAGCGAATGCCAATCATCCATTGGCTGTTGGCATTATGAATTATTTGAAAGAACATGAAATCAAGCCTTATCAAGCTGAAAACCTAAAAAATCTTTCAGGAGTCGGGCTAGAGGCAACAGTCAAAAAACAACAAGTGAAAATAGTTAATGAAAAAGAAGTTGAGCGTCTCGGATTAAACGTAGAACAAGCATTATTGAAACCTTACCAAGAACAAGGAAATACCATCAGCTTCCTGATTTTAGAAAATCATCTAGCTGCAATCGTTGCTTTAGGTGACGTAGTAAAAACAGAAGCAAAAGAATTTATCCGAACATTGAAAGAAAGAAAAATCACTCCTGTCATGCTTACTGGTGACAATAAAAACGCTGCCCAAGCAGTAGCAGATTATTTAGGGATCGAAGAATATTATGGCGGTTTATTACCAGATGATAAAGAAGCTGTTGTCCAGAAATACCTTGACCAAGGGAAAAAAGTAATCATGGTGGGTGATGGGATCAATGATGCGCCAAGTTTAGCCCGTGCTTCAATCGGGATGGCAATCGGTGCAGGGACAGATATCGCAATCGATTCTGCGGATGTCGTATTGACAAACAGCGATCCAAAAGATATTTTGCATTTTCTTGATCTAGCCAAGCAAACGCGAAAGAAAATGATCCAGAACCTCTGGTGGGGGGCAGGTTACAATATTCTTGCAATTCCGCTAGCAGCCGGAATTCTTGCGCCAATTGGTATCATATTAAGTCCAGCAGTTGGTGCTGTCTTGATGTCGTTAAGTACGGTAGTTGTAGCTCTAAATGCTTTGACATTGAAAATCAGATAATAATGAAAAAAGGTTGTGACAAAAAACGTGTCACAACCTTTTTTTCGAGTAATCGATACTCAATCAGCTGGTTCTCGGCATTCCAGAAGTAGATTCTCCAGAAATTTTATCTTATTTTTTGAAGCGGCTCCCTTTTGTCAGAATTTTTTTGTATACCATTTTTCTTATTATATGCGTTATTTCTAAATAGGTTTTTTTATCGAATTTTACCGGATCTGCTTGTCGTCCATATATTTCTGCTTCATATTGAGTAGTTAATCGAATGAAACGCAGATCTAGCTTGAATTCTTGTTCTATTCGCAGGCTATATTCCTGCAAAGATTCTGCGGGTTTGCGCGGTACCAATGTTTCCAAAGGGTTAAGAAGTTTTTGATATGCAATCGTATTAGTAGAAGCAAAAAAATGAAGATAGATAAGATAACTTGTCCAGCGCAGAGATTTTCTGAATAACAATAGAAAGAACAACAAGACGGATAAACACACTCCAAGGCTGAATAAGACGATTTTATAAGCTGGTGTGAGTGTTGTTTCTTCTGATGGAATGACCTCAGATCTCTCACTGGAAATAGTTTCTGCCATATTTTCGCTTTCATTTGGTTGTTCGATAGCAGGCTGGACGGTTTCGGTTGTTTCAGCAACTGGTTGTGAACCCATTGGATTGGCAAATGAAGGGGTTGGTTCAAATGGAAGCCAGCCAAATCCAGGAAAGTATACCTCTGGCCAAGAATGAGCATGACTATTGAGAATGCTGTATTCCTCATTCCCTTGATTATCTGTGCCTGTTCTGAGCCCATTTGTAAAACCTTTTGTCCAGCGAGCTGGGATACCAAGTGTTCGAAGAAGGACGACCATAGAAGTTGAAAAGTTGTCACAATAGCCGACTTTTGAATCAAAGAGGAAATAATCCACATAATCGTGTTCTTTTGGAGTATGCCCGGTATCCGTTTTGGAATAGCGGAAATTTCCGCTTGTTTTTAAATACTGTTAGACAGCTTCGACTTTACGAATTAAAGTTGCTTCATTTTTGGTCAATTCGACCGCCAAGTCCTCAATACGTTTAGGCAAACTTTTTGGCAATTGAAGATTTGTCTGCTGATTTTCTAAATCATCAGCTTTTAACTGACTGATTTTTAATTCTTCTCTCGTAAAAACTAACCTTTCTGTTTGTAAAGTTGCAGAACGTGTCGATTCATTCGGGACAGGAATGAATCGCTGGCTTTCAGGCAAATAGTAAAGCGTTTGTCCACTAGCTAATGAAAAATCAGTCAAGGTAGTATTTCCATAAGGATAAGGTAAGAAAACTTGTTTTTTTAGGGTCAATGTAATGTTTTCTTTGTCTTCTATAACGGTTTGGTAGCTCGTGATGTCAACAGGGAATTCTTGGATTGGTTGGATGGGTGCGTCCTGATCTTCTATCCATCCAGAACCGGTGTAATGATTTTTATTTTCGATCTTCCAATAGCCATTTCCTTCTTGGTTCGCTGTAAAAACAACTTCGCCATTATCATATAAAGGTCCACCAAGCTGTTCATCATTCTCACTGAAGCCTGTTCTTGCACTTCCGGTTAATTGATACTCATGGAGTGTGTCATAAAGCCCTTCATCATTAAGATATTCTCGGATCGGTTCACTCGTTTCCTCGAGAGATTGGTGTACTTTCGGAAGATATAAAGGCAAGATAGCGCTAAAAGTTAAGAAACAAATAAGCAGAACTGTAGTCAATGACTGGAATCGAGTGTTTCCCGACAACAACCGGATGGAGAAAAATTGCCTTGCTGCCAGATACACGAACAAAACAGTTACTACCGCAATCATTTCGTACAGTAAATCTTTTTTCCGAAAAACGGTAAGCATCATGAAGTAAGCCATCAAAGAAAGAAAGGGTGCGTACCAATAGTCGTAATCCACGGTCAATGTAATAAATAAATAGATCAGCAACATTATGAGAAAAAAAGCTGTCTTTTCTGGCAAATAATAAAGTTTACCTTGGGATAGATGGAAGAATTCCTCTGTAACTGACGAAAAAAACTGTAAGATCCATAATATGGAAAATGTCTTCGAAGGAAAATATAAAAACAAACAACCTATCATTACTGGCAAAGAAAGCAGCAAACGTACCCATTTTTTAGGAATACAGCAGACAATAAGGCATAGGACACCAATAGTTAGGATAAGAAGGTAGCTGTTTTGCAATTGATTAGCTACTACAAATATCGGAGCACCTACACTTAGTATCACAAAGGAGTAAACGCCACGCAGCCATTTTTCCCGTTTAATCGTCAATCCATTCACCTCCTGGCAATGAACATATCTTGTCTTTTTCTTGGACCATGAGTTGTTTTTCTACGAAATAAACAAGATAAACCGTTCGATCTTTTGACAATGTTTCAATAGCTTCTGAGACTTCAGGAGAATTCTCAGGAACAAAGAGGACGATTTGTTTTTTTGCATATTTTTTCAAGTGTGTGAAAAAAGCTTTCTCATCGCCAGCTTCCAAAGAAGCAAAATAGGTATGACCGGGGTCTTTGCCATGAAAGGCGCGGTTGCCTAATATCAGAAGTTCCGGCTGCTTTTCTTTTTTCAAATGCCATAAAGAAAAATACAAGTCTAGCAGAGGTTCAAATTTTGGACTGGGCGAACCCCAAAAGCAAAAAAGAGGAGAACATTCTTCTTCTTGATAATCGTATTCACGGTATAACCACTCTTGAGTATGAGCAGACAATTTCCAATCGATTCGGTTGAAAGAATCACCTGGACGATAAGCGCGATGTTCCCGAAAATCAAGACCTCTTTGGTACGCGTTCAGCTGCTGTTTTTTTTCCAGAACTCTCTGTAATTTTTCTGCTTGAATCTTACAAAAAGCAGGCAGAACAGTCACAGGAAAAGAGATCTCTCTTTTTGCACTTTTTCTGAAAAGTCCTAGACTATCATAGGCTGTAAAAATGACAGTTAATGTTTCATGGCATCCTCTTTCTTTTGGCTGCCAAAGCAATTGGACTTCTTGCGGTTTATTTGTAAGAATCAAAATCTCTTGTTTTTTTCTGCAAAGATTGCTGGGAAGCCGATTTGTAAACGAGGGAGAAGTAAAGAAAAAGTTCTCTTTTTTGCTATGGAAAAAATAACCTGCATACTTTTTTTGCGATAAACGAGTGGCTGCAATGTACAAGTAACCGAAAGTTTCTTTAGAAAGCTGCTTAATGAAATCAAGCTCCATGATACATAAAGAGTAAAAAAGGCCAACAAGAACCAGCCTAAAGAATTGTTGAATACAAGAGCAAAAAGCACAATGATGAAATATACCAGAAATAACACAAAATTAATGAAATAATCTTTGATTTTTTCCATTGTCTACCTCAATCTACCTCACAGGAATAGGAATTTGTGCAACAAGAGTATGAATGATTTGTTTCTTTTCGTCTTCCTTCAATGAACGATCGTAAAAAATCAGGCGATGGGAAAACACGTAAGGAACTAAATCCTGCAAATCTTTGGGCGTGACGTAATTTCTCCCATGGATTAAAGCATAAGCTTTTGCTGCCTGAATAAAGGAAAGGCTTCCTCGTGGACTGATGCCAAGCTGGATGGCAGCATGACTTCTTGTTGCTGACACTAACTGCAAGGCATAAGATGCCACTTCGGGACTGACAAAGACATTCGCCACATTTGTTTTTATTTCTTCTATTTCATAACTGTTCAATACTTCATTTAAGTTATCCAACACTTTTTCGAATTTATCCAAAAGTAGCAAAAGTTCGTCATCAAAAGAAGGATAACCGATTTGTAGTCGGAATAAAAAACGATCGAGCTGTGCTTCCGGCAAAGGATATGTTCCTTCGTACTCGATTGGATTTTGCGTAGCTAAGACAAAAAAATGATTGTCTAGAGGGTATGTATTGTTGTCGATCGTTGCATGATTCTCGGCCATTGCTTCTAAAAGTGCTGACTGAGTACGAGGAGTCGTACGATTGATCTCATCTGCCAACAAGATCGTGGTAAAGATCGGTCTCGGACGAAATTCAAACTCTTTTGATTGTGAATTGTATACGGAAAAACCAAGAATATCACTAGGCAGCAGATCAGGAGTACATTGGACTCTGCTGAAGGTTCCCTGTACAGCTTTTGCTAGTGCTTTGACCAGTAACGTTTTACCTACACCGGGAATATCTTCGAATAAGACATGACCACCTGCTAATAGGGCCACGATCATCAATTGGATAGTTGAACGTTTGCCGATGACCGCTTTTTCTAATTCTTATATCAACTGATCGATTTTTTGTTTGGATTCTTCTATTTTTTCTTCCATTTTCACATCACCTTCTCATAAAATCACTATTTATTTCATTGTAATGGAAGGGAATACATCCTACAAGCAAAGTGATCTTATTATGTTTTTTTAAAGTACATTCGTTTTGAAATGAGAATACGATTAAATTGAGTAAAATAAAAAATAATGAGGAAGATTTGCGTATTTAAATAAATAGAAAGGGAGTTTTTTATCTTTTTAGGAGTGAACCCATTTTGATCAAACAATATGTTTAGAAATCAGGTGAGAAATGATCGATGAGATGGCAAAAACTATTATCAAAAAATGCACAGAATTTATTTTCACTAATCAATCTAATGAAAGATTTGATCTGGCGAAAAGCTGATTTAGCTGAAGAACTGAAAATCGATGTTAAAACAGTGGATCGGCATCTGAAACGTTTGGCGGAAAGCGACTGTCCCATTCAGCTGATTCTTCATAAGAAAACCGTTCAGTTAGTTTATGATCAAGGATATAGCGAACCTTATCTCTTGTTTGTTTTTCTGATCCAATCACCCCCGTTTTGTTTACTGAAAAATCTGCTATTGAATGAACCTTACGAGCAGAAGTACGATCGTTCTACGCAAGAGCGATTGAGAAAGTGGTTTGGCGAGTACCACCTTTCTTTTTCTTATAAAAAAGCACAGATCTTTGGTTCAGAAAGAAAAGTAAGATATCTGCTGTTTTGCTTTTTGAAAGATTTTCCGCATTTTTTTGCAGATGATGGAGAGCAGTCCTTTTCTGAGATGTTCATCCAATTATTGAAGCAAAGAAAGGATCCGGCAGAAATCGAGATTTTAGGAGACAGTCGAACACTATTCTTTGAATTGTTTCCTGAATTGCTATTTAGAGAGGAGCAGATTTTGCCAATAAAAGAAAAAAATTATCTAGCAATTTTGCGCTTGAGCTGTAACCAGATTACTGAAAAGCGGTGGAAACGGATAGAAGAGACACAAGACTATCGGAAATTGACGATTGTGACTGAAAAGCTTGATTCGCTGTTTTGGCTGAATAGCGAATTTGAGAGCGAAAGCAAATCAAAGCTGACAAAAGTACTTTACCAAGAATGACTTCGTTACGTAATTGGTATCCATGACCGGCTGATAGAAGAAGTTCGTTATTATCAGGAAACATTAGAAAAATTTCCCAATTCCAAAGATAAACTATATCAATTTCGGCTAGCGATCCAACAAGCACTTGCACACCCCGCAGTAGAGTGGGGGATGCTTTTACTGAAAACACTCCAGGAACGAGGGTATTTAGATGTCCACCCTCCTGAAGTGAAAATCGTCTTTTTTTTTCGCTATGAACACCAAGAAGCAAGAAGACTTGCTGGGGTACTGAACAAAACGCTAAGACATCGAAAACGGATCTCTATACATGTATGTACTCGAAATAAGCCGCCTCGGTATGCAGATCTAGTGATCACCGATCATTTTTTTCCACTAGACCATAACGAAGATCAAAAAACGTATCTGTACCATCCTTCATTTGGTATCGAAAGACTTCTTACCGATATCAATTACTGGTTAGGCAAAAACCGATAAAACCTTTGGAAAAAAGATCAAAACAAGTCAGTCTGTGCTATAATAAAAAGCGATTAGTAAAGGAGGAAATCCATTGGAATTAAAGAAATTAGAAGTTCCCACATCTTCGATCACAGAAGTGAAACGATCGCCGATGGATGTATTTGCTCAAGCGAGAGACGCGGGAACTGGCGTATATATATTTAATCGTGAAAAAGTAGCTGGCGTGATGCTGACCCAAGAACAATACGAAACGCTCTTGCAAGAACTAGATGTCCTTCGTCAAACAGTGAAAGTGGAGAGGAAAGAACCAAAAGAAATAAACGAAGAACCTATTAACAAAACAGCTTCCGTCGTATCCAATGCTGAAGGGATGGAAGAGCTGGCCCAAACATTACAGCACTCGCTCATTACTGGTGTGACGATTACAGCAAAAAATCTAGATGAACGAATGGTAGCACTAGGTTTTATTACGAAAAAGACCGGATTTGGCGGAGTCGTGGATATGCTTAGCGAGTTGATGGAAACTGGGAAAATCAACTACCAGTTAAGAAGAAAACCGCAAAATCGGACAATCATAGCTGAAATCATAGGAGAGCAAAACAGTCAATCTCAATTGATGGATAAAATCATCATCAAGAAAATTTTTCTACATGAGCTATAAGAAAACCATGTTCGCACTTCTAGGCAAGCCAGGCTTTGAAGACCTTGCCAAAGAATTGAACGAACGCCTTTAAGATAAGGGTTTTTCGCTAGATTTAAAAAATCAGTGATAGAAACATGTTCGCTTATAAATAAAATTAGTGATAGTTTTAGTGATAGTGAGCTTAAAAAAGCACTCAATTTGAGTGCTTTTTTATTTGCTCTTCTATATAGTTTTCTAGTTGATTCATTGATCTTTTTTTCACTTCGGGAGAAATATGGGCATAGACTTGTGTAGTGGAAACATCTTTATGACCTAAAAAATCTTTGATATCTTCTAAAGGTATTCCTGCTTGTCTCGTTCTAGCTGAAAAAGCAAAACATAATGTTGGTGTTTTCCTTTCAGCATATCTATCAGCAAGATGTAGAGTAGGACAACCTCGTGAGCCAAAAGTCCTGTGCAAATCGAGTTACAACACACACATGATAAAGAAACTTTTGAAAAGAACTATAAAGTATACGTTGAATTGGCAAGAGATTCAGCAATGAAATATGGTATTCCATTAACATTAGACACTCCTTATAACCAACCAGGAATCAAATCGCATTTATGGGTAACACAAAATATTTGGGGCGATCATACAGATCCTTACGGTTATCTTTCTGAAATGGGTGTAAGTAA